>WNFS01002959.1_pt1 | contig 16783 bp, 12 predicted proteins | sample 5400141 | NCBI WGS metagenome assembly WNFS01 (sample SAMN13153358, study PRJNA577476) | soil metagenome | isolation source: 60 cm saprolite under Madrone tree | place: USA:California | collected 2016-06-14
TCCAGATGTTCGGCCTTGGCCACCACCCGTCGCCCACGGCTCCAGCTCTTCAGCGTCTGATAGACGAACTCTTTGAACAACCGGGCCGCGCGGCCGGTCTCTTGGTACCGGGCTTGCGCCTCCTTCTGCTCCTTTTCAAGCGCGGCTTTTAGACGGTCGTTTTTCGCCAGTCCGAGCAAGTACTCTACGCGGTTCGCTTCACACCAAGCCATCAGCTCCTCACGGCAAAATCCCGAATCTCCCCGCACTATGATGTGCACCTGGGGCCACGCGGAACGAATCTGTGCCACGATGCACTGCAGCTCCTCGACACTTCCCGCCGAGGCATCGATGTTCGACGATCGCAACCGCGCACACAGCAGAAACTCTCCGCAGAAGATATACAACGGCAGGTAGCAGTAGTGTCCATAGTAGCCATGGAAGAAACGTCCCTCCTGCTTCCCGTGCAGCGGATCGTCGGTCGCATCCAGATCCAAGATGATTTCTTTCGGCGCCTCCTGGTGGGCTTCGAGAAAGACCTCCACCAGCAGGCGGTCCACGGCTCCGTGATCCAGCACGATCTTTTTGTAGCGCTCCTTCCGACTGGCCGTCTCCCCGGTCAGTTCCAACCGGTTCAGGGTGCTCTTTCCCGCTAAAGCTGCTTTCCCGGGCTCTCCCTTCTCGACCAACACCGCCAGTAAGGGATCGTTCCGCAACTCCTCGTGATCGTTCAGATCTTCGTATCCCAGGGCCAAACCATAGACTCTCTGGGCCACCATCTCCTCCACCTGGTGTTCGATCAGATCCGGATTCCGATAATCGGTGAAGCAAGCGGCAAACTGCCGCAGAATCCCAACCCGTTTCTCGACCTCCCGCAGCAGCAGTCCACCGCCGTCGCTGGTGATCGCTCCGCCGTCAAACTGCGCCCGGATCTCGCGTCGTTTTTGGGGATGAAATCCGAAGACAAACTGGCTACACTCTGTGGTCATAAGGCTGTTCTCCTTCTTGGCAAGACTTCTTCTGAACAAAAGAGTTATGCCATGAAGGGACAGCCTTTTTCTATTTATTATGAGAAATTCAGGCTAGGGGCGGGCTGGCCCTACCCGCTCTTCGAATTTTGTATTTGTGGCGGCTAACCAACTTCAGTGCGGCGTCGGTACTAAGCCCCACAAATAACCCACCGGAAAGCGATTACTTGCTGGAAGTTTCCCGGAGCCCGCGATGGGCCATGGATAATAGGCCACTTTGGTGGGCGGATAGTCGGGGAAGTGCAGAAAAAGTTTGCTCCCGCGGGTGCGGCGGCACAGTGTGCCCAACCTCAGTAGGGAATCCCCCTCGTTCACGAGTCGTTCACGAGGGGCAGGATGTCAAAAGGGATGCGTGCTAGACTGAGCAGCGCAATTTCCGTGCACCTCACCGTGCGGCAGCGGGTGAGTCATGTCACTGACCGTCGTTCAGATGATTCATGTTCCGGATGTTAGCCACGGTGGATTGGTACAGCTCGATCGGCGTCAAACTAGTCCGACAAAACGAAGAGGACGGGGAAAGCAACTGGGCGAAGCTGACTTTCGGATCATGTTCGACGCTGGTGGAGTCGTGGAACACCTTTAGGTTCCTACGGCATACGTTCGGGCAACCCCTGCCCAAGCAGCTGTTCTCACATGGGTACGCATGCCAAGAGAGAAGAATGGCGGCGCCCTGAAAGGAATGCTGATGCCTCCCGCACTTGCGAATGGGAAAATCTGTTACCTCGAGATGCCTGCCACCGACATTGCGCGCTCGGCCGACTTCTACAAGGGGGTCTTCGGCTGGAACATCCGGAAACGCGGAGATGGCAGTACTTCCTTTGACGATACCGTCAACGGAGTGAGCGGCGCTTGGGTGCTTGGGCGCCCGGCCGCTGTAAACCCCGGCCTGCTGTTTTACATCATGGTGGACAGCGTGGCCGCGACCATTGACACGGTTCTAGCCCATGGAGGCGAGATCGTGCAGCCGATCGGCGCGGACGCGCCTGAGATCACGGCGAGGTTCCGCGATCCGGGAGGAAACGTGATCGGCCTCTATCAGCATCCCGCCTGAGGCTCGGAACAGAACAGGCGTATGTGTGGTTATTTGCAGTGGATTCCAAGCGTGCGCGCTACCGGCAGGTCTGCGAACAGAGCCAAAGACTCCACACGCGAAAAGCGTGGAAAAGTGTTACCCCAGATTTTCAAATTCGCGGCCGACACAGACGCGGCGTTGTTCCTGTTCGACGAGACGGTTGCTGAGTACTTGACGTGGATTTTTCTCGATTCGCCTCCGCACCGTTCGAGTGGTACAAAGTGAGCCAGACCATAGCGCGTCCTGAAGAGGAAACGCAGCTGGCGGTTTGGTTCTCCGGGCAGTGCGAGGAAATTCGGGCTGGTTTGCTCCGTTTCAGCGGCTGGGAGTATTATCCCCAGGCGCAGGCGTTTGGAAATCGAGGCGCGGATGAGAGCGCGCCACATCTATGGGAACGAGAGGAATCATGAAACGAACATTCTTTGCGCTCGCCATCCTGCTCCTGGCCGCTGCCGCTCCTGCGCAAACGCCGCCGCCGCTGATCTCTCCCGAGGTCCATTCCGATCGTCGCGTCACGTTCCGCTTTCGAGGTCCCAACGTCAAAGAAGTTGCCGTTTCGCTCGAGGGTACGTCCAAGCCTTTCCCGATGCAGAAAGACGATCAGGGCGTTTGGAGCGTGACCACCGAAGCGCTCGCTCCGGACTATTACGGATACACGATCATCGCCGATGGCGTGGGCTTGTTCGATCCTTCGAATCACGCGGTAAAGCCCAACTTCCTTTATCGCGCGAGTGAGTTGCACGTGCCCGGACCGGCATCACTTTCCTGGGAGATTGGCGCGGTGCCGCATGGCGAGATTCATCATCATTTCTACAAGTCAGGCGTTGTGGGGGACGATCGGGACTTCTTCGTTTACACGCCGCCCGGCTACGACCCGCGCGGGAAGCAAACGTACCCGGTACTCTATCTGCTGCACGGATTCAGCGACGACTCGAGCGCCTGGACGGCCGTGGGCCGTGCCAACGTGATCTTGGACAACCTGATTGCACAAGGCAAAGCCAATCCCATGATCGTGGCGATGCCCCTTGGTTACGGGGCGCCGGAGGTTCTTCTTCCCAACTCGGGGGTGTGGCGCGATCGCGCCGTCACGGATCGCAACTTTGATAAATTCCGCGAGGCTTTGCTCGCTGAAGTGATCCCTCGCGTGGAATCCGCGTATCTGGTGACTAAGGACCGCAACTCCCGCGCCATCGCGGGGCTTTCCATGGGCGGATCCGAATCCCTACTGACGGGCTTGAATACCCTGGACAAGTTTGGCTGGGTTGGCGCTTTCAGCTCCGGCGGCATAACCGAAGACTTTGGCCAAGAATTCCCCGCGCTGGACTCCAAGGCCACCGAGCGACTTCGCTTGCTTTGGATTGCCTGCGGAACGGATGACCGTTTGATCGACATCAACCGCAAGTTCCGCGGCTGGCTGGCCTCCAAGAATATTAAGCACCTGGACATCGAGACTCCCGGCGCGCACACCTGGATGGTCTGGCGCCGCAACTTGACGGAATTTACTGCGCTGCTCTTCCGCTGATCGGTGTGCCCAACCTCAATAGGGAATCCCCTCGTTCCCGACGGGGAGCATGTCAAAATCAAGAGTGGCACCCGGGGCAACACGGATTTTGGAAACGCAGTGGGCGAGCGAAGCGGCCGTTACGTTTTCCTTTCTTCAGTCGTCATCGTCTTTCTTGGAGACCCTTTCGTGGTCATCCACTTTGGCGATTCCAAGCCGCATGGCTTGATACGCCGGCGAATGCGCCGTTTGGGGAACCGCTGATGCGTTTCCTTTGCATGCGAACCAGATGACCGCATTCAACACTTTCGGGTCCGCCATGTCGGCATGGACGAAATTCTGGCGGTTCGATTTTTTCATCCACTCGGCAGTGGCTTTGTCCTTGGGTTTCTGAGTGATCAGGTTGTCCGCGGCAATCGTCGGCAAAACAGCTTTGTACGGGGTCAAATCCGGCGTCTCCTGGAAAATGTCCATCGGCACGGCCGAAGCATCGAGTTGGTTCATCGGCGGAATCCCCAGCAGCATTTCCATCGTGCGAATCATGCTCACCGTATTGTGAAATTTGTGGATGAGCGCACCCGGGCGATTGTAAGCGCTGATGGCCAGCCCCACCGACCGGTGCGAATCGACGTGGTCCGGGCCGGACTGGGCGTCATCTTCCACGATGAAGATCGCCGTATCTTTCCAATACGCGCTCGCCGAGACCGCTTCCACGAGCCGCCCCACCGCGTAGTCGTTGTCCGCGACCATGAATTGCGGTGTCGGAAATCCGGTCTTCAGACCGGTGGTATGATCGTTGGGGAATCGCAGTACGTTGAGCGCCGGCATGGAGTCCTCATGGCCTGCCTCGCGCTCCGCGACAAAGACGCGAAACTCCGCGAGCCATTCTCCGAATCTCGAATTTCCTCGGCAATTCGCATTCGAGTTGTCCCGTGTAACTGCCGGATCAAAAGAGCCCGACGGATCCAATGCGGATTGGTAGCAGTCCACGATCATGCTGTCCGGCGCCGTCACGTCAAAGCTTCGGAAGCTCGGGCTGTGATGATTCGTGAGTGTCTCTTTATTGGGTAGGGCGCGCTGGGCCTTCGAAATGTCGGGATAGTTCTTGTGTTTTTTTTGCCCGGCGGCTTCGACGTCTTTCGTCGAAATCACGGTTACAAATTCGCCGTAATTCCGGTAGGTCAAACCGGCCCGCGCAGCCGCGTCCCACAGATACAAACTTTTCGGCTCCGCCAAGTCCGTGAATCCTTGACGGTAGGGTAGATGTTTTTCCAGCAAGTCTGCCAGCGCCGCCAGCACATCGCCCTTGAACTTGCCTAGCTGCAAGTCGCCCGGCGGCTCGTAATCAGGCAGCCGGTTATATCCTTCCCAGTCGTAAGTGCGTCCGCGGTCGGAATACTCCCAACGGAACCCCTTATCCACATAATCGGTTGAGAAGGCTGCCGTCGCCCAGTTATGGCCATCTGGGCTGGCCTCGGAATTCACAAAAAATCTGTCAAACAAACCGAATCGCTGCGCCAGCGCATGATGATTGGGAGTCACCACCTGCTGCGTGCCAGGAGGCCGTCGCGCGGCGTCGCTGTTCCCGAAAATCGCAATATCGGGTTCCCCGTCCGCAACGTGCCCATCGCCCGATGTTTTCACGTCGCCAAACACCTGATCATAGGTGCGATTCTCCTTGATGATGTAGATGACGTGTTTGATCGGGCTCTTGCCCGCAAAAAGCTTGGGCGGAGCAAAATCCATGAGGCCGTCATTCTGCATGGTCTGCTGCGTATAGCGTGCCAGCGCCGGTTCCTCTGGCAAAGAAACCATGCTGATGTTTCCGGAAACGATCGAGCCGCTGTATTGCCCACCCTGTCGGTTTTTTTCCTCGTGGGGAGGAAACTTTGCGTTCGGTGGATTCGGTGTGAACCCGCTGTTGCTGACCCGCATGGAGGATGGTTCGAATCCCGTGCCTTTCCCATTTCCGACGAAGAGCTTGCCGTCTGCCACGGCAACTGCGGAGGGATACTGACCCGTCGGAATAAACCCGAGGATCTTTGATTTCGCGTCTTCCTTCATTTTCCCGGCCGCACTCCTGGGGCGGACCTTCGGGGAGAGTGCCACCACGGCTATCGCGTTGCTGTGGGCATTCGCTACGTACAGAGTTTTCTCATCGGCGGAGAGCGCTAGTCCCTCTGGACTCGCTCCCGGCAACGCGTTCTCGGCGAGGCGGACGTCAATTCGCTCGATTTCCTGATCTGTCGAAGTATCAATCACCGAAACGCTGTCGGCATCCGAATTTGCGACGAAAAGCCGAGTTCCATCGGCACTTATGATCATCGCCGTGGGATGCCGGTCAACACCGATGTACTTTTGGACCGCTGACTTGCTACCCAGCGAAATCTCTGCCACGGACGCGTCATTCCAGCAACTAACATACGCCCGCGCATTCTTACCGCTTCCCATCGTGACGACACCATATGGATAAATGTTCTCGCCGGCCTTCCCCGGATGGTGCAGGTCCACTCTCTCCATGCGCCGTGCCCCGCTGAGTCCGCGCACAATGGTTACGCTATCTCCCAGGTTATTGGCAACGACCAGCGTCGTGCCGTCCGGCGTGGTGGCCAATCCTGCCGGATAGAGTGCCGCTTTCCCTTTGTTGTAATCCGCTGGCGACTTTTCACCCGCATTGCTGATCTCCAGGAAAGGCGCCGTTACCTTCGTATCCGGTCCCGGCGAGCCCGGCCCGATCGGCGCCGCGGCCTTCGGATCAAAACGAAAAATCCACACTTTGTTTTCGATTCCGCCGGAAACGTACATCTCATAACTTCCGTCGGTCCGCGCCGTGGGCGAAAAAGCCAGCCCTACATTCGCGCTTTGCGGCGTGGGAAAATATACGTTCTGGATCACCATCGGCTCGGGACTTGCGCTGAGGTCAATGACCGCAATCGACTGCTGGGCTTCATTGGTGTCCTCGCTGAACTGCACACCATAACCGCTGTTCACCACTAGGAGATATCGGCCCTTGCCGACGCGTCCGAGAGCGTCGGGGCTGCCAAGCATCGCCATGGGCATGGCTCCGACCGCCGGTAAATGCGTCGCTTGATCGATCAGCAGCGCACCGGCTGGGGTGATCGGGCGCCCCTCTGCGGCGGGCTCTTGCTGGCACCACGCGTTTCCGCAAAAACCCAGACAAATCACAAGAAGACCAGCGCTCGTGCTTCGCGATTTCATATGCCTGCTTCCTCGATCCTCGAAGATTATTGTTTTCTTGTCCTTGGGTGCCGCTCTAATCTACATTCAACTGAGTCTAAGGAAAAACTGTTTCTCAAACTTTATATTACGCACAATCCTGATGGGTGGCCCGGCCTGGCAACGTATTTGACCCCAAGCGCTTCTACTTCTAGGATGAAGCTGGCGCCACCCCAGTCTTTCCAAAAGCGGCCCGCGAGTCGCAAATGAAAACAGGAATCCTCTCCATCACTTTACTTTTGTTCTTGCCGATGGCCGCGGCTGCTCAGACGGCCGACGAAATCGTCAAGAAAGCGCTCGACGCTCGCGGGGGAGTCGACAAGCTCAAAGCCGTCCAATCCGAGCGAGTCACCGGCCGCATCGCCTTCGCGCGTGGCGTAGAGGGAATCTTTGTGGTGGAGCTCAAGCGTCCCCTGAAGATGCACGTGGAGATCTCGGTCGAAGGACAAACAATTGTCCGCGTTTACGATGGTAAGTCTTCCGGCTGGATGATCAATCCTTTCGCGGGAAGCAATGACATTCAGCCGTTATCCGCCGAAGACCTCAAGAACATCTCCGATGAATCCGACTTTGACGGTCCGCTCGTGGACTACCAGACCAAAGGCAACCAGATTGAACTGGTCGGCAAAGAAAGCCTGGACGACAAGCCCGTCTATCGCCTGAAACTCACGAACAAGAATGGGGATATCCGTTTTTACTTCTTTGATGCCTCCTCTTTTTTACTTTTGAAGTGGGAAGGCATCCGCAAGACCGGAGGCCAGGACCTCCCCTGGGAGTCTTTCTCCTCCGACTTCCACGAGGTCCAAGGTCTGAAGTACCCTTTCAGGATTGACCAGGGCAGTCCGGGCACTGACATCAAACAGACGCTCACCGCCGAAAAAATCGAGATTGATCCGCAGATCGATGATGCTCGCTTCACCAAACCTTCTTTACCGAAGGCCCCAGCCATCCCACCGTCACCCGCCCCGCCGGCGCCGCCCAGTCCTCCACTCTCAAAGTAGCTGTCCTACGCGGAGCGATACTTTTTTGTTCTTAGCCAGTTGACCCCATGGTGAGCAAAAGCCCCGGCGTTCAGGGCGGGGTAAGCGATTACCGGCATGGTATATATTCCTCGTGTGCAAAAGATCTACGGGCGGCTAGCCCGAAAGTTAAGCTTCTTGGTTGTCCCGCTGTGAATGGCAAGGATTCGGAGTCCTCGCGGGTTTTGGTGGGTTCCTCTCTCAGCTGCCTTACTTCTGGTGTCTGGGATGCAGGTGGTATAGATTTGCGATGGAATAGGTGACGCCGGCAAAAACGGTAAACCGCGGCAATTGTCCGTACGCAGCAATGTATGCTCCGCCGTCGAGCACCAATCGGGGCGATAGGTTGTACGTCGCACCGTTCAGCAGCGTCATCGTTGCCGGCGTCACCGCGTTCTGTCGGCTGAATCCCGCAATCTCCCCGGTGTACCCCCATTTCCCCTTCAGGGGACGGGAATAAGAGAGCGCCGTGAAATATCGGCGGTCAAATCCGGTCAACTGGGGTCGGCCCACAAACTGCCCTCCTAGGTTGACGTCAAAGTGGTGCTTGCCAAGATCCTTGCTCACCAGGAATTGCACCAGGTGCGCCAGCGCTCCGGCGCCGAGCTCGGGCCTGGCTGTTGGCAGTGTCGCCAGGTAGAGAATCGCCACGGTGGGGCGCGCCTTCATCTGCGGAAATAGTTTGTACTTGAAGCCCGCTCCGGAGTCCCCCAGCCCCGCGGTGCCTGCATCCCGCTCGATGGGGTTGTGGAGAAACCATAGCTCGAGGTTCTTGACCGCCCCCCACTTCAGGAGCCCGTTTATGTTCTGGTGCCCCTTGGCGGCTTCAAACCCGTATTCGATCTCGAATACTCCGAACTGCACCATTTCCGCCGTCGACGCAAACGTAGGACGGTTCGGCACGGCGCTGATCTCGTTCGCGTCTTGATCCTTTTGCGGGTTGGGTGAAGCGGCCGGTGGCGTACCTGGTGTTTGGCCGCGCACGTTCACTCCGGTTGCGAGCAGGCCCAAACCCGCCAGTGCCATCCGCACTGCAATTCGCATGTGCTAATCCTTGTAGCCGCGTCCGAACTGCATTTCATTCTAACAATCACCGCGCCCACCCACTGCGCTATCCTTTCTTTCATGCATGCTGCGCAGCAACAGACGCAGGACTCCCGGAGTGCTGGCCTCTGTGCCGATTGCCTGCATTCCCGCCGCGTCGAATCCGCCCGCGATTCGGTCTTTTTTCTCTGCCAACTATCCCTCACCGATCCCCGCTTTCCGAAGTATCCCCGTCTACCGGTGCTCTCCTGCGACGGCTACGAGAAGAAGCCCGGACGCTAATTCGCGGGTCAGCGTTTGTAAATTGATAGGAAGGTACCAGCAATCCGCCCGGCGGTCCTCACCGCCACTGCGTTTCTTTTTCGCCATCGGCCGCCACCGCACGTAATGCAGAGCATTTTTAGCTTGGCGGCGCGGCGTGTTCCCGTGCGATCGTATTCTTTGTTTTCATCGCCGCCGTTCCGTTTGGCCTGGCGAACAGGGCCGCCACTGGGATTGTTTCGTTCCCCCGCTTCGGCCTCTGCTGCTTTCGGTGCCTACTTTTCCCTCTCCCTCTTCCATCTTTTTGCCGGAATCGCTCACACCTCTGTCGAAGAAATCCTCACCGGCGTCATCCTGGCGTTTCTCTTCCCGGTGCGCCAAGGTCCACGCATACTTCAACGCAGTGATGCTTCCGGCCTCCCAGAAGCATCCTCGGAAATGCGGCAAAGCGCCCCATCACGGAGCGCTCTGCCAGTTATCGGTTGGCTCTTTTTACTGCGGGTTTACGGCTCGAAAGGCTCCTCGGGATTGCTCGGAGGTCCACCCGGGGTGGGGCTTTCAGCCGGTATTTTCTGGGAAGCCGGCGTCAAGCTTGGAGTGAGCTCCGAATTTCTGTATTTCGGAGCGCTCACATATCCTTGCACGTGATCTCTGTCAATTTTGTTGATGACCACCTGCACGGGCTGCGGATCGTCGGTCCGGTGGATCCAGATGGGTTCGTAGAGATTTACTTTCTTCTTGCTGAGTTCATTGTCGTCAACGATCATTGCCAGATCGAAGCTCTTGTGCTTGGTGTCCGCTTTGCGCAGTGAAAGCATCAGCGGCCCGTAGTGCTGAAACTGTTTCGATTTTGGCAGCTTGAACTCGACGTAGTCGCGCTCCCCGCGTTTCTGCAAGGCCACAAGTTCCTCGTGCGTCCTGGCGATGGATCCGTTTAAATCGTCCCGGGTGGCGCTCAAGTTTCCTTCCAGGTCCGACCGCGTCTTGGCGACCGCGTCTTGGGTGTCCTTCAACTGCTTTTGCTGTTCCTCCATGCGGCCCTGAAGCTCTTTCAGCCGCTTGCCCTCCACCGCGCTGCGCGTGCCCGCTGCTCGCTTGGCCGCAGGCGAGTTCGCTTGTGCCGTGGCGGCCTGCTGCGCGGCAGACACCTCATTTAGCTTTCCCGTCAACGTCTCGATTTGCCCGTGCAATTGGGCAACCGTGGCGCTCATCTGTTCGTGTTGTGCACTCAGTTGGCTAACCAGCGCTTGCTGGTGATAACCGTAGCCAATCGCCAGGCAGGTGGCTACGATCGACGTTCCCGCGGCGAGCATAAGCCAGGTGCCGCCGCTTGGTCTTGATGGTTTTTCCGGCTCTTCTCTTTCCGTTCTTTCTCGGTACTCTTCCATAGCGATCCTCCGGGGCCTCATTCTTCTCGCGAAGATGGGACGAATTTGATTCAACCTTCTGCGCCAGCTGGCGGCTGAGCCGGTGGCGGCTGTCGCTGGACCGCCTGAAACGAACAGGTCAATCCCCGTTTTCCATGCGCAAGGGGCTGGCCGCTTCGACGGCATATTCGCTTCTGTCTAAATCTCATCCTGTCAACACCTAAGCGTGGGCGATGAAATCCCAGAATCCCCCATTAGGTACTAGACCTTGAATTTTTTTCTAGTAGGAGGTCTACTTTATCTAGTTCTATGCCTTTTCCATGTGTCCTGGATGTCGCCCTGGATTGCTCCATTCTTTCCGGTGTGCTAGCATCCGCCCGCTAGGAGAACGGACCAGGGATCATTTGTTTAGACCTTCGGCCCCGCTCCCTCAGTTCCAACTTGCCAGGCGCAGGCCCGCGCCCGATTCCTTCAGCACGGACCTCGCCTCGTGGAGGTTTGTATGAAGAGCTATCTCACCAGGGACATTCGCAACGTGGGCATTGTCGGCCACGGCGGCACCGGGAAAACGCAACTGGTGTCGTCGTTACTCTTCACTGCCGGCATGATGCCGCGCTGGGGAAAAGTTGCGGACGGCAGCACGGTCACCGACTGGGACGAAGAAGAAATCGGCAGAAAAATCTCCATTCAAACCGGTCTTGCCCATGCCGAATGGCCCGCCACCCCGACTGGGCCTTCCGGTTCTTCCGAGAAAGTCAAAATTAATTTCATCGATCTCCCCGGCTACTCCACGTTCATCACCGAAGCCAAGGCCTCGTTGATCGCCGCTGATGCCGCGCTTATCACCGTTGACGCCCACGTCGGCTCTCAGGTCACCACGGAAAAGGTTTGGGACTATTGCACTGAGTACGACATTCCCCGCGCCTTCGTTCTGACCTGGATGGACCGCGAGCTCTCTAGCTTTGAGCGCTCGATGGAGTCTCTCGAGCAAGTTTTCGGCCGCAACGTCGTCGCGCTCCAGCTGCCGATCGGCACGGAAAGAGGCTTCCGTGGCGTCATCGACCTGGTGGCCATGAAGGCGCACATTTACAATCCCGATGGTGACGGCAAACCCTCCATCGAAGAGATTCCCGCCGCTCTTGCCAGCGACGCGAAGGAAGCCCACGAAAAACTGGTTGAAATGATCGCCGAAGGTGACGACGAAATGATGGAAGAGTTTTTCCGGGAAGGCACCATTCCCATCCACGACCTCATCCCCGCGGTGCGCAAAGCCATCGTGGCCGAGAAAATCTTCCCCGTGCTGATGACTTCCGCGCTCCACAACATTGGCACCGCCAGCCTGCTCACTTTCCTCGCCGACGCCTTCCCCCATCCCGATGAGCACGCCCAGGTGGGCTACCAAGAGCCGGGTGGCAAGGGCGACCGCGTTGAGCGCAAGTACGACGACAGCCAGCCGCTTTCCCTGTTTGTCTTCAAAACACTTGCTGATCCTTTCGCTGGCCGTATCAACTACTTCAAGGTAAAGAGCGGAGTCTTGAAAAATGACGCCACGCTCACCAATTACAATCGCAACGTTCAAGAACGCTTTCAGCATATCCAATTTGTTCAGGGCAAGCAGCTCACCGAGGTCGGCGAGCTGCACGCCGGAGACATCGGTGCCATCGCCAAACTGAAGGAAACGACTACCGGAGAAACTCTTGGCGACAAAACTGGGCCCATCTATTACTCACCCGCCCAGCTTCCCGAGCCGTCCATCACCTTTGCCATCGAGCCGAAGACGCGCGCCGATGAAGACAAGATCGGCGTGTCGATTCATAAAATCCTGGAAGAAGACCCCGCGCTCCGTTTTTCACGCGACGCGCAAACCAAGGAATTTCTCCTGGCCGGCTCCGGCCAGCAACATATTGAAGTCGTCGTCGCCAAGCTCCACAAGCGCTATCACGTTGATCTCACTTTGAAGCCGCCCAAAGTCCCCTACCGCGAAACCATTCGCGGCAAAGCCGACGTCGAAGGCAAGCACAAAAAGCAATCCGGTGGGCACGGCCAATTCGGCGTTTGCCGCATCAAGATGGAGCCGGTCGAGCGCGGCAAGGGCGTGGAGTTCGTCGACGATGTCTTCGGCGGCGCCATCCCGAAAAATTGGATTCCTTCGGTGGAGAAGGGCATCCGCGATGCCGCTGCCCGCGGGTTCCTGGCGGGATTTCCGGTCGTGGACTTCCGCGCCATCCTATACGATGGCAAGTATCACGATGTCGATTCTTCGGACATGGCCTTCAAAATTGCGGGCTCGCTGGCTTTCAAGGAAGCGATGAAGCAGGCTCTCACTTCCAAAACGCAAGGGCGCGCCACCTATTCCATGGAGTTCTCGCACTATGATTACGTCCCCAACGAACTCGCGGAAAAGGTGATCGCCGCCCACAAAGCCGTCCACGGCGAACAACTTGTCGAAGAAGAAGCCTAGTGCAGTGCTATTTTTCTCTCGCTGTGCTCCAGCGGGCACTTTGTTGGGCGTTAGCGAAGGCCGGCTGGACCGCCTTCGTAGCGGGGTCCCGACCCCCCACGATCCTGATTACTAATGCTGTAAACTCCCAAAATTTTCTGAGCAGCAGTTCAAGAAAGTGATATGGTCTAACCCTGTTTGTCGGCTCCCCTTGCAGCCCTTCGACAACGAACGTTTAGATCTAAGCTTGTCGGCCCAGCGCCAAGAAAGCGCCTTCTAAATGGAGACGAGCACATGCGCATTTTGTTGTACAACCCCGATAACGGAGTCACTCGTAATTTCATGCCCCATCTTTGGATGTTTTTACTCCAGTCGCTGACTCCCAAGGGCCACGAAGTAGTGCTGATTGACGGCAACGCACAACCCATGGATGAAGCTGGCATCGCCCATTTTGTGCGCCAACAAAACATCGGACTGGTCGGGATCGGTGCGATGACCCGCATGATCGCCAAGGCCTACCGCATGGCCGATGCGATCCGAGCCGTGGGGGTGCCGGTGGTGATGGGCGGACCTCACGTCACGGAAGAAGCCGACGAAGCCCTCGGTCGAAACGGCGGTCCGCGCCATGCCGACGCAGTGGCTCTTGGTGAAGCCGATGAAACTTGGCCAAAGATCGTCGAGGATGCCGCACGCCGCCAGCTCAAGGATATCTACGCTCCGGTGGATGCGTTTGGGCAGGAACGCAAACCCAGCCTCAAGGAATATCCGGCGATTCCCTGGGACAAAATAAATCTCGACCAGTTCAATCTCGTTCCAAAAATGGCAACACGCACACTCCAGAGTATCGGTGAGGGCTGGGGCACATTTCGCATCATTCCGATGGAGTCGGGGCGCGGCTGTCCATATGGCTGCGAGTTCTGCACGGTAACCGGCTTTTTTGGCGACTCCATCCGCTTTCGCACTAACGAAAGCGTAGTGAATGAGCTGCTGCTCTTGAAAGCTCGGGCCAAAAGCGAGGGCGGGCAGATTGCCGTCTTTTTCATCGACGATAATTTCGCAATCAACATCAAACGAACCAAGTCCCTGCTGCGGGACATTATCGCCGCAGGCGCCCAGGTACACTGGGTCGCGCAGATCAGCGCCAATCTGCTGCGCGACGAGGAACTCGTGGACCTTATCGCTGCCTCAGGAGGGAAGTGGATCTTCATTGGCATGGAGTCCATCGACCCTACCAACCTTGCCGACGTAAACAAGGGCTTCAACAAACCGGGTGAGTATGCCGCCGTGCTCCAGAGGCTGGCCCAGCGTAACGTTTATGCCATCACCTCTTTTATTTTCGGCATGGACAACGACACCGTAGGTGTCGCGGAGCGGACGCTTAAAGAGATTCGTAGTTGGCCTGCGGGGCTGCCTATCTTTGGATTGCTCACCCCTTTGCCCGCGACGCCGCTTTACAAAAGGCTGGAGGCCGCCGGGCGCCTGACGCGCCCGAAGCACTGGCAGGAGTTTATCCCCTTTGAGATGGCCCACACGCCGCTAAAGATGACCATCGCAGAAGCCCATGCCGAGGTGAGAGCTGGGTGGGCTCGTTCTTACAGCTCGGAAGCCATTGCCCAAGCTGTCGATTCGCTTAAGGACAAGCCGTTGGGCTATCGGATAAACATTTTCATCGCCCGCGTGTGCTTCCGTGGAATCTATTTCCCGCAAATGGGTCCTTTGGCGTGGCTGAAATTGATTTATCACAACCGCCGTACCATTTCCAACCTCGTCAGGGAGGGTTTCACCACTTGGCGCGGCCGGCCCAACAACACGGCGGCCAACCAAGGCCTGGGAACGGGAGTCGGGGCCACCTAACGCTCCGCATTCCCGCGCCAGCCCGCTTCTTTGTCATGCTTTACGATTGAACACGCCCAGCATAATCGCTGAGGCCGTTAGCCGGCGCTTGACCCACGGCGTTCAACCGCTCCGGATGGTTTACGACTGCGGCCGAGTCTTTTTCGCTGGCCGCGTCGGACAGCATCTAGAGCGCGCTTCTTCGCGCATGCAGGGCCGCGTTTCGAACCGCGCGATTTACCGAGGCATCGGTATATCCGGGATCGCTATTTCTGCGCTCGGCATGCGCAAAAACACCTGATGCACTATGTTTTCTACCAGGCCTACGGCCAATCTTGCCGTACGTTCTCGGCTCTATTTCTAAGCCATGACGGCCAGCCCAAATTGTCCGGGGCCCCGCCAATTTGGCGACTGTTTTTGTTCGTCCCGAAGGTGCACACTCTTCCCCATGAAAACCAGCAAGCTCACCAAGCTCGGTCCCCAGACCCAGGCCATTCACGGCGGCGAACCCAACCGCCGCGGCGTCAACGGCCCCATCGTCACGGAAATTATCCGCTCTTCTACTTTTACCTTTTCTTCCACCGAGGAAATGAAACGTTGGGCCCAGGGTAAGAACAAGGCTTACATCTACACTCGTTACGGTAATCCGACGCTTTCCGTCGCCGAAAAGAAAATCGCCGCGCTAGAAGGCGCCGAAGCTGCCGTGGTCACCTCTTCCGGCATGGCGGCTATTTCCTCCGCGCTGCTTGCCGCACTGAAGGCCGGCGATGAAGTGATATCCACGGCACAACTCTACGGCGGTTCGTTTCGCCTGATGCGCGACGTTTTCCCCAACCTGGGCATCACCGTCCGCCAGGTCGGAACCGATCTGGCCGGCATGGAAGAGCTCGTCACGCCGCGTTCGAAAGTTCTTTACGTCGAAACGCCCACTAACCCCACGCTTCGCCTCGTCGATATTCACAGAGCCGTGGCGTTTGCCAAGAAACACAAGCTCGTTTCCATCATCGACAACACTTTTGCCACCCCGGTTCTGCAGAATCCCATTGCCTCTGGTTATGACATGGTCGTTCACAGCGCCACAAAAGCTCTTGCTGGCCACTCCGATATCATCGCCGGCGTGGCGGTCGGCAATTCGACTTGGATGGATCGCGTCCGCCAAATGATTATCTATCTTGGCGGCTCGATGGACCCCGGTGCTGCGTATCTCCTGATCCGTGGCCTCAAGACTCTTGGGGTGCGCGTCGAGCGCCAGTGCGAAAACGCTATCGCCATCGCCAAGTTCCTTGAGAGGCATCCGAAGGTCGCGCGTGTGCATTATCCCGGCTTGAAGTCGCATGCCGATCACCAACTCGCCCGCAAGCAGATGCGGGGATTCGGAAGCATGCTGGCCTTCGACATGAAAGGCGGGCTGCCTGCGGCGCGGCGCTTCTGCGACCGCGTGCGGCTGTTCCTGCTGGCAGCGAGTCTTGGTGGAGTTGAGTCGCTGGTTATTCTTCCGATCTACAGTTCGCACTACAACATGACCAACGAAGAATTGCAGCGCGCGGCCGTCAGTCCGGGAACGGTGCGCGTTTCGATTGGTTTGGAAAACAAGGAGGATTTAGTCGAAGATTTGAAGCAGGCGCTTGCTTAATTCTTACCGCGTAGCGCTCCCTAACCAGCGGGGCAAGGTACCGCGTAGCCGAAATGCTACGATTCTCGAAGAGGCCAGAAGTCGGGAAAGTGATGGGTGACAGGAATGGCTGTGCCACCAACCATGGGCTGCGTCTATAAGCAGAACGGGCGCCCCGAGTTCGACCGGGACGCCCATTTGCATTTTTGTGAAGTGAAGCTGGCCCCGGCTAGGCCGGGATCAGCCGTCCATTAGAGGGGCTGTACGTTCGAGGCCTGCAGGCCCTTGGGGCCCTTGGAAACTTCGAATTCAACCGCCTGGCCATCGTTCAACGTCTTATAGCCATCAGCCACGATCGCGGAGAAATGGACGAAAACGTCCTCACCGCTC
>WNFS01001963.1_pt1 | contig 16781 bp, 10 predicted proteins | sample 5400141 | NCBI WGS metagenome assembly WNFS01 (sample SAMN13153358, study PRJNA577476) | soil metagenome | isolation source: 60 cm saprolite under Madrone tree | place: USA:California | collected 2016-06-14
CCTCCCAAAGAACTCTACGAAGGAAAGCCGGTTGAATCCGATCCAGACGGGCGTGTCTTGCCTCCGTTCGATGCGCTAATCGAATCGGGCAACGTTATCGGCCTCGATTTCCCCGTAGCCCTCAACCCGGCGCTGGCCAAAACCATTGGGACGATGATGAAGATCGACTACCAGCGCGCCGTCCAGCTCCGCATACCGAGGATGGAAGGCGAGACCGATCGGCACTATCGTCCCACCGTCTTTATCTGTGACGAGTTCCAGAACTTTGCCACGGTCGGCAGTGACAATCCTGTCGGCGACGAGCGGTTCTTTTCGATCTCGCGCCAACCAAAATGCATTCCCATCGTTGCCTCGCAGAGTGTGAGTTCCTTGAAAGACGCACTGCCGAACGAGGGTTTCAAGACGCTGATGCAGACCTTCCGGACAAAGGTCTTTCTGACGACTTCTGATCCAGACACGGCTCGTTTCGCGTCCGAGATCTGCGGCAAGGGCGACAGAACGAAGATCGGCTACAGCGTCTCCGAATCCAGCAACAATGCGCAAGTCGGCTGGCTCAGTGGACGCACGTCGTCCAACAGGGGAAGCCTATCGGCCTCCAAGCACTACCAGAAATCAAAGGAGCCGATCTTCGACGAACGCGCTTTCTTCGAGCTCAAGAACGCACAGTCTATCGTGGTTGCTTTCGACGGAATCCATCCGCTTCCAGCTACATACTGCTACCTCAAGCTGGACTTCTTGCCGATGCACATGACGTGGTTTGAACAGGAGCGCATCAATTTTGATCCCAAACTGATTCAGAGGAGCAATCTCCGATGAGCTTCGACTTGATCCTGCCGTTCTTCCGTCCGATCGAGCACTTGCTGTTGAGTGACACAGTGAGTGAAATCATGGTCAATCCTGACTCGTCTGTGTGGATCGAGGAGGACGGAGAGAAGGTACACCTGCATAGGCTGCAGACCATCGTCACCGCGCTCACCCAAGTCGTGGAGAAACAAGATGACGCGCCACCTCCTTCCGGGAGAGGGAAGGCAGCATCCGGACGTTCATGGTGGCTGAGTCTAGCAGGCCGAGGAATTACTACGTAAGTGCGAACTAGTGTCCGGAACGTGGATCGCTCGACTGGTAGCGCCTCAGCAGTTGATCTAACGAATCCAGTAGTGATCGCTGGTCCGCGCCGAAGGCTCGAATGACCTCCGCGGTCAGCAGCGCGTCTTCTTTCTTGCCAACTCGAAAATAGGCGTCGCAGAGCAAGAGAAGAGTGTTCGGATCGGCGGTGCGAGACCTTTCCAGGTATGTGATCGAATCCAACCAGCGCTCCTGCCGGTATCTGATGCCACCCATACCAATCAGTGCAAGCGGGTCGGCTGCATCGAGCGTCAACGCAGAACGCAAAGACTGCTCGGCCACGTCGATCTCGCCAGAAGCCAATTGCACCATGCCAAGGTAAGCAGCTAGGTGGGCATCGTTCGGAGACAGACCTCTGGCGGTCAGGAGGGCTCGCTTCGCATCGTCGTTCCGCCCCAGGCTGAAATACATTTCGCCCAGCAAATAGTAGGGGTTCCTTGGACTCGTCGGATCGATGTCGGGAAGCTTCGCCAGATATTCCAGAACTTGCTGTTCCTTATTATCGGCCAGTAACGGCTTCATGTGTTTCCAGGCATCCTCGACCTCGGCGCCCCGTAGTTCGCTGGAGGTATCGATCCTCCCATTCATGGCTGCGAAGAGCTTCGTTTCGCGGCGGGCCTCTTCGAAACGACCCAGCCGTTGGAATGCCCTCCCAAGTTGGAAGTGGGCCTGGATCGGTGAGGGCCGCAGAGTTAAAGCGCGTTGGAGTGGTGCGAGCGCAGCTCTGAAATCTTCAAGCTCCACGAAAGCTCTTCCCAACCCATAGTACGCGGCGCCATCCGCATACTCGTGTGCCAACGCGTATTCGTAATATTGTCGAGCCTTCTCCCAGTCCCCCAATCTCGCACTGGCCTCCGCCAGGAAGAAAGCGGCCTCCCCGTCTCTCGCTGTTTTCTTCAGTTCGGCCTCGAAGCTGTCTGTCGCCGACGGAAAGTCGGTCAGGTCAAACTGTGTCTTGCCGATGTCGAAATCAATCCGGGGCAGATTGGGATTGAGCTGTCGGGCTTTTTGGAGTTGTCGGAGTCCTTCGCTGCGAGTCTCCAGCTTCGACCTCAAATACTCTCCATACTTTTGACGAACCTGGGCGTCGTCGGGTGCGATGTTCACGGTCTTCGCAAGGGTCTCGCGCGCCCGATCGAAGTCAGAATTCATGAAGTAAGCCTCACCGAGGTAAAAAAGCGCCTTGACCCTGTTCGGATTTGTACTGAGGCTGTATTGGTAGTTCTCGATTGCTCTGGCCCAGTTGCGCTCGCGCAAGTAGACCATGCCTAGCTCGAAACGGAGTTCAGAATTGTCGGGAAGATCGCGAAGCGCACTCTGATAGAGTTGCTCGGCTTCCCCGAGTTGACCGGCTTCGACAAGGCTCTGCCCTCTTGAGACGATCGATGCCACGTCAGGACGTGCTTGCCCCACCGCGAACGCCGACAAGAGTAGCAATGAGGCTAGCTGTGGCATTTCGCGAAGCATCGTAACACTCCGGTTCAGTCCCAATGGTAAGCTTCGTAGGCCACTCTTACGTAAACCTCATGCGGGTATTGTCGGCAATCTTCGTTGCAGCACTGACGGCTGCGGACTGGTTGGGTTCTTCACGGCCGACGGGCATTCAGTTCGAGGAAACTGCGGCGAAAGCCGGATTGAGCTTCACCACCGCAAACTCGCCGACTGCCAACAAAAATCAAATCGAGACGATGGTCGCCGGTGTCGCTCTGTTTGACTATGACCGCGACGGCTACCTGGATATTTACCTGGTCAACGGAGCCGCTATTCCTTCCCTAAAAAAAGATTCCCCGATCTACTGGAATCGGCTGTTTCACAACAACGGTAACGGAACGTTCACTGACGTGACCGAGAAGGCCGGAGTCGCGGGGACTGGCTACGGAATGGGCGTTGCGGTAGGCGATTACGACAACGACGGCTGGCCAGACTTATTTGTTGCTAACGTCACCGAGAATCAGCTGTTCCACAACAATCGAGATGGAACGTTCACCGACGTCACCGTCAAGGCTGGAGTCGCGGGGGCACACCTCGACGGAAAGAAAATGTGGTCGGCGGGCGCAGGATGGTTTGATTACAACAACGATGGATTGATCGACCTTTTCGTCGTCAACTACTGCAAATGGGAGGTGAACCAAGACCCCTACTGCACAGTCGGGGGCGGGACTCGTGGTTACTGTCATCCGAACTATTTCCGTCCGACCCACAACACCTTGTACCGGAACAATGGAGACGGGACCTTCAGCGATGTTTCCGAAGAAGCTGGCATAGCATCCCACTTTGGCAAAGGCATGAGCGTTTCCTTCGCAGACTCTGAGGGTGACGGATTTATCGATGCATTTGTAGCGAATGACACAACCCGAAATTTCTTGTTCCACAACCTTGGCGGTAAGAAATTCGAGGAAGTGGGCGAACTGGCTGGCGTGGCATACGGAAATAACGGATCAGCTCTCTCGGGCATGGGAGCTGATTTTCGCGACGTGGACAATGACGGGCGTCCGGATATCTGGCATACGTCGGTGGAATTCGAGACCTTCCCGCTGTACGGAAATCTGGGGCACAACGAATTCGGAGACTTCACGGTGGGCAGCGGACTGGCGCGAGCGACCTCACAGATGTCAGGATGGGGCAACGGAATCGTGGATTTCGACAATGACGGGTGGAAAGACCTGTTCGTGGCACGGTCCAACGTCCTGGACAATATCAGCGCGCTGGTTCCGGAACGCAAATACCCGGAACCGAATTCAGTGTTCCGAAATCTCGGAGATGGGAAATTTGAGGACGTCAGTGGCGCCGCAGGGCCGGATTTCCAGGAGCAAGCTCCCCATCGCGGGGTTGCGTTCGGGGATATCGACAATGATGGGCGCGTGGACATGGTCGTTTCCGTGCTGGGTGGACCGGTGAAGCTCTTTCGCAATATATCTGGTGAAGACAATCACTGGATACTGTTGAAACTGGTGGGAACAAGAAGCAACCGGATGGGGATCGGGGCGCAGGTACGTATCACTACAGAAGATGGTCGCTCGCAGTGGAACGAGGCAACAACTGCGGTTGGATACGCCTCCTCCAGCGACAGTCGAGTACATTTCGGACTGGGAGCGAACCGGCGTATAAAGGAAATCGAGATTCGCTGGCCCAGCGGTGTCAAACAAGTACTTCACGATGCCGATGTGGACCACATCATGACCATCCAGGAACCGCCTCATTAAGTACTAGTTCACGACCGGGTCCTGCCAGTAGGCGTTTCCGGCCTCGTGGTGAGGAATCAATACGCGCTGGTAAAGTCGCAACACCACCTCCTGGTCCGTGTACTTCGATAGATCCACGCGGATGTCCTGCCACCTTCGCGTTTCGGATAAGCCCTCGATGAGCTTGTCCAGCACCTTGTCGTCATTCACATACACCTGCAACTGCCATACGCGTCCCGGATCCACGCCAGCCTTGATCTTCAAAGCTGAACTCTTGCCCAATCTGGCCGTTCGCCTCAAAACTGTTCCTCGCACTTCATCGCGCGGGTACGTAGATAGGACATCGTCGTCCAGATATGTGATGCCGCGGATTCCCGGCATGCCGCCTCCGGCGCCGCCAAATCCCGCGCGTTCCAGCGTCCAATCGGGGTTCCAGTAGTGCATCAGGTCGGCCAGTCTGAACAGCTCGGCCGGTTGAGTCACGGGCACCTGAATTGTAATTCGGAGTGTGTTTCCATCGTCACTGGCCCCGTGCGCCACTGCGATAGCGAGGCCGAGTTTTTCCGTCCGCCTCGCCAGTTCTGTAATACTCTCGTCTACTGGAGGGGTTAATTTCAGGGGCCCCATCTCCGCACCCATGATACGGTCGTGGAGTTGGGCTACCTGCTCTGGTGGCAAAGCATTCATCCCGTGCATAGCCGCAACTACTGATTCGGAATTGGCCGCATTGCAATCGGCATCAGCGAAGTCCGCTGCGTGTACGGCGAGCTGAATCGTTTTTTGAAAGTCGCCGCCGCCGAACCACACACTTGTGGCCACGAAACCGCCATTGACCACAGCGTTATTCGTGGCCGGATACTCGATCCCCCAGCGTTCATCGATGGCTCGGAAAATCTCATCGGGTCCCCTGCCCGCGTCCGCCATGGCAATGATCATGTCCAGGCACTTGCGATAAGGCGAGTCAGGATGAATCAGTGTCGCCGCCCTGCGGACGATTAGTTGGGGATCGTTCTCCACGAAAGCGATGCTGATCATTCCGGAAACAAAGACTGCCCCGTCCGTTCCCTCAGCATAGCCATTGATGTGGCCGAGCCGTCGGGCCATTTCGGCGGCAACATTGGGCATGCCCGGACTGAGCACGCCGTATACGTCGGCGCTGAATTGCGGCCCAATGGTCCACCAGAGCTTGTTGTAGCGGGGATGCCCGGTGTCCGGAGGCGTGATCCCGCGTTTTAATAGCAGCAACGCCTGCTCGCTTGAACCCCACGAGCCGGCGTTGTTTTCGAGCCACTGCTGCCCGAGTTGTTGGACGGTCAGCCCAATTCCGTATTTCTCGAAAGCGCGGATCGCCACCATCTCGTAGTAATAATCATCGTCCACAGGAGCGTAGCCCGGAAGCTGGCTCAGTGGTGTGATCGGCAACGTCGAGGCGGTCTGGTGCTCGAAACGTCCGCCCGTCTTCTGAGCAATCATTTGTGCCATCCAGACCGCTTGGACCCGATCGAGGTATTCCGCGTGCGATAACACCAGCGTTCCAGTCGCTGGCGGTACACTGTGCTGCCCGGCCACTTGGCCGTGCGAAAATGCTGAGCACAACATGGCGAAGCCGATAACGTTGAGGAATGTGAATCTCGGGTTCTTCATGATCTTAGTTCCTTCTTGAAACAACCGACCGCAGGTCTAGATCGGCACGTACTCGGTCTCCTATCACAACCCTAAGAGGCCCTCAAGCGAGTGTATGCCAACAAAGCATGGCTGGACATAATTTTTGAAACGTTTTATATTGCCAACCGTAAACACCGCTTTGTAAATTAGGAGCGCACTCATGAAGTTAGAAATCGCGCCTTTCGTCGCTGCCATGCTGCTGGCTGCAGCCAGCGTAGTCTCAGCCCAGGACTCACACTATCGTCCCGATCGTCAGCAAATTCCCACACCCGGCTGCCTCGTCATGAAAGGTGCGTGGGAAGGTGGATCAAAGCCTTGCACCCAGGATGAGCACGACGCCTGGCTGGCCGACATTCGGCACTGGCGTGATGAACGCCTTATTCGCATCGGCTATGACGGCTCGCGGTATAACCTGCTCGCGCTCAAGTGGACGCAGTCAAGCTTCTTCCAGCCGCAGATGATGGTGGAGGACCGCTATTTCTATGACCCGGTTGCCCACCGTTACACCGTGGATCGATACCTCGACGATCTGGAGAAGAGATATGGCGGGATCGATTCCGTGCTCATCTGGCCCATGTATCCGAACATGGGCATCGACAACCGCAACCAGCACGACATGGTCCGCAGCATGCCCGGTGGCATCGCGGGCGTTCGCCGGATGATTGCGGATTTTCATCGCAGGGGAGTTCGCGTGCTGTTCCCCATGATGATGTGGGATCAGGGTACTCAAGATCCGGGTGTCCCGTGGCCTCAAGCCTTCGCCGAACTGATGGCGGAAGTGGGCGCCGATGGTATTAACGGTGACACGCAAGACGGCGTGCCGCTAGCGTTCTCTCTGGCAGCGGACAAAGTGGGCCATCCCCTTGCGTTCGAGCCGGAAGGGGGGCCGGCAGACGAGGCGCTGGCTTGGAACGTCATGACCTGGGGGCAGTACCAGTATCCGTTCGTGCCCATGGTGGACAAGTACAAGTGGCTGGAAACCCGCCACATGGTGAATATTTCCGATCGCTGGAAACGCGACAAGACGGACAATCTGCAGTTTGCTTTCTTTAACGGCGTGGGTTGGGAGAGTTGGGAGAACATCTGGGGTATTTGGAACGGGATCACGCCGCGCGATGCCGAAGCCACGCGCCGCATAGCAACGATGGAACGCGCGCTCGCCCCGTTCTTGATCAGCGCCGGCTGGGAACCGCTGACGCCCATGTTGCGCTATGGCGTGTACGCGAGCAAATGGCCGCTGGGTTCGCAGACCGTCTGGACCATTGTGAACCGCAACGAATATGACGTGGAGGGTCCGCAAATCGAACTGGCGCGGGAAGATAGCATGCGCTACTTCGATCTTTATCACGGTGTAGAACTCACGCCCGCGAAAAACCAGGCTGGCAAGGTTGTGCTGGGTTTCAGCATTGAAGCCCACGGTTACGGAGCCCTACTGGCATCGCGGACTGCTCCAGAATCGAGCAGCCAGACACTCATGACGAAAATGAAAGAGCTGACCGCCAAGCCTTTGGCCAGCTACTCGCACGAGTGGAAGGTGTTGCCGCAACAGATTGTGCCAATTGCGGCGACCAAGCCTCCGGCAAGCGCACCCACGGATATGGTGAAGATCCCCGAGAGCGACTTCCAGTTCCGGGTCGAAGGCATCGAAATCGAAGGATTTAATGACATTGGTGTGGATGTGCAGTATCCGTGGGAAGATACGCCGCGACGCTTCCATGACCATCCCATGCACATCAAATCGTTCTGGATTGACAAGTATCCGGTGACCAACGCGCAATTCAAGAAGTTCGTCGACGCCACCCATTACCGCCCGCAAGACGACTTGAACTTCTTACGTGACTGGCAGAACGGGAAGTATCCCGACGGCCGGGACAACCGGCCTGTGACGTGGGTCTCGCTCGAAGACGCTCGCGCCTATGCCGCTTGGGCTGGCAAGCGTCTGCCGCACGAATGGGAATGGCAGTACGCTTCGCAAGGTACGGATGGCAGGACCTATCCTTGGGGGAATGGGTGGAAGGCAGAGGCCGTCCCCACGCCCGACAAGGGCCGGACGATGCGCGGGCCGGACGCAGTCGATGCGCATCCGGACGGTGCCAGCCTGTTCGGGGTGATGGATCTGGTAGGAAACGTCTGGCAGTGGACCGAAGAATTTCAGGATGACCACACCCGCGGCGGCATTCTCCGGGGAGGCAGTTATTACCAACCTCAAGGGTCCATCTGGTACTTCCCACAGGCTTACAAGCTCAACGAGCACGGCAAGCTTCTGATGATGGCGCACAGCATGGATCGATCGGGAGGACTGGGTTTCCGGTGTGTCCAAGATGCGGAATAACGGGAGCCGCCACTACGAGGATCGTGAATAACAGGGTGAAACGCCCTGGAGACATGACTCCAGAGCGCTCTTCTTCCGGCAAACCTGCTAGTCTGTTATACGTGTTGGCTTTGGCATGAGCGTCCCCGCCACAATGCGGCAAATCGCAGACCGGGCCGATGTTTCGATTGGCACGGTGTCGCACGTCATTAATGGCACCGCGAAGGTCCGGGAGAAATTGCGCCTGCGGGTCCTCGAAGCGATTCGGAGCTTGGGATACCAGCCCAGCCAGTTAGGACGTGGTCTCCGTCGTAATCAAACCAGTATGCTGGGGATGATTATCCCCGATGTGACGAACCCGTTTTTTCCGGCGGTCGTACGGGGCGTGGAAGACGTCGCTTACAAGCGGTCCTACCGCGTCGTGCTCTGTAACACCGATAACGACCCCCAAAAAGAGATTTCTTACCTCAACGATTTGCGGTCCTATCGCCCGGCAGGATTACTGGTGATTCCAGCGGCGGAAAGTCACATCACAGCTCTGCTGCGGTCGGTGGCTAGCTCAGGTCCTCCCGTGGTTTGTATTGATCGCCGCCCTACTGGTTGGGATGGAGATGTTGTGGTCGTTGCCAATGAAGAGGGCTCGTATGCTGCTACCCGGCACCTGCTGCGCATGGGCCACCGACATCTTGCAGTGATTACCGGGCCGCTCCATCTGACCAACGCTGCTGAGCGCTTAAAAGGGTTTCGACGCGCGCTGGAAGAGGCACACGTGCTCATTGAATCGGAATACATTCAAGAAGCTCGTTTCGACCGTCCCAGCGGATACCGAGCCGCTCTGCGGCTGCTCCGAATGGTGCCCAGGCCTACCGCCATTTTTGCGTGTAATGATTTGATGGCGCTTGGGGTGTTCTTGGCGGCTCGCGAGTTGGAGTTGCAGTGTCCGGAAGAATTGTCGATCGTCGGCTTTGACAACCTGGATTTCGCGGAGTTCACGGATCCGGCTCTGACCACGGTGCACCAACCTGGTTATCAACTCGGCGCAACGGCAGCACGGCTCTTATTGGAACGGATTGATGGACTGAAACAGCGTGCAAAGAAATTGGTATTACAGACTGAGTTGAAGGTCCGGCACTCGGCCGCTCCGCCCTCCGCAGCCGCCCCCTCCTTTGCCCCTAGGCGAAAACAGCGGGATGGAGAGACGGTTGGGGTCCGCTAAAGGCCCGCAAACCCTTCCGTCCCTTCCCATTTTTGAGGCGTGGTCATTTTCCAAGGTCCGTGCAAAGTCTGTCGCCACTTAATTCTTCTTGACAGTGCTTGAGGGATGGGACTATAAATCGCAACGTTGTTGCTGAATTGAAACGTTTCAAAGTATCGACTACTCACTCGATAACTTCCGAAACGACTTTCCCGCGGAGAGGTTGGCACTCCGTTGTGCCAGGAGGAATGTATGCTGCGGAACTGCAGAGGGTTGCTGTTCGTGTTCTTGGTTGTTGTTGTGGCCACCGGGTTGCTGGCCCAAGTCGTCATCACCAGCACCATCGTGGGCACAGTGACGGACCCGCAGAAGGCGGTCATTGGCGATGCGACTGTCGTCCTGATGAATCAGGATACCGGAGTTACATGGAAAGCCGTCACGGATGCCCAGGGTAGTTTCCAGTTTTCCCAGCTCTTGGCGGGGCACTACCAAATCGAGGTTTCTAGCCAAGGCTTCTCGAGGGCGGTTTCGACCTCCATCTCTTTGGAAAACGGGACGACCCAGCGCGTCAATATTGGGCTAAAAATGGGTAACGTCACGGAGACAGTGAACGTCAGTGTCGAAGGTGCGAGCATCAAGACCGATGATGCCAACGTCTCGGACGTCATCCAGAATAAGTTCGTGCGCGACCTGCCGATCGAAGGCCGGAGCTTTCTCAACTATGCGCAGATCGTGCCAATGTTCAACAGCGGAACCGGGGACAACACTCGGATCGCTTGGGGTCTAGCCTCTGCCACCAGTACCGGTGCAAAACAGCTGAACGTGGGTGGAACCGAATACGGCGTCGGCTACTACATTGACGGCCTGAACAATAACGATAACTGGGTGGAAGGTCCGGTAACCAACGTCAATGCGGATACGATCCAGGAAGTGAAGGCAGAAGTTATCAACTATTCGGCGGAATACGGAAGGGACGTAGGCCAAATCAGCTTGACGACAAAGTCGGGCACCAACGTGCTGCACGGTACGGCGTACGATTTTTTCCAGAACGCCGGCTTAAATGCCAACGACCCGTACTCGATCGCCTTTGGCACTCCTCGGTCTGCATTTCACCAGAACCAGTACGGTTTTACGGTTGGGGGGCCGGTCTATATTCCCAAGCTCTTCAACGGCAGGAACAAGCTGTTCTTCTTCGCATCGTTCGAGCAGCTGCGCAACCGCGGCGAGAGCCAGTTTCGTGCGTACGTTCCGACAACCGCCGAGCGTTCCGGCGATTTCAGTGGGTGGTTGACAAGATTTCCGGTAGATCCTTCGCAGTGCGACGGTACGGCGAATGCGCCGGCCAACTGTCGCTTTGTGATTTACGATCCTTCTACCTACGATCCCAACACGCAGACTCGTCAGCCGTTCGCGAATAACATCATTACCAATCCCGATCCCAAGGCCCTGGCTTTCCTTTCACACTTTCCGGGGTCAAACTTTACTTCTCCCATTGCGGGAGACTTCAATAACTGGGCAGGGAGCACTACGAGCGGTATTGATAACAACAACTACTCCGCTCGCGCTGACTACAATTTCACAGCCCGCGACAATCTCTACTTCCGTTACTCCCACGACTACGGCAGCAGGCTCCGTGAAGGTGGTCTTGTGCCAGAGCTCGCACTCGGCAACGGGCCGGTTCATACTACGAATTCGTACCAGGTGCACTGGGTGCATGCTTTCGGACCTACCTTCAATAACGAGCTGAACTTCAGCATCACCAGTGCCCGCAACGCCAGCAATCAAGCGACCCAGATCAACAAATTCATGCAGACCACGTGGCTGCCTGATCTGTTTCAGAACACTTCAACGGGGGGCGCGGGTTTCACTCCCTACGATTTGCAACAGCTGGGCATCAAAAACGACGGGACTTTCTCGGTGAACTTTGCCGGCGAACTCTTCGCTCCGCTGAGCCTGGGCGCGACCGAATATTGGTATCAGGCGGTGCCGATCTACCAGTTATCCGACAACGTCGCCAAGATTATCGGGCGGCACACCCTCAAAGCTGGTTTCTATTGGCAGCGGCGCGATGAGCGCGATAACGACGTGATTCGTTCGATGAACATCGGCGGTGATTGCTCCGGTTGCGGCGAAACTACCAACTACACTGGCCGCGGACCGCTCAGCAACGACGGCTCCGGCTGGAACACCCTTGCCGAATTCGAAACCGGCGTGGTTGCCAACATGAATCAACGTACGCCTCTGACCGGGGGTGACGGCAGCCTCTGGTTTCGGATGCCGGAGTACTCGGGATATCTGAATGATTCCTGGAATGTAAGCTCGAGACTGACTCTGAATCTAGGGGTTCGGTACGACGTTGGAGTTCCGGCTTACAGCGTGGACAATTACTGGGGCGTCCTCGACCTGAGTTATCCGGGGTACAGGCTGGTCATGCCCGGACTGACTCCGGGAACGCACAATCCTCCTTATCCGGCGGACAAGAACAACTTCGCACCACGTATCGGCTTGGCCTACCGTCTCACCGACAAGACAGTCATTCGCAGCGGGTACGGTCTTTTCTATGAGACCGGCCGCTTCAAATTTCTCGACCAGATGTTTTGGAACTCACCAGGGTATGGCGGCGTCACCTATAACTCGGCGACCTATGCTTCCGATCCAAACCTACCGTTTTTCACGCTGAATGATGTATTCCCCGCCCCGGTCTCGGTCGCGAAAGGGACCTGGCCAATTCCTCTTGGCGCGCAAGGAGGGGAACTCTTTAGCCGCCAATCGCCACAGAGTGTTGACAGCCAGAGCGCGATCACGCCCTACCTCCAGCGCTGGAGCCTGGATGTGCAGCACCAAGTGGGGAAGAACGTAGTCGCGAGTCTCGGCTATGTGGGTTCCGAAGGCACGAAACTTACCACGCAATTCGACCTCAACCTCCCCCCGCAGGGCGTGTACCTGAACAGCGAAGACTTCTATCAGGCACGCCCGCTGACAGCGGTGGCCCCAGACCGTTGGGAAGCAATTAACGCTGTGCATCACAACCGCAGCAACAACTACCATGCTCTCACCGCGCAGTTGAAGACGCAGGCGTGGCACGGCCTGACCAGCACGGTCGGTTACACCTGGTCGAAGCAGATGGACACGTTCTTCGGCGAATCAGGAGAGGGCGGCGTCCAGGCGATCGGAGGACAGTGGCATCCCGAATACTCGTACGGCCCATCGGATGCGAACCACCCTAACCGCTTTGTGGCTGCATGGGTGTACGAACTACCGGGTAGCAGCCTTTCCAACCACTTTCTGCGGGAGGCATTCGGCGGCTGGCAGCTCAATGCCATCACGACCTTCGAATCTGGAAGCCCGGTGACTGTGTTCAACGGATACACGAGTTCGTTCGATTACATGGGCGATGTGCCGGATCAAACCTGCAACGCCAATCTGCCGAAAGGGGACCGGAGCTTTACCCATTACTTCAACACGGACTGCTATGTCGATCCTGCCCCGGATCCGGTTACGGGAATCGCGACCCATCGTGGGAACGAACGGCGGAACAACCTGCACAACCCAGGTATCAACAATTGGGATATGGGACTGGGAAAGGCTTTCCGGCTGTTCGGCGAAGGCCGTGAGTTGCAGTTCCGAGCGGAATCCTTCAACACCTTCAATCACGCCCAGTGGTCCAACATCAACAATGGCGATTGCGGCAACGGACCCAACACCTGTGTGCGTGATGACCGTGCAGCGAACCCGGCAAGTCAGTTTGGGTTCATCTCGGGGGCGCGTCCGGGTCGTCACATGCAACTGTCAATGAAGTTCGTCTTCTAGACGTTTGAGGGGGTCGGCGCGAGCGATTTCTGTCGCTCGCGCCGGCAGGTTGCGCCAAAGTTGTACTCGCGTGGGACTTCATCCAACGGGAGGGCCATGTATCAACCGGAAGCGTACGGAATCGCCCTGTTGTTCATGATTGGAAGCATGCTGTGCTGGGGGTCCTGGGCCAACACCATGAAGGTCACTCCGGGCTGGGCCTTTCAGCTTTTCTACTGGGACTACGTAATCGGCATCATCTTGGCCAGCCTTCTGTGGGGACTCACGCTCGGCAGCGCGGGTGGAGGAGATCTTTCCTTCTTCAGGAATATCCACAGTGCGGATGAAACTCATATCGTCTTCGCCCTGCTGGGCGGAGCGGTCTTCAACGTGGCAAACCTCCTGCTGGTTGCCGCCATTGACATTGCCGGCCTTGCCGTCGCGTTCCCAATTGGAATTGGCTTAGCCCTGGTGGTGGGCGTACTGCTGAACTACTTCATTTCCCCGCAAGGAAGTCCTCTGTTGCTGTTTGGCGGTGTGTTTCTGGTCGTCCTCGCCATCGTCGTGGACGCGCTGGCCTATCGCAGACGCGAGACCACACAAAAGACTCCGAGCGCACGCGGTATTCAGATCAGCCTGGCGTGTGGCGTGCTAATGGGCGTCTTCTATCCCTTGGTTGCCAAGGCGATTACGGGAGAACACTCTCTCGGTCCCTACACCGTGGCGTTCTTCTTTGCTCTGGGTACTGCTTTGTGTGCGATACCGGTGAATTACTTCCTCATGCGGAGGCCGCCAACGGGAGGCCAGCCCGTGAGCATGGCCGACTACAGGAAAGGGCGTGCCGCCTGGCATTGGTGGGGAATTCTCGGCGGAATGATCTGGTGCACGGGTGCGGTCTTGAACTTCGCTGCTTCTCATGCTCACGTTATCGGTCCAGCGATTTCGTATGCGATCGGACAAGGGGCGACCATGGTTTCCGCCATATGGGGGGTCTTTATCTGGAAGGAATTTGCCAGTGCTCCTCCGGGTGCGCGGAAGCTAATCCCGCTGATGTTCATTTGTTTCCTCGTCGGGCTGGGTGCAGTCGCGGTAGCTCCAGTGTTTCCGAGGTGATGGTGCGACGCCTATCGCGGTAGGGCTGGCCAACCGTAGCGAATGCAAGACCGTAAGCAGGGAATCCATATGTCGAAGCGGATCGCCGTTGTGGGGAGCATTAATCTAGACCTTGTCGGTGCCACACATCGAATTCCGGTTGCTGGTGAAACGGTTGCTGGACTCAGCTTCCAGACTTTTCCTGGCGGTAAGGGCGCGAACCAAGCGGTGGCGGCTGCGCGTCTCGGTGCATCTGTGAGTTTAGTGGGAAAGCTTGGTAGCGACGTTTTCGGCCCACAGCTGAGGGAAAGTCTCGAAGAATCCAACGTAAACACCGACGCAATCGAGGTAGTCCCGGGGTCCTCAGGAGTGGCGCTGATTAGCACGGATCAGAAGGGGGAAAACGCAATCACGGTGGTTGCGGGAGCGAATGCGCATCTGTCTCCGGCCGACCTCGATGCACATATTGGTTTAATTCGGAGTGCGGGCATCGTACTTACCCAGCTGGAGATTCCTCTTGAGACTGTGGAGTATCTGGCGGCCATTTCCATGCGCGAACGCATACCTCTCGTGCTGGATCCCGCTCCTGCGCGTCCGCTCCCTCGGTCCCTGCTGCGGTGCATCGACTGGCTGACACCGAATGAGAGCGAGGCCTGTTTCCTGCTGGGCTGCTCACCGGAAGAGCTTTCTGAAGAAATGCTCAAGGACGGAGCAAACGCTCTGCTTGCGCTGGGGTGCCGAAATGTCATCCTCAAGCTCGGGAAACGGGGCTGCTATGTCGCGCTGCTAGACGGAACCAGAGAGTTGCTGCCGGCTTACACCGTGCAAGCGGTCGACACCACAGCGGCGGGCGATGCTTTCAACGGCGCATTTGCTGTTGCAATGCTGAACGGGCAAGATCCACTCAGCAGCGCTTCGTGGGCGTCTGCCGTCGCCGCAATCTCCGTCACTCGACCTGGTGCCCAGCCGTCGATGCCAACCCCCTTAGAAGTGGATCGTTTCCTCGAGGACAGTCACTGCTTCAAGTCCACTCGCGTTTGAGCCGGAAGGAGGACCTCCGATGAAGCGCTTGCCAGGAATGGCGGTAGCATAAAGGTTCCATTGCAACAAAAATGGATGCATCAGTTCCATCAGTTCCAAAAAGTTTATAAGGGTTTTAGCCATCCCCTTGGTAACAAGACGGTTCGAAAAACGGCCGGTTTCGAATCCCACTCTCTCCGCCAGCTCCTTTAGTAACTAGCACTTACGTCCTGGTGATACCTACACTGAGTCCAGGCGAGATACCTTTTTGGGTCACTCGCAGAAGGAAGTGCAGGTATGGCCGAACAGTGGCGAGATGTCGAAGGATACGAGGAGGCCTATCAGGTCTCCGACCTAGGGCAAGTCCGCAACGTTCAAACAAGCAAAATACTCCAGCCCATCGAAATGAAAAATGGGCGGCTGTACGTCACTCTTTGCAGTGACGGCTTCCAAAAGAAAGTCACAATTCACAGCCTAGTTGCCCGTGCCTTCGTAGGCCCGCGCCCGCAGGGCTATGAAGTTGCCCACGTGGACACCGATTACACAAACAATCGTGACACGAACCTTGAGTACGTCACTGGTTTGGAAACCAAAAGACGCCTCAAGGCTCGGAATGGTCAATCCGTCAATGTCACCAAACGAGTTAAGACCGACAAGGGTCTACGTTACCTCCCCGTAGCGCGCCGGGAAGAGAGGCACCCTGAAGGAGCGTATTACTTGGAGTGGCGGGAAGGGTCGAAGCGGGTCAGGCTGTCGGTGAGCAAAGATGCTGCCGATGCTGGTGCTCGACGGCTGCGCAAGGAAGCCGAACTCAACGCGCTTAACAACGGTGTTCCTATCGTGCCTGAGAACGGGCAGAACGGGCACAGGTCGGTAGCGGCATCGGTCGCTGAGTTCTTGGACGAAACAAAGCTGACGAAAAAGCCCAAGACCTACGCTGCCTACAACACCTCACTGAGCTACTTCACGGAGTCCTGCCCAAAGCTTTATGTGGAAGACATTGAGCGTAGCGATCTGCTGAAGTTCTCCGCGTTCTTGCGGGACGAAAAGGAGCTGCACCCACGCACCTGTTGGAACAAATTCTCAAACGTGATGTCGTTCCTCAAAGCCCAGGGCATTCGCGGCCTGGTGGGCAAGAACGACTGGCCGCGATTCGTAGAGGAAGAGCCGGAAGTGTACGAGAAAGAAGAACTCGACAGTCTGTTCGCAAAATGCCATGTAGATGAGCGCCTGTGGTTCGAGTTCTTCCTGATGACCGGAATGCGGGAACAGGAGGTGATGCACTGCTCTTGGGCAGACATCAATCTCTCGCGTGGTACGGTCACCGTGAGGTATAAACCCGAATATGGGTTCAGCCCTAAGAACTACCGTGAGCGTGAGATTCCCATTCCGGCAAAGCTCG
>WNFS01003023.1_pt1 | contig 16760 bp, 15 predicted proteins | sample 5400141 | NCBI WGS metagenome assembly WNFS01 (sample SAMN13153358, study PRJNA577476) | soil metagenome | isolation source: 60 cm saprolite under Madrone tree | place: USA:California | collected 2016-06-14
AGAGGCCCGTCGGGGAAACCCGGCGGGCCTTTGCGTTTCAGAAGACGGTAAGCTACCTGAATGGATCTCGGCCTCACAGAAAAGTGCGCGCTCTTGATCGGCGCCGGGCGGGGCCTGGGGGGAGCCGCCGCCATCTCGCTAGCTCGGGAGCACGCGCGCGTGGCGATGGTCGCGCGAACGCGCGAAGACGTAGAGGCGCGCGCACGCGAGTGCCTGGCGGCCGGCGCGGCGGACGCGCTCGGAATCGCCGCGGATGCGACGGATCCCGCGCAGCTCGATGCCGCGATCGAGAGAGCAGCGACGCGCTTCGGAGGAATCGACGTCCTCGTCACGCTGGTGGGAGGGTCGCAGCCCGGGGGGACCGCGGAGCTGTCGGAATCGGATTGGCGAACGGCCTATGTTCGCAATCTCTGGCCGGCGGTGCGCGCCAGCCGCTCCGCGCTGCCGTACCTGGGCCAGAGCGCGGTCCGGCGCGGGTTTCCGGAAAAGCCGCGCGAGGCGAGCGTCATCCTGCACGTGGCGAGCATCTGGGGGCGCGAGAGCGGCGGAGCGCTCAGCTACAACACGGCCAAGGCGGCCCTGATCGCGCTGGCCCACGAGCAGGCGCGCGAGCTGGCCCCTCGGGGCGTGCGGGTCCTTTCGCTGGCCCCGGGAAGCATCCTCCATCCGGGAGGGTCGTGGGAGCGGCGCCAGAAGGAGGACCCGGCGGCTATCGCCGCGTTCGTGAAGCGCGAGATCCCCTTCGGCCGGTTCGGCACGGCCGAGGAAGTCGGCGACACCATCGCCTTTCTGGTCAGCGCTCGGGCGAGCTGGATCGCCGGAGCCTGCGTGGTCGTCGACGGAGCGCAGTCGCGCTCCTTTTGAGCGCGATGCACATCCTTACGGACGTGAAGAGCGTGAAGATCTATACCACCCAGACCTGCCCGTACTGCGCGCGGGTCAAGCGCCTGCTGGAGAGAAAGAACGTCCAGTACCAGGAGATCGACGTCTCCTGGGACGACGAGGCGCGCACCAAGCTGACGCAGAGCACCGGGTGTCGCACCGTGCCGCAGATCTTCATCGGAGAGCGCCATGTGGGCGGATCCGACGAGCTCCATGCGCTGGAAGCGCGCGGCGAGCTGGACCCGCTGCTTCAATAGAACAGCAACCGCGCGAGGGCATTGGCTGCATCCACGATCGAGCGTGGCTCGAGCAGGGGGGGCAGTGCCCCGATGCCCACCAGGGCGAAGATCATGGCCACCCGGCGCGGGCGCCGCGGGGACAGTGAATCCAGGAAGAGCAGCGGCAGCGTCAGCAGCGCAGCGGCGACGAGCGCGGCGAGCGCGGGCGGGAGGCCGTTGGCGAGCAGGGCCGTGATGAGGACGAGCGCCGCGGCAGCGTGGAAGACGTCCCTGCCGTTTCCTGCGAACCAGCGCCCCCGGTACGTTTCCGCCAGGGTGCGCGACAGCTCGAGCAGCGCCGTGGCCGCGAGCACCGCGACGGCGCCGAGCACAAGGCCGACTGCAGGCTTGACGGCGCGGTCGAAGCTGCCGAGCGGATCCACCGCTTGGCGAAATAACATGGGTTCCGGCACAATGCGCGGCCCTGTGCGCGCTCTGGCTCTGGTCCTCCTCTGCGCAGCCTGCATCGAGCGTCCGTTCGCGGAGCCGGCGGTCCAGGCGCGCAGCCAGGTCGACCGCAGCGCGCTGCGGGAGGTCCTGGTCGCGCCTCCCGCGGACGCTGTGGTGGTGGGCGCCGTGTTCGGCAACGCCGCGGAGCTGCTCGCGTACAAGATGGAGCCTCCCCAGATGGTGGCTGGCCAGCGGACCAAGCTGACGCTCTACTGGCGCTGCCGCGCGGAGATGGAGCCGTGGCACGTCTTCGTGCATCTCGACGACGCCTCCGGCAGCGGGGCGAGGATCCACGGCGACCATGATCCGGCCGGCGGGCGGTTCCCGACCGATGCCTGGAAGCCCGGCGACCTGATTGCCGATCCCATCTGGTTCTTGCCGGGGTCGAAGCCCCTGATGCTCTATCTCGGGTTCTACTCCCAGGGAGAGAACCGGCTGAACCTGACGTCCCCCGGCGGCGGGCGCGACGATGGCAGCGATCGCCTGCTCGCGGGCATCCTGCCCGTCGCGCGCTGATGCGGGCCCTTCTCCTCGTACTGCTGCTCCCGGTGGCCGCGGTTGCCCACCAAGCCACCGTCTCGTTCAGCGAGCTGACCGTGCGCGGTCGCGAGGTGCAGGGCGTGATGCGGTTCTCCCTGGCCGACCTGCGGACGCAGATGCGCCTGGAGGACCCGCGTCATCCCCCGCTGCCGGCGTTGATCCACCTCGCATTGGATTCATTCGCGCTGAAGGCATCGGGAAAGCCCTGCACGCTGCAGGCCGGCGCGACCGCGGAGCCGGACGGCGAGGACGGTCTGGCGCTACTCGCCCGGTGGGTCTGCCCGTTTGCCGTCGAGGAGCTCTCCGTCCGGGTGGGGTTCCTCGAATCCTTCCCGCCGGGACACGCCCACTTCTCGCGCATCGACTTCGGACCCAACGAGCTCTCGCAACGCGCGGCGCAGCTCGAGGCGCCCTCGTTCGACGCGGGCCGCAGGCGATCGGCGTGGAGCGGCTTCCGTCGCTTCCTCATTCTCGGCATCCAGCACATCTTCACCGGCTACGATCACGTGGCGTTCCTGATCGGGCTGATGCTCCTGGGCGGAACCATTCCCGAGCTGGTGAAGATCGTCACCGCATTCACCGTGGCGCATTCCGTGACCCTCGCCCTGGCTGCGCTCGACCTCCTGGCGCCGCCGGCGCGGGTGATCGAGCCGCTGATCGCGGCCAGCATCGTTTTCGTCGGCGCGGAGAACCTCTGGGCGCTCCAGCGGGGCGCGGCGCCCGCGGCGCTGCGACATCGCTGGATGCTCACGTTCGCTTTCGGCCTGGTGCACGGATTCGGGTTCGCCACCGTCCTGCGGCAGCTGGCCTTGCCTCGCTCGGTGCTGGCGGCCGGACTCGTCTCGTTCAACCTGGGGGTCGAATGCGGGCAGGCCTGCATCGTGGTCGCAGCGTTGCCCCTGGTGCGCTACCTGCGGCGCGCGCGCGGGTTCGCGACGGTTGCCTCGGCCTGCGTGGCGGCGCTGGGCGGGTTCTGGCTGCTTTCCCGGCTCATCTCCTGAGGACCGATCAGTCCGTGCCACCGCCCTCGTCGGTCGAAGGCCCTCGGTGCGGCTCGGGCGGCAAGTTCAACACGGGCGATGGGAACAGATCGATGATGTACTCGATGATGTCCTTGATCGAGACGACTCCCACCGGCCGGCCCTCGCGATCCGTCAGCGGCACATGCCGGTACCCGCCGATGTGCATCAGCTTCAGCGCCCAAGCGATGCGATCGTCGGGCCGCAGCGTCTCGGGATCGGGGGTCATGTAATCGGCGACCCGCTCCTTGCTCCAATCGAGCGGGTGCAGCGCCACCTTGTTGAGGAGGTCGCGCTCGGTGAAGATGCCGGCGAGCTTCCCGTCCGTCCCGGTGACCAGGATGCAGCCGATGTGCTGATCCTGAAGCTTCTTCACCACGTCGTGCAGCGTCGATTGGGCCGGCATGGTGATCGCCGGTCCGAGCCCCAGGGCCCGGATCTCTCCGGTCGCGATGGCGCGCTCGATCAAGGGCCGCTGCGGCTTGCCTTCGATCTCGGACTCGTCCATGGGGTTCCCCCTCGGCGGACTGGACCTGACTCTACGCCCGCCGGCACGTCGAGGCGATGGGGGGCGGGACGCCATGGCCGCTCGCCGTCGCAAGGCGCCTGGCGAGGCGGCGCTCGCCGGCTCGGCGCGCCGCGGCGCGGCTTGACTGCCGATCCGTGCGCGGCGCAGAAGCCCTCCTCTGGAAAGCGCCTGCAGGACAGTTCCGCGGGGCGCGGCTGATCATCGCTTTCAAAGGCAAGGCAACGACGTCACGAAGTGTCCAACCCGTACCCCGCATCCGGCAGGCCGTCTCGAGAAAGGGGAACGCTGCATGAACCTCAGCACTGTGGTGATGAAGAGGTGGCGGTTCGTCTACCTCGCTAGCGTCGTAGCTACCCTCGTCGTCGGACTCGGGATCTGGAATCCGTTGAAGGCCATGGCGGATCGGAGCAAGGCTCCCGCGTACAAGGTCGACCCGTTCTGGCCGAAGCCGATGCCCGACCGCTGGGTGACCGGTGACGTCGCCGGAACGTGCGTCGACTCGAACGATCACATCTTCACGGTCAACCGCGCCGCCGCGACGCCGCTGACGGCGAAAGAGCTGATCGTCGGCAGCCCCTCCCCGCCGGTCATCGAGTTCGATCGCGCCGGAAACACCGTGAACTACTGGGGTGACGTCGCCTTCCTGCCCAACGGTCTGCACGGGTGCTTCGTCGATTACCAGGACAACGTCTGGATCGGTGGAAACGGCGACGGCATCGTCCAGAAATACTCGCACGGCGGCCAGTTCCTCATGCAGATCGGAACGAAAGGCGTCTGCGACGGGCCTTGTGGCGAGACCGCGAGCACCAACAGCAGTGAAACACTCTTGAACGAGCCGGCGGACATCGCGGTGGATCCATCGAACGGCGACATCTACGTCGCCGACGGTTACGGCAATCACCGGGTGGTCGTCTTCAACAAGGCCGGCAAGTACCTGCGCCAGTGGCCGCCGAAGGGAACTCCGGGCGGCACCGCGCCCGGGCAGTTCTCGGCGACCGGGGGGGGACATCCACACTGCGTCCGCTTGGACAACGCCGGTCGCGTGTACGCGTGCGATCGCGCCAACGATCGCGTGCAGGTCTTCGACAAGCTGGGGAACCTGCAGCGGGTCATCCCCATCAAGCCCGGGACCGGGCAGGTCCCCGGAGGAATCGGGTCGGCCTGGGACGTCGACTTCTCGGCGGACAAGGACCAGAGCTTCCTCTTCGACGCGGACGGCGGCAATGAGGTCCTCTGGGAGCTGGATCGCAGCGCCGCCCTGGGAGGCGATCCGAACGCCATCCTGGTCGGCTTCGGGCGTCCTGGCCACATGGCCGGCGACTTCACCTTCCTGCACTCGGTCACCGTCGACTCGCGGAACAACATGTTCATCGGCGAGACGATCGGCGGGCGGCGCGTCCAGAAGTTCGTCCGCGTGGGCGACCTGGCGCGCGCGACCGATACCTACAAGGGAAGCCCTCACTACGACCCGCGGTTCCCGGACGTCAGCGGCGGCGGAGGCAACAACAGCACCGGCGGCGGCGACGACTAGGGCTGGCATCAGGGCGGACGGCCGGGAGCGACGATGCTCCCGGCCGTTTCCACACCGTGAGAATCCTCGATGATGAGACGATCGGTCACCCGGATCGGACTTGCACTGGTTCTCGCTTGGGCGGCGTTGCGGGCCGCGAACGCGCACGAGTTCAAGCTCGAAAGCGTGATGACGGCGTTCGTGAAGATCGAGCCGCGCGAAGCGCACCTCGTCGTGCGGGTCCCGTTCCACGCGGTGCGGTCGATCAAGTTCCCGCTGAACGGCGCGGAGATCGACCTCGACAAGGCGGACCCGGCGATGGAGCAGGCCCTGGCCCTGCTCGGCTCCGGCATCGAGCTTTCGGAGGAGGGACGCGCATTGATTCCGGCCACCGCCACTGGCCGGCTGTCGTTGCCTTCGGACCATTCGTTCGAGGCGTACCAGGCCGCCGTCGCGCACATCGCAACGCCTGCCGATCGAGGTGCGGGCATCTACGCCGATCAGGGCTACGTCGACGCGCACTTCACGTATTCGATCTCATCGGCGGCCTCCCGGTACACGATCCGGACCTCGGTGGCTCCGGACCTCAAGAACTATCTGAAACTCGCGATCCGCTACCTCCCGCCCGGCCAGGAAGGACGAGCGATGGTGATCACGAGTCAATCGGGGACGGTCTCCCTCGACCCCGCGTGGTCCGAGGCTGCGGCGGGCTTCGTCGTTCTCGGGATCGGCCACATCCTCGGCGGCATCGATCACCTGCTCTTTCTGCTCTGCCTGGTGATCCCGCTGATGCGGTTCCGGCAGGTCCTCGCGGTCGTCACGGCCTTCACCGCCGCCCACTCGTTCACGCTCCTCGGTTCTGCCTACGGTCTTGCGCCCGCGGGCGCCTGGTTTCCGCCGTTCGTCGAAACCGCGATCGCCGCGTCGATCGTGTACATGGCAGTGGAGAACATCGTCGGCGTCGACCTTCGCCGGCGCTGGCTGATCACGGGGCTCTTCGGCCTGGTCCACGGATTCGGGTTCTCCTACGGGCTCCGCGAGAACCTCCAGTTCGCCGGGCGGCACCTGGTGGTTTCGCTGCTTTCGTTCAACATCGGGATCGAGCTCGGACAGATGGCGGTCCTGGTGGTGATGCTGCCAGCGCTGGCGTTCGTCCGACGCCGGGTGTCGTCGGAGCGGGTCGCCGTGATCATCCTCTCGGCGCTCGTGGCCCACACCGGCTGGCACTGGATGATCGAGCGGGGCGACATCCTCTGGAAGACGGAGTGGCCGGCCTTGGACGCGGCGGGGTTGACGGTCCTGGCCCGCTGGGTGGCCGGAGTGCTGCTGCTGGCAGGAGTAGCCCTTTTCATCTCCAAGCGCGGCGGGGCCATTCTGGCCCGGCTGCGGCAGGTGCCTGAGGAGGCTGGCCACCGGTCGAAGGGTCACGATACGGAGCCAGCGGCGCTCGGCAGCGTCGATGACCCGGCAGGCTCGCCTCGCGCAACGTAGACTGCCGCTGCGAGACCACCGGCCGTCGCTACCGCGCGCCGTTCCGCCGGGCGAGCCGCCCCCGGCGCCCGTGCCGCTGCAGTATATGAACAACCGATCAGACCGGCCCGAGAAGCCGGATCGGGAGGGCACGGTGCGCGACGACGAGGGCAGCAGGCAGGGGATCGACGCGGCGCCCTGGTGGCAGACCGGCGTCGTGTACCAGATCTACCCGCGCAGCTTCCAGGACTCGAACGGCGACGGCGTCGGCGATCTGCCCGGCATCACCGCGAGGCTCGACCATCTCGCCGGCCTCGGGGTGGATGCCATCTGGGTCTCGCCCTTCTACCCGTCGCCGATGAAGGACTTCGGCTACGACGTGAGCGACTACACGGACGTCGATCCTCTCTTCGGAACGCTCGGCGACTTCGACCGGCTGCTCGCGGCCGCGCACGAGCGCGGAATAGCCATGATCGTCGACTGGGTGCCGAACCACACCAGCGATCAGCACCCCTGGTTTCTCGCGTCGCGCGCCGGCCGCGACGGTCCCAAGCGGGACTGGTACGTGTGGCGCGACGCGAAGCCCGACGGGTCGCTTCCGAACAACTGGCTATCGTCTTTCGGCGGACCGGCCTGGACCTGGGATCCGCGGACGCGCCAGTTCTATTTGCACAGCTTCCTCAAGGAGCAGCCCGACCTCAACTGGCGCAACCCGGACGTGCGACGGGCGATGCTCGGCACGCTCGAGTTCTGGCTCGAGCGCGGCGTGGACGGGTTCCGCATCGACGTGGCGCACGCGGTGATGAAGGACCCGGACCTCCGCGACAACCCGCCGGCGCCCGCCGGGAGTCGCGTCTTGCACAAGGACGTGGGGCCCTACGGCACGCAGCTCCACCTCTACGACAGGGGGCACGCGGACACGCACGGCGTCTACCGTGAGGTCCGCCGCCTTCTGGACCGCTACGGCGGGACGCGCCAGCGCGTCTCCATCGGCGAGATCCACCTCTTCGAACCTGCCGACCTCGTCTCCTACTACGGCGCGGATCTGGACGAGCTCCACATGCCCTTCAACTTCACCCTGCTCAGCGTGCCCTGGTCCGCCGAGGCGGTGCGAAGGACGGTCGACGCGATGGAGGCGGCCCTGCCGCGGGGCGCCTGGCCGAACTGGGTGCTCGGCAACCACGACGAGTCGCGCGTCGCGAGCCGGGTCGGGCCTGCCGCGGCGCGTTCGGCGATGCTGCTCCTCCTCACGCTCCGCGGAACGCCTACCCTCTACTACGGCGACGAGCTCGGGATGGAGGACGTCCCGGTCCCACCCGAGCTCGCGCAGGACCCCTGGGGAAAGAACGTTCCCGGCCTCGGGCTCGGACGCGATCCGCAACGGGCCCCCATGCCGTGGGACGGCAGCTCCAATGCAGGCTTCACGCGCACGGGCGTGCGGCCCTGGCTCCCGCTCCCCCCGGACGCGGCCACCAGGAGCGTGGAGGCGCAGACAGCGAGCCCGGACAGCATGCTCGCCCTCACACGCTCCCTCCTGGCGATGCGGCGCGCGCACCCGGCGCTCCAGCGCGGATCGTACCGCCCGGTGTCGGACGCGCCGGCCGGCGTGTTCGCGTACCAGCGAGAGCTCGGCCGCGATCACCTCCTCGTGCTGGTGAACTTCGAGTCGGGTCCGGCCCTCGTTCGGCTCGCGGGCCAGATCCACCGATCGCTGGTCTCCACGCACGGCGCGCCGGTCGTCCGGGACGGAACGTGCGCGCTGCGGCCGCACGAGGGCGTCGTGCTGGAGCGGGGCTGATCATTCATCGCCGCGCGTTGCGACGACATTCAGCTCGCCATCCCCGATCTCTTCAACGGAGATCTCGATGGGGCGGCAGCAGACGGAGCAGTCCTCGACGTAACGCTGCCTCGGCCCACCGCCTTCGTCGACCTGGATCGTGACGGTCTCGCCACAGTAGGGGCAGACGATCTCCATCCTCAAAGCCTATCGCAGCGAAGCTGCGCGTGGATCGAAGCGACTCCAGGGTAGCGGGCGCAACCACATCGCGACCCGGAAGGGAGCATGCTACGGGTCCCGGAGCTCACACGACGTGGATCAAGACCCGCGAAGGAGCCCCAGCCCGTGCCACGTCCGCTGATCGCTCTCGCGCTCGTGGTCGCCTGTGGTGGCGCTGCAACGTCGGACACGACCCGGCGCGCCATATCCCCGGCTGGGCTTCCTCTAGAACGAGACGTGCAAGCTCAGGTTCCCCGACGGGGGTTCTCCGGTAACTCCAACGCGGCACCTGGGAAGGGTGGCCCCGGACGCGCCAGGAGAAAGCCCTGGACCAGCGACACGCCCAAGGCGGCGACGACGCGAAGCTCCTCCTGCGTCTCGATCCCCTCACACACGGCGCGCATTCCTTCTCCACGGCAGTACTCGAGGATGTGCTTGATCAGCCGTGCGGCCCGGCCGCCTTCCTCGATCCCGCGGATCATCGCCATGTCCAGCTTCACGAAATCGGGTTCGAGCAGCGCCAGGCTGTTGAGGCTCGAATAACCCGAGCCGAGATCGTCGACGGCGATGCGGAACCCAGCCGCTCGCAGCGCCGCCACCCGCTCCCGCGCGCGCGCGAAATTGCTCACCTCCGCGGCTTCAGTGAGCTCGAGCACGATGCGCTTCGTCCACGGCTGCAGCGCGGGCTCCCCCTCGATGCCGCCCTGTTCGAGGAATTCGAAAGGATGCACGTTGAGAAAGAGCAGCTTGTCCGCCGGCAACTCGGTGATGGCGGCGACCTGGATCTCGCGCAGGACGCGCCCCAGGATCGGCACCTGCCCGCTCCGCTCCGCCGTTCCCAGGAGGTCGACGATCGAGGTGAAGGCCGGATCCATCGGCCGTGCCAGCGCCTCCCAGGCGATCTCGGTGCCCGCCGCCAGGTCCACGATCGGCTGGTAGACGGACTGAAAGGCGCGCTCGCGGATCGAGCGCTGGAGGGCAACCAGCTTGTCCGCTTCATGGCGCACTTGCGCGGAATCCAGACGGCCGCCTGCCGACAGCTCCCGTGACCAGCAAATCAGGCGATTCCGCCCTGCCTGCTTCGCCGCATCGAGCGAGGTGGCGGCAGCGGCGATGAGCGCGTCGGCATCCTGCGCGTGCTCGGGAAAGGCGGCGACGCCGAGCGACAGGGTGACCCGCGGCAATCCAGGACCCAGCTGGGCCTGTTCGAGCGTGCGACGGAGGTGCTCGGCGCGCGTGGCCGCTCCCGTCCGGTCCGTCTCGGGCAGGAGGATCACGAAGGTGTCGCCGCCGAAACGGGCCAGCACGTCGCCGCCGGCCAGGTATGCCGGGACGTCGAGAGCGCGGCCGCCGGCCAGGAGAAAGGCACCCAGCGCGCGCAACAGGGCATCTCCGCCGGAGAATCCGAGACTGGCATTGATGTCCCGGAAGCGATCGATGCTCGCCAGCACCAGCGCGCAGGGATTACCGTATCGCCGTCCGCGCTCGATCTCCTTGCGCACGCTCTCCTGGAACGAGGCGTGGTTGTCGAGGCCGGTGAGCGGATCGCGCGTGGCCAGCCCCTCGAGGATCCCGTTCTTCTCCTGCAGCTCCTTGAACAAATTGCGGTACGCGCGCCGCAGCTTGAGGCTCTCGACCGCGCGCTGCAGGCGGGCGCGGAAGTCGGCCAGGTCGAAGGGCTTCACCACATAGTCGGCGACACCCGCCTGCAGCGCTTCCACCGCCGACGAGAGCGTGGCGTATCCGCTCATGACTACGATCTGCGCATCGAGGCTACCTTCCCCCACCTCTCGCACCAGCGTCAGCCCGCTCCCGTCGGGAAGGTTCTTGTCGATGATGAGCAGGTCCCACGCCTCGCCGGTGAGCCTCTTGCGCGCGTCGGCCAGCGATTCCGCAGGACTCGCAACAAAGCCCATTCCTTCCAGCACTTCGAGAACCACCGAGCGCACGACCTCCTCGTCATCCACGACGAGCGCGCGCATCCCCTCTCCCACCACCTCCGGCATTCCCCCCAGGCTAAGGGGCAGTCCAGGGAACGACAACTTTCGTGCGCCAGGGCCCCCTGCTGGTACAGTCGAGGCGATGCGCATCGGCACGCGCGCCCTCCTCATCATGGTTCCTGTCGCCGTGCTCCCGCTGGTCGGGGCGGGATGGATCGCCTTCAGCGTGTCCCGCCGGGCGCTCGAGGAACGCACCCGGGCTGCCCAGGTCGCGACGGCGCGCTTTCTCGCCGAGCGCGTTTCGGCGGAAGTGGCGGCGAGCCTGCACGCCGCCAACCTGGCGGCGAGCGCGATGGAGTTCGCGCAGCTGAGCGCGGCGGAGCGCCTGGGCGCGCTCCGGCTGGTCTTCCGTCAGATCGAGGGCGCGGTCGTAGTCGCTCTCCTCTCGCTCGAGGGCGCGCAGATCGCGGCCCCGGTGTACCTCGCGTCCCGCGCGCAGGAACCGTCCCTGGCGGACCGGGAGGTGGTGCAAAAGGAGGACATCGAGGAGTTTGCTCGCAGCATTCCCCTTCGCGCCGCCGTCCAGATCGGGGCAGCGGTAGGACCGGCGCATGCCTCCCGCGACGGATCTCCGCGCGTCGCCGTCGCGGTGCGAGCCCGAGGCGATCTCGTGCTCGCGGTGGAGCTCAGTCTTGCCCGGCTTGCGCCTCTGGTCGCGGATTCGCGCCTCGGCAGTCGCGGCAACGCCGTGATCGTGGACCGGAGCGGACGGATCGTGCTGGGCCCGAGCCGCGAGGCGGTCGCGGCACGCTCCTCTCTCGCCGCCTCGCCGCTGGTGCAGGCCGCGCTGGCCGGCAACCTGGGTGCGCTCTCCTTCACCGGATCCGATCGCCTCGAGCGCCTGGGGGCGACGGCCGAAGTGCCCGACCTGGGCTGGGTGGTGGCCGTGGACGAACCGGCAGAGGACGCGCTCGCCGAGTCGCGCGTGTTGGCGCGGCGCACCGCGGCGGCGGTGGCCATCGCGCTCGCGGCGGGAGTCGCGCTGGCGTTGCTGGCCAGCGGCGCGGTCGTTCGCCCCATCCGCGCCCTGCATCGGGGCGCGGCAGCCCTGACCGGCGGAGAGCTGGGCCATCGCGTCGGCGATGCGGATCGCCGCGACGAGCTCGGCGATCTGGCACGGGCCTTCAACGCGATGGCAACGGAGATCGAGCGCTGGAACCGCGAGCTCGCCCAGCGCGTGGAGGAGAAGACGCGCGAGGCGCGCGAGGCGCAAGATCTGCTGTTGCGCGCGCAGAAGCTCGCCGCAGTGGGCCAACTCGGCGCCGGAATCGCGCACGAGGTGAACAATCCGCTCGCCGGACTGCTCGGTCAGACGCAGCTGCTGTTGCTGCAGGAGGCGCCGGAGTCGCCCCGCCGCAAGAAGCTGGAGAGCATCGAGGCGCAGGCCCTGCGCATTCGCGAGATCGTGCAGCGCCTCCAGCACTCTGCCGAGGGCCCGCAGGCAGCGCAGACGCCCGTCGATCTCCGCGCGCTCCTCGATGATTCGCTCTCGCGCAATGACAAGGCGCTGGCGTCGGCTGGCGTGCAGGTGGTGCGCGAGTACGGCCCGCCGCTGCGCGTCTTCGGCGATCCGCAGCGCCTCACCGAGGCCTTCTCGGAGCTGGTGACCAACGCGCGGCGTGCCATGCCGTCGGGAGGGCAGCTGACGGTGGGCTATCACTCGATCGACGGCCAGCTCGCCGCGATCCGGTTTGCCGATACCGGCGAGGGCATCTCCCCCAGCGTCCGCCCGCGCATCTTCGAGCCCTTCTTCACCACCAAGCGGGACTGGAACGCGAAAGGGCTGGGGCTCACGATGGTGCACCAGGTTTGTGAGGAGCACCAGGGTCGGGTGACGGTCGAGAGCGGGCCGGGAATGGGAGCCGTCTTCACGGTCCTGCTCCCCATCCTTCAGGAAAGGGCCCTGGCATGAGCCGCCTGCGCGCGCACGCCCTTCTGGCGTTCCTGGTCCACGCGGGGTGCGGATCATGCGGACCCCGTGCCCAGAAGCCCGCACCGACGGCATCGGTCCCGGTTCCGGCCTACGCACGCAGGCACAGGGAGACGTGCAGGTGCGCCGCGGCCAGGGCGAGCACTGGGGACCGGTCCAGCTTCCCCTGTCCTTGGGATTCGACGATTCCGTCCGGACCGGCGTTGGCGGCGCGGCAACGTTGAAGGTTGGTCGCGACGGAACCATCAAGGTGCGCGAGCGCACCGAGGTCTCCGTGCGCCAGCTGCTCGCCGATCGCGCCCGGTTCCGGTTGGAGCGCGGCCGCATCGGAGCGACCCCTGGCCAGACCGCGATCGCCGTCGAGTCCTCGGGCAGCGGCGCCGTAGCCGAGGCGACAACCGGCTCGTTCGCGGTCTTCACTGACGGCCGCGGTCTCGTCGCGGTGGTCGCCGAAGCAGGAGAGGTGAAGCTCACATCGAACGGCGGCGACACCGTGCTGGCCGCTGGACAGGGAGCGCGCGTCGTCGGCAACTCGGCCCCGGTGCGCGAAGCCGTGCCGCGGTCGGTGTTGCTCAAGGTGGCGTGGCCCGACCAGAGAGTCACCAGGGAGATCAACGTCACCCTCCACGGCGAAGCCGATCCCGGCGCCGTGGTTTCGGTGAACGGGCTAGAGACGGCGGTCGGGTCCGACGGGCGCTTCGTGGCCGTGGTCCCGCTCCTCCCGGGCAAGAACAGGGTCTCGGTGACCAGCAGGGACCGCTTCGGCCGCACTGCCGACGCGGAGGAGACCGTGCGCGTCGAGCGCCGCGCGCCACCCGTCCACGCGGAGCACGAGGGCTGGCAGTGATCGGGATCGCTCTCACGGCGGCGGTTGCCTCGGCAGCGCTGCGAGTCCTCCCGCCGGCGACGCTGCGTGGCGACGGCCGCACGGCCGTCTCCGTCGAGCTCAGCGGGGGCCCGGATTCCCTCGAGGGCGAAGATCGCAGCTTGCCCGACAGCGGATCGATCTCCTGTGCCGCTGCGGGGGTGGTGGCGGCGAGCGGCGCTTTGGCTCCACGCGTCCTCGCACCCGCAAGCGCAAGCCCCGCCGAGCTCGCCTGCGTAGCGCGCCGCCGCGGCGTCGAGGCGGTATTTTCGTTGCACCTCGATCCTCCCGGTCCGGGCCTCTATGCGGTGCTGCTCCCGGCGCCGGAGCCCGGTCAGCTGACGCTGCGACCCTTCCGCGTCCAGGAAGGCAAGAGCGTCGCGCCCCGATCGATGCGTGCGGCCGCCAGCGCCGGCGAGCTGCGCCAGGCGGCGGGCGGCGCTTTGCGGGTGGCGCTGCCGCCCGGACGCGCGCCTCGCGCGATCGCCGTCGCCCTGCTCGATGATGAGGGCGAGGGTGCCGCCTTCCTGCCCCTCCCCGGCCGGACGCAACTCCGGCTCCGGTCGAAGCGTCGCTCGTTGCTCTCGGTCCGGGTGGCCGGCGCGATCCATGGCCCGGTGCGCGCGCCGGAAGGGAAAGCCACGATGTCCGTCCTGGTGCCGCCGGGGACGCGACTCGGCGTAGTGCGCGCCGTCGACCGCCTCGGCAATGCCCGCGAGGTGCAGATCGACCTGGAGACACCCTCGCTGCCGCGCATCGCAGCCGTCGCGTCGGGAGCGCAGGTGATCGCCGGCGGCGAGCTGCGTGTCGCGGTTGCGCTTGCCGCGCCCGACGGAGCTCCGGCGGAGAACGCAGCCCTGCGTGCGAGCGCCCGCCGCGGATCTCTCGAGGGACCCGTCCAACGAGGCGGTGGGCTCTGGTTCGCACGCTACCGGGCGCCGCGGTCCGTGGGCCGCGATCGGATCGCCCTGGACGTGGAAGGCGATCCGACCGCGGGCCGCGTCGAGCTCGAGGTCGACGTTCTACCCGGGCCGCCGGCACAGATCGCGCTCGACCTGCCCGAGCTCCCCGCGCGTGCCGGAGACGAGCTGGCGGTGCGGGCCGCGGTTCGAGACGCCTTGGGCAACGCGGTGGCTCCGGTCGCGCTCGAGGCCTCTTTCGCCGGCGCTCCCGCGCGCGTTTCCTGGGAAGGCGCGACCGCTTCGGTCACGGGCTCGATCCCCGGGCATCTGCCCGCGAGCGGGGTCGAGCTTCTCGTTCGATCCGGAGATGCGGCCCGCGCAGTGGCGCGCATCGAGGTCCGTCCCGCCGAGGCTTTCAGCGCCGAGCTCAGCGCGGAGTCCGCCCAGCGCACGGCCCGCATCCGCGCGGTCGTGCGAGACCGGTTCGGGAACGCGCTGGGCGCCTCCGGTTTCGCGCTCGGCGCGGACGGCGCGAGCGTCGGACCCGTCCAACCCTCGGCATCCGGCATCGCGGAAGCGAGCCTGGAGGCGGCCCCGCACGCTCGCGCCGCCCAGGCCTGGGTGACTGCCGGCGGCCGTGTGCTGGCCCGAACCGCGATTGCATTCGACCCGCCGCCGGAGACCTGGCTCCTCTTCGCCTGGGCGCAGGGCGGAGGGATGTCGAACGGCGGCGCGCTTCGAGCACCCCGATTCGGCGCCGGCCTGGGCATCCGGCGACAGTTCGGTCCAGTCGAAAGCGGATTGCTGGCGGGCCTGGACGCGCTCTCCTACCGCGATGAGATCGCCGGCGTCGTGGGAGGAGCTCAGCAGCCCGTGTCCAGGCATCTCTTCGCCCTGGCGGTACCGCTCCTGTTGCGCGCCCGGCTGCCCTTCGCGCACCGTTTTGGCGCGTCGCTGGAGGCGGGCCCCATTGCCGCGCTTGCCTGGAGCTCGGCGTCGAGCCAGGCGAGCGGCACGGAGCGGCTCGTCAGCCTCCGGCCCGGCATCCGCGCGCGCGCGACCGTCGACTTCTCGGTCGGACGGAGCCGCATCGCGCTGGGAGCGAGCCTGGGGACGGCGCGGCTGGTGGATGGACCGGTGCGCGGCGAGATCGAGGGAGGTTCGCTGTTCGTAGGCTATGAAGCATGGTGGCTCGACATCGGTCCGTGAGGAGAGCGAATGGGCAAGGCTGAAAGGAAGGATGCCGCGCTGGAGCTGGCCGAGCTGGCACACGAGCTGCAGCAGCCGCTGACCGGCATCCGCACCAGCGCGGAGCTCCTGCTCGAGTCGCACGCGAACGATCCCGCGGTGCGCACCCGCGCGGCCGCCATCTTGCAGCAAACCCAGCGCATCCAGCTCCTCGTCGAGCGGGCCCGGCGGAACGGGCCGCCCCCTCCCGGCACCCGGGGCGACGTCAACCAGGCAGTCGAGATGGCCTGGTCGTTGCTGGAGCGCGATGCGACCCGCCAGGGCGTCGCGCTGGAGCGAAATCTCGCGTCCCAGGTCCCCGCAGTGAACGCGGATCAGCTGGCGCTGGAACAGATCTTCGGAAATCTCCTGCGCAATGCGCTCGAGGCGACCGCCGGCAAGCGGGGCCGCATCCGCGTCTCCACGGCTCTGGTTGCGGGAGCCGTAGAGGCCATCGTTGAAGACGACGGCCCGGGCGTACCCGACCACATGAGGTCGCGTCTCTTCAAACCGTTCGCCACCGGACGCCCGGTGGGCACGGGACTGGGGCTCTACATCAGCCGGTCGCTCGCCGCGGAAGCCGGCGGCGCGCTCGAACTGCTGGAAAACGGGCCCGGTGCGCGCTTCCTCCTGCGGTTACCGGCGACCTCATGATGTAGGAAGAAGGGGTACGCGCACCTCGAAGGTACTCCGGGGTGTGGATGAGTTGAGTCCGCCCCGCTGGTACTTTTCGACCATCGTGGACCCGGTAGCAACCTTCGCGCGCCGCTCGCGTCCGGCGCTGCTCGCTGCCGTCGCACTTGGCGGCTGCGTCTGCACGCATGTCGGGTCCCAGGATCAAGGCCTTTCCCTCAACGCCGTCGAGCCGTCCTTCGCGGTCGCAGGCGTCAAGACTCCGCTGCTGTTGCGAGGCGATGGATTCAGGCCCCGCGTAGTCACGAACCTGGACGGAAGGGACGCCACGGCAGAAGCCCTGACCGTACGGGTCGGTCCTTCGGAGCTTGCGGACGCAGCGCTTCGGCCTGACGGCACCATCGAGGCCACGCTGCCGGACACGCTCCCGCCCGGAGTCTACGAGATCTCGATCGGCCTCGGCCCGCGCCAGACAATCCTCGGCGCTGCGGTCCAGGTGGTCGCGCCCATCGAGGTCACGCTATCTGCT
>WNFS01002838.1_pt1 | contig 16750 bp, 12 predicted proteins | sample 5400141 | NCBI WGS metagenome assembly WNFS01 (sample SAMN13153358, study PRJNA577476) | soil metagenome | isolation source: 60 cm saprolite under Madrone tree | place: USA:California | collected 2016-06-14
AGATGTTTCGGCTTCGGCGCTTCGATCAACAACGTCACGGCGTCCGCGACATCGGAAGAGTAGATCCAATCCTTGACGCCCGGGCGCGGCAGAACAGCTTCGCCTTGCTGACGAATGGTGGCAAGGATCTGCGCTTGTGGACTGAGCGTGTCGCGTACCCCGGTCGCCCTTTCCCATCTCCCGAAGACACCGCTCAGCCGCACACTGACGATATCGAAGTGCCAGAGCGCAGCCAGACGCGCAGCAACTCTCTCGGAAGCAAATTTGGTGATGGCATAGAGCGACACGGGATCGCAGGCCGTCTCTTCCTCGAGCAGGGCGTGTCGCGAGCCGGCAGCGCCATAGGCCGCGGCGGATGACAGATTGACGATCCGCACCACGCCGCTGCGCCGCGCTGCGACCAGGACCGGTAACTGAGCCAGCAGATTGACCTGCATGATCAATTCAGGATCCGCCGCATCGCGCGCGGGGCCGGCGGTGATCGCCGCCCCAAGCACGATCGCATCATGGCCGCCTGCGACAACGTCCATGACAGCTTGCCGATCGGTGATATCGCCCCGAACGACAGTCAGCGCTTCCCGGTAGCCGGCGAAATCGTGTTGCGCGGCGGCGGGCAGGTTCGCGTGATCGAACAGGGTGACGGCGTGCCCGCGCGCCAGCAGGGCGGCGGCGATATTGAGCCCGACAAAACCGGTACCGCCGAAGATCAGGATTTTCATGCCCCGGCCCCCGCACCTGTCGCAATCAGCGGCGACGACCATCGCCATCGATGCATCCGGCGACAGTACGACAAAATGCTCACAGCAGGGTCGCACCGAAATTCCGCGCCGGATCCATATCGGCGACAAGTCGGCCAGTCGGCTTCGCTGCATCCCCACCGGAACGCGCGAGGAAGCGCCCGGAACCAGGCTCGGCCAAACGCTTGCCGTCCGCGACGATCACGCGTCCGCGCGACAACACCGTGACCGGCCAGCCGCGTAGCTGGCGGCCGGCATAGGGCGTGTAGCCGGCAAGGTCGTGCATCATGGCGTCGGTCAGCATGACCTCGCGCTCCGGGTCCCAGATCGCGATATCGGCATCGGCGCCGACCGCGATAGAGCCCTTGCGCGGATGCAAATTGTAGATCTTGGCAGGTGCGGTCGCCGTCAACTCGACAAATTTTTCCAGGCCCAGGCGGCCCTTCGACACCATCGCGTCGAACAGCAGCGGCAGGCGCACCTGCAGTCCCGGCATACCGTTCGCGATCTGCTTGAAGTTGGGATTGGCGCCCGCGCGCAATTTGCCGGTCTCGTCGAAACGATACGGCGCATGGTCCGACGATACGGTCTGCAGATCGCCGAGCGCAAGCGCCTGCCACAGCGCGTCCTGATCGGCGACGCGGCGCGGCGGCGGGCTGCACATCCATTTGGCGCCGTCTACGCCCGGCTTGTCCAGATCGTCGGCGGTGAGAAATAGATATTGCGGGCAGGTCTCGGCGAAGACTTTCAGGCCCTGCCCGCGCGCATCGCGGATCACCTTGGCGCCCTCGGCCGTCGACACGTGAAAGATCATAATCGGTTGATCGACGAGAGCAGCCATGCCGATCAGCCGGTTGAAGGCGTCAGCTTCCGAAAACCTCGCATGGCTGATGGCGTGGTATTTCGGGTGGGTGTAACCGCGCGCCAGCAGCCGCTTCACCATCCATGCGATGATGCCATGGTTCTCGGCATGGGCACACAGCATGGCGCCGGATTCACGTGCCGCGACCAGAATGTCCAGCAAAGGCTCGTCATCGATCTTCAGCAAGTCATATGTCATGAAGATCTTGATCGAGCCGTGGCCCTGTTTGACCAACTCCGGAATGTCGTTCTGCAGGGTCTCTGGAGTCGGATCGGCGATGATCATGTGAAAGGCGTAGTCGATCACCGCGCCCTTTTTCGCGAGCGCGTGATAATCCGCCACCACCTGAGGCAGCGCCATGCCGACATGCTGGGCGGCGAACGGGATCACGGTGGTGGTGCCGCCGAAAGCTGCCGATGTCGTGGCAGTCTCGAACGTATCGGCATTCATGATGCCCGCAGCCGAGAGCTGTTCGATATGAGCGTGGCTATCGACACCGCCGGGCAGAACCAGCTTGCCGCGCGCGTCGATCTCGCGCCTGCCGGCCGCCAGGCCACGGCCGATCGCGGCGACGGTCTCGCCTGTTATGGCGACGTCGGCCTCGAATACATCGCTGGCGGTTGCGACACGTCCGTTGCGGATCACGATGTCATAGGCAGGTTCTGTCATGAACGGCTCCGGATCGCTAAGCCACCTTCCCGCACTTGTGAAGGAATGGCTGACAACGGGCGAAACGAGAAATCGCTGGACGGCGCCAGACTGACGTTCGAAACTATGCCACTTGCAAGGAAGAAACCATGCCCCGCCCGCGCATCCTCGTCATCAATCCAAATTCGAACGTCGTCGTCACCAGGGGACTGGAGGCGGCCTTGCAGCCGCTCGATTTCGCGGACGGGCCGGAGATCGTCTGTACGACGCTGGACGGGGGACCTTACGGTGTGGAGAGCCAGGCCGATGTCGACAGTGTTACGATGCCGCTGCGCCGGCTGGTCGAGAGTGACAACGGCTCGGCAGCCTTCGTGATCGCCTGCTACAGCGACCCAGGTCTGCATGTCTGCCGCGAAGGCACGGATCGACCGGTATTCGGAATCGCGGAGTGCGGCGTGTTGACGGCGATGACGCGTGCGGAAACTTTTGGCGTGATCGCCATCGCGCAACGCTCGATCCGCCGGCACATCCGTTATCTCCGCCAGATGGGACTGATGGACCGGCTGGCGGGCGAGCGCCCCCTCAACATGAGCGTGGCCGAAACGGCGTCCGGCGACGGAACGCTGGCGAAGATGATCGAGGTCGGGAGCGCGTTGAAGGATGAGGACGGGGCCGGCGCGATCGTCATGGGCTGCGCCGGCATGGCGCGCCTGCGCTGGCCGCTGGAGGACGCGCTCGGCATTCCGGTGATCGATCCCACGCAGGCTGCCGTAGCCATGGCTTTGGGGGCGGTGCAGTTTTCGCGTCACTAGGTGGTGTTTCATCGAATGGGGCTTCGCCCAAGTCTCACGTTTCCGGCGGTGGGACCGCACCGGCTCGGCTGGTAATCAGGCCGTAATGCTCGATGCGACGGTGGCGGGCGAAGTCGAAGATGGTCGTCTTCCCGAAGCTGGTCGCGTCGAGATCGCAAGGATGGACCAGAACCTCGTCGCCCTCGGTGCTGGCCTCCGCGACAATCTCGCCGTTGGGATCGACGATCAGGCTGCCTCCAATGAGTGGGAAGCCGTCCTCGACGCCGGCTTTGGCGACAGCCACGACCCACGTCGCGTTCTGATACGCGCCGGACTGCACCGACAGACGATTGTGGAACAGCCGCTTCTCGGGACCCTCCTCGCTTTTCTGGGAGTTGACCGCGGGCGTGTTGTAGCCGAGCAGGACCATCTCCACGCCTTGCAGGCCCATGACGCGATAGGTCTCCGGCCAGCGCCGGTCGTTGCAGATCGCCATGCCGATGATGCCGCCCATCGCCCGCCACACATCGAAGCCGATATCACCCGGCTCGAAATAACGCTTTTCAAGGTGCTGGAAGGCGCGCTCGGTGTCGAATTCCGAATGGCCCGGCAGATGAACCTTGCGATACTTGCCGACGATTTTCGCCGACTTGTCGGTGAGGATGCAGGTATTGAAATGATGGCCGTCCGGCGTCAGCTCGGCATAGCCGAAGCTCATCGCCATCTGATGTTCCGCAGCGCGCGCGAACAGCGGCGTTGTCGCCGCGTTGGGGATCTCACGCTCAAACCAGGTGTCGACCTCGGCCTGATCTTCCATGTACCAGCGCGGAAAAAATGTGGTGAGCGCCAGCGAGCATGCGCTTAACGACGACTTCCCGGCTATCGGCGCGCTGGATCGGCCCCATCTGAGCGGCAGCGACATTGATGACTCGCATAGGGAACTTCCTGGCTGCTTTAATTTCACGCTGCAGTGGACAAAAAAAGAGCAGTCGAGCGCTGCGCCTTTCGCAGTCCATTTCCAAATTCGATTTCACCATTAGAATTCCGATTGCCGCGAAGTCAATTCCGTTCAGCGACGGCCGGTAAAACGGTTCTGCGTGTCACGTTGGCTGAGATCGCGTCGCGATAGTCTAAAAGACTGACAACCAGCGCGACATGCCCAAAGGCTCGCTTTTTCATCTGCGAACTCGAAGCGCGACCTAAAGTTGTGATGCGCGAGATCCGCATTTTAATCATCTGCCATTATCGCCAGAGCACGGCACGAACGGACGCAACATCCACGACAAAGAAGTTAGCAGCCAAGGCGTCCGGGGTTCGAATCGCCGTTGTGTTCAGTCGCGATTCGACTATACTTGGGCGTTCGGCTGCGGCCGCACTACTAATATTATCGTTGGTGACCAGGCCCGTCTGCTTAGGCGGGCCGTCGCCATTTAAGGGTCCATGGCGATGACTGGTTCCAATCGGGTTGACCATATTCGTATTACCTCGCACCCGGCACCGGGTGCCAAGCACGACTACCCGATCGACTGGGGCGCAGCCAGCGCGCGCGAACGCGGACCGGTGATTGGCACGGTCTCGCGTCCACCGGATCGCAACGTCATCGGTACCCATGGCGGCTCCTATTCGGTTTATCGCGCGCTCGCCGTCTCATCAGGCGCACTCGATCCGATCCGGCGCCCCGACCTCACCAACACCCATCCCGCCGAGACGATCGGGCCGTTTTCGCAATGGGCCGATCCGCAGCGGATCGTTTCGCTCGATCCGTGGGGCCATCTCGTCGCGGAAAACTTCGCGAAAGAAATCGCCGAAGGCATCGATATCCGTCCGAGCATTGCCGTCACTCGCGCGCGCCTTGATCTGCCCGAACTGCAGGCGGCGATTGAAGCCGGCCGGCTCAAGCATGACGGCGAGGTCGTGCACAGGAATGGAAGCGTCTCCGTGGTCAAGATCGCGATCGACCCGGTATGGTATCTGCCGGGCATGGCGGCGCGCTTCGCGACCACCGAGAACAATCTGCGCCGACAACTGTTCGAACAGACCGCGGGCATGTTTCCGGAGCTGGTGACACGGCCTGACTTGCGGGTTTTTCTGCCGCCGATCGGCGGCACGACGGCTTATTTGTTCGGCGACGTTACCAAACTGCCGGACCACCGCACCAGGATAACCTGCCGCGTGCATGACGAATGCAACGGCTCCGACGTGTTTGGCTCGGACATCTGCACTTGCCGTCCATACCTGCTCCACGGCATCGAGGAATGCGCGCGCGCCGGGCAAACCGGCGGACTAGGCATCATCATCTATAATCGCAAGGAAGGCCGCGCGCTCGGCGAGGTCACGAAATTTCTTGTCTACAACGCGCGCAAGCGTCAGGAAGGCGGCGACGCCGCGGCCCAGTATTTCGAGCGCACCGAATGTGTCGCCGGGGTGCAGGATGCCCGATTCCAGCAATTGATGCCGGATGTGGTGCACTGGCTCGGCCTGAAGCGAATCGACCGCTTCGTTTCCATGAGTGATATGAAGCACGACGCGCTGACCGGCCAGGGCATCGAAATCGTCGAACGTGTACCGATTCCCGACGATCTTGTGCCCGCCGACGCGCATGTGGAAATTGCGGCAAAGAAAGCCGCCGGTTACTACACGTCCGAGCCGCAGCAAGACCCGACCGACGCGGTCGGCCGTTCGCTCGAAAAATATTGAGGGGGACGCCAGTGTCCCTGGTAAATCTCGAGACGTCAGCCGCGTTGTCATTGTTGAATGCCAAGGCGGTTCGCGAGCGCGCGCATCGTATTCTCGCGATCGGCCTTGAAGACAAGCTTCCGAACTTCCGCATCCACCTCCATTGCATGGACTCTACTGTCGATCTGGTGCTGAGGATGACGCGCGAGGCTTATCCCTCGTTCGACGTGCCCTTTCATTCGCGCTGGCGACATTTCGTCACCAATGGGGACAATCGCTGGGCGGCCATAGCCGACCCGACCAGGTGGCCCGATCGCGCTGCCCGCGCCCGGGCTGAATTCGATCTGGCAATCGTCAGTGTCTTCCTCGACGCCGGCGCCGGCCCGTCGTGGCGCTACCACGACCCAAAAACCGGATCAGCCATTGGCCGTTCGGAGGGATTGGCACTGGCCAGCCTCGCAATGTTCGCTGGCGGCGCATTCTCGGCTGATCCGCTTGAACCCTTGCGGCTCGATGCCGACGTACTTGCAAATTTCTCCGTCGCGGATCTTGAGCGCGGCATGCAGGTCTCGGATACCAATCCGCTGCTCGGCATTGACGGCCGCGCTGACCTGTTGCGCCGCCTCGGCCGGCTTGTGACCTCGAAGCCGGACGTATTCGGCAGCCACGACACGCCACGGCCCGGCGGCCTGTTCGATCGACTTGCATTGCAGACAGACGACAAACAGCTGCCCGCCGCAACCATTCTATCGGAGCTGCTGCAAACACTCGGACCGATCTGGCCATCGCGGCTGACGCTGGGCGAAATCGCGCTCGGCGACTGTTGGAAACATCCGATGCTGACGACGGTGGATGCGACCAGCGGTTTGATGCCGCTGCACAAGCTCTCGCAATGGCTGGCCTATTCGCTCATCGAGCCGCTACAGACAGCCGGCATCCGCGTAACCGATATCGATGGCCTCACGGGCCTTGCGGAATATCGCAACGGCGGGCTGTTCGTCGATAACGGCGTGCTCGCATTTCGCGATGCCGAAGATGCGCAACGAGAGCATGAGGTAGCGTCATCGCTGGTCGTGGAATGGCGCGCGCTGACGGTGGCGCTGCTCGACTGCGTCGCCGATGGCTTGCGGCACCGACTCAGGCTCGATGCCACCTCGCTGCCGTTGGCGAAAATTCTCGAGGGTGGAACCTGGGCCGCGGGTCGGTTGCTGGCGCGCGAACGCCGCGCCGACGTCTCGCCTCCGGTGAAAGTTATCAGCGACGGCACTGTATTCTAGATCACGGATCGGCAACATGGACGGCGTCACGATCGTTAACCACCCGCTGGTGCAGCACAAGCTGACGCTATTGCGGAAAAAAGAAATTTCGACCAAGTCGTTTCGCGAGCTCCTCAAGGAGATCGGGATGCTGCTGTGTTACGAAATCACGCGCGATCTGCCGCTGGCCGATATCGATATCGAGACGCCGCTTGCGCACATGAAGTCGCCGCAGATCGCAGGCAAGAAGCTGGTATTCGCGCCGGTGCTGCGGGCCGGCGTGACCTTTGCGGAGGGCATGCTCGATCTGGTGCCGACCGCACGGATCGCCCATATCGGCCTTTACCGCGAACCGGAAACCTTCGTTGCCGTGGAATATTTCTTCAAGGCGCCGAGCGATCTGCACGAGCGGCTGGTGATTGTGATCTCGCCGGTGTTGGCAACGGCGAACTCCGCCGTCGCGGCGGTCGACCGACTGAAGGAGCGCGGCGCGAACGACATTCGACTGGTGTGCCTTATCGGCGCGCCGGAAGGTGTCGAGCGCATGCGCGGCATTCACCCGGACGTTCCGATCTGGCTCGCCGCGATCGACCAAGGGCTGGACGAAAACGCCTACATTTTTCCGGGTCTTGGCGACGCCGGCGACCGTGCCTACGGCACCAAATAGGCTTCCTTGCTTCGGTTATCGTCAGGATTTCGTTATTTTTCTCAAGCGCGGTGCAAGCGATCGCGATCCTGCGCAAGGCCTCCACCAGATCACTCGGCCGAGCCAATCCGGAGCCGCCGCCGGACGTATCAGCCGTCGAAACCGTAAACCGCAACCGCATTCTCGCTCGACACCAGGCCGCTTTCGACGTCGTCGCGCACGCTCGTCGGCGCGCGCTCCCTTGGATCGCCGATCCCGGCGCCGCCCGGCGTCAGCACCACAAGCCGATCGTCCGCCGGCACGGTCTGAAAACCCTTGCCGCGCAGCTTCTGTCCCGACTTCAGTCCGACATAGCCGGCTTCGCCGTCACGGCCGCCATCACGGCCCCGGGGCGGATGATCGATGCGGTCGAAGGCCGCCAGAATGTCGAACGGGGCATCGACGCCGCTGCCGACTTCGATGATCTGGCCAAGACCACCGCGTGCGCGGCCGGCGCCGCCGGAATCCGGCCGCAGTTCCTTGCGCCAGAAGATCAACGGCGTCTGCGTCTCCGCGATCTCGACCGGCGTGCCGCGCACGCCGCTGGGATAGGCGGTGGCCGACAACCCATCCTTGGCAAAACGCGCGCCGGTGCCGCCGTTGCTCGTCACCGCCATCGAGAATCCGTAATTGCCGCCGGCGCCGCTGCGCGTCTGTCCGCGCACATTGAGATTCCACAGGCAGGATGTGCCTTCGGCCGGCACCCGCTCGGGAATGATCTGACTGAGGCAGCCGAAGACGACGTCGGGCAGCATCTGGCCGATGACATGACGCGACGCCACCGGCGCCGGCTTCGGCGCGTTGAGGATCGAGCCCGCAGGGGCTGCCACGGTCAGCGGCAACAGCGAGCCCGCGTTGTTCGGGATTTGCGCTGCGACCACGCAGCCAAGGCCGAACACGGTGTAAGCCGTGGCGTAGGACAGCGGCACATTGATGCCGAACTTCGAAGCCGCCGATGTGCCGGTATAATCAACGTGAATGCCGCCGTCCGAGATCGTCAGCGTCGCCGCGAGCGTCACAGGCTCGTCATAGCCGTCGACGACCATGCTGTTGCGCCAGACCCCCTTCGGCAGCCTCGCGATCTCTGCCAGGACCGCTTCGCGCGAGCGGTCGCAGATGTGATCCCCAAGCTGATCGAGCGACTCGATGCCGAATTCGCGCATCATCTCGACCAGACGCTGGCAGCCGACATCGTTGCAGCCGGCCAGCGAATAGGTGTCGCCTTCGGTGTCAATCGGCAACCGTGTGTTGCTGCGGATCATCGCCATCAGCGTTTCGTTGACGACGCCCTGATCGATCAGCTTCAGCATGGGGATGTAGAGCCCCTCCATGAAGACGTCGGTGGCGTCCGGCCCAAAGCCGATGCCGCCGATATCCATCAGATGGCTGGTGCAGGAAAACAGCGCGACCAGCCTGCCGTCCTTGAAGCACGGCGTGGTGACGACGAAATCGTTGAGATGGCCGGTGCCCATCCAGGGATCGTTGGTGATGTAGGCGTCGCCTTGCTTCATCGTCAGAATCGGGAAACGGGCGATGAAATGCTTGACCGACTCGGCCATGGAATTGACATGCCCCGGCGTGCCGGTCACCGCCTGCGCCAGCATCCGCCCCTTCACGTCGAACACGCCGGCCGAGAGGTCGCCGCACTCGCGCACGATCGGACTGAAGGCCGTGCGCAGCAGAACCTGCGCCTGTTCCTCGACCACGGCGATCAGCCGGTGCCACATGATCTGCAGATTGATCAGGCTCGCGCCGCTTTCCTCGCTCATGGTTACGCCGCCTTCCGTTCCATCACGATGCTGCCGGCACCGTCGATATGGGCGTTGAAGCTCGTCGAGACGAATGTCGACGTTTCATCTTCCGCGATCACGGCCGGTCCCGCGATGGTCGCCCCGGGTGCCATCTGGTCGCGGCGGTACAGGGGAATCTCGACAATCTGCCCCGCGCGTCCGTCGAAAAACTTGCGGCTGCCTGCAGCTTTCCCGGCCGGCTTGCGCGTCACCTCGGCGACGCGCGGCGGATTTCGCGGCTCGGTGGTCGCGAGCACCGACCAGCTCAGCACCTCGATCGCCGCGCCTGGAATCGGCCGCTCGAACAAGGCCGCATAATGCGTCTCGAACAATTGACGCAGACCTGCGAGATCCGCCTCGGTCAACCGCCGGTTCGGCAGTTCGACCGTAATCTCGTGGCCTTGTCCGACATAGCGCATGAAGGCGGCGCGCCGTTCGCGCACCGGCGCGCCGCCAGCGCCGTGTTCCACCAGGGCGCGCGCCTCCGTCGCCATCTCATGCAGCAGATCGGACACCGCTCCGGCATCGAAATCATCGAGCCTGACATGACGGCTGCGCACCAGCTCATAGGCGATCGGCGCCGCAAGAAATCCGACCGCCGAGCCGACGCCGGCGTTCGACGGCACGATCACGCGCGAGACGCCGATCTTCTCGGCAACGCGCGCCGCATGCAGCGGCGCGGCGCCGCCGAACGCGATCAGGGTGTGCTGCCCGACCGCGGCGCCGCGCTCGACCGCATGCACGCGGGCTGCGCTCGCCATGTTCTCGCACACGACTTCATGCACGGCGTAGGCCGACGTTTCCGCCGTCAGTCCCAGCGGCTCCCCGATGGCGCGCAACAAGGCCCGTCTTGATAGCTCGGGACTGAGCTTGATCGTTCCTCCGGCAAATGCGTCGGGATCGATCTTGCCGAGCAGGACGTCCGCATCGGTCACGGCGGGGCGCTGACCTCCGCGGCCGTAGCAGGCGGGTCCAGGCTCGGAAGACGCGCTCTCGGGCCCGACCGTAACGCGCTTCAACGCGTCGACCCGCGCGATCGAGCCGCCGCCGGCGCCGATTTCGACCATCTCGATGACGGGAATACGCACTGGCAGGCCCGAACCTTTCAGGAAGCGCGCGGCGCGATCGACCTCGAACACGCGCGAGGTCTCGGGCTGATATTGCTCGATCAGGCAGATCTTCGCGGTGGTGCCCCCCATATCGAAGGACAAGACCTTGGTTTCGCCGAGACGAGCCGCAATCTGCGCCGCGAAAATCGCGCCGCCCGCCGGGCCCGACTCGACAAGGCGCACCGGAAAGCGCCGGGCCGTCTCGATCGACGTGACGCCGCCACCCGAGGTCACAAGATAGATGGCGCCGCGGAACTGCTCGGCCTGCAGCGCCTCGGCCATGCGCGCGAGATAGCCGTCGATGAGAGGCTGCACATAGGCGTTGGCGACGGCGGTTGAAGTCCGCTCATATTCGCGAATTTCAGGACACACCGCCGACGACAGCGTCACCCATATGGCCGGCAATTCCTCTTTCAGGATCGCGGCGGCGCGCCGTTCATGCTCGGGATTGGCATAGGAATGGAGGAACGCGAAGGCGACGCTCTCCACGTTCTGCGCGCGCAGGTCGGGCGCGAGTGCGCGCACGGCGGTTTCATCGAGCGGCAGCCGCACTGAACCATGCGCATCGATGCGCTCGGGAACGGTGAAGCGCAGGGAGCGCGGCGCCAGCGGCTTCGGCTTGTCGATCGCCAGGTCGTATTGATCGTAGCGGCTCTCAGTACCAATATCGAGCACATCGCGGAAACCTTCCGTCGCGACAAGCGCCGTCTTCGCGCCACGGCGTTCTATGATGGCGTTGGTCGCGAGCGTCGTGCCATGAATGAAGACGTCGATATCGCAGATGTGCGCGCGCGCGTCGGTCAGAATGAGACGCATCCCATCCAGCACCGCTTGCTCGGGTCGCGACGGCGTCGTCAACACCTTGCGGGTTCTGCGATCCTGACCCACGTCCAGCACGAGATCGGTGAAAGTGCCTCCGATATCGACGGCCAGCCGCACTTCGGCTCCTTGAAGCATTGCCATATCTCCGTGCCGCGGGCTGAACGAACTGAGCCAACAGCGCAGCAATTTCCATGCCAGTGATTGCGCGCGGTGATGCGCCGAACCATTTTGCTGGGCACCTATGCAGCGCCGCAACGAGCGAAAGCCACCCTGCCCGTCACGTCGACTTGCCCTGCGCTTCGAGGCGCCGGCTGTAGCGCGAGATCGCAAAGCAGAACGCGAAATAAATCGATCCGACGAACAGGTAGACCTCGACGCTGAACGACTGCCAGACGGGATCGATGATGGCGGTCTTCGCTGTCGTCAGCAGGTCGAAGATGCCGATGATCAGAACCAGACTGGTATCCTTGAAGAACGCGAGGAAGGTATTCACGAGTGGCGGGATCACATGCCGGATGGCCTGCGGCAAGATGATCAGTCCGTTTTTCTGCCAGTACGAGAGGCCGAGCGCGTCGGCCGCCTCGTGCTGTCCTCTGGGAACAGCCTGCAAGCCGCCGCGCATGACTTCCGCAAGATAGGCGCCAGCGTAAAGCACGAACGCGATCTGGGCCCGGAGCAGCTTGTCGATGTTGACGCCATCGGGCATGAACAGCGGAAACATCACGCTCGCCATGAACAGCAGGCTGATCAGCGGAACACCACGGATGAACTCGACATAGAGCACGCAAAGTGACCGGATCGCGGGCAGCTTGGAACGGCGGCCGAGCGCGACGACGATCCCGAGCGGAAAGCCGAAGGCGAGCCCGAATGTTGCGAGGATCAGCGTCACCGGTAGCCCGCCCCAGCGATCCTGGGAAACATAAGGCAGCCCGAAGATGCCGCCCCACATCAGCAAGCCAATCACGACCAGCGCTGCGACCCACACCAGCACGAGCTCCCTGCGCCACCAGCTGTGCCGGCTCGACAGGAAGAAGAGCGCAATGAACGTGAGGATCGCAAGAGCGGGCCGCCATTGCTGATCGAAGGGATAGGTGCCGAACAGAATGAAGCGATACTTCTCGGGGATAACCGCCCAGCAGGCGCCAAGTCCACGGATCGCCCGACAAGCACTGGTCTGATTGCCGGGAACCGTCCAGATCGCGTTCCAGTAACCCCACTGCACGAGGCTCACACAGGCCTTGGCGAGCAGGAAGATCAGCAGCAGGGAGATGATGGTCGAGGGAATCGACGAGAATAGATTGGCGCGCAGCCATCCGATCGCGCCGCCGCTTCCGACCCTGCGCGATCGCGATCGACCAAAGGGAAGCGGATTTTCCGGCGCATCCGTCGCTGAGGTCATCGATCAGCGCTCCACCAGCGCGACGCGCGCATTATACCAGTTCATGAACAGGCTTATGCCAAGGCTGATGGTCAGGAACACCAGCATGATGAGCGCAATCGATTCGATCGCCTGTCCGGTCTGGTTCAGCGTCGTATTCGCAATCGACACGATGTCCTGATAGCCGACCGCGACAGCCAGCGATGAATTCTTGATCAAATTCAGATATTGGCTGGTCATCGGCGGAATGATGACGCGAAGCGCCTGCGGCATGATGATGTGCTGAAGAACGAAGCTCCGGCGCAGACCGAGCGCCATGGCGGCATCCCATTGCCCCCTGGGAACGGCCTGTATGCCGCTGCGCACGATCTCGGCGATGAAGGCCGAGGTATAGGTGACGAGCGCCAACACGAGCGCGAAGTACTCCGGCGTCAAGGTCAATCCGCCGACAAAATTGAAGCCCCGCAGCTCCGGCATGGTGATGGTCCAGGATACGCCCAGGCCCCACGACGCCAGCGCTGGTAGCCCGACCGCCAGAACAAGCCCGTAAGGCCAGAGGGAACGCGGCTGGCCATCCAGCAGCTGCCGCGCGATCAATTGCCGGCGCAGCGCATACAACGCAATCAGCCCGGCCGCGGCCGTACCGATCACCCAAAGGTTTCCTTCCCCGATCGGAATCGACGGCAGCACCAGACCTCGATTTGAAAGATATACGCCGTCTATCGGCATCCATGCGGCGCGGGCCGCTGGAAGTCCCTGCATCAGCACGTACCAGAACAAGAGCTGCAGCAGCAGCGGAAGATCACGGAGCACTTCGACATAGACCGCCGCCAGCCGGGACAGCAGCCAATTGGACGACAGCCGCGCGATGCCGATCATCGTCCCGAGCACGGTCGCAAGCACGATGCCGATGACGGCGACGCGGAGCATGTTGACGATGCCAACGATGAAGGCGCGCAGATAGGTGTTCTGGGGGCTGTAGGAAAGCCAGGCGTCGGCAATCGGCATCCCGGCCTCGCGACCGAGAAAGGCAAAGCCGGTCGAGATGCGGCGCGCCGACAGATTGTGAACAGCATTCGACCAGAGCCAGGCGACGACAGCGATGGCGATCCCCACCACCACGATCTGCCAGAAAAGACCGGCGAGGCGCTCATGGCTCAGTGAAATGGGCAACCGCTTGCGGCGAGCGGGTGCGGGCGTGGATGTCGTCACAGCACAGGATCCTTCCGGCAGCAGCGATCTTCGGCCATGCGCAAGCGGGGCGCGCTTCATATGTTGCACAGAAAGGCATTTTGTGCAACATACGTTTCATGACCCAGCCGCAGTTGAAGTCCTCGCCCCTCAACGAACTCTGCAGCGCGTTGCCGTCGCTGCCGATGCGGTTGCGGGAAGTTGGGCAGTTTGTCGCCGCCAACGACTATGACGCCACGACGCGTTCGATGCGCGACCTGGCCGCCGCGGCGGGCGCCGATCCCGCCTCCTTCACCCGGCTGGCGAAGGCGCTGGGTTATTCGGGATGGGACGGACTCCGCGCCGCCTTGACCGAGGCACGCCGGCCCGCGCAACCGTCTCCGTTCTCAGGCCGAGCGAAGCGGCGGCGCCAGGGTCCCAATTCCGACGTCTCGCTGGTCGCCGACAAGCTCGAAGCCGAGGCGGCCGGCCTTGCGCGGATCTCGCCTGGCGCCGTGGCCGCGGCCGCCAAGGCCCTGCATGCCGCACAACGTATCTGGATTGCCGGCTTTCGAAGCTGCCGCGGCGTGGCGGAACTGCTCAATTACCAGCTTCGGCTGTTCAGGCCCGACACCGTGCAGCTGGTTGGCGGCTCGGGTCCGGAAGATCTCGACCTCGGCGCCTTCCGTGCCGGCGACGCCGTTGTCGTCATCGGCTTTGCGCCCTACTCGACGGCAAGCGTATTATCGGCCCGCGCGGCGCATCGCTCCGGCGCCGGGCTGATCGCGATCACCGACACGGTCATCGCACCGATGGCGGAAGGCGCCGATCACCTGTTGCTGTTTGAAGCCGCCGCCTCGCCTGGATTTTTCCCGAGCCTGACCGGTGCGATTGCGATCGCGCAGTCGCTGGCCGCGGTCACCTTCGTACTGGGTGGCGTGGGCTCGAAGCGGCGCCTCGAAGAGACCGAAGCCCGCCTCGCGGCAATGTCGCAATATGTTGCCGAGAAAGGTTGAGCGTCATGGGCGTCAGCCACAGCCGCGTGCTGCACCGGAGCCTGCGCGAGACGCCGCCAAAAGCCGTCGGCGGCGACGGCGTGTGGCTCATTGCCGAGGATTGCCGCCGGATTCTCGATGGCTCCGGCGGCGCTGCCGTTTCCTGTCTCGGACATCAACATCCGCGCGTGATCGAAGCCATCTCAAGGCAGGCGTCGAAGCTCGCTTATGCCCATACAGGCTTCTTCTCGTCTGAGCCGGCGGAGGCGCTGGCCGACCTGCTCGTCGGCGACGAACCTGGCGGCCTCGCCTACGCCTACTTGGTCAGCGGCGGGTCGGAAGCGATCGAAGCCAGCATCAAACTGGCGCGGCAATATTTTGTCGAAAGCGGTCAGCCACAACGCCAGCGCTTCATCGCCCGTCGCCAGAGCTACCATGGCAATACGCTCGGCGCGCTGTCGGCGGGCGGAAACGCCTGGCGCCGCGCGCCTTATGCGCCATTGCTGTCGCCGGCGTTCAGCCATGTGACGCCTGCCTTCGCCTATCACGAGAAACGCGACGACGAGTCGGAAGCGGATTTCGTGGCGCGGCTGGCGGCCGAACTGGAGGCTGAATTCCAGCGCCTCGGCCCGGACACGGTGGCCGCATTCTTGGCAGAGCCGGTGGTTGGAGCCACCGCCGGATGTGTGCCACCGCCCGAAGGTTACTTCAGCGCCGTGCGCGACATCTGCAACCGGCACGGCGCCCTGCTCATCCTCGACGAAGTGATGTGCGGCATGGGCCGCACGGGCACGCTTCACGCGTGGGAACAGGAGGGCATTGCGCCCGACATCCAGGCCATCGCCAAGGGATTAGGCGGCGGCTACCAGCCGATTGGCGCGATGCTCGCAAGCGCTGACATCATCGACACGATCAGGCGGGGCTCGGGAGCTTTCCAGCACGGACACACCTATCTCGCGCACCCTCTCGCCTGCGCCGCGGCGCTTGAGGTGCAGAGAATTATTGGTGAAGAGAGACTGCTCGAACGGGTCAGGGATCTCGGCGGTCATCTCGAGCGACGGTTGACCGAGCGCTTCGGCAATCACCGGCACGTCGGCGATATCCGCGGGCGCGGCCTATTCTGGGCCATCGAACTGGTCGCCGATCGCGCCAGCCGGGAGCCGCTCGATCCTGCCCTCAAGCTCAACCAGCGGATCAAGGCCGCCGCGTTCGAAAGCGGCCTCGTCTGTTATCCGGCAGGCGGGACGGTGGACGGCCGCAGCGGCGACCACGTCCTGCTCGCACCGCCTTACGTCGCGACATCAGACGACATCGATATGATCGTCGACAGGCTCGGTTCTGCGGTAGACAGCGCATTAAAAACTGTTGGCATAGGAGGAGGACAAGAATGAAGCGAATCATCATTGCTGCAGGATTGCTCACCGCATGGTTTTCGGGAGCAACCGCCGGAACGCTTGACACGGTCAAGCAGCGCGGCACGCTGGTGTGCGGCGTCAGCGCGGGCTTTGCCGGATTCTCCACTCCAGACTCCCAGGGCAATTACAAGGGACTCGACGTCGACTACTGCCGTGCGTTGGCAGCGGGGGTTCTCGGTGACGCCAACAAGGTACGTTATGTCGCGCTCACGGCGCAAAACCGGTTCACCGCCCTGCAATCGGGCGAGATCGACGTGCTCTATCGCAATTCGACGCAGACCTATCTGCGCGGCGTAACCCTCGGCCTGCGGCAGGGACCGGTCAATTTCTATGACGGCCAGGGTTTTGTCGTTCGGCGCGACAGCGGCGTGAAGGATCTGAAGGGGCTGAACGGCGCCACCGTTTGTGTCGCGCAG
>WNFS01003252.1_pt1 | contig 16728 bp, 19 predicted proteins | sample 5400141 | NCBI WGS metagenome assembly WNFS01 (sample SAMN13153358, study PRJNA577476) | soil metagenome | isolation source: 60 cm saprolite under Madrone tree | place: USA:California | collected 2016-06-14
CATCCAGAGTCTCGTATCCTAAGGTTGAGAATGAGAATCTTGTCTTACTGCCTTCATACGACACGTCGTTAATTCTTGACGCGTTGAATAAGACCATAGAAGCGTACGCCGGATCATCCTTCACAATCGTATTCGACAGCATCACACATTTCGTCTTTACATTGGGACCTGAGAGAACATATTCACTGGTTCGTCAGGCACTGGAATTGATGATCTCCAACAAGATCACTGCGATATTCGCAATGAACTCAAAGGCTCACGACCAGAAGACAATGTCGACTTTTGAGGGAATGTTCGATCTCGAGATTATCGACGAGCTGGGAAAGGGGGTCCCGCAGATCAGGAAGAAACTAGTGGCAATGAACTAGCCGTCTTGAGCTGCCTCGCAAGAAGGACAGCAGACCTAAACCTAGCCTAAAGTCTCGGCAAATCGAATGTGTTAGGCCACTAGTTCGAGTGCTTTGTTAGTCTGGGAGGATTTCGCTCGAAGAATAATCTCGTAGTATTTCGTAGCAAACTCGATACCTGCTTCAAGACCCTTACGGTCGTGCTTATCGTGGCATTCCGTAAGAATTAGAAGCAATGAACCAAGAATCTTCGACCAGTAGTCGTCCCCGATGACCCGGATGTTGAAAATCCGATCCGACTCAAAAAGGTAATTCACATAGCGACTATCATGAACCCCGTGGAACCTGAAATAATTCATCGTACTGTCTGCGTAAGATTCTGGGATGTGGAGAGTCCTAGAAAATTCAGTTAGGAGAGCCTTCACATCCGTCTCCCAACGTGGATCCTCTAAGATCTGGGTGGAGTCGTGGCCGGGATAATTCTCGATCGCATCCTGTTTCACACAGACTTGGACGTAGATTTCAGCCGCTCGCCAAGACCTTACTGGGCTAATCTCGGGAAACAGGGTCGAGAACACTTGAAAGAAGGCTTCAGCAGACTTGTCAAGACGTCCCATGTCGTGTTCCACATATCCAGTCACTATGCTCTGAGCTAGACGCTTTGCCACTACACTAATTTCGTCCCGATTTTTCAGAGAAGGAACGGTTCTAGAGAGGAGAACAGAATCGGGTACACTAGAGCCCTCGGTAGTTTTCCCACCTTGCCCGACTTGCTCTTGAACAATTGCCGCGCTAATCCTCTCTGAGAACTTAGCCTAAGTTTAGTTTCAGCTATGTCTCGCAGATATAATCGTGGCCTACTATTCTAGCGAAAAAGATTCTATGCACCTTATATTCTCCCGGAATCCGGCAAACGGTTCTTCTGTAAGCCTTTTCCAGATATAGAATAATCTGCCCAGTAGAAGAATTGTCAACAAATCGTTCTAGGGGTGATCTTTGCTCCGAGAAAGAGATAGTTTCGCCATTTTCCCGAATGGAACCGGAGGAGTGTTGCTCGGGAGTCACTTCGTTAAACTGGAAGCACCACGGATTGAAGATCAGCTCTGTCCCGGTAAACGGGTTGTTCTTTGGCCGCGACTCCCGAATTCTCTCTACTGCTGAACCTCGGACTAGCAATCTCCGCCGCATTCGGTTTCAGCTTCCTCTTCTCAAAGTTGAAACAGCCCGTAGTGCTGGGTCAACTTATCGCGGGAATAATCATCGGACCTTTCGGTCTCGGACTCATCCAGGATCTCGGTACGATAAACCTACTCGCGTCTCTAGGAATCGTACTCCTCCTATTTACCGTCGGACTAGAGCTTGACCCGTTAGAGATTCGCAAAATCGGAATGGACAGCTTCGTACTCGCAGCTGTCGAGCTCACGATCAGTTTCGTCTCAGTCTTTGGGGTTGCGCTGCTGGTTGGCCTCAGCACTATCGAGGCTGTGTTTGTTGGTGCCGTAGTTGCCACAACGAGCACTGCAATAATGAGCAAAATACTGCTCGAGTCCAAGAGCTTCCATGCAAAAGAGTCTCAGATGGTCATCACAGCATCAGTCATCGAAGACTTCGCCACCGTCCTCATACTTTTACTGCTTCCGGGACTCGCCGCGGCCAACAATCAAGTCGGATCCTCGGATCTCGCCCTTTTGGTCGGTAAGGGGATCCTCTTGGTGGCTGTCATCTTCACTTTCGGTTGGCGGGTAGCCCCGAGAATCATTGATCGGATAGCTCAAATTGATCAGGAATACAGGGAGACGGCGTTCCTTCTCGCCCTATCCTTCGGATTCATTTTTGCTCTGGTATCATCCTTCCTCGGATTCTCACCCGCGGTGGGCGCATTCTTGATGGGTCTGATGATACGAGGAAAACAGGCGAGGTTTGTCCTCGACAAGGTCGGGCCCGTAAAGGATCTCTTCATCGTCCTCTTCTTCGTCTCAATGGGAACGCTCATCAACATGGGAGCAGTGCTAACGCTTACTCTCCCGATTCTCGCTGTAATTGGAACGGCGATACTGGGCAAATACTGGGGCTGCTGGACCGGGGCAAAGCTCTCCGCGGCGAAAGGTCAAGCGTCCAAAGTCGGGGTCTCAATGTTACCTCGGGGAGAATTCTCTTTCATCGTGGCCAGTGAAGGAGCCGGACTCGGAGTTGCCTCGCAGATACTCTTCCCCGTCGCTGGGCTTACGACTCTGGTCAGCTCATTCCTGTCATCCATCGGAATGCGATTCCTCAACGCGAGAGCCAAGAAGCCTATCGAGGTCGCGATCGCCGTGAAAGCAAAGAGTCCGAAAAGATAGCCTGAGGTATGAGAATGGCAGGGTCCAGAATTCCTCCCGGTGTGAGCCTCCTACTGATAGGGTCCGGGCTATACTGGATACTCTCCAGTCAGCTGATATCATCCTTCACGGTCTTAAGCCCTGGACTCTTTCAGGCTAACGCGCTGGGAGCGTCATTGATCACGATTGTCGGAATAGTATCGGCGACTGTCGGTCTCTGGATAGTCAGGATAGATGTCGAAGAGCTCCGCGGTCTGTTCGCTCGACGGGACGGTTGGATATTCACGGTTCCACTCGCACTTGTCGCCGCCGACGTGTATCTCACACTAATTGTTCTCTCAACTAATTCTCAGATCGTTGAACTGAATCCGTTCGTCTCCTCCGCCATCGCGATAGGAGCGACAGCTCTCATTCCCTTCATCATCTCATATCTAGCACTATCACAGGGGCTCGGTCTGTTCATGCTCAGAATAGGCTCATGCCTATTCGGTCCTCTCAAATCTTCTAGGTATCTTCCATTCGTCTCCATTTGTGGAGCCGCAGCTTTCGGTCCAGCCAGCAATCTAGTCCTGCTCCTCGACCCTAATGCAGGGCTGATTGCATACGTTTTCGGGGCTCTGGGTTGCACAGTACTATCTGTGATCTTGTTCACTCGAGTCGAGAAGACTGCAAAGATCACCTAGGTAAGCCTAAGTTCCAGCAGCTATAGCAAGAACAGTCTCACTTTGCCGCGAGGGCTTCGCTTCCTAGTTCAGGAGCATGACGCGACTAGGCTCCACTGGGACTTTCGTCTGGAGCTGGATGGCGTCTTGAAGAGCTGGGCAGTCCCAAAGGGTCCGCCTACAGAACCAGGCGTAAAGCGACTAGCGGTACAAGTGCCTGATCATCCTTTGAGCTATTTTGGTTTCGCGGGTACCATTCCAGAAGGAGAGTATGGGGCCGGGACCGTCAAGGTCTGGGACAAAGGCACCTATGTCCTCGAGCTCAGAGAGCCGCGAAAATACCACGTGCTATTGAAAGGTAAGAAGCTGAAAGGAGACTATAGACTCATCAACTTCAAAGATCGCAACTGGCTCATCTACAAAGTAGCTTGAGGTTGACTATGATCTATGTCCCTGCTCGTATCGAAGCGGAACAGTGATCTTGGGCTTTCCCTTCAGCAAAATCTGGGAGGAGACAACCGAGACGAGAGCGATGACGAGTGAGAAGACGATGATTGCTTGGAGCTGAGCGGCATCGGCGATCAGGCCGCCTGCTAGGGGTCCGAGTCCACCGCCTAGACTGATCGCGGACTCTAGTAAGCCGAGTCCTTTGCCCCGGTCGGCAGCCGACGTGTAGTCTGACATTAACGCGGCCGCGGCCGATTGTACTAATGGATAGATTGGCAGAATCCAGAGAATCGTGACAACAACGACATTCGTGACGAAGATCAGAATCGTGAAGTATGCCGCGTATCCCACGGCACCAAGAATGAAGACTGGTTTTCTTCCGACCTTGTCGTTGAGCGGCCCGACAAGCCGGTAGGCAAAGACTCCCAGCACCGTTGTTCCTGTGGCCGCTAGCCCGGCTGTCAGCTTCGAACCGTTCAGAACGTCAACCAAGTAGACAGTGAAGAAGCTGTTGAATGCAGATGTTGAGACGAGTACAGTTATTGAGAGAAGGCAAAGAATCGCGATGTTCCTTTGTTTCAGTAGTCCCCAATAGCCTCTGGAAATGTCTAGAGACTTCTTCACAGTCAGCGCGTTTTTTGGAGCGAACAAGACCACGAGGAGACTCAGGTAGCCGTAGATTGCCCCTAGGACGAAGAGGGCGTTGACAGGTTCGTACTGGTAGAGGATCCCGCCGACGAGTGTTGCAGTTGCATAGCCCAGGAGCGCAGTGGTCCAGAAGCCACCGATCGCTCGACCATACTGTCTGTTAGACAAAGTAGCCATTGCGCCATAGACCGGGATGAAGCTTGACGAGAAGAGTCCCATCAGAGATACAACGAGAACAAACTCTTCTGGACTTTGAATGAAAGGGAAGACTGAGAATCCGACTCCCTGTGCTAAGAGGGAGATGAGTAGAATCTTGTTTCCTCTTCCGGTCTTGTCGAGAATGCCTCCCCAGGCAGGCGACAGCCCTATCGTCTCGATCGCAGGAATTAGCGAGACGAGCGCGATGAGAAGGTAGGTGGCGCCGAGCGAGCGCAGATAGATTGGGAGAAATGCCCAGATTATTCCGATGGGGCCGAATGCCAGAGCTGTTGAGAGGTGAACGGTGAGTCGTTTATTCATCCAATCTCGAATCCGGGACGATTGCTCAAGCTACTTCAAGATTGAAGAATCCGGGACAGAGTCCTGTCGAGTGGAATTGTTTTGGAACTAATCAGGAGGATCCATTGATCTATTGACTCGTAGAGGGGGCAACCCCGATACGTCGTCGTATCTCTTCGCTGATTCGTCGTTTCTCGTCATCGTTCTTTGCCATCATCCATTGGAGCTTCAGCCTAAACACTTCTTGCTCTAAAGTCGGTTTCTGCTTTTGGACTGCGGTTGTCGTGCCGGATGCCAATGTGGTTGTCAAGCGGCCTTCTCCGACCACAGATTTAACGGATTCTGAACCTGCCAAATCGGGGTCAGAGTCCGAGAGCAGCCCCAAGAGCGAATCCCAGGATCGCTAAGACTCCGAAGGACAAGTGCAGAAATATCGTGTTCGCATTCGCGGGGATTATTGCATGTGGGTCTTTGTAGTTTGCCCGGAGAATCTTGATCGCTTTTGCCGCGAACGGCAGGCTCAACAGGGCAATGAGTGACGTAAGGCTTGTGATGCCGGGGGAGAAGATTTCGAGAACGGCGTAGAGGGTTATGAGGATGTATGCTGAGACGACCATTCCGATGTATACGCTGATGGATCGAGCATAACCGAGCCTCAGGACAAGGGTTTTCTTTCCTACCGCGTTATCGGCGTCCATGTCTGGGAATTCGTTGATCCAGAGGACGGCCGCAATGAGCAATCCGACCGGTATGGAGGCGAGTAATGGTTCTATTGCGAAGCTGTGTGCCTGGACGTAGTATGCACCGAGGGTCATTACTGGCCCGAAGTTGAGTCCAACGATTAGTTCTCCGACTCCGCGATAGGCTAGACGGAAGGGGGGTCCTACGTAGGCGTAGGTTGAGATTACTCCAATCAATCCTAGTAGGAATAGGTAGGGTAGTGACAGGGCGAAGATGAAGTAGAGTCCGATTAGGCTGCCGAGGATTAGGCATGTTGTCGCGACGAGAATGTGTGTTGAAGGTTTGACTAATCCTGCGGTCAGTATTCGTCCGCCGCCTGCGAATGGGTTCTGGTGTTTGACTTGGAGATCGTTTCCGCTCCTGAAGTCGAAATAGTCATTCAGCATATTGGTTGCGATCTGGATGAGACTGGCGCCGAGTAGAGTTAGGAGGAAGGTTGCGAGGTTGAAGCCATGGGTGACCTGAAACGCGATCACTCCACCGAGAACTACTGGGACGAAGGTCGCTTGCAAGAAGGGGACCCGCATGGTCCTAAGCCACAGGGTTAGAAAGGGCGGACTCTTGACTTGAGCGGTCGGGTCGGTCGTCAACTATGGGTCTCCCTGCTTTTCGCGAGAGCGGCCGGTCCGCAGATAATATAAACTCTTAACCAATAATCGTCGAGTCTGAGAGCGAAAACCTAAAGTCGGCTTGAGATGAGCCGCTGTGAACCTTTCAAGAGGATTGTAGTTGGAAGAGAGAGACGTAGTGGTAGTGGGAGCAGGCATCGCCGGCTGCATGACGGCCGGGACGATAGCCATCAAGTCGAACGGCAAAGTAGACGTTCTATTACTCGACCGAAACCCCGAGGCCGAGGTCGGAAAGAAGACCACCCTCGGATGGGTCTGCGGAGACGCGGTCGGAGAACATCACATCAAATTCCTCAACGAGCACCTCGGCGTCACCTACGGCAAGCCCGAGATGGAGAACCGAGTAACGGCGGTCTATGTCTACTCGCCTGACATGAAGGTCAGAGTACCGTTTGAAGGACCTGGCTACGTGCTGGATCGGCCAAAGTTTGGCAAGAGACTGCTCGATGACGCGTTGAAGGCTGGAGTGGAATTTCGTGGAGGAGTCCAGGCATTGGATCTGGTGGAAGAATCAGGCCGGATCGTGGGACTCAAAGGCCAGACTGTGGGCAGCACCGTTAACCAACCTTTCGAGATGAGAACGAAACTCGTTATTGACACGTCGGGAATGTCGACGAAGCTGCGGAGAAATCTTCCTATCCCAAGTCATATCGAGAAAGAGATCGACAAAGATGACATTGAGCCGACAGCGAGGCTGAACGCAAAACTCAGGGATGGAGTCGAGGTCGAACCCTTCCACTGCGACATCTACCTTGACCAGGAGAAGGCTCCTGGAGGATATCTCTGGCTATTCCCGAAGAGCGAAGACAAAGTGAACATCGGTCTCGGTATTCAACAGAAGAGAAGCCAGAAACCTTTGAGCGCACTGTTGAAGGACTGGCTCGCGACCGATGATCGTTTCAAGGAGATGACGCCTCTGAGCGATGATAGCAATCTTACCGGAAGTTGGCAAGTCTCCGTGAGACACCAGAACGATTGCCTGGTGGCTAACGGCTACATGATCTGCGGCGACACCGCTTGGTTCCCCAATCCGATTAGTGCAGGCGGCATCGGTCCAGGACTGATCGGCGGCGTCCTTGCTGGAGAAACGGCTGTTCGTGCTGTCGGGCAGAACGATTTCAGCGAGAAGAATCTCTGGCAATACAACCTAGACTTCGTAAAACACTATGGAAGCAAGACAGCCGGGCTGGAGGCGTTCAGAATGTATCTCCAGACACTGAACAATCAAGAGATCAACTATGGAATGCGCCACTTCTTGTCAGGAAAGGAAGCTACTGAGATTTCGCTCGGCGAGATGCCACACCTCTCAGCCTTCGGGAAGATCGTGAAACTATTCCTCGGACTCGGATCATACAAAGCATTCCGGGGACTAGTGTACACGATGAAACAGATGGAGACTCTCAACAATCTCTACCAAAACTATCCCAAGGACCCGTCACAGTTCCAAGCATGGAAACACCAGGTAGATTCAATCCTCTCAGAAACCAGGACACGATTCAGCTAGGAATCTAAGCACAAGAACCACGAATGGCGACAGCCGGATTACCTCAAGACGTCCCAGAACCAAATCGCTGAAGAGACAGTCAATATATATTCCTGAATCGTCCCGCTCATCTTGAAGCAGTTGTCTTCTCCAGACATTACTCCATTCGAGTCCAGACGAGTCGATGATCAGACACTCGTTATGGAAATGTTGTCCAAGGAGACAGACGCAACTTACACTTTTCAGGGTCTCAAGAGAAGACTGGGGTTGCACCAGGAGAAGCTGACGAGAATCCTCAGACGACTAGAAGACGACAATCTGGTTACAAAGACCGAGGAGGGCTATCGGACCCTCAAACACTCATCCAAGGCCACCCAGCATCTGGTGGACGGAGAGCCGGTTATTCGGGGCCAGCTTCCACCTGGAATAGATTCGCACGCACTGTTGGGAAAGATCAAGGGTCGTTGGTTCAAGAATTTCCGCTGGGTAGGCTATGCTAATGGGACTGATGAGTTGTCGCTCTACTGGATTACGGAGGACAACAAGTTCCAAGTCAGGATCCAACTATCACCAATCGAGATCCTCGTATGGTCGAAACCCACAGACCCCAAGGAGACTAGTTCTCCAGTTGCTTCTGCCTACGAACTGTTCGACCGTATTAGTCGAATGCTGCCCGAACTGGGCGAAAACAGCTAGTTTCAAGCTATTCCTTGACTGGGTAGCTATTTCCCCAGTCAATAAGGGTCGCCCAACGCATGGGTATAGTGAGGAAAAGGAGAATGATTGGAGAATCTATCCAATTCGACTACAATTTCGACGTAGTGAGACTGGACTGGCAGCCGATCGAGCGGCATCCGAGGCCTTTCCGGAAGAAAAACCCGAATGACTTCGGGCGAAGCGCCTTCAGATTTAGCCTAAGCCTGTCGTTCATGTTCTAGGCAGCTGGTCGGTATCCGCGACTGCAGTGCAAGACGCTTCGCGGCCCTTCTAGAAACTAGCAAGCGACATGATGGTTTTTTGGCCGCACTGTCTCGACTCTAGGGTGAACTAGGCAGCCCATACACTTCTGTAACATCCGACTCCATCAGTGAGATCGCTTTAGAAAAAACGGAATACTCACATCCACCGGCTCCTCGGCAGATGTGAGACCGTATAGACGGGATTGGGCGGTTCCTAGAGACTCACGGGTACGAGTGTTGGTCCCGAGTTCGCATTCGAGCTGTCTGAGACGGTCCCTGCTGCCTGATTGATCAAGTCCACTACGGCCTCGGGATGGGAGATCATCACCAAGTGTGATCCTCTAACCTGGACGGTAGTGGCGCTGGCGCGTTGAGCCATGAAGAGCTGCGCGAAAGGCGGAATCGCTCTATCGATGGTCCCGACGAGATAGAAAGACGGAATAGTCTTCCAAGCAGGCACCCCTGATTGCTGCGGAAAAGAACTTAGAGCGAACGCACGCTGGGTCGAAGCTAGAACCGCACCCTCACTGGGTGGAAGATCGTTGGCGAAGCACGAGGGAAAGAGACTCGGTTTGACGTACAGATCAGTGTCTCCGCCTGTCAAGGGAACGAAGTTGAAGACAGTGGTAGGGTCTCCTGAAAGACAAGACGGCGACAGGCCGGGTGGAGGTGGGACGCTGGAGAGGGATGCTAGTGATTCTCCCTGGTCGGGTGCGAAGGCGTCTATGTAGACGAGAGCTTTCACGTTCGGGTTTCCGGTTGCGGCGTTGGTGATGACCGCGCCTCCGTAGGAGTGTCCGACGAGGATGATTGGTCCGCTGATACTCTGGAGGAAGTTGGCTATGTATGCAGAGTCAGAAGTCAGGCCGCGTAGCGGGTTGGCGGGCGCGTAAACCGTGTAGCCCTGCTGTTGAAGACGTTTGATGACGCCACTCCAGCTGGATCCGTCAGCCCATGCACCGTGGATTAGAACGATGGAGGGTTTGGGTCCGGATCCGGTGTCGGATCTCGCAGCTACGACATAAGCCGGGACGATGAGAATTGCGAGGATTGCTAACGGGATGAACTTTTTCATATCTACAATATCACCTCTTTGAATGGTACCTCGTTTTCACACGGTTCGGTTTGATAAGCCTGCGAGGAAGTCAAAGCGTAGCTGGATAGGCTAATCGGATTGAGATCACGGTTGCGGACTGGCTGGTCAACTGTGCGAGCTGAGTAGGACCTAGGCACCGCCCAAAGTTACAATCAGATCAGTAAGAAATCCTGCTAAGAGTCCGATGAACAGCCCGACCATTAACAGATCGTTTCGGGATTCTCTTCTCGCAGTATTGTACATTAGAAGAGTGACGTAGATCAGAGCTCCGCCTGCCAATGACAGGAACAGAATGTAGGTTAGTTGGGAAACCCAGATGCTCCCGACTATGGTTCCGAAGAAGGTGGGGCTGCCGCCGATTATGCCCATTTTGATCAGAAACGAGACCTGGGGCTTTTTGGCCATGCCTGTCAGGGGTCCTGCGATTCCGAAGCCTTCTGTTGCGTTGTGGGCTCCGAAGCCGACGATGAGAACTACTGCGAGCGCGATTGCGCCTGAGGCGTAGGACTGGCCTATGGCTAGGCCTTCGCTGAAATTGTGCAGTCCTATGCCGACAGCGATCATCGTCGCAAGATGGTGAGGACTGCTGAAAAGCTCAGAACCATGCTGCTGAGGCGCGGTGCCGGGTTTAGCGGGAGCGTTTGATGCTCCGGGGCCGTTGTTTTCTTCCGAGTTTGCTAGCTTCTTCTTTGTTGAGATGATTCTTCTGAGATACCTTTGTTCGTAGAGGGCGAGTCCCAATAGTCCCAGACCCAGCCCGCCGAACAATGCAAGAAGATCTATTGCACCATCCCCAGCGGGACCTTTTCCTGTGAAACCGGCGACTGCCGCTAGCTTAGTTGGGTCCCAGGCGTGAGAGAGTACATCAGTTATCAGGAATACTAGGATTCCCATCGCGAGTGCGTTGAGGAATCCCTTCTTCATGCGGCTAACGTTGGGGAGCAGGGCCATGGGCAGGCCCAGGAATATGGTCAGGCCGGCGACTGCGCCTAGGAGTAAGAGCTGAGCGTAGTCTATCAAACCGCAACGCAACCCTAGGTTATGACATACGTCATTTAAGCCAATCGACGTTAACGCAATCCGTTAACACCGTTAATAACAGCAGACGCCTGTCCCAACGCCATGCGAAATATCGCTGAAAACGTGCGTAGCGAAAACATGATTCCAGTCGTTCGCGCCCGCCTCGCAATGGTCCTCCAACGCGAGGGACTGAGGGTGACGGAGATCGCCGCGGCTCTCAACACCACTCCAGCTGCCGTCGTGCAGTATCTGAAAGGAAAGCGAGGTAGACTGGTTGGACGACCCGCTCAACTCGACCGCACTATCGAAGCACTAGCGGAGAGGATCCTCCAAAGGGTCCGGAGTGGCGTAAGAGAAGGAGTCAGAATGCCTGAACTGATGGAAGCGGCCGACCAACTAGTAATCGCCAACAAGGGCAGCAAGATGCTCGAAGAGACAACACCGAAGAACAACAGACAAGTCGTCGAAGTTCTACGACAAAGACTGGAACTAGAACTGAAAGCATCAGAAAGATGCCTTGAATCCGCGGTAAAGTTTGACGATCAATACTCCAAACTACTCCTCCGAATGATCGCTGCAGACAGCATGAGACACGCTGATGTCGTTTCTCAGATCATCTCATGGACCGAACTACCTAACGAACCCAGACTGAATCTTCCAAAGAAAGAATTCCTCGACGCAATCCTGCAAATAGAAGACAAAGCAGGAGAACAATCGCTCAAAGACACAGTGAAAATATCCCATCCAATAGCAAGACTCCTCCTGGAATGGATTGATGCTGACGAAAAGAAACACGAACGGATCATCAGTAAGATGGTCCGCATTATCCAGACCTCAGCTTGAGGACGTTACTCTAAGAAAAATCGCTACTTTGCTTGGTGGTAGGCGAGGAGGACGATGCCTGACGGGAAGGTCTTCGACTCTGCAAGTTTCAAAGGCTTCAGCATCTCCGCATGATCATCGAAGAGCCGCCTCCCGCTTCCCAAGACAACAGGATGGACCATGAGCCGTAGTTCATCGACGAGGTCATGCTGCAAGAGCGTGTTCACCAGCCTCGCGCTTCCGTAGACAAGAATGTCCTTTCCCGGCTGCTGCTTCAGCTTCCTCACTTCATCCGCGACATTCGTCTTAATCAGCTTGGAATTGTTCCAGTCGGCTTTTTTCAGAGTCGTTGAAACCACATGCTTGGCCAGATTGTTCATCTTGTCAGCGAAACCCGCGTCGTCCTTTGCTTTTGGCCAGTAGGCTGCGAATATCTCGTAGGTCTTTCGGCCTAGCAAGAGCGCGTCGCTGGCAGCTAGCTCGTCCAGCTTGTATTTCGGAACCTGATCGTCGCGGAACTTGAAACTCCAACCGCCATGCTTGAAACTGCCACTAGCATCCTCCTCCCGTCCGCCTGGAGCCTGCATGACACCATCCAGCGACACGAACTCTGAAACGACTATACAGAAGTCAACATGACATCTGTTCTACGCGGAGACAATATCCGCTGGGAGGACAGTCCGAAAGATCTGGAGTGCATCCAATGCGTAATCACGCGAGATTGTTTCCCTCGTTTGGGTTTGTCTTCTCGGCTTGAAATACACACCTAGAGGCACCGCGTAGAATCTGATCCTACTCTCCTGACTCCCACCGTCCACGTAACTCATCTCGAAGTCGTACACGTGGAACTTATGCCCCTGCCTTCTCATCGTCAGCCAGACCCATAGGTCCTGTAACCGAAATTTCGGCTCTCCCTCAGTCATCACTATTGAAGTGACGGAATCATGCGGAATAGCAAGATTCGAGGCATGAGAAACCAAAGACTCAATGTTTGTCCCTTCGTAATCCTCGAGGGTCTTAGGCTGCACATCGGTCACCAGTGCGGTCCCATATCTCATCTCACCACGAAGAACAAAGCTACTCCTCGTCTTCTTCTGACGGATGAAGACCGACCGACGGTTGGACCTGACTCTTCCTATAACTGCGGCTCACAGTCGGTACGCACGCAACGAAATCAACTATCGTTACTACATTCGATTCGAACGGATCCTGTAAACTACCGAGTTATTAGACAGAACGTTTGACGTGAAGGAGACAGGCATGTTTGTCGGCCACTTTGCGGTAGCGTTTCTCCTCTGGAGACTCTTCCCACCGGTCCCGTTGCCAGTCATCCTGATCGCCGTCAGCTTCCCAGACCTACTCTGGTCCATCCTGGTTCCAGCAGGAGTAGAGAAGGTGAGAATCAACCCCGACAGCCCTCTCCAGAAATTTGTCGTCTTCGAGAAGTTTCCCTATTCCCACTCCCTCGTCCTCGGAAGTGTTCTGTCGCTTCCTGTCGGACTCTTAGTCGCCGGGCTCCTGAATAATCCGCTAGTCATTCCAGTGTTCGTTGCAGGCTCAGCGTCTCACTGGCTACTCGATACTGTCGTCCATCTGAAGGACTTGCCAGTTCTCGGATTCGATGGGGACCGGAAGGTAGGTGCTGGATTGTGGAGGAGGGGTCCGCTCGCGTTCGTCGTAGAATACGTCTTCTATGCAATCGTAACTGTTCTTACTTTGTCTGAACTCCCGTTAGTGTACGCGCTTATCATGGGAGCGGTCTTTCATGCTATCAATCTCCCATCGTTCTTCGGGTCCAACAGAAAGAACAGCGTCAAATCTTCCAACGCCTACGCAGCCCTAGCACTGATCGGATTCGGATCATTCACTCTGATAGCCTCGCTGATCGTCTGACCAGATCTCAATCGCTGGAAATCGTTGACTCATTCAAGCCCGCGCAGAGGCGTCAGTCTTCTCGCATTGTGCGGTATTGCTGCCCCTGTTTTGATGCTGGCTCTCTGGACTGTCGCCAGCCTAGTGAGACCTGGATATGACCAGCTGACTCAGTATGGCAGTGAACTGGGCAGGGGTTCCAATGCTATCATCATGAACGTCAACTTCGTCGTCACCGGACTGCTAATCACAGCGTTCGCAGTCGGTCTTTTCCTAAACATCCAGGGAGGACGGTGGGCTCAGACGGGTTCGATTCTGCTATTCGTCTTTGGCGCTGGAGAGGTTGCTGGAGGATTATTCCCATGCGACCCCGGTTGTCCCATAGCCGCCCAATCCATTACTCAACTAGCACACAACTTAGACGCGGTAATAGCCTTCGTTGCAATCGCACTTGCACCCCTCATCCTCTCCGCGGGTTTGAACCGCGATCAACGTTGGAAAGATTATCGGTCCTATTCGATAGTTACGGGAATTCTTGCACTCGGTCTACTCTCAATCTTCTCAGCAGCGGCCCTCGATTACATCGAATTTGTCGGTCTCTTTCAACGATTATTCCTCGCCGGGCCGTTTCTCTGGATTGAAATAGTTGCCAGACGACTCTTCCAGATATGAGGCCGTGATCCTTCTCTACTACCCTAGGACTTCTGACCTAAACATTTCAACCGTAGTAATCTCTGACTAACTCCTTGAACGTAGGAAGCGGTCTCACTCTTCCGACTTCTGTCGAAGATACATGATATTTCAACCCGTAACGCAAGAGTGCTAGAAGCACGTACGCCGCGTCTTCTCCACGAGGAGTCAACGCGTATGTGATTCGGTCCGACCTTACCGTCCTCTCAATCAAGCCTTCCTTCTGCATGTTCCGAAGGCGCCGCGAGAGCACTCGAGGTGTAAGCCCGGGATTATTCCTCAAGATCTCGCCAAACCTCTCGAGTTTGAGAAATCCGATGTCCCTCAGAATTAGCAGGGTCCACTTCGATCCTAGCGCCTTGACACTTCCTCGCACGGGATCCTGCTGATACAGGAGCTTGGGACCCATCTTCACCTCTTTCGATTTGGACCGGGCCAAAACGGTTCAGTATCCTTCTGGACCCTAGTGTGCATATTAGTATCCTTTGGATAGTTTATCTCAGTGAGGAAGAATTGGTACAGACAACAGAGTTTCAGAGCGATGTCGCTCTGAAATACTTCGATCACTGGTCGAAGAAAGAATATGACGCGAGCGCCCGATACCTTGACGAGCACCTATCATTCACCGGTCCCATCGACAAGTTCAACAACGCTCACGACTACATGGAATCAATCCGACGGCTCGCCCAGATAGTCACAGGGGTACACAAGAGGAAGACCTTCGTCGATGGAAACGATGCATGCTTTGTGTACGACCTTGCAACCAACACGCCCCCTGGGACTGTTCCTTGCGCCGAATGGATTCACGTGGAGAATGGAAAAGTCAAGTCGATACAGGTATTCTTCGATGCAAGACCGTTCGCGGCCATGTTCGCCCACAAGTAGCTGACTGAAAACAAGTTAATCGTCTTCCCTCCCTTTCTCTTTTGACGTGTCACGACCGATGAGCAGCAGAGACGATTCGAGGAGACAGAGGACGCCGGGAGCGATGGCGTTCACCGAACTCGCAAGCACGAACCTAAACGAGACAAGAAAATTCCTCGAAGAAACCTTCGGTTGGAAATTCGATTCTGTTCAGATGCCTTCGGGCCAGTATCTTACATTCCAGGACCCTTCCGGGACGACCGTCGGCATAAGATCGGCTCAAAAATCAGAGATTCCTGGAAGCACAAACTACGTCCTCGTCAAAGATCTCAACGAGGCAGAGAGGAACGTTAGAAAGAAGGGTGGCCAGATCGTTCTCCCGCGAACCGACATCCCTAGCATGGGCAGCTTCTTCTGGTTTAAGATCCCGTCAGGACCGATAATGGCCTGCTGGCAGGACGCAGCAAAACCCTGAGATGAAAGTTGCCGAATTAGCAGTCACTTGGCAGAACATTTGGTAGGCTAAGTTGTCCTCGCCTAACTCTCAATTTTCTCGCAGACAAATGCGACTCGTGAGAGGCGTCTCTCGCTTGCTAGGGTGTGAACCATGGAGAAGAATCTCTGAGTTCCCTTGAACGTTTCCTCACCCTCAATCTGAATCAACTCTCTCGAATGCTTCTCTCTCGAGGCCAGCCTTCGCTTTGACATCTCCGACATGTTCTCTGTCACGTCTTCTCGATTCGAGAGTCTGAAATCACTCGCTTGGATCAACCTCTCATCCTCGCCTGGCGCGGAGAACAAGAAGAAACCGACTGAACTGCGTACCGCTATTTCCTCGTTCGAGATCAGACCGGTCACGATGACCGGGTCAGTGAACAACAATCGTCCACCAGCTCGAAGGATGCGATGTGACTCCTTGAGGAGTCTCAAACGGTCTGGTATGTGGTTGATCGCGTCGATACATGTGATCGCATCGAAAGTCTTGCTTTCAAACGGGAGTGCGGTGCCAGCGTCCGACTTCATGAAGCGAACACGAGAGTCCAGCTTCTGATCCCGGGTCATCTTGTCTGCTGTAGCAATGGCCTTTTCGTTGATGTCGATACCGGTTACATGACAGCCAAAGGTTCGTGCGATAAAGAGCGACGGCCCTCCTGGCCCACAGGCAATCTCAAGAACATTTGATGTGGACTTTAATCCCAGATGTTTCAGGAAGCCTAGAAATTCGTCTGTTGTTATCCAACTGTTCTGGCCGATGTCGTCCCCAAAAGCTTCCTTGCGTACTTCCCGTGAGACCTTGTTGGAGAAGTTTCCATACGCGGCATCGTAGGTCTCGACACGCTTCGACATTAAGCCCTCAAGCGAGTTATTAACTGATTCAAGGGTCTAGGCTGGAGGCTCAGGATAAGTAATTTGTTTCCCATCGACTTTGGCCCATTTCGTCATAGAGTGTTGCGTAGTTTTCTTCAGCGTCATTATGTGCTCGACCTTGATTCCCCGGGCAACTAGCGCGTCAGCAACGAGTGAGCGATGGCATCGCCACGGTAGAGCTTCTGCGCACATGATGACGACACTACGATCTTGAGCTAGCCTAATCAGCTCGTTGAGGCCAGCCTCGAAATCCGGGGTCTGCAT
>WNFS01007765.1_pt1 | contig 16726 bp, 14 predicted proteins | sample 5400141 | NCBI WGS metagenome assembly WNFS01 (sample SAMN13153358, study PRJNA577476) | soil metagenome | isolation source: 60 cm saprolite under Madrone tree | place: USA:California | collected 2016-06-14
TCGATGGTGAACACCACCTCTTCGGCGCCATCCCGGGCGACCATCGCCCGCTCGGCGACCCGCGCGCGGAGGAACCCGGCCGTGACGTAGAAGCGGCGCAAGCGGCCCGCCAGCTCCTGCGCAGCCTGGGAGTCGAGGGGATCGTCGGAGTCGAGAACGAGGTGGGCGGCCAGCACGGCGTCGGAGAAGGCCCGGTTCCCGCGCAGGTTGAAGCGCACCAACGGACCCGCGGCCACCGGGACCACGATGCGCGCCTCGCTCCCGCCCGCTCCCTCGATGCGCGCCGGGTCGGCGCGGGCGCGCAACCTTCCCGCCAGCCGGTAGCGCTCGCGGACCCGGCGAAAGGCCTCGTCCAGCGTGACCAGGTTCAGCACGTCGCCCTGCTCGAGCCTGAAGGCAGCGGCGAGCTGGTCGCGGTCGAGCGCCAGGTCGCCCTCGAACCGCACCTCCGAAATGCGCGTCGGCGGCCCCTCGTCGACGCGAAACTCGAGCGCCAGACCGCCCGGCGCCGCCTTGCGAACCGGGGTGACCTGCGCGTGCCGGTACCCGATGCGGAAGTATGCCGCCTGCACCGCCTCGACGGCCGGTCCCACCTGCTCCGGCTGGAACTCCGCGTTCACCTGGAGGTTCGCGTTCTGCAGCAGGACGCTCTCGGCGAGGGCCCTGTGCCCGATGAAGCCGACCGAGACCAGCTTCTCGATCCCGGTGAGCACGAAGACCAGCCGCACGCGACCGTCGGCCATCGGCTCCGCGTACGCGGCCACGCGAGAGAACCGGGCGCTCGCGTGCAGCGCACGCACCGCGTCGCGCACGTCGCGGGCATCCAGCAGCTGGCCGGGCTGCACCTCCACCAGCGCGCGGACGGACTCCGCGTCAGCGCCTTCGAACACCACCTCCCCCACCCGCGGTGGCTCCTGGGGCGACACCTGCGCGAGGAAGAGCGCACAGAGAATACCGAGCAACTAATCGCCCTCCCATTTCAGGTGGAGGTCGAGCCCGAAGTCAGTGCCGGTGCCGGTGGTGCTGTGCTCGTTGTCCAGCTGGAACCGGGCGGAGATCGAGTCCGAAAGCTGGTAGCCGACCACGCCGCGGTACCGGCGCGTCTTCAGGCCCTGCATGATGTGCAGGTCGAGCCGATCGGTGAGCAACCCCGACTGGAATCGGGCCATCGGCTCCAGCCGGTTGGTGTCCGACGAGAACTCGCTGGCGAAGTCGATGCTCGGGTCGCGGAGGATCGGGTTCTTGGGGATGAAGCGGCGCACCTCCGCCGAGAACCCCGTGGCGCGGTTCAGCGCCTCGATCCCGATCGCCAGGCCCGAGTCGGCGGCGGAGAACGTGCTGTGCTGCAGGTTCTGCGAAACGAAGCCGAAGGTGAGGAGGAATCCGAGGTCGCCTTCTGCGAGCAACGGATCGGAGCTGAGCGAGAGGTGCGGCTCGCCGGGGGTCCCGAAGGCGTGCAACCGGACCTTGTACTCCTTCACCTGCGAGGTGGCCTGGAGGTCGAAGCTGGGCCGGATGCGCTGCCGGTCGGTGAAGGTGAGGACGCCCTGCTCGATCTGGAACTCGTTCCCCCGGAAGGTGGCGGTGCCGAGAACGGTATTGATGCTGCCGAGCAAGCCGATGGAGCGGGAGGTGCCGGTCACCTTGAGGTCGCCTTTGAGATCGGTGCGGGCGAGGTTGTTCTCGATGCGCACGCCGCGGGAGAGGTGCACGTCGAGGTCGAAGCGCACCACCACGGCGCTCTTGGCCAATACTTTCGGGGTTGGCGGCCGGCGCGAGAAGTCGAGGAGCGACTTCTCGATCTCCACGTCCTCCGTGTACTTCATCTGCGAGAGGATCAGGTTGCCCCCGAGCACCGGTTCCAGCGGCGGTCCGTGCAGCGTGAGGTCGCCGTCGACGGTCGCCCCGACGCTCTCCTGGAAGCGGACGTTGACGTCGCTGATCCGGGCGGACATGTCGATCTTCCTGGGCACCATCCGCTCCATCTCGATGCCGCCCGAGACCCGCGCCTCGCCGTTGTTCAGCTTGCCCGAAAGCGAGTCGATCACCAGCGCATCCTGCGAGAAGGAGATGCTCCCGTTCAGCGAGCGCGCCACCACCGGAAGGCCGCGGAGGCTCCCCGCTCCGTCCTCGACGCGGACGTTGCCGAGCACGGTGGGGTTCTTCGCCGTCCCGCCCACCGTCGCCTGGATCAGGTAGGTGCCGGAGGCGTGCTCCACGTCCGGAAACAGCCCCGGGAGCGCGCGACCGTCGATGCTCGCGCCCAGGCGCAGGTCGAGCCTCCCGTCGCGGGCCCTTCCGCCCGAGAGCACCGCCGTGGTGTAGGGGGCGCGCAGGGCGAGCCGCTGGGTGCGGACCCCTTCGGGGCCGAACGAGAGCTGCGCGGGACCGTCGTTCTCGAAAGCCAGGTCGCTGCGGACGATCCGCAGCTGCGAGAGCGTCATCGTGCCCGCGCTCTCCCGCCACCTGAGCAAGGACCCGCGCAGCTCGACGGCGGCGGAGAGGGAGCCGCTCTGGATGCTGGCGTCGGGCGCGAACAGGTCGAGGTATTTCGCCAGCTCGGGAACGCGGAGGGTGGCGGCGCAAGTGTAGGGCATGTCGCCGTCCAGCAACGCCTGTCCCCGCACCCCGTGGGACCCGAGGGTGCCTTTCCAGGTCAGCGCCATGCCGTCGAGGTTGAGGGAGAGATCGCCCTCGCCCAGGTCGGCCTCGCCCGCCATCCCCCGGGTGAATTTCACCGCCAGGTCCACCAGCGGATGCATGACGGTTCCGCCGATGCGCGCCGTCGCGCGCAGCGGGCCGGAAAGCTTCGCCCGCTCGACCATGTCCAGGTCCTCGAGCGTGAAGCCTTCGGTGCGCGCTTCGAACCCCATCCGCCAGTCGGGCCCGAGCCTGCCGGCCACGCGCAGCTCCGCGTCCCCATGCCCCAGGGTGAGCTCCTCGACCTGGAGGCGTGGTTCCCGCCCGTGGAGGGAAAAACGAGCGACTCCCTGGTCGAAGCTCTCGCCCCAGACCGTCACGTCGTCCAGGCTGAACGACGCCGTCCCGTCCGGCGAAAGGATCGGTCCCTTCACATCGATCAGCCCGTTGAGATGGCCGTCGAGGCGCTCGGGGTCGTCCACCAGCGAGAGGGCAGGGACCAGATCGACCGCTAGATCGACCAGATCGGCTGCCCAGGCATCGGGAAGCTCCAGATGCGCGTCCACCGGCGCAGCGTCGGTGCTCAGGTCGACGGCGATCCTCCCCTTGTAGACGCTCCGATCCTTGTGCCCGCGGATCTCCGCGAAGCTCAGCTTCATCGAGCGGGTGTCGAACCCCACCTGCGCGCTGAGCTCGCCCAGCGACAAGTCCATGAAGCGCACGCCTTGGGCAGAGGCGGTGCGGTGAGATCCATTCCCCTCCGGGGATCGGTGAAGAACGTGCTCTCCACCAGCACGCGGGACTCGCCCACCTCCACGGCGACTCCGCGGGCGACGATCTTCTCGGGATCCGCCTCGATCGCGCCCTCGAGCGTTCCACGGGCGAACTCGAGCATCTTCCGCGCCTGCGCCCTCTTCTCGTAGCTGCGGTCCAGCACCGCGAAGTCCGCCAGATCCAGGCTCGTCTCGCCGGTCAGGCGGAACGGCACCCCGGTGCCCTTCGCCTGCACGCGCCCGCTCGCGCGCAAGACCACCCACGCATGCGGCAGGCCCAGCTTGCGCAGCAGCTCAGCCAGCTCCATGTCTCGCAAGAGCAGATCCGCGCTGAGCGGGAGGGCGGGATCGGCGATGGACAGCTCGAGGGAGCCGTTCACCTGCCCGCGCCCGACCGGCAGCTCCAGCCGATCGACCTTGAGGCGCGCGGGCGTCAGGTCGAAGCGCAGGCGGCCATCGCCCGGAGAGAAGCCCTCCAGCGCCACGCCCTTGAGGCGAAGATCTCCTTTGAAGTGCGGGGCGCCCCGGAGCAGCGAGACCGTTGCGTCGGCGGAGATGCCGCCCTTGACGCCGCGGAGCGCGCCCGGAATGAGCCGCGCGGTCGCGCTCTCCAGATCGTCCACCCGGACGTTGGCGGCCACTTCGATCTGGGGATCGCAGAGGTCCCGCACCTTGCCCTTGACGAAGAGCGAGAGCTCGGTGCCGATCAGGTCGGCGCGCCGCAGGTCCACGTTGCCGGTGCCGCGCAGATCGACGATGCCCGCGACGCGCGAGGAGATCAGGCCCACGGTCCGGCCGGGCAGCTCCAGCGAACCGCCGCGCGTGGAGACGCTGACCGCCAGCTGCGCGCCGTGGCTCTTCACGGCGAGACCGGCGCGTGGGATGGAAACGCGCCCGTTCGCGGTGCGCACTTCCAGGCTCGCCTTGCGCACCTTGACCCGCCCGAACTCGAACCGATCGAGCACGTCCGGGAGGCATTGCCCGCCCGAAGGCGGTCCCGCGCCTCCCTGGTCGAGCGCGAGCCGCACCTCGGGCCGGTCGATCTCCAGCCGCTCCAGTCGCACTTTCTGCAGCAGCGGCCGCACCGTCACCTGTGCGAACACGCGCGAGATCCGGAGATCGATCCTCCCTCCGGGATCGCCGACGCGAAGACCTTCGATCGTCAGCTTCCCCTGCTCCGCCTCCACCGAGCAGCGGGAGACCTGCACGGTAGCGGCGGTGGCCTCCTCGATCGTCGCCACGGCGTAGGCGCAGAGGTTGTTGGCGACGAAGTCAGTGCGCAGGAACGCCACGGCTGCGGCGGAGACCACCGCGGCGGCGAGTCCCAGGGCGACGAGGATGCGGCTCAGCACCAGGTCAGCTCGGCTTCGCGAGCCCCGCCAGGTACCGATCGATCTCCCCGAGGTCGATCGGCTTGCCTCGCTCCACCGCGGCGGGCGGTGGAACGGAGACGGGCCGCTTCGCCCCGGCGGACTGGCCGTTGGCGGCGGCGCCGTCGAGGGCGAGGTCGTGGGCGACCCGTTCGATCATCTGCTCGTCGATCATCGGGACCCTGGCCACGTAGCCCTCGAACAGCGCGTTGTCGCAGAGAGTATTGATCAGCCGCGGCGTGCCGCTAGAAAATCGATGGACCGCGGTCACGGCGCCCGGCGTGAACGGCATCCGCGCCGCTCCGCCCAGCCGGAGGCGATGCTTGATATAGGCCTCCGTGCTCTCCGCATTGAAGTGGTCCAGCCGGTATTTCATGGCCACGCGCTGCGCCAGCGGCGCATCGAGCTTCAGGTTCTGCTCGATCTCCGGCAACCCGAAGAAGATCAGGTTGAGCAGCTTCCGTTCCGGGACTTCCAGGTTGAGCAGCCCGCGGAACTCCTCCATCAGCTCCCGGGTGGCGAGCATCTGCGCCTCGTCGATCAGGACCACCGCCTTCTTGCCGGACTCGTAGATGCGGACCAGCCGCTGGTAGAGCTGGCCGAGCAAGGTGAGCTTGTCCTCGCTGGGCGCGTCGACGCCCAGCTGCAGGGCGACGCGCTTGAGCAGCCAGGAAGCGGTCACGCCGCTGTGGATGATCACCAGCAGCGCGGCCTCGTACTCGTTCTCCGGAAGCGAATCGAGCAGCCTGCGCGCCAGCGTGGTCTTCCCCGCCCCGATGTCGCCGACCAGGATGCCGAGCCCCTTCATCTGCGAGCAGAGGTGCGTGAGCCGCACCAGGGCTTGCGAGTGCTGCGGCGAGTTGAAGTAGAAGCGCGAGACCGGCGCGTTCGAGAACGGCTCCTGGGCCAGCTCGTAGTAGTCGAGATAGTTCATCAGACGAAGCCGATCTTCCGGTTCTTGCGGGCGGGGTCAGGGCCCGGGTCGGGTGAGCTCGCGCTGCGCGATCCGGCGGTCGCCGGCGTACTGGTCGACTGGGCAGCGGCCTTCCTCGTGGCGATGGCGGGCCTCGCCGCCGGCCGCGCCATCGGCCTCGGTGTCGCTCGCACGCTGCCGCCCAGCCGCTGGACCCGCTCGGCCACGTCGCGGAAGCTCGGGTCCTCGGCGTGGATGGCCTGGTACCATTCGAAGGCTTGGGCGTCGAGCCCGCGGGCTTCGTACACCCCACCCAGCTCGAACTGGAGCGCATGGCGTGCGGGCGGCGTCAGATCAAGCAGCTCGAGGCCTTGCTCGAAGTGGGCCAAGGCCGTATCCGCGTTGCCCCGCTCCATCTCGCACATGCCGAGCATGGTGAGCGAATCCGCGGCCCGCTTGCCCCCGCCGTGTCGCAGCGCGACGTCGAACTCGGCGATCGCCTCCTCCAGGAGGCCCATTTCCTTGTAGGCGATTCCCAGGTCGTAATGGGTCTGGACGTCCTCGGGCCGGATCAGCTGCTGGACCTTGGCGCGGAACTCTCCCAGGACCTCGTGGGCGGGGACCTGGAAGGATTCGAGCACGTCGGCGTCGAGAGGCTTGTCGTCGTCGACCGTCTGCAGGCCGACCTCCGCCGCCAGCTCCGCGGCGAGCTCCGCGGCCAGATCGTCGTGCTCCTGATCCGATCCCCGGCTCGCCGCCGGCCGGGAGCCGCCGAGCTTGCGCAACCGTTCCACCGCCCCGGGGTGGTCCGGCGATGCCAGCATGATCGCCTCGAGGATCACCCGCGCGTCGTCGGCCAGGCCGGCCTGGATGTAGAAGTCCGCTTCCGCCAGGTCCCCGGCGAACTCGTCCTCGGCCACCGGCTCGGCTTCGAGCAATTCCTCCTCGAAGGCAGATCCGGCCGCCGCCTCCAGCTCCAGCTCCAGCTCGCTGTCGGCTGCGGCGGCGAGCGTCTCGGCCTCGAGCGGCTCGTCCTCGAGCACCATCTCGTCCTGCGGCCTTCCCGGCGAAACGGCTGCGGCCGGCGATTTCAGCGCCGCTGCGGCCGGCGATTTCAGCACCGCTGCGGCCGGCGATTTCGGCACGGCTGCGGCCGGCGATTGCGGCACCGCTGCGGCCGGCGATTTCAGCGCCTGCAGCTCGGCCCGGACCGCGGCGGCGCGCGGATCGCGCTTCTGCGTGCAGAGCCGCAGCAGGGTGGTGAGCGAGGCCACCGCCTCCTCGGTGTTCCCCAGCGCCAGCGCGACCGTCTTTGCCTTCTCGTGCGCATCGAGGTTGTCCGGGTCCACCGAGAAGATGCGGCGCAGGTGCTCGGTGGCTTTGTCTTGCAGGCCGTACTTGACGTAGACCTCGGTCTCCTTGAGGAGCTTGGGGACCTGCGAGAGCGTCATCGGAGCGGAGCCGGCCTGGAGGGAGGCAGCGGGCGGGCGCGCTCCCATGATGGGCGTGGGCGGACGGGTGGGCGCGGCAACCGGGATCGGGGCGGGCGGCGTGCGCGCCGGCGGAGGCGGGGCAACGGCCCTCGACTGCGGCGGGGGCGCGGCCCTTGCTGCGGGGGCTGGCGCCGACCTGGGCGGCGGCGTTCCGCGGGCGGGCTCGGGCGCCTTGGATCGTTGCGCGTCGCCGCTCCCCATGCTCTTCAGCGACGCCCTCACCTCGGCATCGTCCGGCGCGAGCTCCTGCGCTTGCGTCCAGATCTTGCGCGCGTCGTCCGTCCGTCCGGCATCGAGATGGACGCGACCGAGCTCCTTGAGGACCGACACCGTCTTGGAAACCTGCCCCAGATCCTGGAACGCGCGCGCCAGCATCTGCAGGGTCCCGAGCTCGCGCGGGTTCGCCTTGAAGCAGATCTGCAGCTTGGCCAGCGCCCGCTTCGAATCGCCGCGGCTCAGGTACTGCTCGGCCAGCTCTTTGGCGAGCGGCACGTCGTTCTGGTCGAGGTGGCTGATGCGCTCCGCCACCCTCAGGTAGTCGTCGTGCCTGCCGTTGCGCTGCAGGTACTGCGCCGCGCGCCGGAGCTCCGCCACCGCCTCGATGGGATTGTCCTGCCGCGCGTACTGCTCGCCGAGGCGGATGCGGGCAGCGACGTTGTCCGGATCCAGGTCGACGAGCTTCTTGAGGGTGTCGAGGCTCGCCTTGGTGTCGCCGGCTTTCTCGTAGTGGGCGGCGACGGTCTGCCATTCCTTGGTCGCATCGCCCACCAACCCGAGTTGCTGGTACAACTCGGCGAGGCGGATGCTGACCTCGACGCGATCGATGACCTTGAGCACCTGCTTGTAGAGCGCGACCGCCTTCAAGTAGAAGCCCTGCTGCGAGTACGTCCGCGCGACCTTCTCGAAGCAGTCCGCCGCCTCCGCCTTCCGGTTCATTCTCTGGTACAGCTCGGCGAGCTTCTGCAGGACGCGCACGTCGTCGGGATCCAGCTCCAGGACGCGCTGGTATTCCTTGACGGCTTTGTCGAGCGCGCCCTTCGCGATCAGCTTCGCGGCTGACTCGATGACCTTGTTTTTGTCCATCGGCCGGAGGGCTCGCGGGGCTGTGGGGAGGGACTGCGATCCAGCGACTCACCGTAACGGGGAATCCGCTTTTGCGTCAAGGATGTAGACCGAGGTAGACGCTGGATGGTCCGAGCGGATTCCGCGCTGCGTCAGCTCGGGCTGTCAGCCAGTAATTTTTCAACCAGCCGCGTGTCGTACCTACCTTGTACGAACGGCTCGTACATCAGCAACTTCTTGTGAAAAGGGATGTTCGTCTTGATGCCTTCGACGATGTACTCCTCGAGCGCGCGGCGCATGCGCATGATCGCCGCCGGCCGGCTGTCCGCGTAGAATCAGCTTGGCCACCATCGAGTCGTAATAGGGCAGGACCCGGTACTGCTCGTAGGCGGCGGAGTCGATGCGCACGCCCAGGCCGCCCGGCGGGTTGTAGGCGGTGATGAGTCCAGGTGAGGGCGCAAACGACACCGGGTCCTCGGCGTTCACGCGGCACTCGATGGCGTGGCCCTTCATGACGATGCTCTTCTGCGTCCGCCCCAGCTCCTCGTCCGCCGCCAGCCGGATCTGCTCCTTGATCAAGTCGAGGCCGGTCACGCTCTCGGTGACCGGATGCTCGACCTGGATGCGGGTGTTCATCTCCATGAAGTAGAAGTCGCCGCGCTCGTCGAGCAGGAACTCGATGGTCCCCACGTTGTTGTAGCGGATCTTCCTCATCGCCTCGACCGCGATGCGGCCCATCCGCTCGCGCAGCTTGTCGTTCAGCGCCGGCGAGGGACTCTCCTCCAGCATCTTCTGGTGCCGCCGTTGCACCGAGCATTCGCGTTCGCCGAGATGGATGACGTTGCCGTGCTCGTCGGCGACGATCTGGATCTCGATGTGGCGGGGCCGCTCGACGTACCGCTCGATGTACATGTCGCCGTTCCCGAACGCCGCCAGCGCCTCCGCCGAAGCGGTCCGGTACATCGGCGAGAGCTGCTCCTTCTCGCGGACGATCTTCATCCCGCGGCCGCCGCCTCCCGCGGCCGCCTTCAGGATCACGGGGAAACCGATCTTCTCCGCCAGCCGGACCAGCTCGCGCTCGTCATGCACCACGCCGTCGCTGCCGGGCAGCTGCGGAAGCCCCGCCTCCTTCATCGTTTCCTTGGCGCGGATCTTGTTGCCCATCATCCGGATCATCTCCGGGCGCGGGCCGATCCAGCCCAGCCCGGAGTGCTGGACCATCTCGGCGAACTCCGCATTCTCGCTGAGGAATCCGTAGCCGGGATGGATCGCGTCGGCGCCGCTGACCTCCGCCGCGGAGAGGATGGCGGGAATGTTCAGGTAGCTCTCCTTCGACGGCGGAGGACCGATGCAGAGAGATTGATCCGCGAAGCGGACGTGCAGCGAGCTCGCGTCCGCGGTGGAGTGGACCGCGACGGTCTCCACGCCCAGCTCGCGCGCCGCGCGGATGACCCGCAGCGCGATCTCTCCGCGGTTGGCGATGAGGATGCGGTGAAACACTAGGCCGGCTCGAACCGGAAGAGCGCCTCGCCGTACTCGACCGGGCTGCCGTTCTCGACCAGCGCTTCCACCAGGCGGCCAGACTGCTCCGCCTCGATCTCGTTCATCAGCTTCATGGCCTCGACGATGCAGAGGACCTGGCCCTTCTTCACCACCTGCCCGACGTCCACGAAGGCCGGGCTGTCCGGGGACGCGGAGCGGTAGAACGTCCCGACGAAGGGCGAGTTGACCGTGAACGTCTTCAGCTCCTCGGACGCCTTGGACGCCGCCGGCTGGGCGGCGGCCGACGCCGTGGCGGCATTGGCACGCTCGGGTGGCGGGCCCTGGGGGTGCTGGGACTGAGCGATCGGAGCAGGGAGGGGAATCGCGTGCACGGAGGTGGTGACGGGCGGCGGATGCCCCAGGCGCAGATCGAGCGTCTCCTGTCCGGAAACCCAGGTGAGCCGCGTGACGTCCGTACCTTGCAGCGCCTCCAGGATGGCCTTCAGCTTGTCGACGTCCACCGGAGCCCTTTCCTCAGCCGACGCGCGTCAGATACTCGCCTGTCCGGGTGTCGATCTTCAAGATGTCGCCCTCGTTGATGAAGAGCGGCACCTGGAGGCTATAGCCGGTCTCCAGCGTGGCCGGTTTCATCGCGCCCGACACGGTATCGCCGCGCACGCCGGGATCGCACTTGACGACCCTCAGCTCGACGGCGTTGGGCAGGTCGACCGAGATGGCCCGTCCGTTCCAGAAGAGGACGGAAGCGTCCATGTTCTCCTTGAGGAAGTTCTTCGAGTCTCCCAGGCCCGCCTGGTCGATGTGGCTCTGCTCGTAATTCTTCGAATCCATGAAGACGTAGTGGTCGCCTTCCTTGTAGAGATACTGCATCTTCTTCTCTTCGATGTCGGGACGGCCCACCTTCTCGCCGGACTTGAAGTTCTTCTCCAGCGTGCGGCCGGTGATCAGGCTCTTGTAGCGGGTGCGCACGAACGCCGAGCCCTTGCCGGGCTTCACATGCTGGAACTCGACGATCACGAAAGGCTCGTTGTCGATCAGGATCTTGAGCCCGTTGCGGAACTCGCTGGTGTCGATCACATCGGCCATCGCTGCGGTCTCCCCTGCCCCGAATCGGAGGGCGCGCGGGTCTACCGCAAATGGGCGTAATCGTCCAGCTTGGGGGACACCATTTCAGGGTGTCCCCATTCCGACCAGAAAGCTCAGGGCCTACGCTTTAGCGCAGCCGCGCGCTATAGCTGCGCGGCGAGCTTGGGCCCGGCCACACGCAGCTCGTACCGGGCGCGGCCGACGTTTCCTTCCGGCGCGAGTGCCAGCACCACGAAGTAGTCCGGCGTGAGCGGGCGCGCCACGGCGACCAGCTTCTCCGTCCGGATCGAGACCTCGTTCGCCTTCCCCATCTGCAGCGCTTCGGCGGCCTGGCGGACCTGCGAGACGATGCCGGAGTATTCCACCAGCAGGCTCTGCAGCTCCACTCCGTCCGGGGGGCGCACCTCGTGCGTCTCGATGGGGATCCCGTCGAACCCCATCACGCTGGCGGCGAAGGACCCGTCCACCTTGCCGCAGATCTGCTCGAGGTCCTCCTTGAACGCCATCCTAGGCCCCCCTCCTTCCGCGCCGCTCCTGCACCCTCGCCAGCAGATCCCGGAGCGCAGCAATCTTCCCCTCGGCCGAGGGGAGCTCCGACAAGCGCCGGCGCGCCGTCTCGTCGCCCGCGTCCGCGAGCCGCCGGTAGATCTCGCGGGCCTTTCCGATCAGTCCCTGCCGCACGTACAGCTCGGCGAGCGTGAGCGTCACCGGAGCGGATCTGTCACGTGGCCCGCGCCACCGTCAAGCTAGAGGCACGTGCTGTTGCAGCCCGAAGTGCTGCAGGTCACGAAGATGTACTCGCGCTTGCTGGTGCGCACGTTCGAGCCGTCGTCCAGCACGCCTTCGATGTGGAAGGTGACCCGGATGATCCCGGTGAGCAACGTCGCGGGGATCGGTGCGAAGAACGGAACCAGCACCGCGCCGCTGCCTCCTGCAGGGACGGACCCGGCGGTCGGAATGATCTGCTGGGTGACCGTGATCCCGCCCGGCTGCGTCTCCTGGTAGTCCGCCACCACCTGGTGAGGATGGAACGTGGCCGAGTTGGTCCGCAGGATCGAATTGACCGTCGAGGTGTCGGTCAGGTTGTTCTCGACGACCACGCCCATGGTCCCGCCCGTGTTGGCGGTGGGATCGATCTGGGCGAAGTCGAACTCCGTCGCGCCCGGATCGTACGAGCAGTACGAAGTAGGGGGCGGCCCCGCCGAGGTTGTCAGCGTCCCGAGCACCATCTTGCTGACCACCAGCGCAGAGTTCATGTTGGTGCTGCACGATACCCCGAAGAGCGCCGGCAAGAGGATGAACCAGCGGTTGTTCATGTTCGTGCCTCCTACTGCTTTCCCTCGTCGGCCGCGGACGGCGCGGCTGCGACGACGGACTGCGAGCGGTTGACGATGCGCGGGGTGACGAAGATGAGCAGCTCGGTGCGGTCGTCGGTGACCGCCTTCTTCTTGAACAGCCATCCGAGCACCGGGATCTTCGAGAGCACCGGGACCTCGTTCCAGGCCTCCGAGTTGCGGCGCGTGTAGATGCCGCCGATCACCGTGGTCTCGCCGTCGCGCACCAGCACCTCCGTGCGCGCCTCGCGCCGGCTGATCGACGGCTGTCCGTTGGACCCGGTGAGCTGCGGGTTGGGCTGGTTGTTGGTGGCGTTGATGCGCATCTGGATCGAGCCCTCCTGGGTCACGTGCGGATTGACCCGGAGCTCCAGGCGCGCCTCGATGAACGAGGTGGTCACGCCCGCCGCGCTGGTCTGCGAGAACGGGATGCTCACGCCCTGGCTGATGCTGGCGTCCACGTTGTCGACGGTGACCACTCGCGGCGAGCTGATGGTCTTGATGGTGCCGCTGTTCTCCGCCGCCGAGAGGCGCAGGTTCAGGTTGGCGGCGCCGCCCGCGCTGCCGAAGACGAAGCCGAGGCCGCCACCGTTGTTGAGGCCGATCGGCGCCGGCATGTTGACGGCGAAGTTCGGCGTGTTCACGCCCTGGAGGCCGGAGACGGGAGCGGCGGGATCGTCGGCGGCGCCGGCCACCGCAAGGAGGTTGGGGAAGATCAGCCCGGTGGGATTGCCGAACGTCGGCGCCATGTTGACGTTTCCGCCCCACTGGATGCCCGCCTGGCGGGCGAAGCTGGTCGCGGCCTCGACGATGCGGGCCTCGATCAGGACTTCAGGCGTCTGCGTGTCGAGGTTGCGGACGATGCCCTCCGCCCGCAGCAGCGCCTCCTGGACGTCCTTGACGATCAGCGTGTTGGTGCGCGTGTCCACCGACACGGTGCCGCGCTCGGTGAGCGAGTCCTTGATCTGCGGCATCAGGGAGTCGGCCTTGGCGTAGTTGACCGGGATCAGGCGGACCTTGAGCGGCTCCGTCGCCTGCCGGTTCTTGTAGGCCTCCGCGGCCGCCTTCTGCTCGGCCCGCAGGGTCTCGATCGGAGCGACGCGGATGATGTTCCCGACGTCCTCGCGGCCCAGGCCCTTGGACTTGAGCACGATGTCGAGCGCCTGGTCCCAGGGCACGTTGCGCAGCTTGATGGTGACCGTGCCCTTCACGTCGTCGGCGACGATGATGTTCTTCTTGCTGATCTCGGCGATGGCGCCGAGCAGGTTCTTGATGTCGATGTCCTTGACGTTGAAGTCGACCTTGCGGCCCGAGTAGTTGGTGGTGTCGTACACGTTGGTCTGGCCCGTTCCTGCCCGGGCGTCGGACGCCATGGCCGCGGCCCGGGGGGCCGGCGTGGTGGCTTGCGCCACCGCTTTCGGCCCGCCGAACTTCCAGATCAGCGTGCCCTTCTGCGCGGTCAGCTCGTCGAGCGTGCCCTTGGCGACCGTGGCGACGACCTTCACGTCCACCCCGCCGGGCACCCGGTAGCTCGAGAGCATCGTCACCGGACCGCCCAGGGAGCTGGCATCGAGGTTGCGCTCGAGCCGGTCGGGCAGCGCCACGCCGTGCAACGTGAGCACCGACGTGCTTGCGTCGGGCCGCGACACCTCGAACCGGACCGCTTCGTCCAGCGCGACCAGCACCTCGGTCCGGTTCTCCAGCGTCCGCAGATCGACCGCACGGATGGGAACGAGCTTCGGCGCCGCCGCGATCTTCGCCAGGTCGGCCTGCGCCGGCTTCACCTCTGGTTCCCGCTTCGCCTCCGGCTCCGGCTTCGCGCTGGCAGGAGCAGGCCCCGCAGCCACCGCCTTCGGCTCCCCGACCAGGACGCGGAGGCCGTCGGCGGCGCGCTCGAACCGGTACTTCGGCAAGAGGTCGCCGCCGGCGTCGATGACGACGCGCGCTCCGTCATCGGTCTTTCCGATCCGCACGCCCTTGACCAGCCGCGCGCCCTCCGCCTTGCCGAACCTTCCCGCGACTCCGTGCAGGTCGAGCGCCAGCCGGCCGGGATTCTTCAGCTCGATGATCCCGATCCAGCCGATCTCCCCGTCCGCCTTGAGGTAGACCAGGGCGCTCCCATCCTTCTCCACCACCGTGACCTGTCCCAGCTTGTGCGCGGGATTCCGCACCTCCTGCACGTCCTCGCGCGACAGCACGAGGTTGGGATCCGCCGCCGGTGCCGCTGCCGGCGCCGCGTTCGGCTCGCCCACCGTGAGCACCAGGTCGGTGCCGACCGACGAGACGTCGTACTTCTGGTCCGAAAGGAGCGTGACCACGATGCGCCCGACGCGCGTGTCCCCCTCGTCGAACTGGGCGGCGCTCCAGCCCGCGATGCCGCCGTACATAGCCGGGGACACCATCTGATGGTGTCCCCCAGACTGTGCCGCGGCGGTGACGTCACCCCCGTTCAGGTCGATGACCACGCGGGGCGGTCCCGACAGCTTGAAGACGGTGAACTCCGGTTTCGCCGTGGCATGGATGAAGAGCTTTCCGCCCTTCTCCTCCACGGAGGTCACCTTCACCGGGGCAGCCGTACGGGCCAGAGAAGCGCCCGCGAGCAGCACCGCGGTGAGGAACACATGGGTGGCCATCCATTTCTCCTTCCGAATCGCGCCGCGCATCACTGCTCCCCCCTGGCGACGCCGAGGTGCTCGCCTTCCTGGAGCGCCTTCAAATCCTTTTCTTCCTCGCGGGTGACGGGAACCGCCAGCTTCACGCTCTGCGGGTACACGCGCCCGGTCGAGTGGTCCGTGATCGTCTCGGTGACCACGATCTCGTCGCGGTGGATCCCCGTGACCTTGCCGCCGTTCTGGCCGATGAAGTCGCCCAGGCGGACGGGCCAGCCGCGGCGATCGGGATCCTCCACCATCGCCATCGGCGTGGCGGTGCCGGTCACCGTGAGCGAGAGCTTGAGCTGGTCCAGGGACCACTTCTCCAGCGGAGTCTTGACCCGCCCGGGGTTCGAGTGCGCCCGCCCGAACCCTTGCTGCGTCACGGACTGGTTCTGGAACGGGTCGCGCTTGCCGATCGGCGAGTACACGTAGATGTTGGCGGGCAGCTGCGCCTTGATCTCGTCGTCGGTGACCGGCTTGGGCGCTGCTGCAGCCAATGTGGTGGCACGCCGCGGCGGCGGCGGCGGGCTCCCGCAGCCCCCGGCCAGCAACGCAGCAAGACCGGCGATGAAGCGGAGGCGGCTCATTTCGCGGGCCTCGGCGGGGCGGTTTCCGGCAGGAAGCGGAAGGTGGTGGCCACGTAGGTCGCGTTCACGATCAGCTTCTCGGAGGTGACCCGAGGCTGTCCCATCTTGATGTTGGTGACGTTCACGATGCGGGCGAGCTTGGAGAGCGCGTCGAGGAACACGCCGATCTCGTGGTAGTTGCCGGTGACCGACATCACGATCGGGATCGCGGCGTAGAAGCTCTGACGCTGCTCCGCCTGCGGGTCGATGCTGTTGATGGTCAGCCCGCTCTTGGTGCCGATCTCCGAGAGCGAGCGGATCAGGTCGTCGATGTTCGCTTCGTTGGGCAGCTCGGTGAGGGCCTGGGCCAGGCGCCGCTCCAGGATCTCCTTCTCGTGCTTGAACTGCGCCAGGTTGTTGGCGATCGACTGCTTCTGGATCAGCTCGTCCTCCAGCGCGCGCAGCTGCCCCTGCCGCTGCGTGATCTGGGTCTGCATCGGGTCGATGAAGAAGTACCAGTTCGTGGCGGACAGCAGGATCACGAACCCGGCCACCACCCCGACCTTGTGGCCGAGGGGCATCTTGTTGACCGCGTTGAGGACGTCCTGTCCGGAGAGAGCCATTCTCTATCGCCTCAGGCCGAGTAGTTCGCGTTGCAGGTGATCACCCAGTCCACGGTCCCGTCCGCCCGCTGCCGCGCGCCCTTGATGGTGATGTTGGTGAAATGCGTCGACGCCTTCAGCTTCTTGGAGAACGTCGAGAGGTCCTCGTAGTTGACCGCCTGGCCGGTGATCGACACCCCGCCGTTCTGCTCGGAGAACTCGAGGATCCACACCTTCTGCGGGACCACGCTGGCGAGCTCGTCCAACACCTTCACCGGCCCGGTGCGTCCCTTCTTCAAGGTGTCGAGGATCTTCAGCTTGTCCTCCAGCGCCTTCTTGTCGTCCTTGATCGACTTCACCTCGCCGATGGTCTTCTCCAGCTGCGCGATCTCGGCGCGGGTGGTGGCGATCTGTTTGTCCAGCGACCGGAGCTCCGACTCGAAGCGGTTGTAGACGAAGTAGTTGCCGATGCCGGCCAGGACCAGCAGCAGCACGAACAGCACCAGCTGCTGGCGGCCGAACTCCCGCTTCTTCGCCGCGCGGACCGGGAGGAGGTTGATGTGGATCATCGGCGCGTCCTCCTACCGCTCGTTGGACTTGCGCAAGGCAAGCCCGATGGCGACGGCCGCCGAAGGAGCGACGTCCATCACGGTGTTGGGGTCGAAGCGGCGGTTGTCGATCTCCACGCCCTTGAAGGGGTTGAGGATCTCGACGGGCACGCCCACCCGCTGCT
>WNFS01001832.1_pt1 | contig 16715 bp, 10 predicted proteins | sample 5400141 | NCBI WGS metagenome assembly WNFS01 (sample SAMN13153358, study PRJNA577476) | soil metagenome | isolation source: 60 cm saprolite under Madrone tree | place: USA:California | collected 2016-06-14
CAAAATGAGTGCCGCACGATAAATTACATTACGGGCCATCACGAAAAATTCTACTCCTGAGGTAGCGACCCGGTCTAGCAGCGCGACGGCGCCCACTTATGTCGGAGAAAAGATAGGGCAAACTGAGTGATGCCCCGCACATGAAAAGGGCGCCCGTACGGGACGCCCTCATGAACCGTTCATTCGAATAAGGTTGAGTTCATTTAAAAGTTTAGTTTCATTCCCAGTTGGATGATGCGCGGATCGTGGGTAGACGTGACCTGGCCAAAAAGGCTCGAGTTTATGTTCGTGCTCACGCCCAGGAAAGAAGTGTGGTTAAACGCATTGAAGAATTCGGCCCGGAACTGCGTGCTGAAACGCTCCGAGATCTTGGTGTTCTTGATCGCCGCAAGATCCCAATTGTTGAAGCCGGGTCCGTACACAACGCCTCGTCCAGAATTTCCGAAATGCCCGATGGCGACGGTCCAAGCCGCCTTATTGAACCACTGCTGAGCCGTCTTCGGACCATTGACACTCTGCCCAGAAACGTGGTCCGGCCGCGGCGAGATAACGGACGGGTCTATTCCGAGGCCGTCAGGGAAAGTTCCGGGGTTGATGCCAGTGAAATCGTTAGAATTGAACGGATCGCTCGACTGGGTGATGGTCAGCGGAACCCCGGACTCGAACACGGTGATTCCCGAAAGCTCCCAGCCGCCGAGAACTCTGCCAGTGAAGCCCTGCTGGCCTCGGTAAAACGGCAGATCGTAAATGTAATTGGCTACGAAGATTTGGTTACGGCTGAAGTTCGCTGGGCCGTAATCAAGATGAAGATTATAAGTGTCGTATGGTGCCGTACTGCGGTCAGTCGGGCTGTCGGTCAATGTCCGGGAGTATGTATAAGCAACACCTAGCGTAAGGCCCGAGGCGACACGGCGATTGGCGGAGAATTGGAGCGAGTGGTAGTTGGAATCGAATCCATTGACGATGGATGTGATTGGCCCGTATCCGAGGAATGGGCGGATGGCGTTGGCCCAAGTCGTGGAATTGGCGGAGCTAAGACGCACAGCCAGCGGGACCTGATTCGAGTCCTCTTCACCAAGCAGGTGAGTCCCCTTGGAGCCGACATAGGCCACTTCCACGACCGTGTTGGGGAGCACTTCCCGCTGCACCGAAAAGTTCCAGTCTTGCGAATAGGGAACCTGGAAGGCAGGTGAACCCGTTGCGTGCAAAGGCAGGGGACCGAGCCTCGTCGTGGTCGTTCCGGCGGATGGGTTGTCAAATAGATTTGCGTTTGGGCTTGCGGTGTTGGCGGTGTTTACGATGCTGACGCTCTGCACGATGGGAGGAAGTGCAAAGGAATTCTGTTCCCAGATTCCGTTCAGCGTGCGATCGAAATAGATTCCGTATCCACCGCGAACCGACGTCTTCCCAGTCTTGAATGGGTCCCAGGCAAAGCCAATGCGAGGAGCAAAGTTTTTCTTATAGTTGGGGTTCACCTTGTCGCCGAAGGGTGAACAAGTTGGTGAGAAAGGCGAGCTCGCGAATAGAGCTTGAGCGGCAGCACAACCGTTCTGGCCCACGATGATTCCGTTAGCGTAATTAGCAGGTATCGCCGCTTGTCCCGCCACAAAGTTGCCCGAATTGGGGTTAATTGCGGGCGCGGCTGTGGGAGCGAAGGCCGTTGGATCGAAGTTGTCCAAAACCCGATTGACGTCACGAGGGGTGGGCAAGAAGCTGTAGCGCAACCCGAGATTCAGGGTGAGATTGGGTCGAAGCTTCCAATCATCCTGGGCGTACCATTCAAAGTTGGCAAAATGGAGGTCCGGCACGATATCGCGCGCGGACTGGGAGAAGGAACTTGCTTCCCCGAGCAGGAAATTGGCGAAGCCTGGATTGCCGCCCAGAGTCTTGAAAGTGAAACTTCCGTTGGTTGGGTTAACAGCGTTTTCGGTTTTGCGCATCCATTGGGCGGTGAAGCCGAATCGCAAGGAGTGGCTCCCCTTGATCCAGGAAACGTTGTCGTAGACGTTCTTATCGATGTTGCGTTCGAAGTAGGGCGAAACAGGAATGGCGACGCCAGTGAGAGTCGGATTCGAGATCGTGACCCCCGGAACGCGCTTGTAAGGATCGCTGAACGGAAGCGTATTGGTGAGCGCACCAGTGAAGCTAGCGTTGTCAATTAACCCGGTAATCGTGCTGTTGATTGCGCCCCAGGAATAGTTATAGGCGGTTTCGTTGATAATGGTAGGCGTGAGCTGAGCCGTCACGTGGGCCACAACGTTGCGGCCAGGAGCATTGGTGGAAGTCGAAGAAATCCCTGGCAGGGGGGAACCCGCAAAGAGGCCGCCTGGCTCGGTTGTCGGGACGTTGTCCTGGATGTAGCGGCCAAAGGCCTGGACCTTGTTAGTGATTTTTTGGTCCAGTCGAATGAGCTCCTCGCGTGTGTTGTTGATTGGACTAAGAGGGGTGGTCAAGGCACAGCCGGTTGCGGTCGCGGCGCAGCCCGGGTCCGGTGTGAACTTCGAATAGACATTGGCAATGTAGGCTTTGGCGTTGGCACTGAAGCAAGAAGGGCTGATCTGGTTACCAGTGATGCATCCGGCCGGCGCGGACGCGGGGTTCAGGGTGGCAATTCCATTGAAGTTGCCTGTGAGCAACTGAGGATTGGGGATGGTTGCGACTGTTGCGGTGGGGGTCTTGGTGCGGCGCCATTCTTCCGACCAGAAGAAAAACGTTTTGCTCTTGTCTGTATTGTAGTGACCAGGAATAAAGAAAGGGCCGCCGAAGGTGTAGCCGAAATCGTTATAGCGAAAGGGGGGCTTTTTCACGCCGGCCTTGTTGTTTAGGAAGGAGTTGGCATTGAAAATGTCGTTGCGAACGAATTCGTAAGCGTCGCCATGAAATTCGCGAGTGCCGGATTTAGTGACCACATTGACCTGGCCGCCGCCGCTTCGGCCATACTGCGCATCATAAGTGCTGCGCTCAAGCTTGAACTCGGCCAGAGCGTCCACACTGGGAGTGTCGAGAAGCGTGAGATTGGACCCGCTGTCATTGACATCGGCGCCATCGACGGTCCAGTTGTTGGCTCCCGTGCGATTTCCATTCACCGAAAGAGACAGGGTGCTGCTCAGACCAAATCCCACCTGATCGGGTTCGGTAGAGGACACGCCGGGCTGCAGGGCCACGAGCTGGAGGAAATTGCGGTTGTTGAGCTGCAATTCGCGAATCTGCGTACCTGTGATCGTGGTGTTCTGCGCCGAGGTAGAGGTCTCCACTGAGACTTCGGAGGCGGTCACCGTGACCTGCTCCGAAACTTGGCCCACCTCCAAGGACACGTCCAGCGTGCGATGATCTCCGACGTGTAAGACGACTTCGTTGGCCACATAAGCCTTAAAGTTGGCGGCTTTGATCGTCACCGTGTAGGTGCCGACGGCCAAATCGGGCGCTGTGTACGCACCTGCCTGATCGGTGTTCACCGTGCGCACGTCCGTGTTCGTATCCTTGTTATGAACAGTCACCGCCGCCCCCACCACAGCCGCCCCGCTGCGATCGGTCACCGTCCCCGTCAAAGTTGCCGTAATGTTCTGGGCGAAACAGGCCCAGGTCAGACAAAACAAGTAAAAAAACACACCAAAAGACGTCCTCGCACTGCTTTTCATGAACACCCTCCTTGATTCCACACCCCTCGCAAACCCCAATGACCACGACTTCTTCACCCGCACCTCGGATACTCCTACCCTTGTGTCCATTTCCCACCCCCTGAAGAATGGCTGTTGCTCTGCCGCCTCAAACGATTCGCAATCTTGTAACGGTCACCTCGGAATGTGGACTTGACGTATTCGACCGCTTGCCCGTTCTCCACGTAGGCTGTTCGTGTAAACAGAAATACTGGACTCCCTTTCGAGATTCGCAAAAGCCGCGCTTCTTCCGAACTCGCCAGACCTGCCTCCACGACTTCGTCTGCCTGAACGATATGAATTTCGTAGTCCTCCGATAGCGTGCGGTACAGCGAAGTGCTCGGATCAAACTTTTCGGACAAATCGGGACAGAGCCTGAGAGGCAGGTACGTACATTCGACGCCCATCGGCAAGGAATCCGCCATGCGAACGCGCCGCAACTGGATGAGCTCCTCGCCTGGGGGCACGCGAAGAGCCTCGGCCGCCGCCTCGCCGGCAGAAACCACTTTGAAGGAAATAACCTTCGAATGAGGCCGAGATCCGCGAGCCTCCATCTCTTCGCTGAAGGAAAGAACTTGCCGGAAGTTTTTTTCCAGCTTGGCCTCGGAAACGAACGTGCCCTTTCCTCGCTGGCTGTAGGCGACACCCTGGCTGCAAAGGGCCTTGAGGGCTTGCCGGGCGGTCATCCGGCTAACGCGCAGGCGCCTGGAAATGACTTCCTCGGAGGGCAGCGGCTTCCCCGCTTTGAACCGGCCTAAACGTATGTGTTGGAGGAGCTGCTGTTGAATCTGGAAGTAGAGGGGGACGACGCTTTCCCGGTCCAAGTTCAGTGAGTCCACCCGCTCCCCCCAGTTGTCTAGACAACTAGCCGTCTGTATATGTCTCACCAGGCCCGCTGTCAAGATTTTTTTCTGCTCAAGGCCAACAATTCCGTGCTGCTCGCTGGCGAGTGCGCGCGCTTGTGCTACTCTTTGCGCCCGAAAGCGCATTGAAACGAGCCTACTGAGGAGATTGTCATGACGCCGGGAACCAAACTGACTAAGTTGATGGGGATTGCCGTAACGTTGGTGCTCTCGATTTGTTGTTCAAGTCGCGCGCAAGAGAAAGCCGTTGTCAAGAAAATCGCGATTCGCGCCGGGCGTCTGATAGACGGGAAGAGCGACACAGCGATTCTCAACGCCGTGATACTGATCGAAGGCGACGAAATTACTTCCGTCACTCCCGGCAGAACACCTCCTGCTGGCTACGAGTTGATCGATTTGTCGAAAGCCACCGTTCTCCCCGGATTTGCCGATGTCCACACTCACGTTTTGCTCAACGGCGACATCACTGCAGCTGATTATGACGAGCAGCTGTTGAAACAATCCACTCCCTACCGCGCCATTCTCGCGGCACGCAATGCGCGCATCGCTCTTGAAAATGGGTTCACTTCGATTCGCGACGTTGAAACCGAAGGGGCGATGTATGCGGACGTGGATGTGAAACAGGCCATTGCTCGAGGTGAAGTCCCCGGACCACGCATGCAAGTGGCGACCCGCGCGATGGCTCCGACCGGAATGTATCCCTTGCTGGGTTATTCTTGGGAACTGAAAGTGCCAATAGGAGTGCAGTCCGTCGACGGAGTCGATGGCGCGCGCAAAGCGGTACGCGAACAAGTGATGTACGGAGCCGACTGGGTCAAGTATTACTCTGACCGGCGCTATCACTTTGAAGATGACGGTGTGCTGCACAGCATGGTGAATTTCACGGATGAAGAAGCGAAAGCCATCGTGGACGAAACGCACCGTCTCGGCAAAAAGGTTGCCGCGCACTGCATCGGTTCCGATGGCATCGCCGCTGCGTTGCGCGCTGGTGTGGACACGATAGAGCACGGCGACGGATTTACGGATGCTCTGCTCGACGAGGCCGCTAGAAAAGGCGTTTATTGGGTGCCGACGATTACTGTGGGCGCCTACGTTGCACCGGGGCGCGGGGGGAACTGGGTGAAGATGGTGGACCTGGAAAAAACTGCGTTCCAAAAGGCGCTGAAGAAGAATGTGAAGATTGCTCTCGGAACTGACGCCGGCGGATTCGATTGGAAGGAACTGAATGAGGCGGAAGAGTTCGTTTATTACGTGAACTACGGGATGACGCCGATGCAGGCGATTCGTTCGGGGACAGTTGTTCCGACGGAACTGCTTGGCTGGAGCGACAAAGCGGGCACCATTGAAAAAGGGAAGTGGGCGGACATCGTCGCGGTCAGCGGTGACCCGCTCAAAGACATCACCGAACTAAAGCGCGTGAAATTTGTGATGAAGGGCGGCGCGGTCTTCAAGAACGAAGTGCGCTAGCTACAACGAACTCCTGACAAGGCAATTTGGCCGCTCACCCAGGACGCGGTGTGAAGTCTAACTTGTAGAGGATCGTGTACTCGCGGTGCGTGAGATGCAAACTTTGTGCCAGGACTTGAAATTTGCTTTACGGATGCTGAGGAAAAATCCCGGCTTCACGGCCGTGGCCATGCTTACCCTGGCGCTGGGAATCGGCGCAAACACGGCGATTTTCAGCGTCGTCAACGCCGTGCTTTTGCGCCCGCTTCCATACCGCGACTCCCATCGCTTGCTGGCGATCTCGCAAACGGATCGCGCGTCAGGTACGACGGGCGTCCCGGTTTCTTTCACGAAATTTACCGCAATCAATGAGCAGAACAAATCGTTGGCAAGCGTAGCTGCTTTCTATCCTTACACGCCGAGTCTGGTCTCCGAACGCGAACCGGAGCTCGTCAACGCGGCGCGGGTTTCGGCGGATTTCCTTCGCGTTCTCGGAATCACGCCGTCTCGCGGCCGAAGTTTTCTTAGAGCAGAAGAAGCGCTTGGCGGCGACGACGTCGCGATCCTAAGCGACGGCTTTTGGCACAGCCACTTCGCGGCGGACCCAGGGTTGCTTGGCAAGACCCTTTCGCTCGACGGTAAAAGAGTCACGCTCGTGGGCATCTTGCCTGCCAGTTTTCATTTTCCTTTACAGTTTCCGGAATCCGACGTGTGGCTCCCGCGTGTTTTTGAATCGAGCTTCCTCACGGCCCAACAGATTCAGTCCGGCGCTGGCTATCTCAACGTGATTGCCCGTCTGCGGCCAGGCGAAACGCTCTCGCGCGCGCAGGCGGAACTTACCGCCATTGACGACCGCTACCGCGAACAGTTTGGCAGCTACGCCGACGCCACGAGATACTCGCTCGCCGCCGCGTCGTTGGAGGATAGCCTCGTCGGTCCGTTGCGGGCATCGCTTCTGGTACTCCTGGCTGCGGTCGGATTTGTTCTCCTGATCGCGTGTGCGAACGTCGCCAATCTGTTGCTGGCACGCGCGACGTCGCGAGACCGAGAAATCGGAATTCGCAAAGCGCTTGGCGCCACGCGGGCGCGGCTGGTGCGGCAATTGTTGAGCGAAAGTCTGCTGCTTGCTATTGGCGGCGGAGCGCTGGGAATTTTGCTCGCGGGTACGTTGATGCCCGCGTTGCGCAGGCTCAGTCCGGGAACTGTGCCGCGTCTCGCCGAAGCGCGCATTGACGCCTCCGTGCTGCTCTTCTCGCTTTTGCTTTGTGCGCTGACTGGCGTGCTGTTCGGCCTGATGCCTTCACTGCAAGCGGCCGGGAAGGAATTGCAAGAGACCTTGAAGGAGGGGGCACGCGGTTCTTCGCAAAGCGGGCATCGCGCCAGGTTTCGCGCGCTTCTGGTCGTCGCGGAAATTGGCATGGCGCTCGTGCTAATGACCTGTGCCGGGTTGCTTATCGAAAGTTTCGCGCGTCTGATGCGCGTGAATCCCGGGCTCTCAACGAAAAACGTGATGACGTTTCCGCTGACACTGCCGCCGGTGCGCTATGCGCAGGCGCAGCAACAAGAGGTGTTTTACCGCGAACTGCTGGAACGCGTAAGGGCTATTCCAGGAGTTCAAGCTGCGGGCGCAACAAGCTATTTGCCGCTTTCGCCTGGCGCGCGATACACCTTCTTTTGTCCGCAAGGGCGCGCGTGCCTGGGAGTCGGCAAAGATCCCGTTATCGCCACGCGACAAGTGAGCGTCGGATACTTCGATGCCGTGCGCACGCCTCTGCTACGCGGGCGCGTCTTCAGCGAAAAAGATATTGCTGGGGGACTGCCGGTCATCGTTGTCAACCAAACGACGGCCATGCGCTATTGGCCGGGTCAAGAGCCGATCGGCAAACACATCGCCAATTCGCGAGATAAGATACAGAGAGAAATTGTCGGAGTCGTTGCGGACGTAAAATTCGGCGGCCTGAGTGCAGTGAATACGGAAGAGATGTATTTTCCCATGGCGCAGGTTCCCTGGCCCACGATGACGCTCGTCGTGCGCTCCAGCGCGAACACGCAGTCCTTGGTCGCAGCGGTGCGCGCGAAAATAGCGGAGAGCGACCAAGATTTGCCCGTCACCGGCATTCTCAGCTTCGACGAAGTAGTCTCCACGTCCGTTGCGCAGCCGCGAATCATTATGCAATTCGTCGGAGTGTTTGCTGGATTCGCGCTGATGCTCGCGGCGATTGGCATCTATGGCGTAATGGCGTATTCCGTCACGACGCGCAAACAAGAAATGGGCATCCGCGTGGCGCTCGGCGCGCGGCCCGCTGATATCTTGCGGCTTGTCGTGGGGCAGGGAATGCGCATGACGTTCATCGGCGTTGCGCTTGGAGTTGTGGTGTCCCTGGCGCTCACTCGCTTGCTGGCGAGCTTGCTGTTTGGCGTGCGCGCGACCGATCCACTTGTCTTCGCTGGCGCGGCGCTCGTCCTAATTGCGGCGGCCTTCCTCGCTTGTTACCTTCCAGCGCAACGCGCTACCCGCGTCGATCCCATTGTGGTTCTGCGCTACGAATAAGCAGCGCGTCTCGTGAGTACAAACGTTGAGTTGTGAATCAAGCGCTATGTTTTGTGACGCTGTCGGCAGGGCGCATGCGCAGAGTCAATATTAGAACGACTGCGATGAGCATGCTGAAGATGACGTAGAGAAAGCCTGGAGTGAAGGAGTGCGTGCGGTCGAGGAAATAGCCGATCACGGACGGAGTCACTAGACTTCCGAGATTGCCGATGGAATTGATCAAGCCGATGGACGCCGCGGCAGCGGACTCGCCGAGAAAGGCCGACGGTACCGGCCAGAACGATGGAAGAAAAGCGTTGGCGGTTGATGCGACGATTAGACAAATAAATGCGAACCAGAAATGGGAACCGGAAACAATCGTCAGAGCAAATGCTAGGACGCCGAGCATGAGTGGGATGGCGGTGTGCCAGCGGCGTTCGTTGGTGCGGTCGGAATGCCAGCCGTTGAAGAGCATGGCTAGGAGCACGGCGACGTAGGGAATAATCGACAGCATGGTTACGGCGAGATTGGACATGCCGGACGCGCGCTTGAGAAATGTGGGAAGCCAGATGGTGAGCGAGTAGATACTGCTGACGGCAAAGAAATAGGTGAGCGTCAACTGAATGACGGTCGGCTGGCGCAGTGCTTCCCATATCTTGTAAGAGCGCGCCGCTTTTTTAGCGAGCGCTTCCCGTTCGAGTTCGGCGGCGATCCATTCGCGTTCTTCTGGCGCGAGCCAGCGCGCTTCGCGCGGCCAGTCGGTGAGATAAAAAACCGTGATGATGCTAAAGACGACCGCTGGAATTCCCTCGACGATAAAGAGCCAGCGCCAGCCCTGCAGACCAAACCAGTGCACTCCAAGCAGCCAGCCTCCGAGCGGGGAGCCGATGATGTTGGCGACGGGGATCGCGATCATAAACATGGCGCCGGCTTTCGCGCGATCTTCGGAGCGGAACCAGTGGGTGAGGTAGACGAGGATGCCGGGGAAGAATCCGGCTTCGGCGGCGCCAAGCAGGATTCGAACGAGGTAGAAATGTGTGGGCGTTCGAATGAAGGCCATCAGGACGGTGATGAGTCCCCAGGTGACCATGATGCGCGCGAACCATTTGCGCGCGCTCCAACGCTCGACGATGATGCAGCCGGGAATTTCGAAAAGCAGATAGCCGACGAAAAATATTCCGGAGCCGAAACCGAAGACACGGTTGCTGAAGTTCAGATCGTGCGTCATTTCGAGGGCCGCGTAGCTGACGTTTACGCGGTCGAGAAAGGCGATCACGAAGAGAGTGAAGAGAAATGGCAAGAGGCGCCGCGCAATGCGGCGCCGCGCGCTCAGTCCGATGGCGGCTGTTGATTCGGAGACATGCATGCCGCTTGGCTTCTAACATAACGAAGCGTGGATTGCACGCGAAGGAAGCCGGGATTTCTCACCATTTTTGGCGATTCTCAGGTAGTTCGAACTACCACTACCCAAAATTTTTGAAAAAAAAGCGACTAGTCCCTGGTTTCCGCGCCCGGCATGACGTTTTTCAAAGGCTGGGAGCGCTTGGGTTCGAGCTCGGGATGGGGGAGCGGTTTTCGCGGGAGCATCTGGTCGCGCATGGCGGCGTTGTAGACGAAGGTGGCTTCGACGAGCGCGGCTTGGGCCAGGTCTTCGGGTTGCAGGCGCTCGTAGGTGTCCATGTTCGAATGGTGGGTGCGCGAGCCGTAGTCGAGAGGATCCTGGATGAATTGGAATCCGGGCAGGCCGACGGCATCGAAGGCTTCGTGATCGGTGCCGCCGGTGTCGCGCATCGCGAGCGTGGCGACGCCGAGATCTTTCAGCGGCTCGATCCATTGCACAAAAATCGGGGCGATGGCCGCGTTACCTTGCAGATAGACTCCGCGGACTCTCCCGCTGCCATTGTCGAGGTTGAAATACGCGGACAACTTTTGATGCTCGGGCTTTAACTGGATGGGGCCGGAGGCGTCGCGGTCGAACTCGGTGACCGTAATTTGGTCTGGCGCGCTCGAACGGGGGACGAAACCGAAGTGCTGCTTCACGTAGCCGTAGGAGCCGAACTCGCCTTCTTCTTCGCCGGTCCAGAGGCCGACGCGAATGGTGCGGCGCGGCTTGATTTGTAGCGCATTTAGGATGCGCATGACTTCCATGGCGACAACGCTGCCCGCGCCGTTGTCGGTGGCGCCGGTGGCTGAAGCCCAGGAATCGAGATGGCCGCCGAGCATAACGACTTCGTCTTTCAACTTGGGGTCGGTGCCGGGAATTTCGGCGATGGTGTCGAAGCCGTGTTCGTGGTCGCCGGTGAATTTTGTGTCGATGTTGAGCTCGATGCTGACCGGCACGCCTGCTTTCAGGAGACGGTAGACGCGGCCGTAGTTTTCAATCGCTGTGACCGCGACGGGCAAGGCGTTTGCGTGTTCCCGCTGATAAATGAGCCAGCCGAAGCCCGCGCCGGCGTCGTCGAAGAGCGTGCCGCCGGAGCCGCCGCCGTACCTGCCGTCGCGGCTCGGGGTGATTGCGGCGACTGCTTGTTCGGCGGCTAAGAAGCGGCCGATTTTTTCGCGGAAGGCGAGAGTTTTGAGAAATGCTGCGAAAGAAAAGGCGTTAGCCAAGTTTGTGGGATATTCCTGGATGCGTTTGAGGTCGGCGTCTTCGTCGCGCGTGAACAGCGGTTTATCGACGGCCTTCACTTCGCGCATCTCGTCGAGGAAGACGATTTTTCCGGCGAGCTTTCCTTTGTATTTGTCGAAGTCGGCTTCGGTCTTTATATCGACCCACACGGCCGGCGCAGTCACCGCGCCTTTAGTCGCGGGCGACCACGGCGCGGCTTGCGCGATAAACACCGCGGGGTCGGGCGAAGCCATGCGCACCCAGGTGTTTAGCTGTTGCCAGCCCATGCCGAACTCGCCCCAATCTTCGAGATGCGCGTTCGTGCAGCCCATGGCAGTGAATTGATCGCGCGTCCATTCATTGGCTCGCTTCAAGTTCGGCGAACCCGTCAACCGGGGTCCGATGCCATCCATGAGGCCGGAAGCGTACTCCATGATGTGCGAATGCCGGAGAGCTTCCTCGCGAATGCTCTGGTACATGGCCAGATCGAGAGATTCTTTTTCCGGCTGAGGCATTTCATAGGAGGGCCGGGGAGGTTCTTTGGGCGCGGCTTCCTTCTTGTCTTTTTCCGCTGCAAACAAGGAAAACGCAAGAGCTGCAAATAGAATCGTGGGTGCAATGAGCATTCTGAGTGAGCGCATGAAAGTTTCCTTCTTTTGTGAAAACGAGTCCGAGGAGCATAACAAAGGCGCGGAGAATTACCAACAAACGGAGCTCGGCCCGAGATAGAGAACACGCATGCGGGAGTCGCCCATTCCTGACTCAAAAGAATTCCCGGCCTTTGGCTTGCATTGAGAAAACCAAAGGCCAGGAGCCGGAGGACCAGCAGCCCGCAATCGCAAACGGTTTACTGTTGCGGCGGCGGATTACGATCTGGCGCGATCGCCTCGGTCATACGGAAGAGCGCCGCGAGCACCTCAAGGATGATGCGGCAGTACAGAATCCAAATGAAATAGCTGAAGAGTGCCGCGAGGAGTGCGATCAGGCCTTGCACGGGAGTCTGCTGGAACGCCAGTACGACCCACGCGACGGCGGCGACGAGTCCGACGAGCAGGTGAAGCGCGTACAAGAATTTCAACATCTTTGGAGTGGCATACACGCGGAAAGAGAAATCCATCAATCCTTCCCACATTCCCTTCGCTTCGGGCATCCATGCCTCCTTAGAATCGGGTAAAAGACTCTGTAATCTAAACTAAACAGTTAGCCGCCGGGCGCCGGCTGGGGTGAGTAGCAAGCCTATCCAAATTTTACTTCCAAGCGCCGTGAAGCGCTTAGCGAATTTCGAAGTGGAAGACGTCCACGACTATATTGCTTCTGCGGTTCAAGAGAACGATGTGTCCTCCGATGAGCACATGCGCGCAATCGGGAGGCGGCGGGGGCAGCCGTCGTTCGAGGTCTTCCGGACAGGGCTGCAGCCGCTTCTGGAGACCCGGAGGAAGCTCGCCGCGCCGCACGAGCTGTTTTTCCAATCCAGGGGGCAGCTGATCCCGCTTCGCTAAGCCAGGCGGAAGATGATCGTGGTGCTCGTCATACCATCCGCGTAGCGCTTCGCGATCGTGGTCTTTGTAATAGCGTTCGCTCTGGTCGTCGTCATCGCCGTGCTTATCGTGGCCTTTTCCATGTCCCTTTCCATGGTCTTGAGCGAGGGCCACACCGCTCGTCAGCAGACAAAACCCCAGCACGGAACCGAACATCCACTTCGCTGATTTCATCGTCTTCTCCGTTCCTTGGGCAGATGCCCATTAGAGTAGCTACAAAGGCGGCCACTCGCAATTCTGGAGTTCCGTGCGCGTGTCTAACCGGCACACTTTTACTTCGCGGCGGGAACAGCGCGCAAACCTTGGCGGTTCGGGTTTCTGTTTGGCGCCAAGGCATCGCGAGGATGTCCGGGAATCCATCTCCATGTTAGGATCATCGCCGTAAATTTTGTATTCGAGGATCTCATCGTGCGCCACTCTCTGTTTCTTCTCGCCGCGGTCGTTGGAATCTCTACCAGTGCCTTTGCGCAGACGCTGGGATGGCCGCCCGCGCCCGGCAACGCGACGTTTGACGTTTGGCCGCATGGGGCTCCGGGCGCTGCGGCGAATCCACCTCCGGAAGGCGACACAACCACGGCCAAAGACCGCCTCGTTGCGGGCAAGGCTGTCATTCGAATCGGGAATGTATCTGCACCGACGCTGACTCTCTACCCGCCCACGGGCAAGAGCACGGGCGCGGCCGTCGTTGTGTTTCCAGGCGGCGGCTACCGAATTCTTGCGATTGACCTGGAAGGCACGGAAGTGTGTGAGTGGCTCAACTCGGTGGGAATCACTTGTGTTCTGCTGAAGTACCGTGTTCCTGACACAGGTCCGTATCCCAAATCCACGGCCGCGCTTCAAGACGCACAGCGCGCGCTCGGTGTCGTGCGTTCCCACGCGGCGGAGTGGCAGATTGACCCGAAGCGCATCGGCGTGCTCGGTTTCTCCGCAGGAGGACACCTTGCGGCGGCGCTCAGCACTCATTTTGATAAGCGGCTCTATGATTCGATCGATGCCGCTGACAAGGTGAGTTGCCGTCCTGATTTTGCGGTGATTGTTTATCCGGGGTATCTGGCCATCGCAGAACAAAACTTCGCGGCTAATGCGGACATCCATCCAGCGGAGGAGACTCCTCCTTCATTCATTGTGCAGGCTGAGGACGATCCTGTGCACGTTGAAAATGCCACGGTGTATTTTCTTGCCCTGAAAAACGCCAAAGTTTCGGCGGAGATGCATATCTACGCTCAGGGCGGACACGGGTATGGGCTGCGCCGCACAGAGCTCTCAGTTACCGGTTGGCCGCAGTTGGTGGAGACTTGGTTGCGTACGATTCAGATTTTGCCGACCGCCCCGCGTTGAATTGAAAGTCCGCGTGCACGGCATGCCGTGCTCCTACGGCCCACATTCGAGAAAAAATATTAGAAGAAAGCGGCGCCGCCATCGACGTTGATCGCTTGGCCGGTGATGGCGCTGGATTGCGCGGAACAGAGAAAGAGCGCGGCGCGGGCGACTTCGTCGGCAGTTTGGCCGCGGCCTTGCAGAATTGTGTTTAGAAAACCGGCCAGTTGCTCTTTCGGACTCAAGCCTAGCTTTTTGGCAAGCGTGTTGCCAAGTTCCTTGGACATGCGCGTTTCGGTTACGGGGCCAGGGCAGATAGCGTTGACGCGGACGCCTTTGCGGGCCGCTTCTGCAGCGGTTACGCGCGTGAGGCCGAGCATGCCTGCTTTTGCGGCCGCGTAGGCGGAACCCCACGGAAACGCTGCTTTGGCGGAGAGGCTCGAAATGTTGAGAATGACGCCACTGCCGCGCGCGTACATTTCTGGAAGGACGAGTTTGCTGAGCAGGAACGCCGCGCGCAGATGCACGGCGATGACATTGTCGAACTCCGCGAGCGGATAGTCTTCGACGGGGACGACTGGGCCATAGTGGCCGGCATTGTTGACGAGGATATCGATTTTTTCGAGTTTTGTGTGGGCTTCCGCGACGATGCGCGTGCAGTCCATTTCAAGCGCAAGATCTGCGAGCGAGTAATGTGCGCGTCCGCCGTGGCTGGAAATCTCTTTTGTGGTAGCGGTTAACTCTGGCTCCGTGCGCGCCGTCAGGAATACAGAAGCACCATCGGCGGCAAACAGTTGAGCGATGGCCCGACCGATGCCGCGGCCCGAACCAGTAATCAGTGCAACTTGGTTTTTGAGAAGCATAGGAAGAAGAGAATAGATGGAGCGCGCATGGGAGGCAAGGAACCTGGATGCGCGCGGAGTGATACAGGTCTTGTATGTACCGACGGCCTAAGGGGAACATCTTAACCCTGCTGTCTGGCCAAGAACTGTACTTTTGTTCAGGTGTAATTTCCCTCGTCGGTGTCTAAGCTGAAGACGAGAGAGTGTGTATGCATTTGCGGCGGAATCCGGATGAGACTGGTCCGCCTGTCCCGAACCTGCGGCCTCATCCCTGCCTTGCCGCTCAACTCGACTTGGGGGTACGCTCGTGCGCCGACCGATTTTCATTATCCAGATCATTGCGCTCGTTGTTGCGCTTGCGGGTTGCTCTGGGCTGGTTTCCTCCAGCAGCTTGAACGGCGGAACGAAGCCGATCGCGCCGACGATTACGTCCCAGCCGGTGAGTCAGATCGTGACGGTTGGGCAAACAGCGACGTTCACCGTGACGGCTAGCGGCACCGCGCCGTTCAGCTACCAGTGGCTGAAAAACAACGTGAATATTGGCGGTGCGACGGCAGCGAGTTACACGACTCCGGCGACTATCGTTGGTGACAGCGGAGCGGCATTCGATGTTGTGGTGAGCAATTCGGCGGGTAGTGTTACCAGCGCGACGGCAACTTTGACAGTGAATACGGCGGCTGTGGCGCCTGCGATCACGACGCAGCCTACAAATCAGAGTGTGACCGTCGGACAAACGGCGACTTTCAGCGTGACGGCGACGGGAACGGCGCCGCTCAGCTATCAGTGGCAGAAGAACAGCGCGAACATTAGCGGCGCGACGACAGCGAGTTACACCACGCCTGCGACGGCAGCGAGCGACAACGGCGCAACGTTCGACGTGATTGTCAGCAACGCTGCCGGAAGCCAGACAAGCACGATGGCGACCTTGACTGTTAGCGCGGCCGCCGTAGCGCCGACGATCACTGTGCAGCCGGCGAATCAGAGTGTGACAGTCGGACAAACGGCGACTTTCAGCGTGACGGCGACGGGAACGGCGCCGCTCGGCTATCAGTGGCAGAAGAATAGCGCGAACATTAGCGGCGCAACGGCGGCGAGCTATACGACACCGGTAACGGTCAATGCGGTCACTGCTTCCACCATCGATGTCGTCACCTACCATTACGACAATTTGCGCACTGGGCAAAACCTGAATGAGACGATTCTTACGCCTGCCAATGTAAACTCGACAACTTTTGGCAAGCTCGGCTCGTTCATTGTGGACGGAAAAGTGGATGCGCAGCCGTTGTATCTCTCGGCTGTGGCGATCCCCAGCGTGGGAACGAAAAACGTTTTGTATGTGGCGACGGAGCATGGCAGCGTGTACGCGTTCGACGCGGACTCTGTCAACGGAAACGCGAGCGCGTTTTTGTGGAAAGTTTCGCTAATGGGCACTGGGGAAACGTCCAGCGACAACCGCGGATGCGGCCAGGTCACTCCCGAAATCGGCGTGACGGCGACGCCGGTGATTGACCGCACGCGTGGAACGCATGGAGCGATCTATGTGGTGGCGATGTCCAAGGACGCCAATGGAAATTACTTTCATCGCCTGCACGCGCTCGATCTGACCACCGGTGCGGAGCTTTTTGGCGGGCCCATACTTGTGCAAGCAACCTATCCGGGCACGGGCGACAACAGCTCGGGCGGAAACGTGGCGTTCGACGCTAAGCAATATAAGGAGCGCCCAGGACTCTTGCAGATCGGCGGAACGATTTACACGACGTGGTCTTCGCATTGTGATTTTCGTCCGTACACTTCCTGGGTGATGTCGTACGACGCGAATACTTTGGCGCAGACGATCGTGCTGAACCTCGTGCCCAACGGGAGCGAAGGCGGGAGTTGGATGGCGGGAACGGCTCCTGGAGCGGACGCGTCCGGG
>WNFS01001664.1_pt1 | contig 16710 bp, 19 predicted proteins | sample 5400141 | NCBI WGS metagenome assembly WNFS01 (sample SAMN13153358, study PRJNA577476) | soil metagenome | isolation source: 60 cm saprolite under Madrone tree | place: USA:California | collected 2016-06-14
CAGAATCCTGCACGACCGCGAGAGGTTTTCGCACGAACTGACCTTGGTCTTTGCCAACGGCAAGACGCAGATTCTCACGCACGAAAAGAAGGAATCCGAATGAAAAACGCCCACCTTCGCTTCGGATGGCTGACCTATGCGAAGAGCACAGAAAGAACAACGACAAGCATCAAGCTTCGCCTGGACCGTTTCATCGGAGAGGTCTTGCCCGATCCTCCTCGGCAAGCCAAGGCCCATTTGATTTCCGTGATCGCAGGAGATACGCAGATCTCCGCTGTGAGTGCGGCAATTTCTATGGGAGACCGGTTCATGGTGGAGGGGCCGGATGTACAGTCCATCCGGGTGTGTCTGGAGCGAAATGCCCAGTGTTTCAAAGGTTCCGTACAGCTTGCCGGACGAAAGAAGCCACTGCGTCACCTCATTGGCATGTCGGAAGAGTTCGCTTCGGGAAACACGTCTGCAGGTTCAGGAAGAACGGTGCTGGCAGGCTCAGACCGCCGATTTGTTTGGGCTTCCATCGCCCACATCTATGGGATTCCCGGAATCCCGGAATGGGCGGACTGGTTTGCAGATGAACTGGACACGCACCGAGCGTTGATTCCTGCGCTTGGCATTGGATGTGATCCGGTGATTGTCAAAGGCGAGAAAGAGCAGTTTCTCGACTGGCTCAGTTGGGGAGTCGAAAGCGGTGCAATCCGATTTGCGGCCGAGACCGGTTCGATTCGCTGGCCCAGCATGAGTCTCGAAGATATCTTCCCAGCGAGCTGAATAGCTACCCCGCACCACACTTCTTTTTCCTCTTCTCGTTTCGTCTTCTCCCCATTTCTTCCGCCCACAAGAGGGTTTCCATGCCTGAGCTATCGACCATCTACGACTACATGCGTGCTCACGCCAGTCTTCTGGGTGAGCGCATTCTTCAGGAGTATCCGGCACTTCACCAATTCGATGATCCAGTTTCGCCGCGGATCGATGGGATGTTGCGAAAGCCCTTTCCTGCGCAAACCATCGCAATCATGGGGCTCGTCAAACGCTGGCATGAGGCGCGGACAGGCATGGTGATCGCGGAATGCGGCACCGGCAAGACATTGATCTCACTAGGGGCCATCCATGTTCACGGCGCAGGAAAGTCATTTACTTCTTTGGCTATGGTTCCTCCGCACCTCGTCGAGAAGTGGGCGCGGGAGACGTTTCTCACTCTGCCGGGAATAAGGGTGTTCTTGATCGACGATTTGCGGAACGGTGGCGACGAAAACAAGTTCCACGGAGTGAACGAAGTTCGGCTGATGCGGGGACGCATTGTGCGCGCGGGGTTCCGCACAACGCTGAGCGAACTGCGACTACGGAAAGACTCGGCCAGTTCAAAGAGACGCTGGTTGTCGCTCTGTGGGCGACCTTCACTATTCATCGTGGGTCGTGAGCGGGCGAAGCTCGGCTATTTCTGGCGGCACGCTTACCGGGTGCCGCGCTCAGGGCTATATCTGGGATGTGTGGTGAATTCCGACACGGGCATGCCGGTATTTGTTGATGACCGCCGGTTGACTATCGCCGAGTTTGAGAAGGTCAAGATCGCCGAAACTATCGAGACCAGGGAAGGGAAGTCCTGTCGGCCGATTCACAGCCCTCTGTGGCAGGCCGATCCCGACAAGATCCGCCGCATGGCGCCGATTGAATTCATCGGGCGCTACATGCCGGGATGGTTCGACTACACGATTTGCTCGGATTCCGTCGAACACAGAGATGGGAAGTCCGCCGGATTTGCCTCCGTCTTCAACATGAGCGGCGGCACTGCGGCGATCAGAACTGCCTTCCGCACTCGTGTCGCTCCATGTCGACCAATGTAGCGAACGACTTCGCCGCCTCCCGTGGAATGACCGACAAGAGTGGCATCCTTCAAGTCGAGAGCTTCGATCAGCGTAGCCAGATCATCCGCATAGGTGTCCATATCGTTGCCGTTCCAGGGCTGGCTTGATCGGCGTGACCGCGCCAGTCGTGGGCAATGACGCGGTAGCCGCGTTCGGCGAGAAACATCATCTGTGCGTCCCAAGCGTCCGCATTCAGCGGCCATCCATGAGAGAACACTGCCGTTGGTCCTGACCCCCAGTCTTTGAAATAAATCTTCGTACCGTCCCCTGTCGTGACTGTGTCCCCTTCATTGGCTCCTTTAGACCCAGGTTGAGAGTTTCGTTCGGTCGTTGGCCCAGCGCTGCTTGCCATCGCGGTCCTGGAAATTGCTGCGGCCGTGGGAGCGGACGTGCCGGTACCGTCAGGCGTGGGAATGGTAACGACCAGGGCTTGTGGCATACCGGTCGCGTTGTACAAAGTGGATAAACCAGTGCCGTTGTCGGACACCCACCAAGGACTGCCGCTCGCGCGAGACAGACCCCACGCATTCACGAGGTTTGTGTCCAGGTTGGGCGCGGTGGCAGAAGCCGCCGACGAATTGGCGGTAAGGTCAGTGCGGTGATACTGCTGTGCCAAGGCGGAACCCGGCAACAGCAGCACGAATACGGCGACAGGGAGAACAACTCGACGAACCACAGAAATCCTCATACGTGCACCCCTACTTCACTTGAATGAGATCTTCGTGACTTGCCAATGCTCCGGGTGCGTCTGGAAGTTCAACGCGAAGCACATCCGTTTCGGTGTAGCCAACCCGGCGGTGGCGAGCGGCTTCTTGGCTTTGTCCGCCCTGTCCACGATGAGACGGGTCAACCCCTCGTTTCCGGACGCAGTGGTGAGACAGGCAAGGATATTCACTTTCGCATCACCGAGGACCTTGGCGCTATGCGCGAGCGCGCTGGGGCGATTCTCATGGGAAAGCGTGAATTGGGTTGCTCGTGCCATACGCCTGTTTTGTGGCAATTGGTCCGCTCAGGAACCGGCGGCCCGTCGTCTCAGGGGGTGTTGCATTTCGAACGATGGGAACTGCTCTTCGGAGAGGCGATTCAGACAAAAGTGTGCTCCCGGTCTGTGGGCTCGTCAACTAGAGAGTCAGCTTCACAGCCAAACTCCTGGAACGAATGAAAAAGGACCGAATCAGCGATCTCGTTGTATGGCTTGACGGTGTTGGGTTTTCCGGTTGTGCTTGGTCAAGAGGTGTTTTCGGGAGACGTCGGGTCACGGATTTTGCGATACGCTGCTGGAGAAAACGCGTATTGGATGCGGACTTGTGAGCGCCGGTGACTTGTATTTGGTGGGGAAGGGTTGCCACACTAGGTTGAGACTCATGTGATCGGTCTTGCGCGCTGAGCGACACCGCTAGTACCAGGACGCTGCTCAATGCTGCTGTTAGTAACGACGCGTTACGATTCTTCAGTGACATCTGCATTGTTCTCCTTGAATTAGGTTGCGGTTAGGTTCACCGCTATTCCTTCGGAGAGGAACGCTCATGCCAAAGCAGATACGCGCTCGATCCACTTATTACGCTTCCTTTTAAGAATGGAGCGGCGCCGTGTCGAGATATTGCCGGTGATGCCCGACGGATGTCGAAGGCTGACGACTTAGTCCTGTAAATCATCTGAAATGATCAGGCTGGATTGAACTGTCCGTTGAGAGGCAGGGAATCCTGCCTGCCGCCATGGGATTCCTGACTGAGAAGTGCTCGCTTTGGACTTACTGTTGTGCGGTGTTTCCGAGACGCTCCAACTCCCGCGCGAACAGCGTGTTTTGGGGAAACTCGGCTGTAAGGCCGGCCAGAAGCACTTTCGCCGGCTGCGGTTGTTTGTCACGGAGATGCGCAATTGCAAGCAGGATTCGCGCAAACGGCGCAAGGTAGTGCCCATGTTGGGCGGCCATCTGTAACTCTTTAATGCCCTCGCTCTTGTTCCCGGCGAATCCGCTCGCGCGGAGAATCCAGCGAACAGGTGCCGCGCGACTACCGATCAAATACTTGCTGATCCCGGTCGCGACGTATGCGTCGTAGCAGTTGGGACAAACCGCGAGCAATCGCTGGGCATAGTCGGTGGCTTGGCGCGTGTAGCGCAGCGCCGCCACGTTTTGCTTTTGTACAAGTGCCAGGTAGTCGGCCTTTAGGCCGGCCGACAGCGCTGCAGCGAGCAACGTATCGCGATCGTTGGGGTTGGCGGCCAGCCGTTTCTGAACCATTGCCTGGCTGCGCTGGATCGCTGTCTCAAACTGCGCCTGAACCGCCGGGTCAGGGACAAGCTTGCTCCGAGCTCCGAAGCCCGCATCCTTTACGAACATCTGCGACTGCAAGACCCCAAGTCGATCGAATTCCGAGAACAACAACTCTGCCGCCTCCGCCACCGACCCCATGGGATCATCCGGATTGTCGTGTTGATAGGCGCTGAAACGCTGCTGCGCACCGGCGAAGTCTAAGTCGTACATCGAATGAAAACCAGAGTCGAGGAACGACAGGTTGGTGCTCGCAAAGCCTGGCAAACAGCACAGGAGAACGACAGCTACAACAACCGGCCCAGTCGATGCCAAAATGATCTTTTCTATCACGAAGCTTTCTCCTGGCTTGACGGGGTCGCCGGAGGTATACCGAACTGCTTCCCCCGGTCTAACTAAGTAACGGGGAGGCTCGGTTGGTCGCAAAGCCTTCAGAGCCCGCCCCATCTCAAACTTGAAGCCATTCACCGTCTACGATTTCATCGTCGGTGGAAAGTGACCAAACAACTTCTGCACGTCTTTATCAAGGTTCTTGGCATTCTTTTCGGGATTGCCCGACAGAGCGCTGCTCGATGTTCCTCGCCAGATCAAGTTCTTCGAACCGGCACTAAACATGTTTACGACTAGCGTACCCACTTTGTAGTTCTCCACCGTGGTGGTTGAATCTCCAAAACCGCCCCAGCGCCGACCACCGAAACCGTTGTAGAAAGTGTTCAACTGTTGTTGGGTGTGTGTGGTTTCAATGGCTACCACGGCTACGTCCCCGCCGGATGGAACTTGCGTCCAGCCCTTTGCTGCCAGCTCCTTGTCGATCGCCTCCTTGACGCGTGCGTCCCAAATGGAGTTAGCCGTTTTCAGCTTCTCCCATGAGTATGTATGGTAGTTGCCAAAGTTTGCGGAATGGTCGTAGTCAACCGTGACCTGACTGGCCAAAGCTGCGGCGGTCAGCATCATGATAACGACAAGCGAAGTAACGAGTCTTCTTTCGATTTTCATAAGATTTCCTTTTCAATTTGTCTGGTGCTCGCCTGGCATTCGTTGCCTCCAATGCTGCAGGAGCGAATGCCAGACCACGCACTTAGTTGCCGATCCCAGCAGGCTCGGAATTGGATGTCGGTTGTTGGTTGGCCACCACGATCCGCTGCCTGTCTTGAGCCAATTCCTTCTCCTGCTCCCTGGAATACACGAGCGCATGCCCAGTCAAGCGCCCCGGATAAAACCAATTCAGGAGGGCTTCTGGGTTCCCAGCGCCCTTCTCCGCGAACGTCATCGAAGTATCGTCCGTGGAGGTTTGACGCTCCGTCGGAATTGCCAGGAAGGTTGCATAGAGATGAGTCTGGTCCGAACTAAAGATCTGCACAATATTTCGGTCAGAATCGCTGTTGGCCAGCCTGAAAACATAGGTCCCGGCGGGCAAAATCTGTCCCGGGATCTGGATCGGGTGACTAAACGTAAGGATGGTGGTCTGGTTCAATTCGTCAGCATGTGCAGTGACTTCATAGAACGCTGCAAAGGCGATGATCAGGCCAATGATGATGTATGTTTTACGTATTTTCATTTTGGTTCTTCTCATTAAGACAAGTTTGCTATTCGCACTTCGAGTCAGAAAACGAGCTTCACCGCTGCTTTCCCGGCCTTTCCAGCGTCTTTCGCCGAGACTGCCACGGCTTTGTAAGAGTCCTTGCCTACGACCTTTGCGGAATGTGTGACAACATGTTCGGCTCCGAATGACGGCGCTGCCATACAGAGAGAAAGAATGACTAAAGCAGAAAGCTTCTTCATATGTCCTCCTTACTTTTCCTGCTGTGACGTACGCCCGTCAGCTGAAGACTGAAGTACTGGAATTGGGTTTCAGTGCGACACTCATCAGGCACCGTGCGTTTGTTTCACACTTCGAATAAGGCACGGCCGATGCCAAACTCGGGAGTGGGCATCGCTTGTCTGCAAGGCGCTTATTCTGAGGAAGTTGACTCGCCGGAGGACGATTGCACAGGCGGAGCGTCGGAGGTGTCGGCTGTGTCGGTGACCGCTCCGTCGCGTTCCGACACTCTGTCCGGGGAGATACCCAGCTTGTTCATCCGGGTAATGAAGGTGGTCCGTTTGAGACCGAGGCGAGAAGCGGCGCCACTTGGCCCTCCCACGCGGCCATCCGTCTCTTTGAGGGCCTGGATGATTTGATCGCGATCCACTTCCGCGAGGATACTGCGGACAGGTCGGCGCCTAGTGGATCTGGCATTTTCGTCCTCCCCGGCTGACATTGGTGTCAGGATAGGTCGCATCTCCGAAAGCGGCACCACTAAAGCTGGCCCAGGTGACAAGATCACAGCACGCTCGATTACGTTTTGCAATTCCCGAATGTTTCCCGGCCAGTGATACTGGCACAGAGCATCCATCGTCTCTAAAGATATAGTCTCAATCGCCTTGTTCATGCGGCGGGAAAACTCCTTGGCGAAGTGCCGCACCAGGAGTGGGATATCTTCAGGGCGCTCGCGTAATGCAGGAACTTCAACCGGGAATACATTCAAGCGGAAAAAAAGATCAGAGCGAAACTTCCCCTGTTCCACCATGGCTCCTAAATCCCGATTCGTTGCCACGATCAGCCGCACGTTGGTCGAAAGGGTTCGTGTGCTTCCCAACCGCTCAAACTCACGCTCTTGGACGACACGAAGAAGTTTCGGCTGAAGATCGAGTGGAATGTCGCCAATCTCATCCAAGAATAAAGTGCCATTGTTCGCTAGTTCCAAGCGCCCTATGCGCTGGACGACGGCGCCCGTAAAGGCTCCCTTTTCGTGGCCAAATAGTTTGCTCTCGAGCAATCCGGTCGGGATAGCAGCACAGTTCAGCTTGACGAACGTCTTAGAGCGGCGTGGGCTGAGATTGTGGATCGCGCGTGCGATCAATTCCTTTCCCGTACCTGTCTCGCCGTAGATCAGCACGGTGGAATCTGTCGGTGCCACTGTCTCGACAAGCTTTAGAACGCGGTGCAGTTCCGTGCTCTTGCCGATGATCTCTTCGAAATTAGCATCGGTGCGAATCTCGTCCTCAAGGTAGAGCTTTTCCTGGGCGAGTTTGTCTCTGAGTTCTGATACCTGGCCGTAGGAAAGGGCATTATCTACGGCGATAACTATCTGGTTAGAGACCTGCGCCAGGAACTCGACATCTCCGTTACTAGTTTCTTGCGTAACTTCAAAATGGGGTTATCAACGGTCCTGGTACACGGGTAGTTCTCATATGCCCACACCTCATTGAGTAGCTCGTCCCGTGAGATCATCCTTCCCGGATTCTTGATCAGATACGCAAGAGTTGTGAATTCTTTGCTTGTGAGAGTAACGGGCCGACCGTTGCGATGAATTTCCATCGTCGACAAACACCCTTTGACTCCGCCAAACTCAAACGTGTCTGTAGCGTTGGAATTCTTCAGCCAGGTTTTCGCTGCATCCAGCTGTAAGCAGACATTCATGGTGTCGATAAGGCCAGTGACGGGTTTATTCGGCGCCAGCTTTTTCTGGGTCGCCTCATCCTCAACAGCTGATTTCGGAACAAGCACGATCACCTGAAAGAAGCGCGAGAGCTTAAGAAAGTCTCCCGGAATGTCAGAAGCTGGCACGGAAGCCAGCGTTTCATCGAGGAAACTAATCGCGTTTGCGTTGAGCTCGGTCGTGGGCTGCGCAAAAGGAGAAATTGCGGAGTTGATTGCTGTTGTCATAGAAATTCCTTTTTACTATTTGGCGTTAGCCCGAACTGAGCCCTACAGCAGTGCCGCTTTATCGGTTCTCTCAATCGTTTTCTCTGCCGATCCACTCGCGGACGTAGGCCGGCAGTTCTCAAGCTTCATGCCGTCCGCCTCGCAACTCCTTAGAAACCTCACAGCGTCGCGATTCGCCAGCCTCACATCTCGCAAATCCAGAATGGTGTTTCGGTAGTCGCGATCAAAAAGCTCCTTCAATTCCGGGAGCTGCGCCGCCTCCATACGCCCACTTAGGGTGAACACCGTGAATCTCTGCCGCGTTGATCTCTCGATTCTCAAGGTCATCGGTTGTCGTCGCGATGCGAGTGAATTGCGCCATCCCGGGCCAGTGACGCAAGTGGAAATGCAATACGGAGGCCACATGCAACATATTGAAAACAGGCGGCTATAGGCACCGTCGGATGACGAGACTTCGGGAAGTGACGAATTTTCGGGAATTGAAACGGAGAGACTTCCTACTGGTCATCGTTAAGCTCGTGTTTCTTGATCTTCAGCTGCTTGATCTTCGAGTCCAGTGTCGATCGGGGAATTCCTAGTCGCGCCGCACCTTTTGGGCCAACAACTTTTCCCCTTGCATTCAGCCAATCTCCGGCCCGTATAGCAAAGGAGATCGCAATTGCCGCAAGAGAAAAGGAACTGAACGGATGCGGCAAGTCGTAGGCCGCAGGGACGGAGTGCAGACGCCACCGCCACAACAGCTGCTCCGTGGCGCTGCACAACGCAGCGCTGAACGACGTCTGGTTTATAGAGGTTATCGAATGATTTCACGCGGTCAACGTTTAGAACGAGAGTGGGAACGGAGCCTGGCAAATATTGACAGTCCATCGGATGATTCGGGTCGCTCAGTATCCACAAGAGTGCGACGCTAACTCGGACGTTGAATGCCAAGCCTCCTCATCCTGTCGATGAGGGTCGTTCGCTTCAGGCCGAGCTGTGTAGCTGCGCCCTTTGATCCGCCGACCACCCATCCTGTCGCGTTTAACGTCGCAAGGATAAGGGCGCGCTCGGACTCTCTAAGTGTTTTCGGTACGTGAGGGTTAGGGTTTGGAGGAGCGGCCGGTACAGTGCAGGTCGTAGTCCGCAGACCCGACCCCGGCAAAGGATTTGTGAGCACTCCATCATTCGCCAGGATCACCGCGCGCTCGATCATGTTCTCAAGTTCGCGGACGTTGCCGGGCCAAGGATAGGAGATGAATGCTGCCATGGTTTCCGGGGAAATATAAGCGATCTCCTTGCGCATCCGGCGGCTGAAAACATTGACGAACTGCTTGACCAACGCCGGGATATCTTCGCGGCGCGAGCGAAGTGGAGGCAGCAGGATGGCAAACACGTTCAATCGGTAGTACAGGTCACTGCGAAATTCGCCCCGAGCTACCATCGCCGCGAGATCTCGGTTCGTTGCAGCCACTACCCTAACGTCGACGTGATGGGTCCGGCCGCTTCCTAAGCGCTCGAACTCTCGTTCTTGCAGGACGCGCAGCAATTTGGGCTGTACCGTTGGGGGAATGTCGCCCACTTCATCCAGAAACAGTGTCCCCTGATGGGCCATTTCGAATCGCCCAATCTTTTGCGTTATCGCTCCGGTGAAGGCACCTCTCTCGTGACCGAACAATTCACTCTCCAGGAGATCGAGGGGAATAGCGGCGCAATTCAGCTTGATTAGCGCACGTCCGCATCGCGCGCTTACATTGTGGATGGCATGAGCGATTAGCTCCTTGCCTGTGCCGGTTTCACCCTGAATCAGAACGGTGGAGTCAGTGGGCGCAACACGTTCGATTTGCTCAAGTACAGATTCGAGAGCAGCGCTGTTCCCGAGTATCCGCTCGAATGCGCGCTCGGCGCGGCTCGGCTCAGCGTACAGAATTGCTTCGCAACTGTTCACAAGACCTCCACAACTAAGCCGCGCGCTTTCCCGTGTCACCTGTCGGTTGCTCACATATCGAGTGCGGCGCGAACCCTGCTGAGTAAGACCTGATCGTCGAACGGTTCACCAGGAACTCGGCCGCTCCTTCCCTCCATGCATCCGCACTCTCGCTGCAGACCGGATTCGAGGAATTCTTCCGCTGATCCAAAGCTTCTAGCCAGAAGCCCACCCGCTTCCACCAGGTCCTGGAGTGGCTTTGGACCGATCCATCGTCATCGACGATTGCAATGAACTTGGCGCCCTGTCGCCATTTCACCACCCTGACGCTTCGATGAACCGATGAACCGGAAACAATCGCACTCTTGGACGGCCCAATAATGCTTTGGTCAAGGCACGCCTCTTCTAGAGATTGATCTTCAGCCATGGCAATGCTGCATGGATGCGAGTGCGGCTATCGGTTGACGAAGATGCAACGCGGGTGCCATATGGAAGGCACTGAAACGAAGGGCGTTAGCTGATAAATTGGATGACGAGACTTCGGGAAGTGCCGAATTTTCGGGGATTTGAAAAGGAGGGACTTACTACTACTCAGAGATAAACCTGTGTTTCTTGATCCTCAGCTGCTTGATTTTCGAGTCCAGCGTCGATCGGGGAATTCCGAGTTTCGTTGCCGCACCTTCTGGGCCAGCGACTCTCCCCTTGCATTCAGCCAATGCGGTTTCAATAATTTTTCTCTCCTGATTCTGGAGAGTGTCTAGCAAAGGACTTGGCAATTCTTGGCGGGACAGCTCCGGGCTGGCCAGCCAAGCCTTTTCGATCCAAAAGGTATCGCCGCTGCACAAGATCACTGATCTTTCAACAATGTTTTGCAACTCGCGGATATTTCCCGGCCATGGATACGACTGGCACAGTTCCAGCGTATTGTTGTCGATCTTGCAGATTTGCTTTCCGGTTTTTTCCGCATATCGTTTTACGAAATACTCCACCAACATCGGAATATCCTCCTTCCGCTTGCGCAGAGGAGGTACCTCAATCGGGAAAACGTTCAGCCGGTAAAACAAGTCGGATCGAAACGTTCCCGCGGCAATGGCTGCCGTTAAATCACGGTTGGTTGCGGATAAGACGCGAACGTCGGCGGTAAGAATTCGGTTACCTCCCACTCGTTCGAACTGTCGCTCTTGAAGTACTCGGAGCAATGTAATCTGGGCCTCTGCGGGAAGATCGCCCACCTCGTCCAGAAAAATCGTACCGGAATTTGCCAGCTCAAAGCGGCCCTGACGGCGCTGCCCTGCGCCGGTGAAGGCGCCTTTCTCGTGGCCAAACAATTCCGACGCGATCAAGGAGGAAGGAATCGACGCACAGTTTACGCTGATGAACGCCTGGCCGGAACGTTGCGAGTGCTTGTGTATAGCGCGAGCAATCAATTCTTTTCCGGTGCCGGTTTCGCCGGTGATAAGCACCGTGGAATCGGTGGGGGCTACTTTCACAATGCTGGAGAGCACGGTTTGCAGGGCCGGTGACGAGCCCACAATTTCCTCAAACATGAACGCGTGATCGATTTGCTCCCTCAGCGCAACGTTTTCGTTACGCATCCTCTCCTCGGCCTGCTTCCGATCCTCAATGTCCGTCCCAGTCGCATACCAGCGAATAATGTTTTCGTGGTCGTCGCGAAGAGGATTGTAGCGGACAAGAAACCAGCGATAGTTACCGTCTTTTCCAAGCGCTCGTTGCTCAAGTTCAAAAGGCTTACCGCGCGCGAACGCCTCCAGGCGCTCCTCGCGCAGCCTTTCCAAATCCTCGGGGTGGAAGACCCGTGCGCGCTGGTCTTCTCTCTGCACATCCTCCAAAGTGAGACCGGTGTAATCGAGCACGGTCTGATTTGCATAAAGGGCTGTCCCGTCCGGGCGCAACACGTAAATATAACTGGCGACGGCGTCGGTCATCCGCCGAAGCTCTGTTTCCTCCGCCTTGATTTGCTCAAACGCAGTCTGCAGAGCTGCTCTCGCTTCGTGCTGCTCGGTGACATCCATCAACGTACCGACTAATTCAATGACATCACCGGAAGCGTTCACTACTGGGTGTCCGACCGCATGAATGTACTTGGTCCTGCCGTTTGGCAGAAGAATCCGGTAGTCGGCTTCAAAGTCGGTCCTGTCACGAATGGCCTGCTCCACCACATCTGTGAAATAAGGCGCGTCCTCCGGGTGCAGCCGCCGGCCTACCTCCATGGGTGGCGTGGGATCAGGATTGAGTCCGAAGATCCGGTACATCTCTTTTGACCAATAGACGTTTTCCATCTGAGGAACCCGAAGCGCCCAACTGCCTGTGTGGGTCAATTTCTGTGCTTCCGTCAGATAAGCCTCGCTCCGCCGAAGAGCTTCCGTGCGCTGCTTAATTTCCTCGAAAGCTTTCTCCAACTCGGCTCTGGCCTTCCACTGTTCGGTGATATCCATCCCAATTCCGAAAAATTCCACCAATTCACCCGACTGGTTCAGGACCGGATGGGCGACAGAGTAGATCTGTTTGATCGAACCATCCGGGAGAACGAAGCGGAAGGAGGCTTCGTAACCGGTCTTGTCGCGTTGGGCCCTTCTAAAAAGTTCCTCCTGGACCGATCGATCTTCAGGATGAAACCTGTCAAGAAAGAAATCACCCGGCCATATGTCCTGATCGGATTTGATATCGAATATTCGTTTCGCTTCCGGCGAGAACGTCACCATTCCAGATGACGGGTCGTACGCCCAACTGCACATACGCGCCAATCTTTGGCTTTCAAGGAGGTTTGCTTCACTGCGCCTGAGTTTGCGCTCTGCTTTTGTGCGCTCGCTAATATCTCGATAAATGAGGTAGATGCCTACCTGCTCGGAGCCAAGTGCAATGCCCTTTGCCACAACGGAAACGTCAAAGCGCCCACCGTCTTTACGTTGCCGGATGGTCTCCAGCTCAACTCTGTTTCCCGAAGTCAGCCGAGCCCTGTTCTTGACAGCCTCAGCACGCAATTCCTCGGGGACTATTAAGTCGGGAACCCATTGTCCCGCAACCTCTTCTGCTGTGTACCCGAACATTCGTGTGAATTCCTTGTTGACCCGCAACACGTGAAAGTCATCGTCGGTCAGGATTACCGCGTCGGGCGATAGCTCGAACAATGCATCGAGCTGCTCTTTACGCTTGTGGAGGTCATCATTCGCTGCCGTGAGCTCTGTCGTTCGGTCCGTGATCGCGACCTCTAGAGCCTCCTTCCTCCGTCTTACCCAGATCATGAGTATTGCAAAGGTCAGGAACACCAGCTCATAAAGAACTCGAGAGAGGCTGCTGGTTTCGCCTTCGAAGATGAAGCCGCGGATCAGCGACGCAAGCAAAACTGCTACAATACCGGGCTTCGTGCCGCCGTACCAAAACGTGATCGCGATTGCGGACAATGCAAATGCAGCAAACGGATGAGGCAGATTGAAGTGGCCAAACAGAAGATCCAGCAACAGAGCGCCAGCGACCGAAGCAAAAGCCAATCCATAGCGGCGCGCGAACGACGCAGCTTGCCGCGTTAACTTTTTTGCAGTAGGTGAATCAGCCATGGTTCAGCGCCCTTCTCTCGCCCTCAGATCAAGGCTACGATGATTTCCGTACTCGTTATTGTTGATGAGCACTCCACTTGCAGCGACTGTGCGACAGCCAAACTCGTCCGTTAGGTACCCCATATCGGGTAGATGCACGTCATCCCGATTCCGACACATCAGGGTGCCCTCCAAATCGAGTCGCCAGGTTCATGCGATTGTTTCGAATTACCAGCCAACCGGAGGTTAACTTCCCAAATTGCCGACCATCCGGGGATTCCGTCGAATCGCCGTCAAAAGCCCAGGAAATACCGAATAAAACCAAACCCAATCCCCAGCAGGATCAGGGGAATCACCTTCAGTCTGAATCTATGGAGTAGGAGGAGCGACAGTATCACGCCGCTCAAGGAGATCACATCGAGTTGCTTGAGACCTGGAACTCCTGATGGGAAGATTACCGCTTTCCCGAGAAATAGCGTTAGATCTAAGATCGCGCCGACCACGACAGCGGTGATCAGTTCCAGGACGCCTCCCATCCTGGGATTGTCCTGGGTTCGTTCCACCAGCGGCGCACCCGCAAATACGAAGAAGAAACAAGGCAGAAATGTATAGAAGGTTGTCGCCAGCAGACCCAAGGTTCCCATCCACAATGAGCCGTGGAAGTGGTTGTATCCGGCCAGGAACCCGACAAAGGCTACTACGATGATCAGAGGGCCTGGAGTTGTCTCGGCGAGTGCGAAGCCGTCCATCATTTGGAGCCTGGTCAGCCAATGAAATTTCAACACCGCAACCTTAGCTACATAGGGAATTACCGTGTATGAGCCGCCAATAGTCACAAAGGCGGTCTTGGTGAAGAACAGCGCGAGGCCCCGCCAAAAATGGAAGTCCCCAGCAAAGAAATAGAACAGCGGCAACGGCAGGAACCAGAGAAGCAGGACAGCCGCAGCCAACTTCATCATAGGCCACAAAACAGGGATAGGTTTCGTCCCTGCCGAACGAGTGCGGATGTAATAGCTCTCTTCGTCCTCTTCGGCGCTGGCTTTGCCGGGGCGGTGGAGAAGGCCAGGCCGCACCGCCGTCAGGGCGATTCCCAGAGCAATGGCACTGAGCATCACTACGAGCAGCGAGGCCTGAAAGAAGAACATCGCTGCAAACGTAGCCACTGCAACGGCGCCTTGAATCGGTCCGCGAACGGCCCTTCTGGCAACTCTCTCGAGGGCGACGATCACCAGAGCGATGACGACGGGTTTTAAGCCATTAAACATCGCGGCAATCCAAGGCAGGCTACCGAATCTGACATAGACCACACTGAGTCCCAGCAGAATGAACATGGAAGGCAGCACAAAAAGCGTTCCGGCAACAATGCCACCCCGCTTGCCATGCAGCTTCCACCCGATATAGATCGCAAGCTGCTGTGCTTCAGGTCCGGGAAGGATCATGCAATGGCTCAGCGCATGGAGGAAGCTTCGGTTGCTGATCCAACGCTTCTTCTCGACCAACTCGTCATGCATAATGGCGATGTGAGCGGCGGTACCGCCGAAGCTGATCCATCCCAGCTTGCACCAGAACCGTAGCGCCGCCTTAAAGGAAGGTCGCTGCGGCGCAGGCAATCGTTCGTCCCGAGGCATTCCAGCTCCCGAGAGCGAGACGTCGATAAAAGATTTTCCAGAACTTGTAATCATTACGACATTATAACATCATAATGAATAGCGAGACGTTCGAAATTCGCTCGGTTTGCTTCGAGCGTTCAGGTGTTCGACAACGATCAACAAAAAGCAGCTTTTACGGATAAGAACGAACTTCGCCAATCATCGGAGAGGGACAGCGGCAGCCGTTTTGCATTCTTAACACCACCTTCGGTAGCTCGTTGGGCGGCTATTCCGCTACAACCGATTGTTGTCGCCGGGACTCTGTTGCTGGATCTTCTGTTCCAACCACTTCAAACTGGAATCCCCCGATCGACCCTGTCGAAAATCAAGCAGCTGAAGATCATTCAACTCCCGACAATTCGGCACTTTCCGAAGCCTCGTCATCCGACCGTCGCCTCTAACCACCTGTTTTCACTATGTTGCATGTGGCCTCTGTAATGCACTTCCACACGAAGTTGTTCGAAGTTCGCTCTTGGCGCTTCGGCACGGGTGGTTGGCCCACAAATCGGGACTGGGGAGAACTTTGTGCGCAATATCCCCATGGCGAAAACGGTGATCGATCCTCCGAGCTCGAAAAGCTGATTGAGCGAGGACCAATCCCGGCTGTCGGTTGCGGTCGTGCGCTTCATGTTCACGAACGCGATCGACTTTTTGGATGTGAGACATGCGAAGTTATAGGGTTATCGCTCTTCTGATTCTTCTCGGCCGCCTCTTGGTGATGACGCCGAGTGCGCAAGCGCAAAAGACAGCTGAAGTGTCGGCCTTGCAGTCCCCGACGACCGAAGATCTGCCAAACTGGCTGTCCTTTGATTTGGAATTGCGCAGCAGAACGGAAGCGCAAACCGCAATTAATCTCCTACCCGGAATCTCTCCAGTCTATGACTTGACGCGTTTGCGCATCGGCGTCGGAGTGAAAGCTCCAAAATATTTTTCAACCTATCTGCAAATGCAGGATTCACGCGCTCTAGGATTGCCGTTGCGCTTCGTCGCATCGAACATGCGAAACTATTTTGACTTCCGACAGGCCTACCTGAGGTTGGACATTTCGCAAACCACCACTTTCGTGGGAAGGCAGGAGTTGCGATTCGGCGACGAACGCCTGATCGGCATCAGCGACTGGACGAACAACAGCCGCACCTTCGATGTGATCCATACGGTGATCGGCAAGCCTGAAAATCGCCTCGATCTCTTCAGTGGATCGGTTGTGCAGACTCGTCCGACCGAATTGGATACTCCACGTGGCGGCTTCTACCTTCACGGCGCTTACGCAACGCTCACCACTCTAGTTCCGCATGTTCGGCTGGAGCCCTATGTCCTTATGAAGACTCCAACCGTCGCAAGCCGTCAAGGGATTCTCGGTCGCGAGACGCTCGTGGCTCCCGGCATACGGATCACAGGCAAGTTGCCCGCCAACTTCGACTACAGTATCGAAGGTGTCTTGGAACGCGGCGCCTTCGCCAATGATTCCATCCGTGCGAGTGGCGGTTATGTCAAGGCGGGCTATACGCTCCACTCCCTGCCTTGGAGGCCGCACGTTCAGGCCGAGTACGATTACGCGAGCGGCGATCCCCGCCGGGATCCATCTGTCGTGAGGACTTTCGATCAGTTTTACCCGAGCAACCACGACGTTTTCGGACTCACGGATGTTTTCGGTTGGCAGAATATCGTCCAGAGGCGTCTCAACATTGATTTTCATCCGGCAAAGTCCCTGTACGTTTTACTGCATGGCGAAACTCTGGACGTCGCGAGTACCAAGGACTCCGT
>WNFS01001666.1_pt1 | contig 16707 bp, 14 predicted proteins | sample 5400141 | NCBI WGS metagenome assembly WNFS01 (sample SAMN13153358, study PRJNA577476) | soil metagenome | isolation source: 60 cm saprolite under Madrone tree | place: USA:California | collected 2016-06-14
GGCGCATCATCCACACAGGCACCCTAGGCAGGGCTTCGCCGCGGCAAGCGCGCACAAAGAGCTCCCTGCGGTTCAAATTAAGATTGCTCTGCTCGCTCATAGGCTCGCAAGCGACAGCGCTGCCGGTTGGCACCCGGTCGGCGAATCGCATGCATGTCGAAAAGCATAGCAAATTCCCGCCCTTGCTGTGGGTATAGGCGCGTGCTTCACTAAACTGGCCGACCGGGTCTACTTTGTTCGAGATTTTTCGGCAAAGCGCGCTTCGCCGCGGGCCAATCTAGTTTAGAATTGGCCGCGTGGGAATTTTGCAAAGGATTTCGCGCTGGATGGGGACGGAAAACACTATGACGCACGTCATTGCGGGGCAAGCTACGCCCGGATTTTCATTGTCGGGGCTGGACGGGAAGAGCTATTCGCTGGACGCGCTGCGGCAAAAGGGTCCGGTAGTGGCGGCGTTCTTCAAGATTTCCTGTCCGGTCTGCCAGTTCACGTTTCCTTTTCTGCAGCGGCTTTATCAGCGATATGGGGACGACGGTGTCACATTTTTGGGCATTTCGCAGGACGATGCCAAGGCGACGGCGAGTTTCGCCAGGGAATACGGAGCTACCTTTCCCATGGTTTTGGATGAGAAGGAGAAAGGCTATCGGGCTTCGAACGCATACGGACTGACAAATGTTCCTACGATTTTCCTGATTGATGCGGACGGAAAAGTTCGCGTCAGCAGCATGGGATTTGTGAAGGCTGATCTGGAAAAGATCGCGGCAGAACTCGCGGAGCGAAGAAAAATCACGCCGTCGCCTCTGTTCCGGCCGAACGAATCAGTTCCGGCAAACAAGCCTGGTTGAGGATCAAAGAATTAGGTCCGGTCGGACCTAAGGCGAGGCGCCCTGAAGTCTGCCCTACATTCCTCCTTCCAGTAGGACTTTCTTGTGTTTTGGCGGGCGCTTGCGCTTGTCGGGGATAACGCGCGTGGCCGCAGGCACTATGCCGGAAGCTCGGGCGCGGCGGCGAGCTTCCCTGCCCGTCTCGAATCGCTTCTTCTTGCGTTTCTTCACGAAGCCGCCTCGCAGAGCGAGTTTTCTCACGACCAGGGTTGCCAGGTCAACCGAGCCTTGCAGTTCCGCATGCGAACTGCCTCGTTCGCTCCTCGGCTGGAAGCGCCTTCTGGCGTTCAGACTTCACAGAATTCTTACGAACATCTCATCACTTAATAAGGGTCAGAGTACTATGTTTCCGAGGTGCGACTGACACTTCCGGAGGAATCTGCGTGGCGGATCTGGTTTTTGTGCTCGCGACGTTAGCCTTCTTTGCCGTCGCGATTGCCTATCTTCGGGGATGCGAAAAGCTCAGGTGAGGCGCGCCCGTGTTTGAGAACGTCTTGCTCATTATTGTTTGCGTGCTGCTGTTGGGCTACCTGCTCACGGCTCTTCTCAAGCCCGAGAAGTTCTGACCCATGACTGCAAACGGCTGGCTGCAAATCGGATTTTTTCTGTTAGTGATTTTCGCGTTGACCAGGCCTCTTGGCGTGTTCATGGCCAAGGTGTTCAACGGCGAAAAGACGTTCATTGACTTTACGCTGAGACCTATCGAGCGGCTGATTTATCGCGCTACCGGCGTGCGTGAAGAGCGCGAGATGGCGTGGACGGAATACGGCACCGCCATGCTGCTGTTCAGCGCGGTCTCAATGTTGGTGCTGTACCTGATGGAGCGAACGCAGCATTGGCTGGTGTTCAACCCGCGGAAGCTTGCGAATGTGGCGCCCGATTTGGCGTGGAATACGGCGGCCTCGTTTACGACCAACACAAACTGGCAAGCGTACACGCCGGAAACGACGATGAGCTACCTCACGCAGATGGCCGGGCTGGCGTATCACAACTTCGCGTCCGCCGCTGTGGGGATCGCGCTGGCGATTGCGATTATCCGGGGAGTGGCGCGCTGCGAGTCGAAGACGATTGGCAACTTCTGGGTGGACCTGACGCGCTGCCTGCTGTGGGTGCTGCTGCCGGCTTGCATCGTTATCTCGTTGTTGCTGGTGTCGCAGGGCGTGGTGCAAAACTTGAAGCCTTACGCCACGGCCCAACTTATCGAACCGCAAAGTGTGCAGACGACCGGCGCGGACGGCAAAACTACAACGCAGACTATCACCCAGCAGCTAATCGCCCTCGGCCCGACAGCGTCGCAGGAAGCGATAAAGATGTTTGGCACGAACGGCGGAGGTTTTTTTAACGCCAACAGCGCCCACCCTTACGAGAATCCAATGCCATTTTCCAATTTTTTGCAGATCGTGCTGATCTTCGCGATTCCCTCCGGACTGACCTATACGCTGGGCCGCATGACGGGATCGCAGCGCCACGGATGGGCAGTGTGGGCCGCGATGACATTTTTGTTTTTAGTTGGCGCTACCGTGGCGTACTGGGCTGAAGCTCGAGGGAATCCGCAGCTTATTGGTGTTGACCGGGCGCCTAGCGCGTTGCAATCCGGCGGGAACATGGAAGGCAAAGAAGTGCGCTTCGGGATTACAAACTCGGCGCTTTTTGCGACCGTAACCACGGACGCGAGTTGCGGAGCCGTCAACAGCATGCATGATTCGTTTACGCCGCTGGGCGGAATGGTTCCGTTGCTGAACATCATGCTGGGCGAAGTCATTTTTGGCGGAGTGGGGTCGGGACTCTACGGGATGCTGGTGTTTGTCATCCTCGCCGTTTTCATCGCCGGTTTGATGGTGGGAAGAACGCCCGAATATCTCGGGAAGAAGATCGAAGCCTATGACGTAAAAATGGCGATGCTCTCGATACTGTTCTCGTCCCTTACGATCCTGGTGTTTTCGGGGATTGCAATCGTCGTCAAGCCGGGACTCGCGGGCATTTCAAACCCCGGACCCCATGGGCTCTCGCAAATTCTATACGCATACACTTCCGCGACAGGCAACAACGGCTCCGCGTTCGCGGGCATCAGCGCGAATACGCCGTGGTACAACGCAACTACCGGCATAGCCACTCTGTTGGGACGATTCTTCGTGGTGATTCCTATTCTTGGCATCGCCGGGAACCTCGCCAGGAAGAAAACGTCGCCGGAGTCCGCCGGGACATTTCCGGTGACCGGGCCGCTGTTCACGACGTTGCTGGTCTCGACAATCGTGATCGTCGGGGCGTTGACGTTCTTCCCTGCTTTGACCCTGGGGCCGATTCTGGAGCACTTGCTGATGTTCGCGGGGAAGGTTTTCTAGAAATGGAACAGGCATCCCACGGCAAAGCAAAACCGCTGGCGGACAGAAAGCTCTTGCTGCGTGCCATCGCCGACTCCTTTGGAAAACTGAACCCGCGAGTCATGGTGAAGAATCCGGTGATGTTCGTAGTAGAGGTTGGCGCGGTCCTTACAACCATCGAACTGGTTCGCGACACGATGCGCCACATGGCTCATTTTGGCTTTGGCCTGCAGATCACCTTGTGGCTGTGGTTCACAGTGCTCTTCGCGAATTTCGCGGAGGCCATGGCGGAGGGGCGCGGCAAGGCGCAGGCGGAAACGCTGCGCAAGGCGCGCGCGGAGACCGTGGCACACCGGCTGCGCGCCGATGGGACGCTGGATGCGGTGCCCAGCTCGAAACTGCGCTCTGGGGACATCGTCCTCGCATCCGCTGGGGAGTTTATTCCAGGAGACGGCGAAGTCATAGAAGGCGTCGCCTCGGTCGACGAATCGGCGATTACCGGCGAGTCCGCGCCGGTCATTCGCGAATCCGGCGGCGACCGCTCCGCAGTAACCGGCGGAACCCGCGTCCTTTCCGACGAGATCAAGATTCGCATTACTTCCAATCCGGGCGAAACGTTTCTGGACCGCATGATTCATCTCGTCGAAGGCGCGTCTCGGCAGAAGACACCCAACGAAATCGCGCTGAATATTCTGCTCGCGGGGCTCACGATTATTTTCTTGCTGGCGGTGGTGACGCTGCAGCCTTTCGCGATCTATTCAGGAGCGCCGCAGAGCATATTCGTACTCGTATCACTGCTTGTATGCCTGATTCCCACCACGATCGGCGGACTCCTCTCCGCCATCGGCATCGCCGGCATGGACCGCATGATTCAGCGCAACGTCATTGCCATGTCGGGGCGCGCGGTCGAAGCATCTGGCGACGTGGACGTGCTGTTGTTGGACAAGACGGGGACGATCACACTGGGCAATCGCCAGGCGACGATGTTCTACCCATGCCCAAACGTAATCGAAGCCGATCTGGCCAACGCGGCGCAGCTCGCCTCGCTTGCCGATGAAACCCCAGAAGGGCGTTCGATTGTCGTATTGGCCAAGGAAAAATACGGTCTGCGCGGCCGTGAAGTCGGTCATCTGAATCCGCTGTTCATTCCCTTCTCCGCGCAAACACGGATGTCCGGCGTGGACCTCGACGGCCGGCAAATTCGCAAGGGCGCTCCGGAAGCCATAACGAAGTACGTTGCCGAACGTGGCAACGCCGTGCCGGTCGAGATTCAACGGTGCCTGACGGAGATTTCCAACGGCGGAGGTACGCCACTATTGGTGGCGGAAAACGGCCGCGCTCTTGGCGTTATCGCGCTGACGGACGTGGTGAAGGGAGGAATGCGCGAACGCTTCGATCATCTGCGCGCCATGGGTATTCGCACCATGATGATCACCGGAGACAATCCTCTGACCGCCGCGGCCATCGCGCGGCAGGCCGGTGTGGATGACTTCCTTGCAGAAGCGCGCCCGGAAGACAAGATGGCGCTGATTCGTCGCGAGCAGGCCAAAGGCAAGCTCGTCGCCATGACGGGCGACGGCACCAACGACGCTCCAGCCCTTGCGCAAGCGGACGTCGGCGTCGCGATGAACACGGGAACGCAGGCCGCCAAGGAAGCCGGGAACATGGTCGACCTGGACTCCAATCCCACCAAGCTCATCGAGATCGTGGAGATTGGCAAGCAGTTGCTAATCACGCGCGGCGCGCTTACCACTTTTTCGGTTGCCAATGATGTCGCCAAGTATTTCGCGATTATTCCCGCTATGTTTGCGCGCGTATTCCCGGAGTTGAACGCCATCAATGTGATGCGGCTCGGCACACCGCATTCCGCGATCTTGTCCGCGGTGATTTTCAACGCGCTCATCATCATCGCGCTGATTCCGCTAGCGCTGCGCGGAGTGCGCTACCGCCCGCTGGGCGCTGCGGCATTGTTGCGGCGCAATCTGCTCGTGTACGGACTCGGCGGCATTGTCGTGCCGTTCATCGGCATTAAGCTGATCGACATTGCCATTCTGTATCTGCATCTTGCATAAGGGTGGAGTATGAAAGAAAACCTGCGAATCGCTGTATTGATGACGGTGGTCACCACGGTCATTTTTGGCGTGGTCTACCCACTCGCCGTTACCGGTCTTGCGCAGCTGTTCTTCCCTGCTCAGGCAAATGGCAGCTTTATCCACGTCAACGGTCAGCTCGTAGGATCGGCGCTGCTGGGGCAGAGCTTTACATCGCCTCAGTATTTCCACTCCAGACCATCTGCTGCCGGTGCCGGTTACGACGCATCACAATCGGGATCCGCAAACTTGGGACCGACGAACCATCAACTCCTCGACCGCGTGAAGGCTGACGTGGAGAAGTTACACGCGGAAAATCCCGGCGCCGCAATTCCCGTCGATTTGGTGACCGCCTCGGCCTCCGGACTTGATCCTGAAATTTCGATTGCCGCGGCACAATTTCAGGTGCCGCGCGTAGCACAAGCACGCGGCATGAACCAAGAGGAAGTACGAGCGCTGGTGAGCAAGCACACGCTAAAGCGGCAGTTAGGCTTCCTGGGCGAGCCGCGCGTGAGGGTGCTGGAGCTGAACCTGGATTTGGACGCAACCCATCCGAAGCAGTGATAAACCTCAGGATTTTCTTGAGCTTTCTTTGGCGTTGCCGGAACGAGGCGACTGGAAGCGGTATCCCACCCAAGGCTCCGTCAAAATGTATTTCGGACGCGACGGATTTATCTCAATCTTTTTTCGCAATTGATTGATTACCACGCGCAGATTTTCCGTCTCGTCCCCATAATCCGGTCCCCAGACGGCCTGCAGCAGCCTGCGGTGAGCGAGCGGCTTGCCCTGATTGGCAATCAAGTATTTCAAGACGTCGTATTCCTTGGGCGTGAGGTGCACTATTTCGCCGCGTACGTTAACTTCCCGCGCTTCAAAGTCGATGTTCAGATCCTTCGACACAAAGGGCGGCATCGCGTCTCCTGGAGCGTACCGGCGCAATGCGGCGCGGATGCGCGCCAGCAGTTCCTCAATGCCGAAAGGCTTCACCACGTAATCGTCGGCGCCGGCATCGAGGGCGGAAACTTTGTCCCTCTCCGCATTGCGCACCGTGAGCATGATGACGGGAGCGTCAGAAATGCGGCGAATTTCGCGGCAGGTTTCGATTCCACCCATTCCCGGCATGTTCGCATCCAGCAAGACCAAATCCGGCCGCTGCTTGCGCAAGGAGTCGAGGGCCTCTTCGCCGGTCTTGGCCTCGCTGATCACATACCCCTGCGAACTAAGGGTCGCGCGCATCACACGGCGAATCTGCGGTTCGTCGTCCACGACCAAGATATTCGCGGCGGTCAACGGCCCTCCTTTCGCCCGCGGTCGACCGGAAGAGTAAACGCAAAGACCGAACCATGGCCCAATTGGCTGGTCACGCTGATGGTCCCGTGCTGAGCGACAATCAGCGCCTTCGCAATCGGCAAACCCATGCCCGTTCCACGCACCAGGTAACGCTGATCCTTGCCGCGGTAAAACTTGTCGAAGATCATGGTTTGCTCGAATTCATCGATTCCAGGACCGCGGTCGGCGACGCTGGTGGTGATTGCGTCTCCGGTCAGCTCGGCGGTAATGGTGATCGGCTGATCCTTCCCGGAATAGAGGTTGGCATTGTCAATCAATTGTACCAGCGCCTCTTTAGCTCGTTCGCGGTCGGCGCGCACCGGCGGCAGGTCCGGGGCGATGCGCAGGTCCACCGGGCGCCCGCCGATGGATGCGCTGCAGTGCCCCAGAGCGGCGTGGACGATTTCCTCAACCGGCACAGGTGCGAGATCCAGTGCGATTTCGCCAGCCTCGAGCTTGGCCATCTCGCCGGCTTCTTCGACCAGGCGATTCAAGCGGTCGCACTCCTCGTTGATGATGGAGAGAAGCTCGTGCGTCTGCGTGGCGTCGGAGGGAAGTGACGAGAGCAGGCTGCTGACCGCAGCTTTCATGGAAGTCAGCGGCGTGCGAAAGTCGTGGGTGATGGAATCGAGCAGCGCCGATTTGAGCCGCTCGCCTTGCCGCTCTGCTTCGGTCTGACCGAGTTGCTCGACGGCGCGCGCCCGTTCGATGGCAATCGCCACCAACGTGCTGATCGCGTCCAACGATTGGCGAGAAAGTTGCGATCCTGAAATTCCGAGGCTGGCGATAGGGCGGACGCCCAGTCGGATGGGAATGAAATACTGGCCTCGCTGCGTGTCGGCCGAGAACTCATCAAGCGAAAACGCCTGTTTCATCTTTTCTTCATCGAGATGCGCCGCGCCGAATCCGGAGCGGTAAAATTTGTCCTTCTGCGGAAGAAACAGCGCGGCCGCGCCAGCTTCAAAGCTTTCGACGATGTAATCCGGGATGGCGTTCATCAATTGAATGACATTGCCTTCGCCGAGCAGCTTGCGGCTGAACTGGTAGAGGCGTTCCACCTCGCGCCTGCGGTGATGCGCTTCATCGGCTTCCGTGCGGATGCGCGAGGAAAGCTGGCTGCCCACCAGGGAAGTGACCAGGAAGGCGAACAGCGCGACCCAGTTTTGCGGATCGTTGATGGTCAGTGTCCCCACCGGCGGCAAAAAGAAATAATTGAAAGCCACCACCGCCACGAGCGACGTGGCCACGGAAACGGCCATTCCCCACACTGCCGAAACTGCTAGAATTGCCAGCAGAAACGAAAGCGCCACAGTTGTGTGGTTCACGTGCAGAACGTGGCGATAAAACAAGGTAATGCCGGCGACCACGGCCAGAGATACAGCTATCCCCAGGATCCGACCGGCTAGGAATCTCTGCATCGCTACATTCTAGCGCATGCTGAAAGTTCATCGCGGAGAACGTACAACTTGCCGAAAAAGCCTGAAGAGTGGCTGGAGGTCGCTTCCCCGCCGCAAAAAACGCGCGGCATCTTCAAGCTCTTCCTCGGTTACGCACCAGGCGTGGGCAAAACCTTCAGCATGTTGAGCGAAGCCCTGCGTCGGCGCAGCCGCGGCGAAGATGTGGTTATCGGCGTGGTGGAGACGCACGGCCGCAAGGGCGTTGAAGAGCTGATCGGGCAAGTGGAGCAGGTGCCGCGCAGGAAAATCGAATACAAGGGCACCGTATTCGAGGAGATGGATGTTGACGCTATCCTAGCGCGGCACCCCGAAGTTGTGTTGGTGGACGAACTGGCGCACACCAACATCCCCGGCAGCAAGCACCGCAAACGCTACGAAGACGTGCAGGAACTGCTGGCAGCAACGATCGACGTTGTCTCCACCCTGAATATTCAGCACATCGAGAGTATTGCCCCGGTGGTGCGGTCCATCACAGGAGTCATTGTGCGCGAGACAGTTCCGGATTGGGTGCCGCTAACCGCTTCCGAAACGGTTATGGTGGACCTCACCCCCGAGGCGCTTCAGAACCGCATGAAGCGTGGCGACGTCTACAGCAGCGACAAGGTCGAGCGCTCGCTCAACAATTTTTTTCGCCGAGGCAACCTCATCGCCCTTCGCGAACTGGCCCTGCGCCAAGTTGCCGAACAAGTCGACCGCAGCCTCGAGTCCTACATGGAGGCGCAGGACATACGCAAGAACTGGGGCGTGCGCGAGCGTATGGCTGTCTGCATATCCTCGAATCCCGCCGGGCAATACCTCATTGCGCGTGGCGCGAGAATGGCCCGCCGTATGGATGCCGAGCTGTACGTCGTTCACGTGGACCGCGAGTTTGGCCCCAAGGAGTCGAATCAGAACGCGCTGGCGGCTAACCTGCGCTTCGCCGAGAGCTTGGGCGCGCAGGTAATTCGCCTGAAAGGGCGAAGCGTGGCGGACTCCGTCGCGGCCTTCGTTCGTTCAAAGCACATCACCCAGGTAATTTTCGGGCGGGCGCCCGTTCATGACTGGCGGAGGTATCTTTATTTGTCGGCAGTGCACCGCTTCTTGCGAGAGTCACCGGCGGTCGACGTTCACATTGTGACCCAAGAGCCGGAAGATTAGGACATTTGCCTACGGCTTCGCCGATACAGCTTGCGTTTGCATGCTGCCGGCCATTTGTACTTCGATGTTCACCTCGTGGTCTACCCTCAGCAGAAAGTTTCCCGGATTCTTCAGGCCCCAATCGTTATAGGGGACACTGAAGGTCGCGGTGCCCTTCCACTGGCCGGATGTAAGCTCCGCCCGCACGGACGCAGTGAGCTCGTGCTCGCTGCCGTGCAACAGGCAAACACCGTGAAGCTGCACGTTGGAAGTACCCTGCAGCTGGACGGTACCTTCCACGCGGTCGGGACGGAAAATAATGTCCGTAAAGCGACCACTCTCGAGGACTTCCTTGTGCATTTTCTTGTCCCGTGAGTCGTTGCCACTCTGGCCGCTGATGGCATCCACGACGATTTCGCCGGTAGCTTTGCCGGTAGCCGGGTCCAGCCGCAACGTGCCGCGTTTGAGCGCGAACGTTCCGTGCACAGCGTGAAGACTGCTGCCAACCGTGTAGTGCACGGTGCTCTGCGCCGAATCTACGGCCAGGACGACTTCATTGGCACTTGCTGCCGGCGCCTGTGGAGGACGGTGCGCGGCGCTGGCTGAGAGCAGCACGGCCAAACCGAATACTGCGGCGCATACAATGAGATTTCGCCGGATTGTTTGCGAGCTCATGATTGTTCCTTCTAGGCCGCGACGAAACGCCAGCCAAGCAGCGCTCCGGTTGCAGCAAGATGCCTCGGAGAAGCGGCGCCAACATGAACGGCGAGCAGCCTCGCGAATAGATCGGGATGCGCTGCCAGAGCGCGCATGGCGCGGTGACGCAGCTTGGGCTGGCTGTCGAGCAGCAGCAACAAGCGTCCCATGAACGTCGGTCGGCGGGCCAAACGCCGGTGCGCTTCCTGATACGCGCCGAGATCTCCCGCCTGCATAGCGGCCGCGAGCGCCTGCGCCTGCCGGAAGCCCAGGTTGAGCCCATCGCCCGTAATGGCGTCGACGCTTCCGGACGCGTCTCCGACTAACGCGACAGGTCCGCGATGGACGCTTTTCAGCTGACGCGTTACCGTGATGGCCCCGCGCTCTGTTCCGATGCATGTAGCATAACCAAGACGCCTGGCCAATTCGGGAAATTTTTCCTGAAGCGAGGACAAACGCACTCCTGGGCTGCGCGAAACCAGAACAACACAAACAGCCGTTTCTCCAACGGGAGTCACGTAGGCCTGCGAGCCTTCTCCCCAATGCACCTCCACATGGCAGGACCACGGTTCGACGTGATAATGCCGCCGCGTTGCATACCGGCATACGCCATGCGTCTGGTCATTTAGTTCACACCACTGGCGCACCCGGGAACTGACGCCGTCCGCGCCCACAATCCAGCGCGCTCGAATCGCCCCACCGGCAATGAGAACCGAGTTGCGGAAAATCCCAACCACCGGCGTCTGCCAGAGAAAGCGAACGCCCATGCCCTGCGCTTTCTGAAGAAGCATTCGGTGAAGCACAACTCTCCGGACACCTATTCCAAGGGTCTCCGGGAAGTCGGCTTCCACGCTCGTGCTGCCATCCCGGAAGCGGAGTCCATGGAAAGCAAATCCATCGGAAGCGCTTAGGTTAATACCGAGATCCTGCAAGGCGGAAAGAGTGTCGGGCATCAGGCCTTCGCCGCAGGCTTTGTCGACCGGCGGTCTCGCGCCGTCCGCAATGGTGACGTTAAAGCCCCGCTGGCGTGCGGCCATGGCGGCGGCAAGCCCGGCCGGGCCTCCGCCAATTACGAACACGTCCGTGTTCTCGCTCATCCAACTCCTTGCCGGTCGTCCCCATCAGGACAGGCTGCTCCGGCTGACCCTCGCGACGCTAATGCCCTTCTTACTTTGATGGCAGACTTGCCAAAAAGATGTACAGACGCCATGAAAGAAAATTGTTAAATTTCTGTCTTGACGACGTTTCCGACCGCGCCCTTAGGATGCCGCCTTGTTTGCCAAAGATGCCCAACGGGTAAGCAGCATCCAATTGTTCTGATTAATCGTATTTATCGTAGCGCACATTAGTATTAATTTGACTGATTGTCGCTATCCCGATTATGCTGTTTTTCGTGGCGGTGAGGCGTGCGTACGCGTCCGCGGTGCTATGGGATGCGATGGCTTGCTCCAACGTCGGGCCCGTAGAATAACCAAGAACCGCAAGGAGACTTGCAGTGACACAGCCGGCCCCGAAACCACGCAGCCATACTCTGATTGACGGTGCCAGTCGCGCTGGCGCTCGCGCCATGCTGCGCGCCTCCGGCCTTCGCGATGAAGACTTCGCCAAGCCGCTCATCGGCGTGGCCAACACCTGGATCGAGATCGGGCCGTGCAATTACCACCTGCGCGAACTCGCTGAGCACGTAAAGGCCGGCATTCGCGCCGCGGGTGGCACGCCGCTCGAATTCAACACCGTTTCGATTTCCGACGGCATCACCATGGGCACGGAAGGAATGCGCACATCCCTGGTGAGCCGCGAAGTGATTGCGGACTCCATTGAGTTGGTTTCGCGCGGCAATATGTTCGACGCGCTAATCGTTTTGGTCGGCTGCGACAAAACCATTCCCGGCGGCGTGATGTCGCTGGCCCGGCTTAATATTCCCGGACTCATTCTCTACGGCGGCTCCATCGCCCCAGGCCACTTTGAGGGCCACGCCGTAACCATTCAAGATGTCTATGAAGCGATTGGGAAGCACGCACGCGGAGGAATCACCGACGCGCAACTCAAATCCCTGGAAGCCGCCGCGTGTCCCGGAGCCGGCGCGTGCGGCGGCCAGTTCACGGCAAATACCATGGCGCTGGTCTGCGAATTTTTGGGCATCGCGCCGATGGGCTTGTCCAGCGTTCCGGCCACCAATGCCGCGAAGGGCAACGCCGGTTATCGCGCCGGCGAAATGGTAATGGGGCTTCTTCGCCGCGACATCACGCCATCTAAAATCATCACCAAATCAGCCATTGAAAACGCCATCGCGGGAGTCGCCGCCACAGGCGGTTCCACCAATTCCGTTCTTCATCTCCTGGCCATCGCCAGCGAGGCCAAAATTCCGCTCTCCATTGACGATTTCGACCGCATAAGCTCTCGCGTTCCGATTCTTGCGGATCTGAAGCCGGGCGGCCGCTTTGTAGCCACCGACCTCTATGCCGCCGGAGGCACGGCGCTGGTGACCAAACGCATGCTCGAAGGCAAATTGCTGCATGGCGAATGCCTCACCGTCACCGGGCGCACGCTCGCACAGGAAGCAGCGGCGGCTAAGGAATCGGAAAAACAAGAAGTTGTGCGTAAGCTGGACTCTCCACTCAAACCCACGGGCGGCCTAGTGATCTTAAAGGGCAATGTCGCCCCGGAAGGTTGCGTCATTAAAGTCGCAGGCCACAACCTGCAAACCTTCAGCGGACCGGCGAAAGTTTTCGACAATGAAGAAGCCGCGTTTGCCGCCGTTGAGAATGCAAGCATCAAGGCTGGCGATGTTGTTGTGATCCGCTACGAAGGGCCGAAGGGCGGACCCGGAATGCGCGAGATGCTCCAAGTGACTGCGGCACTGGTCGGCGCGGGCCTCGGCGATTCCGTCGCTCTGCTGACCGATGGACGTTTCTCCGGCGCCACGCATGGATTGATGGCCGGCCACGTCGCCCCTGAAGCCGCGAATGGCGGCCCCATCGCAGCAATAAATGATGGCGATATCATCGCGTTCGATATTCCGGAGCGAACGCTCAACGTCAAGCTCACCGACGCCGAAATCCAGCGCCGCCTCTCCACCTGGAAGGCGCCCCAGCCCCGCTTCACCAGCGGCGTAATGGCAAAGTACGCCCTGCTCGTTTCGTCTTCCTCATTGGGAGCCATTACCGCCGTACCCAAGTCGTTTTCAACGGCCGCGCATACCGCCTCGAGGACATCATGAAGCTCACCGGAGCGGAAATTCTCTGCGAATCGCTGACCAAGCTCGGCGTGCGCCATATTTTTGGCTACCCGGGTGGGGCGATTCTTCCGGTGTACGACGCGCTTGGCAAGTCCAAGCTGCACCACATTCTCGTGCGCCACGAACAGGGCGCAACGCATATGGCCGATGGCTACGCGCGAGCTAGCGGCAGCGTCGGCGTGGCTATGGCTACTTCCGGTCCGGGCGCAACTAACATGGTCACCGGCATCGCCACCGCTATGCTCGATTCATCTCCGGTGGTCTGCATCACCGGACAAGTCAGCAGCAAACTGCTCGGCTCCGATGCCTTCCAGGAAATCGACATCACCGGCATCACCATGCCGATTACCAAACACAATGTGGTCGTCTCTCGCGCTGAAGATATCGCGCGCACCGTTCGCGAAGCCTTCGTGATTGCGAGTTCCGGCCGGCCCGGCCCGGTGCTCGTCGATATCACCAAGGACGCGCAGCAGGCCTCCTGCGATTTCAACTGGGAAGCTTCCGTTCCGAAGCTGCCCCCCAAACGCCAGCGCGTCAACTATGAGCCCGCGGATTTTGAGCGCGCCGTCGAGCTGCTCAACAATGCCAAGCGCCCGCTGATTCTCGCCGGCCATGGAATCATGGTCTCCGGCGCGATGCGCGTCTTCGACAAGTTCGTCCACGCCGGCAATCTGCCCGTGGCCATGACGCTCCTCGGCATCGGCTGCTTCCCCGCCAACGATCCCCTTAACCTCGGCATGATGGGCATGCATGGCGAAGCCTGGGTCAATCACGCCATCCAGGAAGCCGATCTGCTGATCGCCGTCGGTATGCGTTTTGATGACCGCGTCACCGGCGATTTGCGCACCTACGCCAAAGAAGCGCGCAAGATTCATATCGAGATCGACCGCTCGGAGATCAACAAGAACGTCAAGGTCGACGCTGCTCTCATCGGGGATGCGCGCGAGGTGCTCGAACAGCTTCTCCCGCGCCTGGAACACCGGGAACGCGGCGACTGGCTTGGCCATATCCGCGAACTCAAGGGTGATTCCGCTGTCCGCGACATCCAAGGGCTACCCGACAACGGCCATCTCTACGCCGCGCACGTCATCAACGATCTCTGGAAAGAAACGCGCGGCGAAGCCATCGTAGTCACCGATGTCGGCCAGCACCAGATGTGGGAAGCGCAGTATTACCACCACAATCAGCCGCGCACCCTTGTGACCTCCGGCGGCCTCGGCACCATGGGCTTCGCTTTGCCCGCCGCCATCGGCGCGAAGTTCGCCAAGCCTGAATCCGATGTGTGGGTAGTTGTAGGCGACGGCGGCTTTCAAATGACCATGTGCGAGCTGGCCACCATTGTCCAGGAAAAAATCAAAATCAACATCGCCATCATCAACAATGGCTTTCTCGGAATGGTTCGCCAGTGGCAGGAGTTTTTCTACGACAAGCGCTACGTGGCCACTCCGCTGGTGGCGCCGGACTTTGCCGCGCTCGCCAATGCCTTCGGCATTCGCGGCGAACGTATCACCTCTCGAGCAGATGTAACTCCTACGATTCGCTCTGCTCGTGAATCGTCAGAGAGCGTGCTGATCGATTTCCGCGTGGAACAAGAAGACTCTGTGTATCCGATGGTTCCCGCGGGCGGCGCACTGCACGAGATGATACGCCGGCCGGATAGCCCGCTCGTGGAAACAGCTACGGAGCCGTGATAGAGGATTTATGCAGACACTTGTCGCGTACGTGGAGAACAAGCCTGGCGTGCTGAACCGCGTTGCCTCGCTGGCTCGCCGTCTGGCCATTAACATTGATTCCCTGACCGTTGGCCCCACGGAAAACGAAGAGATTGCACGCATGACCATCGTCGCCCATACCGACGAAAAGGGCGCACATCGCCTCGAGGCCAGCCTCGAAAAGCTCGTCGATGTGCTGCTCGCCGAAAATATCTCCGAGCGTTCCTCGATCGAACGCGACCTGGCGCTCATCAAAGTGTCCGCCGACCAGCAATCCCGTCCGCATTTGATGGAGCTCATAAAGGTCTTCCGCGCTCGCGTCATTGATGTCGCGCCCGAATCGCTTATCCTGGAAGTCTCCGGCACGGTGGACAAGATCGACGGCCTCCTCGAAGTGCTGCGCCCATTCGGCGTTCTGGAAATGGCGCGCACCGGCCGCATCGCCATGACTCGCGGCAGCGATTTGCTGCGGCCCCCCGCAGCGCCATCGAATGGCCCTGAAACAGAACCTGTTCGGAAAGCAAGCTAAAGGTCTCTCAACTTTGAAAGGGAAAAGAATGGCAAATCTCTATTACGACAATTCCGCCGATCTCGGCCTGATTCAGGGCAAGAAGGTCGCGATCATCGGTTACGGTTCGCAGGGTCACGCGCATGCCCTGAACCTTCGCGACAGTGGCGTCTCCGTGCGCGTCGGCTTGCAACCCGGCAGCGCCTCCGCCTCCAAAGCACAAAAAGAAGGATTGACCGTCAACCCTCCCGCCGAAGCCGCAGCGTGGGCCGACGTAATCATGATTCTTGCGCCGGACACCAAGCAGCCCAAGCTCTATCGCGACTCTATCGCGCCGCATCTCACCGCCGGCAAGACGCTGATGTTCGCGCACGGCTTCAATATTCGCTTCGGCTCGATCAAGCCGCCTGCCTCGGTAGACGTTTCCATGATCGCACCCAAGGCCCCAGGCCATCGCGTTCGCGAAGTCTTCACTGAAGGCGGCGGCACGCCCGCGCTGCTCGCTGTCGAGCAGGACGCCTCTGGAAAGGCCAAGGCGCTCGCTCTTTCCTATGCCAAAGGGCTCGGCTGCACTCGCGCCGGCGTCCTGGAAACCACCTTCACCGAGGAAACCGAGACCGACCTCTTCGGCGAGCAAGCGGTCCTTTGCGGCGGCGTCAGCGAATTAATCAAAGCCGGGTTCGAAACTCTGGTGGATGCGGGATACCAACCCGAGGTGGCCTACTTTGAATGCCTGCACGAACTAAAATTGATCGTCGACCTGATTTATCGCGGCGGCCTCAGCTACATGCGCTATTCGGTCAGCGACACCGCCGAACAGGGAGACTACTCCGCGGGCCCGAGGATCATTACCCAGAAAACCCGCGAGGAAATGCGCACAATTCTTTCGGAAATCCGCGACGGCAGCTTCGCCAAAAAATGGATCGAGGAAAACGAAAAGGGCTGCCCCAACTTTTTGGCAACCCGGCACCGCGAGCAAACCCATCCCATCGAACAGCTCGGCCCCAAGCTTCGCGCCATGATGCCCTTCCTCCAGCCGATCGTCGCTCCCGGCCTGGCCACCAAAGCAGCAGCGTCAGAGAAATAGCCGAGACGCTTTTGTGACATTCTTGTTAAATCGCCGTGCACGGCGTTGACTTGCAAATTGTTTTGCGCAATCCTCTCGGCGCATGAAAAAAGCCGCCGCGCCCACTCCCACATCGGCAATCAATCTTCCGGAGCGCATTGAGCAGCTCAGCGCCAAGCGTCAGGAAGTCATCCGCCCCATCCTCGAACATCCTCGCGAATACGTGCTCCTGAGCGTTCGTGCGATGGCCAAGCGTCTGCACACCGACCCCGCCACGGTCGTGCGCGTCG
>WNFS01001667.1_pt1 | contig 16705 bp, 16 predicted proteins | sample 5400141 | NCBI WGS metagenome assembly WNFS01 (sample SAMN13153358, study PRJNA577476) | soil metagenome | isolation source: 60 cm saprolite under Madrone tree | place: USA:California | collected 2016-06-14
CAGGCCATAAAAAACCCGGCCTGAACGTAAGTTCGACCGGGATCACTTCTGTCCCCGGCCTGTTTAGCGAGTTGTTTAACGTGGCTGCAAGCCGGCCGGCTCAAATGACCACGGAACGAGTTAATATTAGTTCCCGATGATCATTTCGTCAAGACAAGCCTCGGGTTAACAAGGACCTCAATCATTGGTGACCGGCAAGACTCGCAAACGTTTTCTTTGCATTTAGCCGGTGTCTTACCTAATCAATGCGCCTGCCCCGCGCTTGGTCGTGCTTTCTCAGGGTCTGAAGATGCCGCAATCGCCCCCCGCTCCGCCCTCGCTCGAGGTGCTGCGCAAGGAAATCGACGCCATCGATGCGCAGGTCCACAGCCTGTTGATGGCGCGCGGCGACATCATCGATCGCCTGATCCAGGTGAAGCAGACACAGGAGGTCGGCTCGGCCTTTCGCCCCGCGCGCGAGGCCGACATGATGCGCCGGCTGGTCCAGCGCCATCGCGGCATCCTGCCGCTCGACACCGTCGAGAGCATCTGGCGCGTCATCATCTCGACGTTCACTTACGTCCAGGCGCCGTTTTCGGTGCATGCGGATGTTTCGCCCGGGGAATCCGCGATGCGGGATTCGGCGCGGTTTCATTTCGGCTTCACCGTACCCTATGTCTCGCATTTCAGCGCGCCGGCCGCGGTCGAAGCGGTCGCCAAATCCAAGGGCGATCTGGCGCTGGTCTCCGCGATTTCGAGCCGGACGCCGTGGTGGATCGCGCTGGAAGCCGATAGCGCCCCGAAGATCATCGCGCGGCTGCCGTTCGTCGAGCGCGCCGATCATCCGGCGGCGCTGCCGGTCTTCGTGGTCTCGCGGGTTTCCGACAGCGCCATGGTGACCGAAGTCGAGATGTGGAGCGTGCGGGTGTCCGGCTGGAATGCCGAGATCGCCCGCGCATTGTCGCCGCTGGCCGAAATCGTCGCGGTGCCCGATACCGCCTTCGACGGCGCCGCGCTATTGGTGTCGATTGCCGGCCCAAACCGCCTTGAAAAGATCAAGTCGGCGCTGGTCGAGGCCGGGGCCTCGGTGCGTTCATCAGCCCTCGTCGGCAGCCATGCAACGCGCTATACGGTGCCCCCGAACGGGACGGCTAAATCCTGAAAAAGCGCCCCGCCAGTCCGGAGTTGAAGATGTCCCGACCCGTGCCGAACCCCGGCATTCTCGATATTGCGCCCTACACGCCCGGCAAGAGCCCGGTGCCGGAGCCGGGCCGCAAGGTGTTCAAGCTGTCGGCCAACGAGACGCCGTTCGGGCCCTCGCCCAAGGCCATCGCGGCCTACAGGGAGGCGGCGGCGCATCTGGAAGACTATCCGGAAGGCACATCGCGGGTGCTGCGCGAGGCGATCGGGCGCGCCTTCGGGCTCGATCCCAACCGCATCATCTGCGGCGCCGGCTCCGACGAAATCCTCAATTTGCTGGCGCACGTCTATCTCAGCCGTGGCGACGAGGCGATCTCCACCACCCACGGCTTCCTGGTGTATCCGATCGCGACGATGGCGAACGGCGCCACCAGCGTAGTGGCGCCCGAAACCAATTTCACCGCCGACGTCGATGCGATCCTGAAGCTGGTTTCGCCGCGCACCAAGCTGGTGTGGCTTGCCAATCCAAATAACCCGACGGGGACGTATCTGCCGTTCGACGAGATCAAGCGGCTGCGCGCCGGATTGCCGCCGCATGCGCTCCTGGTGCTCGATGCCGCCTACGCCGATTATGTCTCGCGCAACGATTACGAACTCGGCATCGAACTGGTGGCGACGACCGACAACACCGTGATGACCCACACTTTTTCGAAGATTCACGGGCTGGCGGCGCTGCGGATCGGCTGGATGTTCGGACCAGCCCATATCGTCGATGCGGTCAATCGGATTCGCGGACCTTTCAACGTCTCGACGCCGGCGATGCTGGCGGCGGTCGCAGCCCTCCAGGACACCGCGCATCAGCAGATGTCAAAGACGCACACTGAAAAGTGGCGCCAATGGTTGACGGAGGAAGTGACCAAGCTCGGCCTCAAGGTGACGCCGAGCGTGGCGAACTTCATCCTGATCCATTTTCCACTCGAGAAGGGCAAGACTGCGGCCGACGCCGACGCGTTTCTGACCAAGCGCGGCCTCGTGCTGCGCGCGTTGAGCAATTACCGGCTGCCGCACGCACTGCGCATGACCATCGGCACCGAAGAGGCCAATCGCCTCGTGGTCGAGGGCCTGCGCGACTTCGTGGCGCGCCAGTGAGCGCCGCGCCGCCGTTCAAAAGGATCGCGCTGATCGGTTTCGGGCTGATCGGCGGCTCGATCGCGCGCGCCGCGCGCGAACAGGGGCTGGCGGGAGAGATCGTCACCACGGCGCGCTCCGCAAAAACCCGCGCGCGCGTTAGGGAGCTCGGCATCACCGATTCCGTGGTGGAGACCAACGCGGAAGCGGTTGATGACGCCGATCTGGTCATCCTGTGCATCCCGGTCGGCGCCTGCGGCGCTGTCGCAGAGGAGATCGCCCCCCATCTCAAGCCGGGCGCGATCGTCTCCGACGTCGGTTCGGTGAAGGGCGCGGTGGTCAGGGACATGGCGCCCTATATGCCTGCAGCCGTGCATTTCGTGCCGGCTCACCCCGTGGCTGGCACGGAGCACTCCGGCCCGGATTCCGGTTTTGCCGAGCTATTCATCAACCGCTGGTGCATTCTGACTCCGCCTGAAGGTACCGATGCGGAGGCAACCGAAAGACTGCGCGCGTTCTGGACAACGCTTGGCGCCAAGGTCGAGATCATGACGCCGGACCATCATGATCTCGTGCTCGCGATCACCAGCCATCTGCCGCATTTGATCGCCTATACCATCGTCGGCACCGCTGACGAGCTCGGCCAAGTGACCTCATCGGAAGTGATGAAGTTCTCCGCCGGCGGTTTTCGTGACTTCACACGCATCGCGGCTTCCGACCCGATTATGTGGCGCGACGTATTCCTCGCCAACAAGGATGCGGTGCTGGAAATGCTCGGCACCTTCAACGAGGACCTCTCAAAACTCACCCGCGCGATCCGCCGCGGCGACGGTGAAGCCCTGTTCGAGCATTTCACGCGCACCCGCGCAATTCGTCGCGGCATCGTCGAGATCGGCCAGGATTCGGCTGCGCCCGACTTCGGCCGCCCGCACGCGCATTTGGTGAAGAAGCCAGAGTAGAGTCCCGGCGCGCGCACGCTTGGCCGGGACGACGGGGCTGGCTAAAACAACGCCGGCACCTGCCCCACCTTCAGCGGGCCCAGGTACACCGTGCCGTCGACAAAGCGCAGCGGAAAGGCCCGCGCCTTCTTGCCTTCCAGCACCGCTTCCTTGCCGAGCGCGTTGATCCCGACGGCAACGCCGACATTGGCGTTCTGCTTGGCCACCTTGCCGAGGCCGGGAATCGCCCGGTCCAGCGCGCTGAACAGATTGTTGACGTCGGATGTCTTGACGCCCGGCGCGACGCGATCGAGCGTTGACTGCGGCACGCCTTCATCCAGCATTTTTTCAATACCGAGTGCAGGGATAACCTTCTCGATTCCGGCGACCGTCATCTGCAATTCGCCGTCAAGGCGGCCATTGGCGCTGAGGCCCAACGTGCCGGCGGCGACCGCGACCAGGTCACCCTGCGCAATCCTCGACTGCACGATCTCGACATGCCCGCCGGCGGCCTGGATCTCGCGAAACCGCTGCGGCCAGGGTTTTGGCGAAAAATCCTTTAGGCCAGTCAGCATGGTCCGGGCATCGGCATCGAACGGCTCCGCGAGCAGCGGGTGCACCTCCTGCACGCTGCCGCTTTCGATCTTCAGCACGGTTTCAATCACGGGGCGATCGAGGGCTGAGCCCTCGGCGAGGCGGCCGTGCAGCTCAATGTGCTTTGCGCGCGCAAGCGGAGCCTGCACCGTACCGTTGACGCGATCGATCGAGGAGTCGTCAAACACGATGGAGGCGCGTTGCGGGACGCCCGGCAATCCCACCACGCTGGAGCGGGCCGTGCGCCAGTTCACCGTCATCGAAGGTTGCTGGCCGCGATCGTAGACCGTTGCCGGCGCGGTAAATTCCGCGATCAGCAATTTCGGATCATAGACCTGGGCCACGACAAGGATTTCGCCGAGCTTTGCGGTGACAGGCGCTTGCGTCGCGGCCTGCCCCGCGGTCTGCGACGAGAGCGACACGCTGACGCCGTCGCAGCGGACTTCGAGGCGGAACGGAAAGCCGGCCACCGAGCGCTTCGCGCAATCATAGATCCGCCCGGATTTTGCCTCGCGGGCGCGCCAGGCGTCGGATGCACTATCGACCTGGGAAGCCGAATAAAACCAGAACGCGCTCCAGCCCAAGGCGGCGACAACGAGCAGGATGGGCATAATGAACAGGCGCCAAAGCGGGCGCCGGCGCGGCGCGAAGCTGATATCGGGCATGCGGCGACCTTTGGCTGATGATTTTGTCAAATGTAAGCGGGTTGGCAGGGCAGCGAAAGGCGTGAAATTTGCTTCGCTTCGCTTCGAGGTTCTGCTAGCCGTGCGCGCGATGCCAGTGAAAACCCTGTCCGAAGCGGAATCGTCCAAAGGCGACCTCTGGGTGTTCGGCTATGGCTCACTGATGTGGCGGCCGGGCTTCGAGTTCCTCGAGCAGGTCCCGGCGCGGCTGATCGGCGAGCACCGCGCGCTCTGCGTTTATTCGTTCGATCATCGCGGAACGCCGGAAAAACCCGGCCTGGTGCTCGGGCTCGATCGCGGCGGCGCCTGCCGCGGCATCGCGTTTCGCGTCGCGGCCAGGCACCGCAACGACACCGTGCAATATCTGCGCGGCCGCGAGCAGACCACCAACGTCTATCGCGAAGTGATGCGTTCGGTCTGGCTGGAAAATGAAGCCCGGCAACGGGTCAGCGCGCTGACTTTCGTGGTCGACCGCGGCCATGTGCAATATGCCGGCCGGCTGTCATTGGCCGAGCAACTCCGTCACGTGCAGCAAGGGCACGGGCGTTCCGGAAACAACCGCGACTACGTGCTGTCGACCGTGAAGTCGATCGAGGCGCAGGGCTTTCGCGACCCGCAATTGCATCAGCTCGCCCTGACGCTGCACGACGACACGCCGCTGCATCTTCACCCTCCTTTGCAGGAAGGACGATAACCACCGTCTTAGGCTTTCGCCGACGCCGAACCCGGCACGCGGCCGAACAACTGCGCCTGCTCGCCACGCGCGGTTTCGACTAGCCGCCTGGTCGCGTCCTCGATCACGCCTGAGATGCGCCCAATAAATTCTCGGCGCGGCAGGCCAGGCGGCAATGGATCGAGAAATTCGACCACGAGCGTTCCCGGATAGCGCATGAATGTCCGTCGCGGCCAGAACAGCCCGGAATTGAGCGCCACCGGCAAGCAAGTCACGCCGCAATCGACATAGATCTGGGCGACGCCGGTCTTGTAGTGCGGCGGCGCATCCACGGCGGTTCGCGTGCCCTCGGGAAAAATGACCAACTGACGGCCGCGCCGCACTTCCTCCCCGGCTCGGCGCGCCATCGCCAGCAGCGCGCGGCCACCAGCGCTGCGGTCGACCCCGATCATGTTCGACTTGCTCAGATACCAGCCGAACAGCGGAATCCATTTTAGCTCGCGCTTGACGATAAAAAGCGGCTGATCAAAGAACTGCAGCAGCGCGAAGGTTTCCCACATCGACTGATGTTTCGATGCGACGATCAGCGGTCCCTTCGGAATTTTCTCTAGTCCGCGATAGTCCACCTTGATGTTGCAGATCACGCGCATCAGCCAGATGCTGCTGCGCGCCCAGTATCTGGCGATATTCAGGATGGCCCAGCGTGGCATCAGATAGGTGGGGATTGCAACGATCACCCAAAACACCAGCACCAGGTAGAACAGTACGTTGAAGACCAGCGAACGCAGGAAAATCGAAACCATCGAAAACCCGATCAGTTGGCTTGAGCCGTGGCCGGCCTGCGCGGCGCAAGCGAGCCGGCCGGCTGATCGGCAAGCTCGGGCATCAGCTCGAGGCCGGCATCAGCCAGCCGCACCCGCAACTCCGCGGCGACGTATTTCGCATACTCCGATATCAATAGCCGCAATGTCGTGCCACTGGTCCACCATGGTTCGTCGCGCCATTTGTCGCCAACCACCGCGAACGGGATCAGTGCGATATCGGGCATGGCGTGCGACAATTCGAGGATTGCCCGCGGCATGTGGTAATTCGATGTCACCACGATCAGCGATTTGAAGCCCCGCTCGTGGGCCCAGCGCCGCGCCTCGGCCGCATTGCTGCGGGTGTTGACTGCGGAACGGTCGAGATCGACGCAGCAGCGCAATAGCGACTGATTGTCGGGCAGCGAACGGGAAATGTCGCTGGCTGCGTTGGTCGGGTGGACGCCGGAGATCAAGAGCCGCTTGCCGTAGCCGGCGGCCAGCAATTCCATCGCATCGGAAACGCGCGACGAGCCGCCGGTGAGCACCACGATGCCGTCGGCTCTGCGGTTCGGCGTAATCTCGGCGCCGCGCAGCTGCGAGAGGAAAGCGACGAAGCCGAGCGCCGCGCCGACGAACACAATCGCCAGCACGAGCACGACAGCTGCGGCCAGCCACCGGCGCGGCGCGCCGGTCTGCGCTTTCGGCAGTCTATCGTCGGGCGGCAGAGTCATGGGGTCTTGGCCATCCTTCTCCTTGGCAAGCTTAGAACGTTTTCAGACGAAATGGAGTCAGTCTATATCGTCCAACGTGGCAAACAGCGTTCGCCGCGATGCCCAGGCGGTAATCCCCGCGATCAGCATGGCCTGGGCCGCTAGCGCCAGATAGCCCGAAAGCCGCAATGAAAACGTCCCCAGCAGAGCCGCAAATTGATCTCCGACCGGCGTGCCCGAGAACCAGCTGGCGATCGATTCAGAAAATCCAAAGGCCAGCATTGCGACGCCGCCCCCGATCACCCCGCCCTCCACCCCAAGTCGCAGAAAATGCCGAAGAAACCGGTTGGCGATGTAACGGTCGCCGGCACCGACGAAGTGCAGGACCTCCACAATCGGACGATTTGCCGCCATCGCGCCGCGGGTTGCGAACGATACCGAAATGATGGTCGCAATAATCACCAATGCGAGGATGCCGATGCCGGCGAACACGGTAGCCCCTGTCATCGACCGCATCCGCTCGATCCAGGCGCGGTGGTCATCGACGCTTGCAGACGGCGCGACTTGCATGACCCGGCTGCGCAGCGCGGCGAGATCGGGTACGGTTCCGGGCTGGACCCGCGCGATAATAACGCGCGGCACCGGCAGGTCGTCGAGCGAAAGCCCGCTGCCAAGCCAGGGTTCGAGCAGTTTGGCCGACTCCTCTCTGGTGAACGGCCTGATTTCGACGATGCCATGCTGCGCGCGCATCGCTTCAGCTACTGCCGCCACATCACGGTCGATATCGCGCCCGGCCATCGGGCGCACCTGGATGGTGATTTCGCTCGCGACCTCCGCCTGCCACTCCGCCGCCGACGCGCTCACCAGCAGCACCGTGCCGGTAGTGATCGAGGCGAGGAACGTCATGATGGCGACGACGGCGACCAGCGCCCGACCGGCGATCGAGGCGCGCGGCACGATCGGCGACAGATTGCGCGCCCGCGCCGGCAGTTGCGGCCGCTCGCGTCCGAGATCCACCAGCGGGCCATGCTCGTCGCCAGCTCTACTCATAGATATGCAACCGTCCCTGATGCAGCACCAGCCGCCGCGCGTCATACTGATCCATCAGCGTGATGTCATGTGTCGCGATGACGACCGCGGTGCCCGACTTGTTCAACTCGATGAACAGCCGCAGCAATCGGCGCCCCAGCGTCGGATCGACGTTGCCGGTCGGCTCGTCCGCCAGCAATAGCTGCGGCCGCGAGATCACGGCGCGCGCGATCGCGGCACGCTGCTTCTCGCCGCCGGACAGAATCGGCGGCAGGGCATCCATTCGCTCACCGAGGCCGACCCATTTCAGGAGATCGATCACCTCCTTGCGATAGCTGGATTCCTCCCGCCCCATTACGCGGAACGGCAACGCCACGTTTTCGTAGGTTGTCATGTGATCGAGCAGGCGAAAATCCTGCAGCACGATGCCGATTCGCTTGCGCAGATCGGCGATGTCATCCTTGGCCAGCAGCGAGACGTCCTGGCCGAACAAATTGACCAGGCCGCGCGTCGGCCGCAGCGACAAGAACAGGAGCCTGAGCAGTGAGGTCTTGCCGGCGCCGGATGGACCGGTGAGGAACTGGAAGGAATGGGCGGGGATCAAGAAACTAAGGTCGCGCAGAACCTCCGGGCCAAGCCCGTAACGCAATCCGACATTTTCGAACCGAACCAAGCTCAGCTCCGTTCGATGTGGGGTGCGATCGGAACCCGGAAACCGAAAGCATGGGGCTCGCTGGTTTCGCTGGCTGCGAACCGAACAAACTGGTTGTGCTTCGATTATGGTTTCCGATTCGTTAACGGTCGCCTTGTAGCATCCCGGCAGGTTCATTGTGGAGATTGGCTCCATGCACATCGTTTGCCCCCATTGTACAACGTCCTATGCCATCGATCTGGCTACCTTGGGCACGGCTGGCCGCACCGTCCGTTGCTCCCGTTGCAAGGAAATCTGGCTGGCGCGGCCGGAGGACGCCGCCGAGGTCAAGGCTCCCGCACCTGCAATGGCGGAGGCCGGGCACCAGGCCGCGAATGCGGACGCCACCGCGGAATGGAACGTTCTCGCGCGCCACGGCGACAGCGGGGCACAGCAAATTCCCGTCGTCGACAGCCCCTCAATATCGGCCGACTGGCCGGCTGATGGCGAAGGCTCGTCACGCCGCGTTGGGCGCGACTGGCCGTCGATATCCCACGATATGGAGGGCGCCGGGGCGGCGCGCCAACACCAAGCCTGGTTCCAGAGGCTTTTAAGACCGCAGGCGCGGCTTCGCCCGCCGGGCAAGCCATTTACCAACCTCCCCACGGTCTGCGCCGCCATGGGTGCGCTCGTGCTGGCGCTGGTGATCTGGCGCGTCGACGTGGTGCGGCTGGTGCCACAGGCCGCCGCATTCTACAAGCTGGTCGGCCTTGAGGTGAATGTGCGCGGCCTCGCGTTCAAGGACGTGAAGATCACGTCCGAAACCATGGAGGGCAAACCGGTGCTGGTGATCGAGGGCGTGATCGTCGGCCTCGCCCGCAAGCCGGTCGAATTGCCGCGACTGCGCTTCAGCGTTCGCGACGCGCAAGGTGCCGAGATCTACGCCTGGAATGCGCTGCTGGAGCAAGCCGTGCTCAATCCAGGCGAAAGAGCCTGGTTCAAGTCACGCCTGGCTTCGCCGCCCCCCGAAGGCCGCAATATCGATGTCCGCTTCTTCAGCAAGCGGGACCTCGCCGGCGGCAACGCATGAACAGGGTAACGGGGCTGCGCTCGCGGAAGGTGGCTGCTCGATGCCGCGTGTGCTGATCGCCGAGGATGAAGAATCCATGCGCACGCTGGTGGCGCGCGCCGTTGCCATGGACGGTCACGCCACCGTCACCGCGGAGGACGGCGCCGAAGCGCTGGAGATCCTGAGCCGCGAACCGCGCGCATTCGATCTGTTGCTCACCGATATCCAGATGCCGGTGATGGACGGTATCGCGCTGGCGCTGACCGCCGCCCGTGATTTTCCTGAACTGACGATTTTATTGATGACGGGCTTTGCCGATCAGCGCGAACGCGCGCACGGGCTTAACGCGGTCGTGCACGACGTCATCACCAAGCCGTTTTCAGTGTCCGACATCCGCGCCGCGGTAACCGCCGCGCTGGCGGCGAAGAAAGCGGGTTAGCTGCGGTCGGTCAAACTCGTGCATTCGTCATGGCCGGGCTTGACCCGGCCATCCACGTCTTTTTGCCAGCAAGAAAGTAAGACGTGAATCACCGGGTCAAGCCCGGTGATGACGGCTTGTGTCTGGATGAACCTCTAATAGTCCTTCAGCAGCCGCTCGATGTAATCGAGTTCGATCTGCGGGCGCTGCGGATCGGAGAGGCGGCGGCGGAGTTCTTCCAGAATGCGGCGAACCCGCTGCACATCGATTTCGCCGGGGATCTTCACCGAATAGTCGTCGCTGTATTCGTGGCCCTGCAGCGGCCGTCCAAGCGGATCGGTACCATTGGCGCCGCTCTGCTGCCTGCCAACGCGATTGCCAGGACCATCGCCCTGTCCCTCGTCGCCCTGCTGCATCGCCTGCGCGAGGCTCTGGGCGCCCTTGCGCAGCGCATCCAGCGCGCGGCCTTGCGAGTCCACGGCGCCATCGGCGTTGCCCTCGCCGAGCTTGCCGCTGGCATCGCCCATCGCGCTGTCGGCTTCGCCGAGGCCGTCCTCGCCGTCGCCTTGCTCGGCGTCTTGGCCCGGCTGCCCCTGCTGACCCTTCTCGCCGCGCTGGCCCTGTCCCATGCCGCGCTTGGCAAGCTCCTGCTGCAACTTCTTGAGCCGATCGCGCAAGCCTTCCTGATCCTGTTGCAGATCGCCCATGCTTTGATCGCCCTGCTTGCCGCGCATGCGATCACGCCGCGAATCCTGACCCTGCTTGAAGGTCTTGTCGCGCAACTGCTGCTGCTTGCGGATCATGTCGCCAAGCTCGTTCAGCGCCTGCTCCATGTCGCTGTCACCCTGGCCGGGCTGCGCCATCTGCAGGTTTTCCAGCATCTGCTGCAGCTGTTCGAGCAATTGCCTGGCGGCGTCCTTGTCGCCGGAGCGCGATAGCCGCTCCATGCGCTCGATCAAGTTGTTGAGATCCTGCTGGCGCAGCACGCGGGTATTGGGATCGAGCGGCCGTGCCAGTTGCTGCGGATTGTTGCGCAGTTGCTCGGCGAGCTGACGCATGAAATTGTCCAGCGCGGCGCGCAGGTTCTCGGTGAGCTTCTTGATCTCTTCGTCGCTGGCGCCGCGTTCCAGTGCCTGCTTGAGCGCTTCCTGAGCGGCCCGCAAGGCCTTGTCCACATCGGTGATGTTGCCGTCCTCGATGGTGACCGCGAGCGCCCACAGGTTGGCGACGACCTCGCGCATCGCGTTGTCGGTGCGGGCGGCCTCCAGCTGCCGCGCGACGCTGTGGAGGCCGAGATACTGGCCGGCTTCGGGCGTGAACAATTCCGGCGCGATCATCAGCGCCTCGAGCGCCACATACACCTGCGAGTTCTGATTGGCATCGAGCGCCAGAATGCGGCGCTGCTCGATCAGCGCCCGCGCCAGGGGTTTGGTGAACAGCCGCTCCGGAAGCCGCATGTTGAACGGCTCGCTGCGGCCCTCATTGCCGGCCTCGTCCTTCGCCGAGAGCGTCAAGGCGACGTCGGCGCCGGCATAGGGATCCTCGCTGAGATCCTTGACCATCTGTCCGACCCCATTGCGGGTCCGCGCATTCGGAAGCACCAGCGAAAATTGCGGCGGGTCGAACAAGGGCCGCGGCTCGGTCGAACTTTTCTCGCTCGCGCCTTTGGGCGGCTCCCCGGGACGGAGCGCGAAGCGCGCCTGCGCTTCGGTGACCCCATAATCATCCTCGATCTTGTAGGACAGTTGCAGCGAACCGCGGGCCTGACGTTCCGGGTCTTTCGAAAGCGCGATGGTCGGGGCACGATCGGCGACGGCGCTGAATTTCCACTGCGGCTGACCCGAGGGCGCGCGGACATGTGCCGTGCCATCGCCAGCGATGGTGAAGTGCCGTTCGTTGGTGCCCTTGGGCGCCTGCTCGGCCGGTACAGCTTCGGTCACACCGCCACCAGCCACGACATCGAGGCTGCCCCCGCTCGAGCGCACGATCAGCGTGCTTCCAGCCGGCACCGGCAGCGGTCCCGCGGCGGGCGTCGCGGCTTCCTTGTTCGCCGCCGACAGAATGATCGGCGGCTTGGCGGTATAGACCGGCGGCGTCACCCACGCATCGACCCTGATATTGGCCGGCGACAGTACGCCGTTCCAGTCGAACGCCGCCGCGACGCGCAGCATGCGCTCGTCGCCCGCGGCAACATAGGCCGCCACCATCATCACCGCGACCAGCGCGCGCAGCGCCCAGGGATCGTGGAACCGAAGCCGCGGCGACGGCAGGCCGGCGCGGATGCGCTTGATCGATGCCAAAGTGCGTTCGCGTTGCGCCTGCCACAGCGCCAGCGCCACCGGGTCCTGGGTTGCAAGCGTGTCGGTGAGCGCCGTTGCCGGACGATGGCGGATGCCGGTGCCGCGGTCGAGCCGGCTCAGGCCCTCTTCGCGGCTCGGCCAGCGAAACCGGAGCAGCGGAAAGAGCGCGCCCAGCGCCAGCAGCACGAACAGTCCGAGGCCGATGGCGCGGGCAATAAACGGTAGCGCGAGCCACAATCCGGCCCAGGACGCCACCAGAAATAGTCCGACGATAGTGAGCAGCCGGGCCAGATGCGGCCAGCTTCGCTCCCACGCGATCGCATATTTTGCCCGCTGCAGCGCCTGCGTCAGCTTAAGCCGCGAAACGGCAGCAGGGTCGCGCGTTGGCTCTGACGGGTCGGGGTGGGCGCCGCTCAACAAACTCTCCGGGTTTTCAAATCAGGACTCTAGCACAACGGCGGCAATGAGGCACCCGTTCCGGAGCCGTAGCCCCCACCTGAAAATGCGCATAACCCGAAGGAAAATGCGCATAACACGAAGGCGTGACTGCACGGCCGCGACCTCGTAACGTCGGCCATCGGACCATCAGGGACCTCGAGGAAAGACTATGGACAAGAAAACACACGACAAGGGGCTGGAAATTCGCAAAGCCGTGTTGGGCGAGGCGTATGTCTCGAACGCGCTCAAGAATGCCGACGATTTCAACAAGCCGTTTCAGGAGCTGGTCACCGAATACTGCTGGGGCGCCGTATGGGGCCGGGAGGAATTGCCGCGCAAGACCCGCAGCATGCTCAATCTGGCGATGATCTCGATTCTGAACCGGCCGCATGAATTGCGGGTGCATATCAAGGGCGCGCTGGTCAATGGCGTGACCAAGGACGAGATTCGCGAAATTTTCATGCAGGTCGCGATCTATGCCGGCGTGCCCGCCGGCGTCGACAGTTTTCGAATCGCGCGCGAAGTGTTCGCCGAACTGGACAAGGGCTGAGGCAAGTGAAGCCGTCATTGCGAGCCAACGGGTCGCGCGAACGCGCGCCCGATGACAGGCTCCGCGAAGCAATCCACGATTGGACTCGGCGAGAGCCGGATTGCTTCGTCGCTTCGCTCCTCGCAATGACGGCTAAAATAGACTCTTAAGGATAAACCATCATGGACATCGGATTCATCGGCCTGGGCAAGATGGGCTTTCCCATGGCCCGCCGCCTGGTCGAGGCCGGGCATCAACTCGTCGTGTTCGACCAGCGCAAGGAGGCGGTCGACAAATTGGTTGCGCTGGGCGCGCAGCCCGCTTCCTCGCCAAAAGACGTGGCCGACCGCGCCGAGACGGTGCTGGCGAGCCTGCCGTCGCTGCAGGCTTCGCTCGAGGTCGCAACCGGCGCGAGCGGCGTGATCGAGGGCAAGCGCGCAAAGCGCTTCGTCGACCTCTCCACCGTCGGCTCGCACATGGCGGTGCGCATTCACGATCTTTTGGCGAAGCGCAACATCGTGCAGCTCGACAGTCCCGTCAGCGGTGGTGTCGGCGGCGCCGAAAAAGGAACGCTTGCGGTCATGGTGTCGGGTCCGCGCACCGATTTCGACGCGGTGAAGTCCGCGCTCGACGTCATCGGCAGGGTATTCTTCATCGGCGAAAAACCCGGCTCGGCACAGACCATGAAGCTCGCCAACAATCTTTTGTCGGCGACCGCTGTGGTCGCCACCTCGGAAGCGGTGGTGATGGGCGTCAAATCGGGCCTCGATCCCAACGTCATGATCGACGTGATCAACGCCGGATCGGGCATGAACACCGCGAGCCGCGACAAGTTTCCGCGCTCGATCCTGCCGCGCACCTTCGATTTCGGTTTTGCCACCGGGCTGATGGTGAAGGACGTACGGCTCTGTCTGGAAGAAGCGAAGGCACTCGGGCTTTCGATGGAAGTCGCCGAAGCGGTCGGACGTCTGTGGGAAGTCGTGATCCGCGAGATGGGCCCGGAATCCGATTTCACCTCGGCGGTCAAGCCGATCGAGAAGGCGGCGGGCGTGGTGGTCGGAGGAAGAGGCGGCCACGCGGCAAAGTAAGGCCGCTCATGACCTATGCACTCCGTTGTCTTGGCCCCCAAGTTGTTAGGTAAGAAAGAACCAGCACCGGGTGAAGCAAGTAACGGGTGAAGCAAGTAACGCCGGTGGTTATGGGTTCCCGCTTTCGCGGGAACGACACTCACTCACAGCCACGGCGCGGGCTTGTCCATCGCAATCAGGTCATCGATCTCGATGCGGGGCCGCACCACGGCGTATTGATCATCCTTGACCAGCACTTCCGGCACCAATGCGCGGGTGTTGTAGGTGCCGGACTGCACCGCGCCGTAGGCGCCGGCCGTCATGATCGCCAGGAGATCGCCGGGTTTGGGCTCGGGCAGAGTCCTGTCGAGCGCGAGATAATCGCCGCTTTCGCAAACCGGTCCGACCACGTCGGCGACGATTGTCGGCGCGAAGTTCGCGGCCGCAACGACCGGCAGGATGTCGTGATGGGCTTCGTACAATGTCGGACGGATCAGGTCGTTCATCGCCGCGTCGATGATGACGAAATTCTTCGCCTCGCCGTGCTTCACATAGATCACGCGGGTGACCAGGATGCCGGCATTGCCGACGATCATCCGTCCCGGCTCGAACATCAGCGTGCAACCGAGATTATGCGTCACCCGCTTGACAACAGCGGCATAGGCGGCCGGCTCCGGTGGCGCTTCCTGATCCAGATAATAGGGAATGCCGAGCCCGCCGCCGAAATCGACATGGCTGATGGCATGGCCATCGGCGCGCAGCGTTTGCACGAATTCGGCCAGCAGCCGGAAGGCTGCTTCCAGCGGCACCAGATCGGTGATCTGGCTGCCGATATGCATGTCGACGCCGGTGACGCGAATGCCCGGCAGTTTCGCGGCGCGGGCGTAGACTTCGCGGGCGCGGCCAAGCGGCACGCCGAACTTGTTCTCGGACTTGCCGGTGGAGATTTTGGCGTGCGAGCCGGAATCCACGTCCGGATTGACCCGAACCGAGATCCGCGCGGTGCGGCCGGTCTCGGCGGCAAGCCGCGACAGCAATTCGAGCTCGGGCTCGGATTCGATGTTGATGCAGAGAATCTCCGCTTCAAGCGCCGCGCGCAGCTCGGCTTCGGTCTTGCCGATACCCGAGAACAGGATTTTTCCCGGCGGAACGCCGGCGGCCAGCGCGCGCTTCAACTCGCCGCCCGAAACCACGTCGGCCCCGGCGCCGAGCTTTGCCAGCGTGCGCAGCACCGACTGGTTCGAGTTGGCCTTCAGGGCATAGCAGACCAGCGCCTTCTCATCGGCGAAGGCGTCGCTGAACACCCGGTAATGACGCTCCAGGGTCGCGGTCGAATAGCAATAGAACGGCGTGCCGACCGCATCCGCCAGCTCAATCAGATTCACCGCCTCGGCGTGCAGCACGCCGTTGCGATAGTCGAAGTGATTCATGGCGGGCTCAGTCGTTGAGGAGCGGATCGAGAATGAAAGGTGTCTTGCGGCCTTTGGTGGCGGCCGGCGGCGCGTCGGTCCCGGAATACGGATTGAACACGCCTGGCCTGCCCGCCACTTCGGCGTCGGTATCGGCCGGTGCCGCAACGGCCGCCGATGATGCAGCCGGCGGCAGGTCGAGGCCGCCTTTGCGGCCACAGCCTGCGAGCGCGAGCACAACCGCGCTCAAAAGGATGATGGCCCATCCCGAAGGTCTCGGGCTGTAGTTGCGATTCACGATGAAATCCTCAATGCGGGCGGCACCATACAAAGATTGCCCTGTTCTGGCGAGGCCTGCACAAGCATGAAATTGCAGCGAAATTCCTGTGCTCAGCCCAATTTTCGCTCTTTTTCCAGCCGCCTGAGCCAGCCTTTCGCTTGCGCCAGCACGTTCTTCGGCGCCGTCCCGCCATGGCTGGTGCGGCTTTTCACCGAGGCTTCCACCGAAAGCACGTCCAGAACCGCCGCTGTGATTCCCGGCTCGACTGCCTGCATGTCTTTCAACGGCAGCTGCTGCAGCGGCACGGCTTGCTTCGACGCCTCGGCGACGATGCGCCCGGTGACGTGATGGGCATCGCGGAACGGCATTTTCAGCGTCCGCACCAGCCAGTCGGCAAGATCGGTGGCGGTGGCATGGCCCTCGCCCGCGGCGGCTTTCATTCGCGCTTGGTCCGGCACCATGTCGGCGACCATTCCGGTCATCGCCCGGACGGCCAGCGAGAGCGCGCCGAACGCTTCCATCGCGCCCTGCTTGTCCTCCTGCATGTCCTTTTGATAGGCCAGCGGAAGGCCCTTCATCACGATCAGCAATGCGGTCAACGCGCCGATCACCTTGCCGGTCTTGGCGCGGACCAGTTCGGCTGCGTCGGGATTGCGCTTTTGCGGCATGATCGACGAGCCGGTGGTAAACTTGTCGGAGAGTCGCACCAATCCAACCAGCGGCGAAGTCCAGATCACGATCTCCTCGGCGAAGCGCGACAGGTGCACGGAGGCGATCGCCGCCGCCGACAAGGTTTCGAGCACGAAGTCGCGGTCGGAGACCGCGTCGAGCGAATTGGCCATCGGCCGGTCGAAGCCAAGCGCCTTTGCGGTGGCGTCGCGGTCGAT
>WNFS01003317.1_pt1 | contig 16705 bp, 12 predicted proteins | sample 5400141 | NCBI WGS metagenome assembly WNFS01 (sample SAMN13153358, study PRJNA577476) | soil metagenome | isolation source: 60 cm saprolite under Madrone tree | place: USA:California | collected 2016-06-14
CGGCGAGCTTTCGGGTCCCATCCATGCGATTCTCATCAACCGTCACAATTTCGCCATCGCCGACGTCAGCTATTGTGTCGCTGGATGGTATGACTTCGAGCGCCTGTCGCGTTGGATTGTCGAGTTTGAAATCTCGCGGTACGCTTAAGGCATCCCAAATTGCAGGGTCTTCGCTGCCGAGGCGATAAAGAGCGAAGCCGCCAGCCTTTTGGTCGCGCACCTCGCGCGCTTGGTTGAGGAAAGTTACGGCATCCAGAAACCAGACGGCGTGTTCCTTGTCTTCATCCTGAAAATAAAAGTACGGGCTGTAACTCGGTCCGCTTACTTCTACGCTCTTGATTTCGGCATCATTGGCGCGGCTCATCGCCTCGGCAAAAGCGATCAGCTCCGCCTTTTTCCCACCGATGGTCCAATCGTATCCATAACTGCCGATTGCGATGATCCATTGCTTGGGGTCGGAACCTTCGAGCAGGGCGCGCACCCAGCCTTCAAACCACGACCGGGACGCAAGCGGCCCCGGCGGATCGGTGTCGGATGTTTCATCAAACAACATCGCCACAAAACGATCCACGTTGTCAGCTAGCGCATCGAAGTCGACGTAATCGAGCTCCTGGCCGGGCTGAACGCACAGCCACAGCTCCTTGTTATCGTCGTGTAACGCGTCGGCGAACTTATCGATGAATTTGGTGATGTCTTTTTTGTAAGCCGGGTCGATTTGCTGCCAATCGACCACCACGCCCGAAGCTTTCGCTGTGCGCAGGATGGAAAGCACACGTTCGATAAACTGATCCTGCCGTCTCGCGGGCCCGTGCGCGAGGTTCTCAATCGCCTCCGGCTGCCAGAGGTCACCGACCTGGTTCGTTAGCAGCGGCATCAAAGCGATGCCCTTGTTGGCAGCCAGCTTTGACACACGGGTATCAGGATCAATTTGCAGATCGCCTAAGCCATCGACGACGGTCATCCATTCCGGGCAGACGTGCGTAATCTGGGCCGCGTGTTGCTGGAGCGACGCGTAACTGTACGGATCGCCATTGATGTAAAACGCGAGTCGCACTTCGTTGTCGGGCGGTTTCTTCCGCGGCCGTGGCGAAGGAGTTGGCGCTGTTCCGGCGAGTTTTTTCGCCGCCTGTCGCGCCGCGCCAAACTTCTGCCACAGCAGGGAAGCTGGAGACAGTTGACCGGCCGGATTTTGCTTTTGCAGCGCTTTTAGTTGGCCCTTTAACTGCCGCAGCGAAAACGGCACATTCATTTGCGGTGCGACAAAAAGCGTCTGAACGAACAGCACCGTTCCGAGAAAAAGCAGCACGCCCGTGATGAGCAGAATCAGGCGCAGACGGGGCCAGCGTTTACCGGTCGGATCAGAGAACACGAACGGGGTGACTTGTTCTGGAGGAAATTCAGGCATGCGGCGGCTATAATCGCTCAGACGTGGCAATAAGAAAATCCCATTCTCTTATTCGGTATCCCTTTGTCACATCCTCAATCGCTCAGCGGGCGAGAGCTGCCGCAGGTGCATGGGTGGCCTCGCCCTTTCAGGGAGAGGGGAGGGTGAGGGTAATTTAAGAACCGACGCCTGCACCGGAACCCCTCACCTTTGTCCTCTCCCCTTGACGGAGGGGAGAGGCGGAAAAGTACGAATCGCCTTTGAATTGGTTCGTCCATCACGCAAGATTGGACGTTGGACGTTGATTGATGGACTTTGATTCAAATGCATATAGAGCCGGATGCACTGCCCACTGGACACGCCGGGATCGCTGCGCGTTTTAAAAAAGGCCCTACAATTCATTCGAGCGCCTGGGTTGTTCCCGGAGCAACGGTTGTTGGCGACGTTACACTTGAGGAAGAATCAAGCGTTTGGTACGGCGCCGTTCTGCGCGGCGATATCAATCGTATCATCATTGGCCCGCGCTCGAATGTTCAGGACAATGCGGTCATCCATCTCGATACAGACTATCCCACTGTCGTAGGCGAGTTGGTCACGATCGGCCACAGCGCCATCGTGCACGCCTGCAAAATCGACAATGAAGTGCTTGTCGGGATGGGCGTCATTATTCTTGACGATGTGGAAGTCGGCCCGCGTTGCATCATCGGCGCAAATGCGCTTGTCACTGGCGGCATGAAAATTCCGCCTGGCTCACTCGTGCTAGGATCACCAGCGAAAATTCGCCGGCAGCTTACACTCGACGAGCAGAAGGATATCGCGCGGTGGGCGTGGAGCTACGTCGAAACAGCGAAGGAGTTCCGCGAATTTTGCTAAACGACTTGCCGCCGTAAAATCGGACAACAATACTCGCAGCATGAAAACTATTACTGGCTTCGCATTAGCTACTCTTCTGTCCGTGATCATCCCCCAGGCGAGGTTATTGGCCGAAGAAACGCAATCCGCAGACATGCGCCTTTATCCTCTAGCAACTATCCAATGGAAGGAGGGACCAGCGGCTTTGCCTCCCGGGGCAAAGGTGGCCGTGTTGGAAGGCGATCCAACAAAAGAAGGGCCGTTCGTGGTGCGCTTTCAGTTTCCTGACGGCTATCACGTACCGCCGCATACCCATCCAAAAACGGAGCGTGTCACTGTGATTTCGGGCGCACTTTACCTCGCCACCGGAGAAGCACTCGATCGCAATAGCGCCAAAAAACTTCCCGCCGGCTCATTCGGTTACTGGCCTGCTGGAATGAAACACACTGCCTGGTCCGAAGGAGAAACCGTCATTCAACTCCACGGGATTGGTCCGTGGCAGATCAACTATGTGAATCCTGCGGACGATCCGAGGACCGCAAAGAAGTCGCCCTGAGAATTCTACTGATTTTGTACGGCGTCTGTGTCAGCCCCGAAAACTTTCGGGGTTCACAGAATGGAGCCGCGGGGAGGCGAGCGAGATAGACGGGCAGCTCGTTAGAGCGAGAGAGCGGGAGCGAGCGAGTCAAACGCCCTACAGTTCTTTGGCAAGTTCGCGCGCGTTCTCGCGCAGTAATTCCGCTGCGCGTTTCATCTTTTCTCCCTGACTCATTCCCGGTCGCGCGTTCTCGTAAACAGCGTCGAACAGCTCGCGGACCTCTTGATCTTTCGTGGCGCGGCCGACAATTGCGAAAACAGGCTTACCGAGTTTTCGCGCCAGCCGCGCCACGCCGGCAGGCGTTTTCCCTTCGAGCGTCTGGCGATCCAGACTTCCTTCCCCTGTAATCACAATGTCGGCATCTTTGATTTTGGCTTCGAGGTCGACGGCTTCCGCGACAACATCGAATCCCGGTCGGATCTTCGCGCCGCAAAAACTCATCAGCCCAAATCCGAGTCCGCCCGCCGCGCCGGCGCCAGGTTCATTGCGATAATCAAAACCAAATTGTTGGGCTGCTACGTCTGCGAGCCTGGTTAGTGACCGCTCCAAAATGTCGATGTTGGCCTTTGTCGCGCCTTTTTGCTGACCAAACACTCGCGTCGCGCCATTTTCCCCCAGTAACGGGTTCTTCACATCCACCGCCGCGATGATGTTTAACTGTGGAGGCAGCCGTATCGGCTGCCTTCTTGAGTTTGCAGGCGACACGCCTGCCGCTACAGGAGCCTCAATCCTCGTCAGGTCTCGCAGCTCACTCACACCGTCAGTCAATTCCTTTGCACCGGAAAAGAATCGAAAGCCTAATGCGCGCGCCATGCCGAAGCCGCCGTCGTTGGTTGCGCTACCACCAAGACCGATGATGATTTCAGCCGCACCGCGCCTCGCTGCATCCAAAATCATTTCGCCGACACCAAATGTGTTCGCGCGAATCGGATCTCGTTCGTTTTCGGAGAGCCGTCGCATCCCGGCGGCTTCGCTCATTTCCATCCCGGCTACCTTTTCGTCTCCGATCCAGGCGTAACGCGCGTCGATCTCACGGCCCAGCGGGTCATGTGCTTTGCATTGCACCCATGAGCCGCCGCGCGCATTGCAAATAACTTCCGCAGTTCCCTCGCCGCCGTCTGCCATCGGCACGATTTCGATTTTCGCATCCGGCAGGACATCGCGCAGTCCTGTCGCGATGTTTTCCGCAACTTCCCGCGCACCAAGCGCGCCTTTGAATTTGTCCGGGGCGATTAAGATTTTCATGGTTCCACTGGGCAGGCGAACGTCCGAATGAGAAATTCTCAATCGGTAATTAGGAATCCAAAATGGAATCACTCCCACTCGATCGTACTCGGCGGTTTGCTGGAGATGTCGTAACAGACGCGGTTGACGCCTTTGACTTCGTTGCTGATGCGATTCGAAATGCGTGCCAGCAGTTCGTACGGGAGGCGGACCCAGTCGGCAGTCATGCCGTCCTGACTTTCGACGATGCGAAGAACGACCGTGTTCTCGTACGTTCGCTGGTCGCCCATGACGCCGACTGATTGCACAGGAAGCAAGACGGCAAACGATTGCCAAACTTTGTAATACCAATCGTCGGCTTCCATTTCGCTTTGCACAATCGTGTCCGCTTCGCGCAAAATGGTTAATCGCTCGGGCGTGACTTCACCAAGAATGCGGACGGCGAGACCCGGCCCGGGGAAGGGCTGGCGATAGACAATTTCTTTTGGCAAACCCAGCTGCAAGCCTGCCTGGCGCACTTCGTCTTTGAACAATTGGCGCACTGGCTCGACGAGTTCGAAATCCATTTTCTCCGGCAACCCACCGACGTTGTGATGGCTCTTGATCACCTGGGCGGGATTGCCCTGTATCGATACGCTCTCAATGACGTCGGGGTAAAGCGTGCCTTGCGCCAGGAAACGGAATTTGTGATCGGTGACTGGTGACCGGTGATCAGCCTTTGCGAGATCGACAATTGCGTCTTCAAACACGCGGATGAACTCGTTGCCGATAATTTTGCGTTTTTGCTCAGGATCGGTGATTCCGCGCAATTTCGACAGAAACCGCTCCGAAGCGTCTACATATTTGAGTTGGATATGAAAATTCTCGCCGAAAACGCGCTGCACAATTTCTTCCTCGCGCGCGCGCAGCAGTCCGTTATTCACGAAAATACAGGTGAGCTGGTCGCCGATTGCTTTGTGCAGAAGCGCAGCGGTCACTGAAGAATCGACGCCACCGCTCAAACCGAGCACGACCTTTTGATCGCCGACCTGTTTCCTGACGCGGGCGCAAGCTTCCTCGATGAACGAGGCCATCGTCCAGTCCATCGCGCAGTGGCAGACGTGATACACGAAGTTCTGCAGGATTTCCCTGCCGCGTGGCGTGTGCGCGACTTCGGGATGAAATTGCAAGCCATAAAGTTTGCGTTGCCGATTTTCCACGGCGGCAAAATCGCAACCTTCGGTCGTCGCGACGACGTGAAAACCTTGGGGCAATGCGGTGACTTCGTCCCCATGGCTATTCCAAACGTCGAGCTGGTTGCCTAATCCATCGAAGAGTTCGGATCCATTCCTGATGTGCAACATGCCAGCGCCATACTCGCGCCGTCCGGTGAAGACGACCTGGCCGCCAAGGTGATGCGCCATCAGCATCAGACCGTAACAAATTCCCAGCGTGGGAATGCCCAGCGAAAAAACTTCTGGATCGATTTGCGGGGCGCCTTTGTCATAAACGCTGGCTGGTCCGCCGGAAAGAATGATCCCGTTTGGCCTCAGCGCAGCGATTTCTGCGGCTGGCGTGTTGAAGCGAACAATTTCAGAATACACCTGACACTCGCGGATTCGCCGGGCGATGACCTGCGTGTACTGCGACCCGAAATCGAGGATGAGAATCTTTGAGTGCGTCGAGGGGGTTGCCATCTCTGTGCGCTACGGATGGGTTTGTGGGACGCTGTGCTCTGCAGCCGGATCGTCGGGCGATCGCTCCAATGGGCCGACCGTCCCCTGACCGGTCACGCCCCGCTCTAACTGCCCTTGCACTTCCCCAGTCGTGCGTTGTTCCAGCGGGTCCGTGCAGCCGACCACGGCGAGGCACGCAATGACGAGCGCAATTGAAAGGGGCTTCATCTGCTTATCTTAGGAGGCGACTGCTCCATTGCAAGAGGGTTGAAGCGTTGAAGAGGTCCCCAACCCTATGACAATGTTGTTGCCGCCGCACGCTTCAACGCTTTAACGGTTTAACGGCTGTGATTGATCCGGAACTTTTGCTTCAGGGCTATCGGCTCGGTGTTTTTCCCATGGCGATGGAGGATGATTCGATCGAGTGGTTCTCGCCAGACCCGCGTGCCATTCTGCCGTTGGAAGACTTTCATGTGCCGCATGCGTTGCGACGTGTGCTACGCAAGAGAGTTTTTGAAACAAGTATTAACAACGCGTTTTCAGAAGTGATCGCCGCCTGCGCGAGACGGGAAGATACATGGATCAATCAGGAGATTATCGAGAGCTACATGCGGCTGCATGAGCTTGGCCACGCGCATTCCGTCGAAGCCTGGAAGCAAGGCAAGCTCGCCGGCGGCCTTTACGGCGTCGCCGTTGGAGGCGCGTTTTTTGGGGAATCGATGTTTCATCGGGTGACCGATGGCTCCAAGATTGCACTAGTGGCACTGGTTGAGCATTTGCGCGCTCGCAAGTTCGTGTTGCTGGACACGCAATGGCTGACACCGCACCTGCAACAATTTGGCGGTATTGAAATTTCGCGAAGCCATTACCTGCGCATCTTGCAGAGAGCGGCCGAGTTGCCACGGAAATTTCTCTGAAGCAGTTTCATGGGCGTTGTAGCCACCGGCCTGTGGCCGGTCCGCGTTGGCGCACTTTCAATACTTGTGAAACGGCCCGCAGGGCCGTGGCTACGGAGGAGCATCGAACATCATGTAGAAGCTGGCGACCTAATGGGTGCCAACAATTGATAGTGCAGGAATCTGACCGATATTGCAGGCTCACATGGTTGGTTGGATTTTAAAGAAGATTTTAGGCTCGAAAAATCAGCGCGAGCTCAGGCGGCTTGCACCGATTGTGCGCCGGATTAACGAGTTTGATGAGCAGTTCAAGAGCTTGTCCGACGACGGCTTGCGCGCGAAGACCGCGGCTTGGAAGGAAGAACTCTCAAAGATTCCGGAGCTCACGGACCAATGGAAAAAGCTGGATGAAATTCTGCCGGAAGCGTTCGCGGTGGTGAAAAATGCGGCTCGCCGCCTGAAGGAACGGCAGCATTCCTTCACGGTGTGTGATCAGCCCATGGTCTGGGACATGGTGCATTTCGACGTGCAGTTGCTAGGCGGGATTGTCTTGCATCGGGGACGGATCGCGGAGATGGCGACGGGCGAAGGCAAAACGCTGGTCGCAACTTTGCCGCTTTACTTGAACGCGCTCATTGGCCGCGGCGCGCATTTGGTGACAGTGAACGATTACCTGGCGCGACGCGACGCGGAATGGATGGGCCAACTTTACAATTTCCTCGGACTGACGGTTGGCTGCATTCAACATGATGAGGAGCCAGATGCGCGTCGCGAGCAATACGCGAAGGACATCACGTACGGCACGAACAGCGAGTTCGGTTTCGATTATTTGCGCGACAACGGGATGGCCACGACGCGTGACCAACAAGTCCAGCGCGGTTACCACTTCGCAATTGTCGACGAGGTCGATTCCATTTTGATTGACGAGGCGCGCACGCCGCTCATCATCAGCGGCCCGGCGACGATTTCCACCCATCAGTACGACAAATGGAAACCGCTCATCGAGCAGTTGGTCCGGAAGCAGAACATGCTTTGTAACCGGGTGGCCAGCGAAGCGATTGAAAAATTCGAACAGGCAGATGTGGAGACCGGCGGACGTCTCATGTTCAAAGTGAAGCTCGGTCAACCGCGTAATAAGCAGCTGCTACGGATGATGGAAGATCCGGACAAGCGCCGTGCCATCGATAAAGCCGAGCTTTCGTTTTACCAGGACACGCGCAAGGAAGAATTGTTCGCGCTCAAGGAAGAACTGTTCTTCACCATCGATGAGAAATCGAACGAAGCCGATCTTTCCGAGCAGGGGCGCAGCTTCCTCAATCCAGATGATCCAAACGCATTCGTGTTGCCGGATTTGATCAACGAGTTCACCGAGATCGATCTGGACCAGACACTCACACCTGAAGAGAAAGATAAGAAAAAAGCGGAGCGGCAGCAGCATTGCGATGCCCAGGCCGAGCGGATCCATAACATCTCACAGCTACTTCGCGCCTATTGCTTGTTCGAGAAGGATGTCCAGTACGTTATCGAAGATAACAAGGTCGTGATTGTCGATGAGTTCACCGGCCGCAAAATGCCAGGGCGCCGGTGGAGCGATGGCTTACATCAGGCAGTCGAAGCGAAGGAAGGCGTCCAGATCGATCGCGAGACCCAAACCTTGGCCACAATCACGATCCAAAATTATTTCAGGCTTTATCAAAAACTGGCAGGAATGACAGGCACAGCGGAAACGGAAGCAGCCGAGTTTCACGATATTTACAAGCTGGACGTGAACATGATTCCTACCAACCGCCCGGTGCGGCGTAACGATAACAACGATCGGATCTACAAGACGCGGCGCGAAAAGTACAACTCGGTCATTAAGGAGATCAAGGAAGCTCACGCGAGAAGTCAGCCGGTGCTGGTTGGCACGGTCAGCGTGGAAGCCTCTGAATTACTCAGCCGTATGCTGAAGCGCGAAAAAATCCCGCACAACGTCTTGAACGCGAAGTTCCACATGCAGGAGGCTGAGATTGTGGCGCGCGCGGGCCAACCGGGTACGGTCACAATTTCAACGAACATGGCCGGCCGCGGCACCGATATTAAGCTTGGGCCCGGCGTTATAGAACGCGGTGGATTGATGGTGGTCGGGACGGAGCGCCACGAGGCGCGCCGAATCGATCGGCAACTGCGTGGACGTTGCGCGCGCCAAGGCGATCCGGGCGCATCGCGGTTCTATGTCAGTTTCGAAGACGATTTGATGCGCAATTTCGGAGCAGCCGATCGGATGACGAGAATCATGGAGCGCTTCGGGCTCGAGGAAGGCCAGGAGCTCGAGCATCGATGGTTGAACAAGTCGGTCGAGACTGCGCAGAAACGCGTTGAGCAGCGCAACTATCTCGTTCGAAAGCGCACGCTCGATTTCGATGACGTGATGAACATGCAGCGCGAAGTGGTTTACACTTATCGCAACGAAGTCATCGATTCCGAAGAACCGCGCAAGCTCATCTACGAGGTGATCGACGAGGCTATACCGGCAAAAGTGAAAGAGTATCTCGACGTCGATGAGCCGAATTACACCGGTTTCGTCCATTGGGTGAACACCACTTTCCCGCTCGGGTTGACGAAGGAAAAAGCGGAATTTGAAACGCGCAGCGTCGACGAAAACGCGCAGTTCCTGGTTGAAAAGATCAAGAACGCTTATGAGCGCAAGTCCGCCTACGAAGAACCCACGGCGGTGAAAAGCCTGGAGCGCTACATCATCCTCAACGCGATCGACCGTCTCTGGCAGGAGCATCTCTACGCTATGGATGCGCTGCGCGAAGGCGTTTATCTCCGAGGCTACGCGCAAAAAGATCCGCTCATTGAGTACAAGACCGAGGCGTACGACATGTTTGTGGAATTAATGGCTAATATTAAGAACGAAGTGCTAAACAATTTGTTCCGCAGCACTTCGAACCTTCAGGCGTTCGAGAATTTCCTGGCCAGTTTGCCGCAATTTTTGCTGCGCGAACATGCACCTATCGCGCCAACGGCGGGCGCTGCGTCGCGCGCGCGCCAGCCTCAACCAGTCGGCGCAATGGCTGGAATTGCCGGAGATGGCGACGGCGATGGAGCAGGGGAAGTGTCAATCGATCTTCCGGTTCGACGCTCAATACCAAAGGTCGGCCGGAACGAACCGTGTCCCTGCGGCAGCGGAAAAAAATACAAGAACTGCTGCGGTCGTGTCGCGTAAATCGTAGCGCCGCATCATCTCAGCCTGTCATTCCGAGCGAAGTCGAGGAATCTCTGACTGTTTCAGAAATATCGAGAGATGTCTCGACTCCGCTCGACATGACAAGTCAGGATGGCCGTTCGACTTCGTAGGTTGTAATCTCTAATTGATGCCCGTCCGGATCGCGGAAATAGATCGAGTGCGAAATCTCATGATCCTGGAATTCAAATTTGATTTCGCGCTTTTTTAGTTCGCGCTGCGCTGCCAGAAAATTTTCGCGATTCGCGCGAAAGGCGAGGTGAAGCATTCGAAGATCGCGGTGAGTTGGTGGTGCAAATTTTGCATTCGGGTTCGCCGGGAACAATGCAAGCCCGGTATTCCCCTTTCCGACAAAAGTCGGGACACCGTCCCACGCACCCTCGTGAAGTCGCTCGAACCCGAGAACGTCGATATACCATTCGGCCGATCGCTCGATGTCGCGCACGCCCATAGCTACATGATCAATTCCTTCAAGTTCCATAGTAGGGTTCGACACAATTTACAAAATTGCTGGGATCAAATAAAGGTGGAACGCGTTGTCCTCAACGCGTTGGCGCCTGATGCGGCTTCTGCCCGGATGCTTATAATGAATACCACCGATATGGAAAGCAAGACTGCGCCTTCGGCGGTTTTTTCGGACATCGCCTTCAGGAGAAGTCGATCCACCTTGTTAGCTATAGCTGTGCTTCAGTCGCGCTAACGCCGCTCAGTGCGTCTAATCCAAACGGTCATCCAGCTTCCCACTTCGCAATGCGTCGAGAAATGCGGGATAATCTTTGAGCGGACCCCCAACGGCCCGCCAAATTACTTTTGGCTTCGCGTCATTCTTCGCGAGTTTAGCAACCAAGATGTGGAAGGTGTGAGCGATCCCGCCGCGCTCGTAGTGCACGACATAATATTCGCCGCCGATCGCCGCCCAAATGAGGCGCTTGCCTGGGAGAGTTGGATCCATGATGGAATCAGTCGCGTTCCACTTTTGACCGGGTTCTGCGATCCTTCCGTCGTCGGCGCAAAGTGCAATAACCGATAGTGGCAAATCGCGGGTGGAATGAACTTCGTGGAAGCGCGGCGAATCCTGCAGCATCCTGCGATCTTCCGCCGGAAGCTTTGTTACATTCGCGTAACACAAGCTCTGCATCGCGGCGGTGAGCAATAAAAAAAGACGAATATGTTTCATGACCATCGTAAATATTTACCAACGAGTGATCTTACTTCAGTCGCTTTCACTTCAATTCTGCCTTCGCAAATACTTCGAGCATTTCATTCTCTGAAGGCGGTTGCAGGACATTATGTGCTGCAAAATCTTCAGCCTGCGGATAATTCGTAGCGCGAATGCGCTCAGCCGCTTTCGCTCGATCGTAAGGCGTATGTCGAAGCTGAACATCTGATCCAAGTAAGACCCAATACGCGCCTGCTTTTCCGAAAGGCATTCCCACACTGCCAGCATTGACGACCCGCGTTCTTCCGATCATTCGGTCGAACTGTATGTGGGTATGACCGCACACGACGACGGGCGCGTCGATCCCGTCAAAGATTGATGAGAGGCGATCGTCAGGCGTAAGAGCGGTAAACACCTCATTTTCGTTTCGCGGCGTCGCATGGCAAAACAGCACCTCGCCTAACCCGCTAATCTCAAGCCGAAGAGTTTTCGGCCAACTGGCTAACAAATGTTCGTGTTCAGGATCAAGCTCCTTCGCCGTCCAGCGTATGATCTCACGAAATTGCTCTGAGACATTTGCCGCCTCCTTGCCGGCCATCTGTTCCAGAACGGCAACCTCACCGTTACCCAGGATAAAGTGCACTGGAATCTCGAGGCTCAACAAGTGAGCGAGTGTTTCGAATGGCATCGGACCCGGAACAACATCCCCTCCAATCACAACATGATCTACGCCTGCCTGACGGATCTCTTCGATTACTGCCTCAAGTGCGGGGAGATTCCCGTGGATGTCATAGATTGCGGCGATCGGCATAACACGCGAGAAGACTTTCGAAAGCGCAGGCGTTAACCAAGTTATCGTTCTCCAACGACGTTTTCGAGTTCAATGCGCTTCATGCTTTAACTGGCCGCCGTAAACAATCGATGCCTGTAAGCTTGTCACCTAACGAGAACGAGATAAGCCACCCAGCACTTTGGGAATTGACTTGCGCATGAATGGACAGCTTATAACAAAGTGTTGGGTTGGCTTCATCGGCTGGTCAGATGCGGACGTCCTATCATGCGCGCGGCGCGGTTCGCGTGCCACTTCGGATAAATAAAACCAGCGATATGGCAAACAGGAGCAGCCCGACAGGACAAATGATCAGAGCCAGCAGCTCGGCGAAAAACGAGATATCCGGCGCTCGCATCGGCTGTGGCCGCTCAGCGATGAATCTGTCTAATTCGCTTGCTTCCACGCGGCGGCATGGGCGCGGACTGGATAACCGAAACCTTTGAGGACAACTTCGCCTAGTTCTTCGAATAATAGTCCTTTGCCGATGCATAGGTCTGGAATTGCGTTCGAGACCAGGATCTGTTCCGGCTGCGCGTGAGCGCAGAGCCGAGCGGCGAGTTGAACTGTCGATCCAAAGAGATCGTTATTTTGCTCGACGGGTTCGCCTGCGGCGGCGCCGACTCGCACCTTGAGCGGCCGCTCGGGGTTCGTTTGCGCGTGCTTTTCCAATTCGCGCTGAATCTGAATCGCGCATCGAACTGCGCCCGCTGCCGACACGAACGACGCCATGATCCCGTCCCCGGTGTGCTTGACCTCGCGACCACCTAACGCGGACAGCGCATTTCGCACGATCGTGTCGTGCACGCCCAGGATTACAAGCGCCTCTTCGTCACCCAGCGATTGAGTCAACGTTGTCGAATTCACAACATCGGTGAACAGAACAGTCCGAATACCGGGGTCGCGTTCATCGGCTGCGCCACCGGGCATCAGCACAGCTCCTTCCGGATTTGTTTCGGTGCCGCCGAGAAATACTTCTGCGACGTCCGGCTCTACCTCGATGATCTTCTCGGCTAGCAATCCGTGCGCTTCGCGATGGACGCAGGCGGCCGCTTCTGCGCTCGGCGCATGGGCGAGACAAAAAACTTTTCTGCCACTCTCGTTAACCCAGTATTTGTGGTACTCAACGCCGTATTTCCGCTGCGTTTCCATATCCTTCGCGTGAGCCTTTGCGACATCTTCCGCGGTGGTTCCCTCCGGGAGATTGTGAATGTCCATGTATAACGGCATAGGCGCAGATTTTAGCGAGATATTACGCGATGCAAAACGTTGATGCCGGCAGGGTGACTAAGCGTTTGATAAACCACGCAGTAACGTTCAGTCAGTCGAAGCAACGTGGCGATTTGATCTTCGCTGGCGTCAGTATCCAGATCGAAGTTGAGTCGAATTTGCTTGAAACCAATGGGCACATCTTTGGAAACGCCGAGAGTCCCGCGAAAATCCAGATCGCCCTCTGCTCGGATCGTAGCGTTGCGTAATGGAATATCCAGAGCGGTGGCGACTGCGCTTAGCGTGACACCTGCGCAGCCTACAAGTGCTTCGAGTAACATATCAGCAGAACATGCGCTCCGCCCATCGCCACCAGTCGCAGGATGAAGTCCGGCTGTGACGCGCGCTTTTCCAGTTTCGATTTTGCAGGTGATGTTTTCGCCGACGTGTCCCTCGGCGTGGAGTGTGATCGAGGCGGTTTCAGGACGCTCCCGATATTGCGCTTTCAGCGGCGCCTGTAACGATCTTAGCTCGTCAGCATTCATGGACTGTCGTTGGTATGACTATACGCTGCGCAAATTCTGCGAGGAATGTTTTTAGTAACACCGGGCTTCGGCCCGGTGGGCCCGGCTGAGCCGACAAAACCGTTTTAACGGTTTGCTTGGAGAAAAAGCCGTTGAAACGGCTCGTGCAGCTCGTCGCGTTGTGCACCCGGCTGAAGCCAGGTGTTAATGAGACCAGCGAACCGATAATCCATTTGGCAAATCTCAATATTTCCAGCGTTGCTGTGACATCACGAAGTATCGGCGTTCCTTGCTACTTGGTGCTCGGGTTAATGTTTTGATTCACTCGAAAGAAATTATCGGGATCGTATTTCTTTTTGATCGTGACAAGCCGCTCGTAATTGTCTCCGTAAGTCTTTTTCACGCGTTCTTCGCCTTCGTCACCCATCAAAAAGTTTACGTACGCGCCACCGGCGGAGTAGGGATGAAGCGCATCGTAGTAACTCTTCGTCCATGAGATAATTTTTTCTTTATTCGCCGGATCAGGATCAACGCCCACCATTACCTGCGCCCACTTGGCATCGCGATAATTCCAGGCAGTATCAGTTTTGGCGATGCGCGACGCGGCTCCATTGATCGGATACATATGCATGGTGGAGTGCATCGTTGGAAGCCTTTCACCGAATCGAATGTGCTGCGCAATGGCGTCGTCGCTAATCTCATTCACGAAATCGGCGCGCCAATACCACTGCAGGCCGGAGGGATAGAGCGCGTCAAACATCGTTTGTAACGCGGGCTGCGGCAGCGGGCCTACAAAATCGAGCGCAGGCTTTTTGAAGGCGCGGATCGGCTCGAACGTTTTTTCCGCTTTCTCCTGAGGTCCGACGTATGCCCAGACCACCCCGCACATTTTTTTCAGGTGCAGATGTTCGGGAAAAGGAGCGACGGGTGGCACGGTTAAAAAAGCAAAAAAGCCGTTCAAATCATCGGGTGCTGCGGGGATCAGGTCCCGGTACCATTTCATTACGTCGGCTGTTTCGGTCAGTTCGTACAGCATTGGACCGCCGTAGATCATATCGATTGGGTGCAGCTTAAACATAAAGGAAGTTACGACGCCGAAATTCCCGCCGCCGCCGCGTAGCGCCCAGTACAAATCGGAATTCTCATCCTTATTTGCTTTAACAAAATCGCCATTGGCTAATACGACATCGGCCGAGAGCAAGTTGTCGATGCTCAGCCCGCACTTGCGCGTCAGATGTCCGACGCCTCCGCCTAGCGTTAATCCGCCAACGCCGGTCGTGGAAATAATTCCGCTCGGAGTGGCGAGACCGAACACATGTGTGGCGTGATCCACATCGCCCCACACGCATCCGCCACCAACAGTGACCGTGCGAGCTGCGGGATCGACCCGCGTGTATTTGATCGGGCTCAGGTCGATGACCAGACCGTCATCGCAAATTCCCAAGCCTCCGGCATTGTGCCCGCCGCTTCGAATCGCAACAAGGAGATCATTTTCTCGCGCAAAGTTTACGGAACGAATTACGTCAGCCACATCCGCGCAAAGCGCGATCATCCGCGGCTTCTTGTGAATCATCCCATTGTAAACCTCGCGAGCATCATCGTAATCTTTATCGCCCGGTTGTATCAGTCGGCCACGCAGGTTTGCTTTGAAATCGGCGATAGAATTTTCGTTGAGCATGACGAAAGTGTCACTGAAACGGTCATGCGGTCAACATGTCCAGTCGCAGCATTTTCATTGAGCTGATAGCGGCCACACGGATAGTATGTTCGAACACGACCCAGAGCGATGTTGCATCCGGATGGATTCTGGACACGGCGAGATTTTTTAAAACTCGCCGGCCGTGCGGGATTGCTCAGCGCACTTCCAACGCTGGCTAGTGCTGCCGCCGCGCTTGAGTCCGACACAGTTTGCATTTCGATCCTGCACACAACCGACCTCCACGGTCATATCCTGCCCAGCGCCGATTACAACGGGAATCCTGATTACGGCGGGTTAGCGCGTTGCGCGGCGCAAATTCGGCGGTGGCGCCGGCAAAATCCGAACTCAATTTTGATCGACGTTGGCGACGTCTACCAAGGCACGGACGTCAGTTTGCGAAACAAAGGCGAATTGATGATCGAGCTATTCAATCATCTGAAATACGACGCGTGGATCGTGGGCAATCATGAGTTCGATTGGGGAATCGATACGTTTATCAACGCGCTGCAGAGATCGGCAATGCCGGTGTTAGCTGCAAACATGATCCTGAATGGAAAGCCGGCGGGCGTATCTTCGGATTCGCAACATCCATTCGCGAAGATTCAGCCGCTCATCGTGAAGGAAATCGCGGGGATCAAGCTGGCCATCATTGGAGTGACAACGCCGGGAATGCCGTTTTGGCTTCCGGGCGAATTCACGCGGGGCATCGAGTTTCAGAATCCCGTCGAACCCGTTCGCCGTGCAATCGCGACGGCAAAGGAGAAGGGTGCAGATGCGATTGCGCTCAGTGGCCATATGGGATTGAAAATGCGCACCGGCGGCGATGATTTTGCCAATACTGTAATGGCTCTAACCTCGGAATTTCCAGAGGTGCCAGTGTTTATCGCTGGTCACACGCATCAGGTAATTCCAAGTCGTCTGACCAATCGTGTGCTTTTCACTCAGGCAGATCATTTCGGCATTCACGTCGGGCGAGTCGATCTTCTGTTCGATCGTAATTCGAAAAAGCTGCTCCATCGGGAAGCGATCTGCGAGATGATGGACAACCGTTTCCATCCCGATCACGTGATTGTTTCGCGAGCGAAATCGCAGCTTGCCGAATCGGACGCTGCGCTTTCATCGCCGGTCGGCGAACTGGCCGAGACACTGCGAGGTCAAAGTCGCCCCGGCGTGCCCAGCGATGTAGAGAGACTCATAGGCGCGACGATCAGCGAAGCGCTGGTGGAGCGAAATGTGCCGGTTGATGGCGTGATGCATGGCGCTTTCGATGATAGGGCCGGTTTGGTCGCCGGCCCCAAAACGCTGAATGACCTCTGGAACTTGATTCCTTACGAAAACTACATCGTGACAGCGCGGCTTTCGCCTGAGGAAATAAAAGTTGTTATGGAAGAGGTATTCACCAGCCACGAGAAGCGCAACCTGCTTGGTTTCGAAGTGAAGACACAAG
>WNFS01002637.1_pt1 | contig 16692 bp, 11 predicted proteins | sample 5400141 | NCBI WGS metagenome assembly WNFS01 (sample SAMN13153358, study PRJNA577476) | soil metagenome | isolation source: 60 cm saprolite under Madrone tree | place: USA:California | collected 2016-06-14
CAAATAGTCGTCTTCACCGAGACGATGGACGATGACGTCGTCGACAAACGTGCCCGCAGGATAGAGCATCGCCGAATAATGCGCCTGGCCGATCGCCAGCTTTGAAGCGTCGTTCATGCTGAGGTGCTGAACTGCCGCGAGCGCGCCTCCCGGAGTGCTGCCCCTACGAATTCGGATGTCGCCCATGTGGCTGACGTCGAAAACACCGACACTTGACCGCACCCCTTTATGTTCCGCAACCAAGCCTGCGGTCGCAGGATACTCGACGGGCATGTCCCAGCCGCCGAAATTGACCATTTTCGCGCCCAAACGGCGGTGCACCGCGTTCAGCGGCGTCCTGCGAAGTTCGGTGACAAGAGGAGTCGTGACTGATTCCATTCCGCGAGCTCAGGAAGAAATTGATATTAACACGCGCCTCGAAACGCGTCAAAGAAGGGCACGGCAGTGGAATTGGAAGGGCACAGCAGACGGAAAAAAGTGGAGCGCGGCACTACGAATCGCGGAAGCTCAAAGCAACGACGCACAATACAATAGAAGAAACGCGGCATAGCCCGAATGTCCAGCTTGCTGGGTTCAGCCAACGTCAGGTACAGTTTTCTTGGAGGCTCCCATGCAGGGTCCAGTCGTTTGCGTTCAATGTGACAGGCCGGAAGGCCAGTGCAATTGCGAAAAGTATTGCACGATTTGCAAGGGGCAGGTAAACGTGAAGCTCTGCGCAGACGGCCTTTACTATTGCCCGGACTGCCGGGAAGCTTGCGATGTCTCCCTCGCGAGCAACCACAGTGAACGCTGAATCCAAGGGCATTGAGTTGCAGATTGACGCCGATGTGCGTCTGGCGGCAGCAGCCGGAGGCGCAGCGCGCTTTTTAGCGGAGGCTGCGGGACTCACGAGCAACGAAGTTGCCGACCTGCAAAAATCCATAGTTATTGCGTGCGAGGAAGCGTTTGAACACCTGGCCGGGGAGCACCCCCACCTGACAGTCACGTTTACGACTTATCGAGATCGCATCGAAGTCGCCATGGCTTATGTAGGCAGCGGTGAGCCAGCGGTGGGACTGGATCGCATTGCGGGGTTTGCGGGCCAGTTTGGAGGCTCGGGTGGGTTGGGCGGAGTCGACCGCGTACAGTTCGAAGCGCACGATGGGTTGGCCGTCACACGGTTTACCAAATACCTGGGTCACGCGCCGCACATCGCGTAGAACTTTCTTGCGAGGCAAGAACGCCGCAAATTTGGACTGTTACATTTTGAAAGAGAAAGTATTGTGCTTGATCAGCGAGCTCATCTGATCATCGCTGAGAGACATGTGCAAAGTCACGCGGTCGCCTCCTGGCGTGATGCGAACCTGATCGAGCAATGCTGCGAGATCCGGATTGTCCTTTTGCGCTTGATAACGCTTGTACAGGAAGCCTGCCTGAAGCAGTTGGCCCAGGGTGTTGGCATCCTCCGTAGAACCGCAGATCGCCTGGACTTTTGCGTTGAGGTCGCTGCCCGCTTCGACATTGATAATGGAGTTTTTCATCCGCATCACAAGCTTCGCAGCTTCGGGGAACTGCTCGATTTCCGGAGCGAGTTGCTGGATCGCCAGGCGAGTGTAAGCAGGATTGGTTACCAGCCACACGGAACTGCCCGTGTTGGCTTCGTTGATCAAGGAGAAGAACTTGTCGTTGCGCATCAGACCGTCCTCATCGCCGAAACGCACTCCAATCATTTTTTCCAGGATGCTCTTGTGCCCGTATGCGGCAGTGCTTGCGTCAATGAATACGAAGAAGAGATCGGTGGCGCCAGTTCCGGTGCCAAAGGCGTACAGAGTGTAGCCGTGGAAAGTTGACGTGGGCAGCTTTTGCTTCTTGAAATAAGCTGCGGTCGAGTCCTGGTTGAAGTTGCCGAGCGCGATGCCCACCATTTGTTCACCGGTGGGAACTGCATCCGAGCCGGCGCCCTCGGTCTTGGCGGTCATCCCCTCGGCAACGAGTGCCCAGGCGATTTCATCAACCTGGCTATTCGGATCATTGCCGGTAGAAGCGAGGAATTTTTCGAATTGGCGAAACCGCTCGGGAAGGACCTGCTCTTGCAATTGCGGAAACCATTTCAATGTGCGGGCTTTCTTCATGTCGGCATAACCAAATTCGCCGACGTCCTTCGGGAACATGCCAATGACGTCCGCGCCGAGGCGGCTGGCCTGCGCTGGATTCGGGAGCGTCAGCGCCGCTGCAAGCAGAAGGCCGATGATTGAGAGTCTGGAAATCGCCGACCCCATTGAGGTGACCCTTATATTCGTTGGCAGTTTCATAAAATGCTCCTTTCAAAAGCCGGCGGAAGATCTATTCTACGCGGTCGTCGTGCGCGGCGCATTCCCCAAACGATCACGGAGAGACATGATTTTTGCCCGCATCTGCGCCACGTAGGCAGTGTCGGTAATGTTATCGAGATTGATCTCGACGTTGGCCAAAGCTCCTCGCGCCCCCGCTGCGGCCATGTAGCGCGCGACTTCTAAGTCTGACCTCATGGATGCGGCGGCGATAGCTTCTAGTTGTCCCAAACGTTCGAAAAGGGCAACGGCACTCTCGGCCACTTGTAACGGGACGTCGGCTGCTACTTTAGTAGCAGCTTGAATAGACGCTTCCTGCTGCTGCGTTTCTTCGGCATTGCCTTGAGGCAGCTTGAACGCAGCCATTACTGCTTCGTAGGAAGCGGCGTCGCGATCGATGGCTTCCGTGAGTTCGTTCGCCGTGCGCCGCAAAGCGTCGAGCTCTGCCGAGAGTTTATCGACATACGCCGCCTGAGATTTCTTTTTGCGAGAAAGTCCGGCAACCATCTGACCGAGCGAAGCCGCCAATGCACCAGCGAGTGCGGAAACGCTGCCACCTCCTGGCGTCGCTGTCGGTGCCGCTACGGCTTCCAGGAACGGACGCGCCAAGTTGGCGAGTTTGCCGTCCTTGGCGGCTTCAAGCGGCGCTCCGCTGAGCGTAGCGGCCAGCTTGTTTTCAAACACCTGCGCGGGAGAGAAGTCTTCCAATTGCAAGAAAAAGTCGGCGGCCATTTCGATCGCTTTTTTGGGGATGAGACCGACGATTTCGCTACCTATGGGTGAGGCACCGTAGCGCTCCGCCTCGCGTTTGACCATTTCGTAGACGCGGTGCATCGGGGTTTGCTCGAAATCGGTGAGGTTGATAGACACTTGCGCGAGGTTGCGCGCCTTCAACTCCACTCCCATGGATTTTACGTAGCGGAGACCGCCAGACGAGAAACGGATGGCTTTGGCAATTTTGTTGGCGATCCCGACGTCTGAAGTATTCAGATTGACGTTGTAGGCGATCAGAAACTTGCGCGCGCCAACCACAGTCACACCCGCCGTGGGGTGCAGCTTCGGCTCGCCGACGTCCGGCTGGCGGTCGTGATTATGCTTCATCTCCTCGCGCAAGCCTTCAAACTGGCCGCGGCGTACGTTCTCGAGATTGACGCGGTTGGGCCGCAGCGCGGCCGCTTCATAAAAAAACACGGGAATTCTGTAGCGCGCCCAAATTTCACGGCCGGTGCGGTGTGCGAGAGCGACGCAATCTTCGATGGTAACTCCTTCGATGGGAATGAAAGGGACAACGTCCGTTGCACCCACGCGGGGGTGTGCGCCTGTGTGTTTCGTCAGATCAATCAACTCCATGGCCTTGCCAACGCCGCGCAGAGCTGCCTCCGCCACGGAGTCCGGCTCGCCCGCAAGAGTGATCACGCAGCGATTGTGATCAGCGTCCATTTCGCGGTCGAGGACATAAACGCCGGAGACGCTGCTCATCGCGGAGACGATGGCGTCGACCTTCGCGGGATCTCGTCCTTCGGAAAAATTCGGCACGCATTCAATAAGTCGTTTCATCGCAAACGTGTCCCTCGCGTCTCACTAGACCATCATAGGAGATTTTGTGCCTCCGGAGCCAATGGCGAGCTGCGAGAGGTACTCCTGGCTCTGCAGTAACAGTCCAAGGATTATTTCGGAGGCTTAATAAAAGGGCTCGGAGGAGGATATCTTTTGTCACCTTCTGGCGGCATCGGGCGGAAATCCTTGCTCACCCTGGGTAAAGCGGGCGGCGTGTACTTCTTTGACGGCATAGACGCTAGTGGTTCTCTCTCTTCCTTCTTGGGAGCCGGCGCGCCTTTCATGTATTGCACTGCCTGCTTGACAAAAAAAATGATTCCCACGATCCAGAGCCCCACGATCGCGGACTCGTAGAAGCGAAGACCAAATGCTGTAAGAAAAAACGTGGCGACCGCGAAGAGAATTCCCAAAAAGGGATAAAAGTGCTCGACAAGCAAAGACCTTTGATCTGTCCTCTTTACTTGCAGGATTCTAATCTTTTTAACTGGTTTCTTTTGCGGATCAGGTTTTGGTTTTGTTGGCGCCATGGACCACGACACCCCGCTTTAAGGTCATCCAGCAGGTGTTCATTCCAAAATAATAAGGAATTTCGCGGTAATCGGCCACCTCGAAGACGGCGAGGTCCGCCAATTTGCCAACCCCAAGAGAGCCGATGTGCTTTTCGCGCCGAAGGGCATAGGCCGCATTGATGGTTGCAGCGGTGATGGCTTCGGCTGGAGTCATCCGCAATTGTGAACAAGCTAGGGACAAGACCATTGGCATGCTCATCGTCGGGCTGGTCCCGGGATTGTAGTCCGTGGCCAGGGCAACCATAGCCCCCGCTTGGATTAGCTTGCGGGCGGGCGCGTATCGCGCGAGGCCAAGATGGAAATCGCAACCGGGAAGAAGCGTGGCAACAGTCTTGGATTTGGCCAGCGCCTCCATGTCTTTGGAATTGACTTTTTCGAGATGGTCGCAACTGGCTGCGCCAAGCTTCACCGCTAACTGTGCGGCTCCCGTGCGCGTAAGCTGCTCCGCGTGCAACTTGGGTGCCAGGCCGTGATTTTTGCCTACTTCGAGGATTTGCTTTGCCTGCTCCCGAGTGAACGCACCTCGATCGCAGAAGACGTCGCAGAACTCCGCGAGTTTTTCTTGCGCAACTTCGGGAATCAGCTTTTCGGTGAGTAGCGCGATATATCTATTCGCGCCTCCGGGCGTTCCGCGAAACTCCTCCGGGACGACGTGTGCGCCGAGGAATGTCGAAACGATGTCCAGAGGCTGCTCCGCGGCAAGTTCCTTGTGCAAGCGGAGAATTTTCAGCTCGCTCGCGACATCTAAACCATAGCCGCTTTTTGCCTCGATGGTCGTTGTGCCATAAGCGGCAAATTGTGCGAGAGCGCTGCGCGCCCGCTCTTTCAAAGCTAGTGATGTCGACGCGCGCAATTTTTTGACGGAGTTCAAGATCCCGCCGCCCTTGCGAGCAATTTCTTCGTAGCTTGCGCCAGCGATTTTCAGCTCATATTCCTCCGCGCGGCTGGCGGCGTGGATCAGATGGGTATGCGAGTCGACAAACCCCGGCAGCACGACGCAGCCGCCGAGATCAAGTTTCTCTGCGCTGGACGCTTCCGGAAGCGCCTCTATCTTTGCGCGCGTTCCTACCGCCGCGATCAGGCCATCATGAACCAGCAGCGCCCCATCTTCGATGATGCCGAGATTGGCAAGCGTGGAGCCGCGTCGAGGGCCGCTGCCGCGCAGAGTCAGCAGTTGCGATGCACCTGTGATGAGAAGGGAATTTGCCAAGGCCCGGGTATTATGCCGGATACACGACGATAGTGCACAGGTGCAGTGGGACAGGCATTCCTGCCTGTCCCCGGCTTCTTTGCTGTCTATGTGAGGGAGAAAACTCGACAGACAAGAATGTCTGTCCTACGACTTCAGCCTCGTAGCCTGTCCTTTGTAGGCTGGAACAAACACCTTTTGCACAAACTCCTCGTACGAAGTGGGCGCCGTATTGGCTGCCGACCGAGGCTCGAGAGCGCGGATATACCCGTTATTGAAAGACTCCGCCATTTCGCAAATCAGAGTCGCCATATTTTTGGACATACCCATCTGGGTCATGGCTTGAATCACCTGCTCCAGCTAAGTTGCTCTTACTACGATGCGGGGGCGGTTTGACAAGATACTCGCTACGGCATGGGGATTTTGACGCCAGTCTTTTTTGCGAATTCAATTGCTTCGGGATATCCGGCATCTACATGGCGCGCGACACCCATGCCAGGATCATTGGTCAGCACGCGTTCGATGCGCGCGGCCATCTCTTTGGTGCCATCGGCAACCGTAACTTGCCCGGCGTGCTGCGAATAACCGATGCCCACGCCGCCGCCATTGTGAATCGAAACCCACGACGCTCCGCTGGCCGTATTCACGAGCGCATTGAGAAAGGGCCAATCGGCAACTGCGTCGGAACCGTCGAGCATGGATTCCGTTTCGCGATAGGGCGAGGAGACCGAGCCGCAATCGAGATGATCGCGCCCCATTACCACCGGCGCTTTCACTTCGCTGCGCGCGACCAGTTCATTCAGCGCCAGGCCGAATTTGTCGCGCTCGCCGAAACCCAGCCAGCAGATTCGCGACGGCAGCCCCTGAAACTTCACGCGCTTCTGTGCCAGCTTGATCCACCGCGTCAGATGTTCGTCGTGCGGAAACATCTCGAGGACGAGTTGGTCTGTCCGCGCGATGTCGGAAGCTTCCCCCGAAAGCGCCGCCCAGCGGAACGGCCCTTTACCTTCGCAAAAAAGCGGCCGGATATATGCCGGAACAAATCCTGGAAAGTCGTAGGCGTTTTTCACGCCCTGTTCGAACGCGAACGTCCGAATATTGTTGCCGTAATCAAATGTGACCGCGCCAAGCTTCTGCAAATCGAGCATGCCCTGGACGTGCTTCGCAATTGCCGCAAGCGCGCGCTTGCGGTACTCCTGTGGATCTCTTTTTCGCAGCTCCAGCGCTACTTCTAGCGACATGCTATTCGGCACATAGCCGCCGATGGGATCGTGCGCGCTGGTCTGGTCGGTCAAAAGGTCGGGCACAACGCCGCGCTTGGCGAGTTCCGGAATCAAGTCGGCGCAGTTGCCTACCAGCCCGACGGAAGTAGCTTCGCCCTTGCGGACGGCATTCTTCAGGATGCGCAGCGCCTCGTCGAGGCTGGTCACCATGACGTCGCAGTAGCCGCCCTTTACGCGCCGCTTGATCCGCTCCGGGTCGACATCAATCCCGAGAAAGGCCGCGCCATTCATAGTCGCGGCCAGGGGTTGCGCGCCGCCCATACCACCCATGCCGCCGGTCACAACAAGCTTGCCTGCCAGGTCGCCGCCAAAATGTTTTCGCGCCGCCGCCGCAAATGTTTCGTAGGTACCCTGCAAAATTCCTTGCGTTCCGATGTAAATCCAACTTCCTGCGGTCATCTGCCCGTACATCATCAGCCCGGCGCGGTCGAGTTCGTGAAACCTTTCCCAGTTATTCCAGTGGCCGGTCAAATTGGAATTGCAGAGAAGGACTCGCGGCGCATAGTCATGTGTGCGGAAAACGGCGACTGGCTTGCCTGATTGCACCAAAAGCGTCTCATCGGATTCCAGCGCTTTCAGCGACCGCACGATGGCGTGAAAGCATTCCCAGTTGCGCGCCGCCTTGCCGGTGCCGCCATACACCACCAAATCTTCCGGCTTCTCGGCAACCTCCGGGTCGAGATTGTTCATCAACATGCGCAGGGCCGCTTCTTGTTGCCACCCTTTGCAGGAAAGTGTCGTACCTCGCGCAGCGCGAAAGGGGCCTTTGGACATCGAACTGTCGGCTACCGTTCCGGAAATCGTCGCGCTCATGAAGGACTCCGCGTTTCATCTTAACGCAAGGCCTCTTTCCGCACCACATCGGCCGGACGCACTTGCGAGTTACAGTACTGGAGTTTGATTGCGCAACGAAATAGCCTAGGGTAGAGTCAGGAATCCGATGAACTACGGCACGCTTCCCGCAAGATTGCTCAACGCCATCGACTCTCTACCGAACGCTCGGGCGCAAATGTTCCGCGCTGCCGATGGATGGAAGCCCATCTCCTCCGAAGAATTCTTGCGCCGCGTCGCGGGGCTCTCGGCGGCGTTTGTCGCGCTTGGGGTGAAACCGGGTGACCGAGTCGGACTTTTCGCGCCCAATCGCCCGGAGTGGCACACCGCCGACTTTGCGATTACGGGCGCGGGCGGCGTCACCGTTCCCATCTATTTCAACGAATCACTGGAGCGCATTGTCTACATCCTCAAGCATTGCGGCGCAAAATTTGTCTTCGCCGCGGGCGCCGCCCAAATGCACAAGCTGCAAGCTACTCGCGCGCAGCTTCCCGAATTGGAGCAAGTTGTCCTCGCCGATTGCGGCTCTGATCTGCCCTCAGACAGTCTCCGTTATGAAACACTGATTGCAGCCGTTGGCGGCGCCGATGTCGCGTCCTACCGAATGCGCGCTTCGCAGGTCCTGCCGGGCCAACTGGCCTCGATCATTTACACCTCCGGTACGACGGGCGAACCCAAGGGCGTCATGCTCACGCACACGAACTTCTGTTCAAACGTCACCGATTCCTGCGCCAACGTCAAATTCGAATCGAAGGATGACGTTGCCATTTCCTTCTTGCCGCTCGCACACGTTTACGGCCGGATGCTGGACTACACGTATCTCTTCCACGGCGTAACCATTGCTTACGTCGAGGCGGTCGAGCATGTCGCTCAGGCGCTCTTGGAAATCCACCCCACGCTGCTCGCAGCCGTGCCGCGCGTCTTCGAAAAAATGTACACGCGCGTGGTGGAGCAGGGAAGCAAACAGACTGGCTACAAGCGAAAGATTTTTGACTGGGCGATGGAAGTCGCAAGCCGGTCGGCGTTGTGGCGTTCCGGGGAACAGGGCACCAGCTCGCAAGTAAAACTTGCTTGGGGACTGGCCGATAAGCTGGTCTTCTCGAAGATTCGCGAGGGAACTGGCGGAAAGTTGCGCCTCGTTTTTTCCGGCGGCGCGCCGCTTGCGAGAGAGCTCGCGGAGTTTTTTTGGGCCGTGGGCGTTCCTATTTACCAGGGTTACGGCCTGACGGAAACCGCACCGGTTCTGACTTCCAACTATCCGGATAACAGAATGGGCAGCTCAGGTAAGCCGATTCCCAACGTTGAGCTTCGCATTGCGGAAGACGGCGAAATCCTCGCCAAGGGCCCTTGCGTAATGCAGGGTTATTACAAAAGCTCGGAGGCGACCCGAGAAGTACTGAGCGCGGACGGCTGGTTCAGCACCGGCGACATCGGCTACCTCGACAAAGACAACTATCTATTTATCACCGACCGAAAGAAAGATCTCATAAAAACCGCGGCGGGAAAATTCGTTGCGCCTCAGCCGATCGAAAACGTCTTAAAGACCAGCCCATTCATCCTGAATGCCATGGTCGTAGGCGACAAACGCAAATTTGTTTCCGCGCTGATCGTTCCAAACCCCGTAACCCTTGCTGCGAAGGCGGCGGAGCAGGGTATCAAGTTTTCTTCGCACGAGGAAATGGTTGCGCATCCTTGGGTGCGCTCGCTCATCGAAGGCGAAGCGAAGCGCCTGACCTCCAACCTCGCTCAGTACGAAACCGTTAAGCGATTCGCGCTCCTGCCCGAGGACTTCACGTTTGACAATGGCAGCCTCACGTTTACTCTCAAGCTTCGCCGGCGCGTCGTGGAACAGCAGTTTCAAGACGTCATCGAGCGGCTCTATGCAGACGTCTCCGAGCCCCGTCCCATTTTGCAGGATTGATCCACGCTATTAAGGATTACTTTCGTCTCGCTGAGAATTCATAGGCCGCTTTGGCGGCCGCCGGAGTGAAGTGAGCTTCTAAATCGGCTTCCCGTCGGCGTCGAGGAGCCGGATCTCTCCGAGCCCCAACTCTTTAATTCCTGCTTCGATTTTCGCGCGATCGCCCACGACCACCCAGATCAGATTATCAGGATGCACGATGGCCTTTGCACCCTCTTCGACGTCACTGGTCTTGAGCGCTCTCACCTTGCCTGCGTACGTTTCGTAATAATCCTCGGGCAAGCCGAACTGCACCATGTCGTTGATGGATTGTCCGACGGCGTCCATCGTTTCCCTCGAGCCCGGGAGGCTAAGCGTTTCGTTGGCCTGAATTATAGCAAGCTCGGCAGCCGTGACTGGGTGGTCCGCCAAAATTCCGTGGAATTCCTTGTTTATTTCCGCCAGGGACTCTTTCGTCTTGTCGGTCTGCACCGGCGCCAAGGCAAGGAAAGGACGCTGTGCGCGCGCACCCCAAAGCAGGCTCGTCGCGCCGTAGGACCAGTGCTTGTCCTCGCGCAAGTTCATGTTCAGCCGCGAACCAAACATGCCGCCCAATCCCTCGTTTGCGGCCTCGATGGCAATTTCCTTCGGATTGGCCTGCGGCGGAGCAACGTCACCCGCGATGATGATCGACTGCTGAGCGCCCGGTTTATCGATGAGGTACACAACAGATTTCTCCGGAAGCTGCACGCTCTTGATGTTTTTCTCCGGAACTTGCCCCGGCTTCCAGACGGCGAATAATTTCTCGAGTTTGGGCGTGACTTCAGCAAGAGTCGTGTCGCCCGCAATCACCAGCGTCGCGTGGTTTGGCTTGAACCACTGCTCGTGAAATTTGACGAGATCCTCCCGTGTCAATTTCTCGACGCTCGCGGTCGTTCCCGAACCGGTCAGTGGGTTGCCATAAGCATGCCCAGCGCCATACATCAGGCCTGGCAAAACACGCAGCGCCATTTGCACCGGCGTATTCTTCTCACGCTGAATTCCGGCAAGCGTCTGCTGCTGTTGCCGTTTGAAATCCGCCGCGGGGAAAACGGGGTTCAGCACCACATCGGCGAATAGATCCAGCGAAGGATCGAGTTTCGATTTGAGAGCGGAAAGCTGGACAACGGAGAGGTCAAGATTTGAACCGGCGCCCAGTTGCGCTCCTAGCAGTGCCTGTTCATCGCTGATTTGCAGCGCCGTGCGGATTTTCGTGCCGCCAGTGAGTAGTGCCATCGTCATGCTAGCCGTTCCAGGGGAAGCCAACTGATCCGCAGCATAACCCGCATCCACATTCAGCCAGAAATCCACCAGAGGAACCTCGTGGCGCTCGGCGAGAATTACTTTCAGCCCATTCGAAAGCGTTGCATGTTGCAGCTTGGGAAGTTTCAATTCGGGCGGCGTGCCAATTTCCGGCGCCTTCGAACGGTCCGCCCCCGCCGATGCCGCTTTGTAAGGGGGGAACGGCAGCACTCCGAGGATGTACACGCCATCAGAGAGCCAGCGATTCGCCGCCGCCTTCAAGTCCTCCGCCGTCGCAGTTTGCACTCTTTTGAGAGAAATCTTGTACGCGTCTGGACTTCCCCGGAACACTTGGCTCTGCGCCAAGCGGTCTGATTTTCCGCCGAACCCTCCGATGCGCTCAATTCCTCGAACAAAGCTCGCTTCGTGCTGCGCTCGTACGCGCGCCAGTTCCTCCGCCGTCGGTCCATCTTTCAGGAACCGGGCGAGTTCTTCGTCCAATTCCTTCTCGACTTGAGCAAGTTCCTGGCCCGGCCGCGCCGTAGCCTGCACGCGGAATTGCCCGCCGATTTCGTTCAAGTCCACAAGTGCGCGCGCGTCCGTCGCGATTTGATCGTCGTACACCAATCGCTTATAGAAGCGCGAAGTCTTTCCAACGGTCAAAACGTCGCTCACCATATCGAGATAATCGGCGTCCGCGCTTCCGTATTGCGGAATGTTCCAAACCTTGTAGATACGCGCTTGCGGCACCCGGTCTTGCACGATTTGCCGGTGTGTACCGCTCATTTTGGCGACCCACACTTCTTGATGTGCAACCGGCGGACCCGGCGCAATGCTCCCGAAATATTTCTCGACTTTCTCTTTCGCAGTTTTTGCGTCAATGTCGCCAGCCACTACAATCGTGACGTTTGACGGTCCGTAATATGTCCGGAACCACTCCTTCACGTCATCCATCGAGGCGGCGTTGAGATCGGCCATGTCTCCGATCACGGTCCACGAATAGGGATGCCCCGCTGGATAGGTGTTTTGCGTAATCAATTGCCGTGAGACGGCGTAGGGCTGGTTCTCGCCTTGCCGCTTTTCGTTCTGCACCACACCGCGCTGCAAGTCCAGCGTCTTCTGGTCTAGCGAGCCGAGCAGGAATCCCATGCGGTCGGACTCCATCCACAGTGTGTAATCCACCGCCGACGTGGGAACATTCTCGAAGTAATTCGTGCGGTCGTTGTTCGTGGTGCCGTTCAAATCCGTCGCGCCGATTTTTTCCATCGCGTCGATGTAGCGCGTCGGCGAGTGTTCGCTGCCGCCGAACATCAAGTGTTCGAACAAGTGCGCGAACCCCGTCTTGCCTAGCTTCTCGTTCTTCGAGCCAACGTGGTACCAGGTATTGATCGCGACGATCGGGGCTTTGTGATCTTCGTGCACAATGACCGTCAACCCGTTGTCCAGCACGAATTTTTGAAACGGAATATCGATGTCATTGCTTTGCGCGCGTGTCCCCGCCGCGAAGAGCACCGCAAGCAAAATCACAACTGTCGTTCTGATTGGCATTTTTCCCCCAGGAATTTTCCGCCCGTCCCAATTTGATATTCCTGACCTCTGAACACACGACCCCGGCAACCTTGGACGCAGTGAATGGAGAACCGCTACCGGAAGGAAGCCACCCCTGGCCACCTTGCTGCGTTCTCAGTATCGAAAATTTCTGGCCAAAAGTCCATTATGCTGCCGGCGCACTCTATCTGGCGGTTGTCTAGCACGTGTTGCCGCGTCATTGTCCTGGGGATTCTCTCGCGCCCGCGTGGAGTCATCTTCCGATTTGTAGCCAGGCCTGTGCAGGTCTAAAATCTAGGCGGTGACTCCAATGTCCGATGACCTGATCATAGCCGGCCGCGCCTTCAAATCCCGCCTGATTGTGGGGACAGGCAAGTATCGCAGCTTCCCGGAAATGGCGCGTGCCCATGCAGCGTCGGGCGCGGACATGGTCACGGTCGCCGTCCGCCGCGTGAATCTCACCGACCGTTCCAAAGAATCTCTTCTCGACTCTATCGACCGCGAAAAAATCTTTATCTTGCCCAACACCGCCGCTTGTTACACCGCCGATGAAGCCATTCGCACCGCCCGGCTAGCCCGCGAAGTCGGCCTCTCCAATTGGGTCAAGCTGGAAGTCATCGGCGACCAGCAAACCCTTTTCCCGGATACTGAACAGCTCATCGAAGCCACACGTGTCCTCGTAAAAGAAGGCTTCGTCGTCCTGCCCTACACCAATGACGATCTTATCGCCGCTCGCAAACTTATCGATGCCGGCGCCGCTGCGGTAATGCCGTTGGCCGCTCCCATTGGCTCGGGCCTCGGCATTCAGAATCCCGCCAACCTTCGCATTCTTCGCGAACGCATCACCGAAGTCCCCATGATTGTCGATGCGGGCGTCGGCACCGCCTCCGATGCCGTCGTGGCCATGGAATTGGGCGCCGATGGCGTCCTCATGAACACCGCCATCGCCGAGGCCGCCGACGCTGTCCTAATGGCAGAAGCGATGCGCGAAGCCGTTTCCGCCGGCCGCAAGGCCTGGCTCGCAGGCCGCATGCCCAAGCGCCTCTACGCTTCCGCTTCGAGTCCACTCAGCGGCGTGGTCCGCTAAACTAGTTTTTTGAGGCGGGGGGGCTTAGCTGCCCGCGATGATGGATCGTGTGATGCGCTCCTATCATCAAAAACATGACCGCCGGCCGTTGAAACATACCGCGAAAATCCACCGTCTTCATCAACTGTTCGCTCGTCAGTTTCGTCAGCGCATCCAGTCTCTCGGCGTAGCTCTGCCCATACCAAGTTGCAATCTCCGCGGGCGTTTTCACCTCTGGCGGAAGAACGGCTCCAGTGTTGAACTGTCCCGTTATCACCGTATCCGCAAAACGAATATCCGCCGCCGCGATATGCCTCACGAGTTCAATCGCGCTCTTGGACACCGGATCCGGCCGGTGGTCCGCCCGGTCGGCTGGCACCGCCTCAATCACTTTCTTCGTCAGTTGACTCTCATTCTTCAACGCAGGAAGGTACACGCCATGCAGCAAGAACGTCGCGTTCTCCGCAGTCAATTCTTTCATGTTTTGTCCCTCTCTTGTAACTGCCAGGTTTGACCCACTCGTGTTCCCTTTGATGCAGTATTCGCCCATCCGTTTCATGGCGCGCCTAGATACTTTCAACCGCCGCAGCGGTTGCCTCCGAATCTACCAGGTACAAGCCCGTTCAAAAAAAAGGCCGCTTCGCCGTTAGGAATTGCTTTTCGCAATCCTCAGCCGCAATGCGGCCCTCGAATTCCTGCTTACGCGTGAATACGTGATTCAGGCGCTTATTTGCCGTCGTGATCGCGATCAGCGCCAATCGACGAAGCTGTCTGTTTGGCCTTCGCCGCCGCACTGATCGTAACTTTGTCCACAGGAAGGGCGCTATTCTGGCTCGCCTGCTTGTGAGCCGATTGCGCCTGCGAAACCGCCTGGGTTTGTACTGCTTGGGTGTTTTGCACGGAGTGCACGGACATGGTTCACCTCACCTATTCCATCGGCCAAAGTTCGCAATCCTTTACCCTCCGCCCATTAAATGTCTCCAGCTTTTGCGCTTGTCCTCTCCCCAAGTTCTCATTCTTCGGTTCCAGGTCTGTTCCCTTGCTCTCTCTTCAGTCTGCTTCCTAACGCCCAGGCACAGCTTTCTTCCAGTTCGTATCACACCTCAGACCGTTCGTTTGTCTGAGGTTCATCCAGCATTCCACATCAATTCTGCCCCTCACATCTCCTGAAACCACGTTTTGAACGGCGCCTTCCACGGCTAAAGAATAGAATGCTCATTCATATCGAAGGGTTTGAATCGGGTCCACTCTCGTCGCCCTCCGTGCTGGTATAAAACAAGCCGCCAGTGCGACTCCAAAGAGCACGGCGGTCACACTGGCAAAAGTTGCTAGGTCGGTTGGCGCAACTCCAAAGAGCAGGCTCGCCATCAGCCTTGTAAAGAGAAGCGCCAGCACCAGGCCGACCCCAACTCCTATTGCAATCATTCCCGCGCCTTGTTTCATCACCAGTCCCAGTACATCGCCGGTTTGCGCGCCAAGCACCATGCGCAGACCAAATTCCTTCGTCCGCCGTTCTACGGAGTACGAAACAACTCCGTAGATCCCCACTGTCGCGATGGCCAGCGCAACAACGGAGAAGAGCGACAGCAGCAAGGTCAAGAATCTGGGACGTGCTTGTGCTCGGGAAAGCACATCGTCCATCAGCCGCACATCCGCAAGCGGCAGCGACGGATCGATCTCATTCATCTGCTCACGGACTTCACCCGCCAGCGATCGCGGATCGCCGCTCTGTGCCCGCATTACCACGTACATGTCCGTATTGCCTTGCCCCTGTGGCTGCCGGTAGGGCAAATACAATTCCGTGCCCGCAGGCCGGTCGAGTCCCGCGTTCTTCACGTCGTCTACCACCGCGATGACCGTGCACCAATCTTTCGCTCCACCCGATCGCACACGCCGCCCCACGGGGTTTTGATTCGGCCAAAAAGTCGCCGCCATCGCCTTATTTATGATGACGACCTGCGGTGCATCCTGTACGTCGCGGTCGTCAAACAGCCGTCCATCCATCAGCCGAATTCCCATCGTCGCGAAATAGTCTTTGCTCACCGCTTGATAAAAGTCCACATTCTGAATGGGCCCATCCTTGGTCATAACGAAGCCTTCGATGTCCGTGTCGTTCATGTTTGGCGGCCGCATCGGCGCCAGTCCGCTGACCAGCGCAGCCGACTGCACTCCCGGAAGATTCGTCAGTCGTGCGTCCAACCGCGTCCAAAACCCGGTAATCTTTGCCGCATCTGTATACGTTCCGCTTGGCAGCGACACGCGCATGGTAATCACATTGTCGGGGCGCAGGCCGGTGTGAACTTCCTGCAGCTTCCAGAACGCCCGCAGCATCAGCCCGCAGCCAATCAGCAGCACCAAGGCCATCGCCAATTCGCCCGCCACCAGCGCCCGGCGGAAAAACTGCGCTCCTGCCGCGGCCGTCGTGCTCCCCGCCGTGTCCTTCAGCGATTCCGATATTCCACTCACAATCAGCGGCGCTAGCGGTGCCAGACCAAAAAGCACTCCTGTAACCAGGCTCGTGACTAGCGTGAACACGAGCACTCGCCAGTCCATAGTGATTTCATCGGCGCGTGGTATTCCGCCCGCATTCGTGAGCTGAACCAGCCGCACTCCCCCAAGAGCCAGTGCCACGCCCAGCAGCCCGCCGCAGAACGCCAGAAGGATTCCTTCGGTCACGAACTGCCCGGCTAGCCGCGCCAGGCTCGCCCCCAATGCGCCGCGAATCGCAATTTCTCTTCTCCGGGCCTCCGCCCGGGCCAACAACAGATTCGCCACATTCACGCTGGCGATCAGCAGCACAAACGCAACCGCTCCCAGCAGCATCAGGAGGGCGGGACGCACGCTCGAGACGACTTCGACTTGCAATGGGAAGCTAACGATGGTGTGCTTCTCCGGATCAAAGCTGTGAGTTTTGGGCGCGCGCTTTTCGCCGTAACTCTGAACCAGCGATTCCAGCTCTCCCTGGGCTTGCGCCGCCGATACGCCCGGCTTCAACCGGCCCAGCAGGTAGTAATTGTGCGAGCCCCGTCCTCCCGGCTTCGCCGGATCCAGTTGCAAAGCGGTCCAAACCTGTGCCGGCTCCTGCTCTCCTGGAGGAAACTGAAAGCCCTTCGGCATCACGCCGATAATCGTGCATTTCAATCCGTCCAGCCTCGTTTC
>WNFS01004699.1_pt1 | contig 16689 bp, 25 predicted proteins | sample 5400141 | NCBI WGS metagenome assembly WNFS01 (sample SAMN13153358, study PRJNA577476) | soil metagenome | isolation source: 60 cm saprolite under Madrone tree | place: USA:California | collected 2016-06-14
GAGAGCAAAATGTGTCCGGCATCGCCGCAGTCCATGACCCGCTGTGCGATATTGATGCCGGCGCCAGCCACGTTCGCTTTTCCGGTTGCGTCGATGACCCCACTCACGGGTCCACTGTGTATGCCCATTCGCAGCTGAAGTTCCGGATGCTGCCATCGCCGGTCGGGATTGTGATCAAGCGCCCAGCCGCTTCCGCGGCTTGGTATTCATCCGTACCCCGGACAATCTCGTTTAGGCGCTCGACTACCGCTCGTTGCTGATGGATCGGCAGCTTCGAGTAACCGACGATGTCTGTGAATAACACATGCGCGATTTCCAGCTGAATTTCCTTTTTAACCTCGGCGGGCATCCCGTGAACTTACGTGAAAACAAAGCAATTAATAATTCCGCTTCCCATCGGCTGTCGAGACCAAAGCGGGCCGTTGTCGAACACCTGTGCGACGACCCGTGAACTTTTAGACCGAAAAATTTTCTCACGCTCCATTGCATAACGAAGCCGGCCTTCACGCACAGGGGTGTACCCACCAGGGGTGGGTCTTTGATTCACTGCAACCCTGATACGCTGTAGCCCACAACCATGATTCAGTGCATTTGGGCGGCGGAAGGGCCGCTTGCCATTATTACTTTTCTGTGTGGTAGGGTTGGTGGGCTTGACGGTCGCAGACCGCCGCTAAAGCAATCCCATCTCAGATTTGCCGTGCTCCGGAGGTATTACACGGCCACGGTGTCGATCCGGTTTAGTGCCTGTTCGAGGGCGCGCTGAGGAGCAGCGATAGACTCGTTGGGTCCCCTCCGCGTCACAGTGTCGAGCAGTTCCATGAGGCGCATGGAGGATTCGCCATTTGGCTCGACCCATTCGGGATGTTGGATCCGCAGGTCGCCGTGAATCTGTTGCCGGCGCCCGGTGTAGTCGACGAGCGTTCGTGCGGTGAGCGCACGAAATGGCCAAGTGAGGGTCTTCCAAAAGGCGGAACGCAGCTGCTTGCGGTGTGCGTGACGCCGGGCCAACTGGATGACTGCGTAGCGCTGGCGTTGCAGCAAAACGGCGAGCGGTCCGCTTTGCGTAAGCGTAAGGGTCGGGGTTGATTTTGTCATAACGTAGTTCTTTCCGTTTTCCTTGTCTGGATTTGTGATACACACTGGGGCTAACGCACGGAACCTTCCGCACGCTCGCCGTCAGTGTTAGCGCATTATTGCACTTTAACTTCGATAGCTTTTGATCTTGCTATCGGTGTCGTCGGGAGGTGCACTTTCAGCACTCCGTCGCGGAACTCCGCCGTGACTTTCGTGCTATCGGCATCTTCAGGCAGCGTGAAGCTGCGTCGGAAAGTGCCAAAGGATCGCTCGATGCGATGGAATTTCTTCTTCTGATCTTCCTTCACGCTTTTGCGTTCTCCGGAAACACTAAGGATGCCGTCTTCGACAGTTACCCTCACGTCATCCTTCTTCATTTCAGGCAAGTCTGCTTTGAGGAGATACCCGTGATCATCCTCACTGATATCAACGTCTGGTGACCAAACTGCGACCGTCAGGCTATGGGGCTCCCCACTGCCTATTCTGTTCTGAAATCCGGCCAAGAAGAACGGATTGAAGCGATTTTGCGCTTCTTCCATCTCTCTAAGCTGATTCCATGTTATTAATGTATTCATTATATTTACCTTTCTGGATTCAGTTAAAGCCATCTTGGTGCATCGCGCTAACCGGTTATTGTTAGAGTCGACCCTAATCTTGCGTACGTTGAGAGAACAGGCCGATGGAAGGACAAACGCCCGGTTACTTCACCCGGATTGCGAAGTATTCCGGAGCTGATCGTGTTTTAAATCTCTTAAACAGCCGGTGCTTGTCATCCCACTTCTTGACAACTCTTCTTTGGCCACCTCGTTTTTCAGGCTCAGGAGGTCTGACCTTCCAGCGATGATGCAAAGAAACGCAAATCGCGGCAACGATGACTGTTGTCGCCCTAACGCCTCCCATACCTAGAAAGTATGACGCATTGCCTACGAAATATTGGCTAGGTAGGGACGAGAGGCGTAATTCCAAAGTCGAACCAACCAGGAGGCATAAAATCATGATATTATTTTTTGTATTGCTTTGCTGCTTAGCGATCCCAATGGTCGCCAGCGCAGCATTCAGGGCAGTAAGAACTGGAAGGGCCAGAATTACGCCGCTTTCCAGAACTACAGGGGCGAATGGCACGATCAAGGCTGGTGGCACAACCACTACAACCGCATTGTTCTGATCAGCGCGTGGCGGCTTTTTGTTTTGCTCGAAATCGCAATCCGTGATCGCTACGGCTCCTTGAACTCGCCAGCTTTGCGGAAGCGAAGGAGAACCGTTCGACTCGATGTTCTGAAAAAGCTTGGCGAGTAGATGAACTTCTGGATAAATACGCCGACGAAAGTTTAACTCAACCCAAAGGAATACCCATGCTCTGGACTATAATTATCATCCTGGTCGTGCTCTGGCTTCTTGGCTTCATCGGCCACGTTGGCGGCAGCTTGATCCACCTCCTGCTCGTAATTGCCGTCATCGTCCTGATCATTAACCTCATTCAAGGCAGACGAGGACTCTAAGCGACCGCCTTTTCGTTCGATTCGTTGCATGTCGAGGCAACTTGTACCGCCAGCCATTTCGCGGGGGGCAAGCCGAAATAGTAAGCTCACCACTCTTTGAAATCGCCCGCTTGCTCGTGCGTTTCGATCACGTTGTCATTGCTATGTGGAGCGCAAACGAAACACAATTCCATCCGTGAAGTACTGGGAAATCATCGCTGACAATCTCAGCAAAGCGGGTTGGACGTGGGGCTGTTCATCTCACATTGATTTGACTGGTCGAGTGCTTTTCACAACAGCCGCGCACCGTCCACAACAGAAAGAGATTCATCGTTAGTGCCGACGGTGCACTGGCTTTAACAAACCATGAAAACAATCACACTCGGAACTGCACCCACGTTTTTTACCGCCGTACGTCAAAAGGCTAATGATCACTGTTTCGTTGCCTGTATTGCGTCTGCCCTTCTCGACGAGGGATACGACAAGTTACAGGAATTGATTGTGAATGGATTCCCAAGCGGACTCGGGAAAGACAGTCCTGACAAATCAGACGTCCCGAAGCAGTTCACAGACGTGGAAGCGGTTCTCAAAGGATCGGTGCGCTGGCCGCGGCGGCATGGCTCGTTAAATTTGGCCGTCTCTGTCAAACGAGTGCTGATGGCGGCACACGATGCCCAAAATTTCTTAATGAGTTCCAGGGACATGGCAAGGTGTATATTTATCGAGACGACTCCACAGGGCACGCATTGCGTGAGGCTTTGTGAAGTCCGCGATGACGGAGTAACGATTATGGAACCTACGGACGGTAATTTTCACGACTGGACTTGGGCGCAATTTAACAATGAGTACTATGCCTTAGTCCGTCTTAATTGGTAACGAGCGGTAGGAGCAGCACTATTATCGAAATCAAACCACACCGTTGGAGCTAGAAAGTTTTTGAAGCGCCAGGCGTTGAGCCTGTGTTCCCCGAAGAAACAGGATGCAATCGATTAGGCTCAGGGCCGCGCGAGCTTTCGCTCCGGCGAGATTCGCATTCTCAATTTGACCGGCAACGTCGAACGCACTATCCGATTTACGGAAGCGGACAGAAAGATGTGACGGCGGGCGGATTGGATTAATTGTACAAGCCGGACGAGCACAGTCGCCATTTCATTGCTCATATTGATTCAGTAACCGACCCGAAAACTAAAAAGGCGTCAAAGATGGCTAACAATCCACAGGCTGTGGTGTGTTTTGTTTTCGGGATGGAAGACGCAGAACCTGCGCGAAAAGAAGGACGAAGTATGGCCGGGTGTCACTATAGCTCATCCCAAGCTCACGAATTCCTTTTTGCACAAGGATGGGACAAGTATCACGACCGATTTTTTACCAGATGTTATGTCCAGGAGGGTGAAGCTGCGTATGACAAAGCAGTAGAAACCCAGCAACAGCACGTCGATCAGTCGTCAAGCAGTTAATGGCGGTTCCTTTTCTCGAATTCACCGCAAGCGCGAATCGCCAATTCGAGTTCCACAAATTTTTCATCTGCGTGCACAACGAAACGCTTTCCGTTGCCGCGATATGCGTCAACAGATTGATGTTATCAACGGTTCCTGCATTCAAACTGCAAGGCGCATAATAGTCTTGACAGGGACGGGCCTTTTTTGCGCTAATTCTCTTCTAGCAGTCAACTTTGAGCACTTCTTCATACGCTCACGTCAATCATCGACCTTCAAACCAATATGATACGAAACAAAATTATCGTATTTATCGCCACATGCTGCGCCTGTTTTGTGGCTTCATCCTTGAATGCGGCTATGATTCCAGCTGGAACAATCCTTAGTGTAAGCACCGCCAGTTCTATCTCTTCACAGGATCCAGTGGGTAGAACCTTTGCGGCGAAGATCAACGAGGACGTCGCCGTCAAAGGAACGGTTCTATTGAGAGCTGGAACAAAGGCGTTCGGAAAGATTCAAACCTCTCGCGCCAATCCGCTCAAATCTGAGCCACTAAGTCTGGAATTAACGTGGATTTCGGTGAATGGACGCAATGTCGCGGTAAAGACAGACGCCGTCCAGCCTGCCTTCCCAGTAACGACGGGGCGACAGGCGCGGTATGGACATACTGCCGGCACATTGCCACTTAGCCCGGGAACCAAGATGCAGTTCCGAGTTGCACAAGCGGTCACCTGGTGACGGTTGGCTCTTGTTGCCGGTCTTGAGCCTGTGTTCCTGTACCGCTCCCGCGTGCGCGTGCGAGGGAGACAGCCTCAAACAGCTGCACCGCTATGTCACTGCTTAGTTCTCCGCACTGGTCCGGATAGACTTCTGAGTTGGCGGCGCTTGTTGTCTAAGGTCAGCCGGTTCGGATTCCTAATTCTGACGCAGCGCGCTGGACTCAAAAGCCGGTGCTATGCTAGGGAGCGACCGGCTCAGTACACCTCATTGACACTTTTTCAATGCCCGGCTCGCTCTAGAATTGCAGATGAATCCCGAATGAGTCAACCTAGCACCGATGTCATCGGCGATTGGCAACCGTTGCCATTTTTTCAAGCCAAAATGGCGTAATTTTGGAAATAATCAGTTAACATGCGTCAACCAAAAAGAGACGGGAAGAAGCCCTTTTCACCTATGAAAACTGCATTTTCAGAGGGAGTGCGCCCGGCGGGGGTCGAACCCACAACCTTTGGCTCCGGAGGCCAACGCTCTATCCAGTTGAGCTACGGGCGCAACGAGAACCGGAATTAGCCACAGGTTGCGCAGGTTTTCACAGATAATTTCTGTGGATCCTGGTGCTCATTCTCATTAATCCTCGTCGTGCTCGGAATTATCGACTATCCTGGCCGCACGAATTCGAGTTGCAAAATCGACGCCTCCGAATGAGAGTGTGCGCCCGCAGCCGCGCGGTTGCACAGGCTTATGAATCGCATCATCGACGTCATTGAGGAGGAACAGCAAAAAGGCGATCTCGCGCCATTCTCCGTTGGCGACAGCGTACGCGTTCACACGCGCGTCGTGGAAGGTGACAAAGAGAGAATCCAGATATTTACCGGCATGGTGATCGGCCGTAAAGGGCGCGGACTCAACCAAACATTCACTGTGCGCCGCATTTCGTACGGAGAGGGCGTCGAGAGAGTCTTCCCGCTCCATTCACCGCGGATCGCGAAAGTAGAAGTGGAGCAACAGGGCAGCGCGCGGCGCGCCAAACTGAATTATCTCCGCACTCGCAAAGGGAAGGAAGCGACTGCGGTTCGGGAGTAGTCGAGGGACAAGCTCCGTTCATCCGATCTGCCGTTGGCATAAAGCGCTATTAGCGTGACCGGGCTTGGACAGATTTATATCACATATGTGATCTAACACGGCGCTGTGGTGCCCACATCAATTTTTGGTGGGAAATCCACGCGATGTGTGGATGATTCTCGTTGATGTATCGGCGCTGCGGATTTCGTTACGAGAAAAAACTCCGCGCCATCGGAGTCGCGCGCGTCGCTGGGATTGACGAAGCTGGCCGCGGCGCGTTGGCGGGTCCGGTTGTCGCCGCGGCTGTCGTTCTTACTGAAAAATTCCGTCATCGTCGCCTGAATGATTCCAAACAGCTCGCGCCGGAATTGCGCGAACAAATCTATTGCGAACTAGTCGTGAATCCCGAAGTCAGATGGACGGTCGGTATTGTTGATTCCATCGAGATCGATCGGATCAACATTTTGCGCGCGAGCCACCGCGCCATGCGCCTGGCGATCGAAGCGCTGATCGAACGACCCGACCACGTCTTAATCGACGGTTTGCCTGTGATACCTTTTCCACTTCCGCAGACGGCTGTCGTCGACGGTGATTGCATCAGCTTGAGCATCGCTGCCGCTAGCGTCATCGCCAAGGTCACGCGCGACCGGATGATGCGTGACTTTTGCACTCAATTCCCCCAGTATTGCTTCGGCCAGCACAAAGGTTACGGAACTGAACTGCATCTGCTGAAGCTCCATGAATTCGGTCCTTGCCCGATCCATCGCCGATCTTTCGAGCCGGTGGCGCAACCACTTCTCGCGTTGGAGGAGCTCGGCGAACTCCGGTCATCTCCGCCGCGGCGCGCGCGGCGAGAAGTTAGCGTGCCGCTATCTGAAGCGTAACGGTTATAAAATCCTGTTGCGCAACTTTCGTGGCCGCAGCGGTGGCGAGATCGACGTGGTCTGCCGTGATCATGACACGCTGGTGTTTGTGGAAGTGAAAACACGTGCACGCGAAGATTTCGGCCGGCCCGTCGAAGCCGTGGATCGAGAGAAGCGGAAGAGAATCTCGCGCGGTGCCTTGGCTTGGCTGCGGATGCTCGATAATCCCGACATTCTTTTCCGCTTCGATGTCGTGGAAGTGATCATCACGGATGATGCCAAGCCGCGCCTCGAATTGATTAAGAACGCATTTCCACTTTCCAAGCCGTATCTCTACTGATTGTGTTTAGCTCTGAAGGCGCAGAACTCAACGGCAGCCTGGGGCAGCGCCCTAGGATTCATGATGCGCAAAAAGCAAAGCGCTGAAAGTGCGATTCACTTCTGATTGAATCGCGCTTTCAGCGCTTGGTTACCGGAAATTGCATACCTGAGGCGCGATGCCCCAGGCTAGGATGAAACAGCGCCTTTGGCGCTAAACAGATGGGCATGGGACAGGGGTGAGGGTTGGATGGAGCTCGGTCAACGCTGGAATCTGCTTGCAATCGAACTTCCGACGCCTCGATAGTCCGGCGAAGTTTTATGAACACGAAGATCAACCATGTCGCGGTCTGGATTCTAGTCGTAGTCTATTTCCTCGTCGGCTGGGGCTGGTACGCGATCCTTGGCGAGAAGTGGCTCAATCTGCACGCACGGACGATGACCGACATCGAGCGGACGCACAATGTCTCTGCCTACTTGCTTGCGTTCATCGCGTCCATCATCGTCAACTACGCCTTGGCATGGTTGATTAACCGGCTCAACCCGGCCAGCGCGCTCGCCGGATTAAGAATCGCGCTTCTGTGCTGGTTCGCATTTCTCTTCGTCGAATACTCAACGATCGCCGTGTTCTCGGCTTTCGAGACAAATCCCTGGCCGCTAATCTTGATCGACATGGGCCGGCCATTTGTCGCTTTCTCGATCAGCGGCCTCGTCCTTGGCGCCTGGCCAAAACGCGCGCTGTAGCCGCGGTCGCTGACCGCGGTCCTCGGCATGGGCGCGCGACCAGTGCTGGACAATCGCAGTGGCGTTGGCAAAATCATAATTCCCAGCCATGGCTGATCCCATCCTCGTCGCGCAATCTAAGGCACAAATCTTTTTGCTGCCAAAAATGGCAAACCGCCACGGCTTGATCGCCGGCGCGACGGGAACTGGAAAGACCGTCACGCTGCAAACGCTCGCAGAAAACTTCAGTGCGCGAGGCGTGCCTGTTTTCATGGCGGACGTGAAAGGCGATCTCGCTGGGCTCAGTCAGCCGGGCGCAAACAACCCGAATGTGGTCGAGCGCGCGAAGGAGCTTAAGATCGACAATTTTAAAGGCGAAGCCTGCCCGGTCGTGTTTTGGGATGTGTTCGGAGAACAGGGACATCCTGTCCGCGCTACCGTTTCCGAAATGGGTCCGCTGCTGCTCGGGCGTTTGCTCGAATTGAATGACACGCAGGAAGGCGTGCTCAATATGGTTTTCAAAATCGCGGATGAAAATGGATTGCTGCTTCTCGATCTCAAAGATTTGCGCTCGATGTTGCAATACGTCGCGGATAATGCCGATCAATTCAAAACGCAGTATGGAAATATCTCAGCTGCCAGCGCCGGCGCGATTCAGCGCAATCTGCTGACGCTCGAATCGCAGGGCGCAGACAAGTTTTTCGGCGAGCCTGCGCTCAATCTGGATGACCTCATTCAGACACAAGGCGGCAAAGGAGCGGTCAACATTCTTGCAGCGGACAAGTTGATGCAAAAATCGCCGAAGGTTTATGCAACGTTCCTGCTTTGGATGCTTTCGGAATTGTTCGAGAACCTTCCAGAAATTGGCGATCCAGAAAAACCGAAGCTGGTTTTCTTTTTCGACGAAGCGCATTTGCTCTTTGCCGACATCGCGCCCGCAGTGCAGCAAAAAATCGAGCAAATGGTGCGACTGATTCGCTCCAAGGGCGTCGGTGTTTATTTCGTTAGCCAAAATCCGCTCGACATTCCCGATGTTGTGCTAGGTCAGCTCGGGAATCGCGTGCAACACGCCTTGCGCGCGTTTACCCCGCGCGATCAGAAAGCGGTGAAAGCTGCTGCGGAAACGTTCCGGCAAAATCCGAAACTAAAAGTCGAGACAGTGCTAACTGAGCTCGCGGTCGGCGAAGCGCTCGTCTCGATGCTCGATGAAAATGGCAGCCCGCAAATTGTCGAGCGCGCCAAGATTGTTCCGCCGCACAGTCAGATCGGCGCGATCACGCCGGATCAGCGAAAACAGATTGTAAGCTCCTCGGTCCTTGCCGGTCATTATGAAAACGCAGTGGATCGTGAATCGGCTTACGAAAAATTGCAGGCAAGGGCAGGGGAGAAAGCGCAAACTGCCGACGCGCCAACCATAGCTGCCAGCGCTGCAGCTCCTGAAGGAGCAAAGGGTTCGTTATTGGCTGAAGCCTTAGGAACGGTTACGGCAGCTTTTCAACCAACAATCGGACCGCGTGGCGGTGTTCGCGATTCGGTTGCGACTTCGATGGCCAAGAGCGCGATGCGCGCCGCCAGCAGCCAGATCGGCCGGCAACTCGTTCGCGGAATCCTGGGAGGAATCCTCGGCGGCAGCAGCCGGCGAAGATAGCTGTAGCCACGGCCCTGCGGGCCGTCTCCGCACGTCGCACAGTGACGTGTCTACAACCAAATCGCCGGACACGCTACGCGCAATCCGGCGATTTGAGTCGTTCTTCGTTTATGGCTTCGGCGATGCGGCTGGCTTGGCTGCTTCTTTCTTCCCGCCCTTGCCTGCCTTCACTTCCACCTCCGTAGCCGACATCGTGTAAGTGACCTTTACTTTTTCGCCAACCTTAAGGTCTCCCGTGACCTTCGTATTGGCGTCACGATTGATTTCCCAACGGTCTTTCCCCTTCTGGACCGCAATCATTGAGTCATTTACTTCCAGCACTGGTCCCGTCACCTCGTAGGTTTTTCCACCCGCGGCAAAGGCTGCGCTGCTCAGCACCAGACTCGCTGCGGCCAACAAACTGAGTGGTAATTTTATTTTCATGTATGCGATTAGACTGCTTCACGTCGGTTCTATTCAAGCGTTTTCGCGCTGTTCATCTTGGGAGCTCACGCAGTTCAGACTTCGTTTATCACACCAATGCGCAAAGTCAGCGGCCAGATAACGCTTCGCACCTGCTGCGGATTTCCCCACGCACGGCGAAGTTCATCAATTATCTGTTCCAACGGATCGGCGCCCGTAGCAGCCATGAACCGCCGCGTCGAAGACCACGTTCCCAGGCAGCCGATCAGATGATCGAAGTCCCAGTGCGTGGTCATCTCAATTTTCGGCGGCTCGATTTCGTTAAATGGGAAGGGGAGATCCGCGAAGTTCTCGACCAGTTTGCGCTCCGGCGGCCAAAAAGGACCTACCACCTCGTGGTAGTATCGATTCATAATCTCATCGATAGCCGGCTCAACCCGTAACAAGTTGTAAGCTGACGCAGAGAGGACGCCGCTAGACTTCAGCACTCGCCGCGCTTCGGCATAGAAACGATCGAGATCAAACCAGTGCAGCGCCTGTGCAACCATGATCAGATCGACCGTGCCCGATTTGATGCCGCTGTTTTCTGCGGGCGCAACACAATACTCGACGCGCTCGTGCGGCTGGGCCTCTGAAATCTGTTTCTCACTTGCATCGGTCGCGATGACGCGATCGAACACTCTTGCCAATCCGACTGCTGCCTGTCCGTTGCCCGTCCCGCAATCCCAGGCGAGCTTGCGGCTCGGCGCAAGGCTGCCGAGATACTCAAACATCTCGCGTGGATATCGCGGCCGAAATTTCGCGTAATCCGCCGCTTGCTTCGAGAAGTGATCTTTGAAGGTCATACCAGCCTCCGCTTTATGGCGGTCGCTGCACTGGCCGGCTGTTCTCAGCGGCAAAATGGATGCAATAAGGCCAGTCCGGCTCGGACGACGTTGCTATTGCTTCGGCGGGTCTGGCATCGTTCTTAGCCCGACGCGAGCGAGGTATTCGTCGGCTTGTAGAAGATCATTCCCCGCGCGTTCGATGATCTTGAGCAGATTATCCATCGACGAAACTTCCTCGAGCTGTTCGGTCAGGAACCATTGGAGAAAATTAATCGTGATGTAATCGTTCTGCTTTCGCGCCAATGCCACCAGCCCGTTTATTTGCTGGGTTACATGAATTTCCTGGTCGAGCGACAGTTTCACCGCGTCGCGTGGGGTCTTGAACTTCGATTTAGGCGCATCGATCGCCGGGATCACCACGCGCCCGCCGGCATCCACCACGTATTTGATAAAGCGCAAGGCATGCCCTTTCTCCTCTTCCGCTTGCTGGAAAAAATGCTGCGACAATTGCGGGAGCGCCTCCGACGCAAAATGCGCCCCAATCGCGTAATACTGCAGCTCCGCGCTGAACTCATACCCGATTTGCTCATTGATAGCATCGATAACTTTTTGACTCGTAAGCATAGAGGCAACGTAACGTAGATCACACGAATGCAAACCGATCTGCCTGCCGCGCCGAAGCCTTGGCGAAGGCGGGTTCGTTAATCGCGTCGATAACTTTCTGACTTGTAAGCATGGCAAAACCTACCGCTGATTGCGCAGAATCAAACGGATGAATTCTGCCTTGTCGCCGCGCCGCAGCGGGCGGCGGCACGTTTGGCGATTGTGTATCGAATAGCTATCTAGTAAAAATAACATTTGACATAATCTATTGGATAGCTACATACTAGGCCTACATGAGCGACGTTTTGACTACAGCCGCAGGGGCGATCTCGGGAGCCGAGGCAAAATTGAGAGCAATGATGCAGACCGCCCTCGCAAAGCAGCGGTACACTGACGTGGCGAGACTTGCCCCTCTCGCCGATGGACTTTTGAATATTTTGAAAATGGCCCGAAACGGCGACGCGACCTTACTGACTCCTCTGATCGCTGACGCTGATCACGCGGAGGACCGCGCGAATAAACCCGACGATGCGGCAGTTCGAATCACATCGACAGCTCAGCGGTTATCTGAGGTTGGCTATCCTCGATTTGAACGTCAAGGCGACAGACTTGTAAAAATCGCGTGGTCGAAAAAGGACCGCCGCGAGTACGAGCATCGAGCTACCGCGAATATTATTTTCAGGATTGCAGAACTCTTCGAGCGTGACCGAGCTCCGGGGACGGCTTTCATGATGGACGCTTTGATGCCGTTTAGAACTCGAACCGGGGCTGATATCCCTTCGTACCAAGCATATTTGGCATTAGCGTGGTTTCGCTCGTTAGGCGCAATCGAAGCCCGGGGTAAGGACGGTTATGCCCCCGTCGTCGAGAATCTACGAAAGCGAATTGAGAGCGCCTGGAACAGTTTGCCGGACGCCCTTTGCCATTAACCCTATGAATCAGAAACAAACACAGGAGCTATGTCTCAAATTACTCCACGCTGACACCGAGACCGCAGTGATCGAAATCTTAAAGCGAGTTGGATTCTGGGATAATCCGGATTTCTGGCGTCTCTATGGCGACAAAGAGGGCAACTTTGCGCAAGCAGGTAATCAACAGGCGTTACCCGAGGCCGCCCTTGTTGAGAAAATCGTAAACTGCTGCGACGCGCGGTTGATGGCCGAATGTCTAAAGCGTGGCATTGACCCAGAGTCCGCAGAAGCGCCGAAAAATATTCGCGACGCTGTCGCGATGTTTTTTGAGAACCGTCGCGCCTTGCAATCGAGAGCCCACTGGCCAACAGATAACAAAACCAGTCGAACGAAGTTCTGCTGCCGACCTTTCGGAACACTATCAAGTCGCGCTAGTACGCGGTCGAAAAACGCCGAAACGTGCGAGGGAACGTGGCGCCGTGACCGCTCGGTGAACTGTTCTAAAGTTGCTTCGCCTGCCGTTTTTGACCCGAATGACCTGAGGCGAGCTGCCCACGCCCTGATATCCCGAACATCGTGAATGGATAAAGGCGTTGTTTTGGCGCGCGTCAGAAATGTAGCGAGTGAATTAATATCCATACCGGCTGCTCGCCGGCCCAACGCGATTGCTTCCACAACTGACGTCCCGCCGCCACAAAAAGGATCGACAACAAGATCGCCACGATCAGTGAAACATCGAATAGCCTCACGCACGAAACGCGGCGAAAAGCGCGCTGGGTATCGGTAAATATCGTGTGGCGACTCACCGACTCGGTCCTGATTGAGAACTGCGACCACGAACGCGTCCGACAAGGGTATTGTGGCGGCCTTATTTTTCACGTCGCTTCCTTTGTGACTGTGATCCAGTTCTTAGCGGCGTGATCTCTAGTTTCTTGCCGTCGGGCGTTGAAATCTCGAGTGGCGTGTCTATTTCGATGCCGAGCAGACTAAGTACCGGCCGGTCAATAACCAACGCGAGGCAGTTTCCGTACTTGGTGAGCTTTTTGATCAATCCCGCCATGGTCTATCATTGGATATCTATTGGATATCCAATGATATATCAAAATGCAAGAAATTTTTTCGTTTGATCGGTGACGATTTTTCGCTGCTGCATCCGCCGGAAGCAAACACCCGCTCCTGGTTTCCATGAAGCGGGTGTTTAGTTCTGGCGACGTCCTATTGACTCACCGAAGAGAGTTGATGGTTGAGAGTTGCTCCGCCTACGCCAACGCTACGGCGCGACAGGTGCTGAGAGTTGGGGATGGGAAGCAGTTCTCAAAACCTGAAACGATTATATTCCTCATGCGTTCCGATCCAGAACCAAACAAGTGTGTCACCTTCACGCAGGCCAAGCGCGCGATAGCCTGTTCCGATCCGCACCACGCAAATGCCGTTGCGGCGTTCTTCGAAATGTAGCGACGGGTGAAAAGGATCGCGTTTCCAGAGCGCATATTTCTCGCGCGCAAGATTTTGAATCGCTGCCGGAAGTTTCTCGAACGCTTTCCAGAACCGCCGATGCGTCTTGCCAATCACGGAAGTTCTTGCAGACGGCCAGCGCGAGCGTCATCGCGAACCTCTTCCAACACGCGTCGCAATCGGCCAGTCTCGGAGAAGTCTTCATCGATCTCACGGTCCCAGGCAGTGTTATCTCGCTTGCGAATGAATGCAGCGAGCTCTGCCAGTTCTTTAGCCGAAAGCTGATCGACCGCGGTTTTGATTTCGGCAAGGCTCATGTTTCGGAAAATAATCAATTTACGTGGCGCATGCAATCGTGTGTGACGAAGTTCGTGAAGGCGAGGAACCGTCGACCCAGCCCCACTCGCTCTGAATCACTCTATTTCTCGCTGTGAAAAGTTCGCGTAATCTCGCGCAGCAGTTGATTCTGTTGTTGCCATCGTGACTTCAGTGTCCACGCGAGGATTTGTTGAAAATGATCGCCGTCGTCCACCGTCGTGTGGAGAAAACCCCAGGGCCTTTCGCGAAAAAGTGCTGGGCCCTTTTCGGTTCCGGTTAGTTCGTCCTGCAGGGCTGGATGACCATCGATTGTCCGTGAAACAGATTGAGTAGCTGACGCGTTTTTCATCTTCTGCAACATCCGGTCGCGTGTGATTTGATGATGTTTTTCCAGCGTCAGATTTGGGAAATCAGTTTTCGCGTCGCTGAATACGATCAAATACATCTGTTTGCTCTTGTCGCCCACCTGTAGCGTCGCCTTTTTGTTGAGCCATGGCATTTTCACCCACAGACCTGGGACGATGACGTCGATTTTACCATCGTCAGAAGCGATTTCTTTTCGTTCAGTGGAAAGGCGATGCAATCGCTCCCGGTCGGACTGAATCATGCTGACAAGTAACGGGATGCCCATGACACCGAGTGTCAGTGCGATGTAGCCTAAGATTAGCCCTGCGGTAGCGATTCCCATTCCGCGAAGCGCGCCGCCGGATTTGCGGATCTTCGATCGAGCGATGTGACCGCAAATGACAGCGGGGATCGCTGTAAAGAGCCATCCGCATGTAAATGAAAGAACCGCTAAAACAAGACTCCAAATTGCGGCAGGCGCAGTGCGAGGAATTGGTTGAGGGACGGGCGGCGGCGGCGGTGTTATTTCATCGGCCATCGCGCCGTTGTAGCGGACTTAAAGGGAAAAGCAAGATGAACCGCGGGATCCGAATCCGTCGAATTGCCTCGCTCGCGCGCGTTCGCCGGCGCGCGAGACGCGTGCGGAAACAAAGATCTCGCCTGAAATGCGGCTTGAAGATGAACTTCAATTGCGATTGGCAACTGCTAGTTCTTTGGACACAATGCGGCGGTCCTACCTGTGTCTGCATTTATTCCACCGCCCGAGAATAGCGACGATGTCGATCGGGAAATTCGCATCGAGAAAATGGAACGCGAGTTGGAGGAGCTAAGCGGTGGATCATTTGTAAGCGGCGCATTTGAGGAGGTATCGCCGCAACTGGAGGAAATGTTTCTGGAGCGCGTGTGCGCGTTCGAGAAGGCCGAATGCGATACGAATTTCAACCGGCTTGTCGCAAGCGGGGTAGAGATGGTCCCGCCTGCGGAACTGGATGACACTAATCTGGTCGTGAAACTTCGGAAGGTGCTTTGCGCGCTTGCAAACATTCGTTGTTTTCTGCACGACACAGATCATTTGAGCGATCGCGAACTTTACATGTGGCTGTGGACTGATGGACTACGCGAGGAAACGCCGGATTTATCGCGACTTGGCGGCGCCTGGCATACCAGTCCGATCGGCAGGTGCACTGACGAAGACATAGCCATCTTCCTCAAATATTATGCGAGCAAGAAGGAGCGGCGTCGTTGGAAGAAGGAATTCCCGAACGATCCGTTGCCGCCCGCTTCTCCGTTGCCGTATCACCGCGACCGGACTTTGCCGCGGCCGGAGTAATTGCTGATTGATCGTTCACTGCATGACGCACTGAATCAGCAAAAGTTCGCGAGGGCGAGAGCGTCTTCGCTCCCCAGATTGGGCGACGTCCTATTGATTGATTCGCAAAATTCCCTTTGCTCTCTTGCTACCCTCGCAAGCTTGACCGTCTATCTCGCGGTTTCCAATCGCTCGGTTCTTTTACGGCATGCGGCGTTCCGCCGCGCCGCGCTGGTGCTTCGAGTAGCTGTCGCGACAAAACGAAAAGCCCGTTGGCAGTCAGCCAACGGGCTCTTAGTTCTGGCGACGTCCTACCGATTCGCATGTGCCCACATGCTCATCCGCTATCCTGCGGATTTGATCGTCTATCCGCCGACTTCCCAGCACGGCGTATTCGCTCACTGCCGTTCGCTCACCGGCTGCCCTCGCCGGCTTGACCGTCTACCTCGCGGTTCCCAACCGCTCGATTCTCTGCTCGAGTAGGCGTCGGCTAAAAAGCAAAAGCCCCGATGATAAACTCACCGGGGCTCTTGTTCTGGCGACGTCCTATTGATTCGCTCGCTCCCGCTCGCTCACCGGCTGCCCTGGCCGGCATGACCGTCTATCTCGCGGTTCCCAACGGCTCGGTTCTCTGCTAGAGTAGGCGACGCTCAGAAACAAAAAACCCAGCATGTTTTCACATGCTGGGCATTTTGTTCTGGCGACGTCCTACTCTCGCACGGCCTATCGCCGTACTACCATCGGGGCTGCAGCGTTTCACTTCCGTGTTCGGAATGGGAACGGGTGGTGCCACTGCGTTATTGTCACCAGAGTGCGGAGCCGCACCGGCGTTTCGCTGCGTTCGCAGCGACGCAAGCGCGAGGCCGAATCTCTGGAGACTCGGGCGATTGAGGTCAATCGCCCCTACCTAAAATCAGATTTCAAAAGAACAATCAACTATCAGCTGATCCTCTGATATCTACATACAGGAGTTCATTTCGGCTGAGGACAGCCGACGCTACAACCGAGCTTCGTTTTGTTTTAAGATCTTTTGGTCTCCTCTGTTTGCCATCCCGCTCGCGCGGGATGGGTTAACAGAAAAGTAAAAGATCAAGCCGAACGGGTTATTAGTACTCCTGAGCTGAACATGTTACCATGCTTACACCCGGAGCCTATCAACGTGGTGGTCTACCACGACCCTTCAGGGAGAACTCATCT
>WNFS01001673.1_pt1 | contig 16681 bp, 15 predicted proteins | sample 5400141 | NCBI WGS metagenome assembly WNFS01 (sample SAMN13153358, study PRJNA577476) | soil metagenome | isolation source: 60 cm saprolite under Madrone tree | place: USA:California | collected 2016-06-14
GTACCAATCCGTCCGGCCGGCACGCGGGTCGACACCTCGTCGGCGTTGTCGCGCGCCGCCTTGTTCATGTCCGACTTGAACGGTCCCGGTGCGATCGCCGACACCACGACGTGGTCGCGGATCAGTTTCACGGCCATCCGCCGGGTCAGGTGAATGAGGCCCGATTTGCTGGCGGCGTAGGAATAGGTCTCCATCGGGTTGACGAAGATGCCGTCGATCGATGCGATGTTGATGACCTTGGCGGGCTTATCCGCGGTGGCGGCAGCCCGCAAGGGTGCTGCCAGCGCCTTGGTCAGAAAGAATGGCGTCTTGAGATTGAGGTTCATCACCTTGTCCCAGCCGTTTTCCGGAAACTCGTCGAAATCCGCGCCCCACGCCGTACCGGCATTGTTGACCAGAATATCCAGCTTCGGCTCGCGCTTGCCGATCTCGGCCGCCAGCATCTCGATGCCCGCCATGGCGGAAATATCGATCGGCAGCGCGATGCATTCGCCGCCATACTCAGCCGTCAGCTCCTTGGCGGTCGCCTCGCATGGTCCGGCCTTGCGCGCGGTGATGTAGACCTTCGCCGCGCCCTGGCTGAGAAACCCGGCGGCGATCATCTTGCCGATGCCGCGCGATCCCCCGGTCACCAGCGCCACACGGCCCGTCAGCGAAAACAGATCCTTGAACATGTCGCCCTCCGTTTGATTTTGTCAGCGGTTTTGGGCGGAGCCACGCAGCGAGTCAAGGAACGCCAGGTAGCCCGGATGGAGCCAACGGGTCGCGCGAATGCGCGCCCCGTTGGCTCCATCCGGGCTACAGTTTTGGCAACTACGCCGCGTCGATGCGCCGAAAACCGTTCCACATCGCGGTGGCGGCGCCGGAGGTCAGCACCGGCAAAATGCGCGTGTCCTGATAGTTGCCGTTGAGCGAAACCCGCGGCAGCGCCATCTGATGCTCGGCGCTTTCGGGAAAGATCATGCCCGGCCGCGTCGTCACCGCGGTCTTGTATCCGGCCGCCTGCGCCAATGCGAACTCGCGGGGGCCGGCGGCGGTCTTGTCGCCATAGGGATAGGCAAGATCGACGACGGGACGCTGCAGCACGCTTTCAATCCGCGCGCGGCTGATCGCCATTTCGTGGGCAGCGATCTCTTCGGTCTGCCTCGCAAGATTGCAATGCGTGATCGTATGCGCGCCGATCGTGATCAGGGGATCGTCCGCGAACGGTTTCAGTTCATCCCACGACATGCACAGTTCGCGGCAAATCGCGGTTTCATCGACGCCGTAGCGCGCGCACAGCGCTCCGATTTCGCGCCAGAGATCATGTTCGCCGGGCAACCCGCGCAGCCAGTCGTGCAAACGGTCGAACGCTATTCGTTTTGCAGCCGGCGTCGAGGTATCGAGGCGCGTCGCGGTGCCATCGATCGGGACTTCGATAAAAGAGGCCTTGGCGATCACCGCCTCCAGCGCGATCCACCACACCCGGCCGGTACCTTGTGCGAAATCGCTGGCGACATAGACGGTGCACGGCGCCTCAAACTCCCGCATCACCGGCAATGCAAAGTCTCTGTTGTCACGATAACCATCGTCGAGGGCAAAGCAGGCAAAGCGTCGCGAAAATTCATGTTCGACCAATCGCCGATGGACCTCGCTTATGGTGATGACATCGATGTCACGCGCCCGAAGGTGCGTCAGCATGGCGCGGAGAAATTCCGGCGCGATCTCGAGATGGCGATTAGGCTGGAATTCGGCGTTACGGCGCGGGCGGACATGGTGCAGCATGAAAATGGCGCCGACACCCGCGAAAATTGGTCGCAGGAGATAATGTGCCCCGCTGAAGTAAAGCGCTTCCAGTCCGGCGCGGATGACGTTGTTGCGAAACTGCTTCATTAACAATGGCTGGCCGGTTGGGCGTGATTCCGAAGCTAGCGGGGGACCGCTGAAGAAACAGTTAGTTCGTGGGGCTAACCATCGCCGGACTGTTCCGTGTTATTTCCAGTTTGACAGCCTCGCAAGGGTTTGTTTTCTCTCTGATCCAGACCCGCAGGATATCGAATGCACGGACTTTTCAGGTGGAGCAGCAAATGGTGGCCGGGCGTGATTCCACTGGTCGTCTTTTGGGCTATCGCTGCCTGGACAACTACCCCACCGCTGGAATCCGATCTGGCTGCGCGCAGCGCCGCCGCGCTCAAGGATAGTTTGCTCGACAAGACGAGGATTACCGTCGCTGGCCGCGATGTCACGTTTGCGGCGGATGCATTCTCGGAAGACGGCCGTCGCGGCGCGGTTGCGTCTGTGGCGGCCGTGCCGGGCGTGCGGCTCGTTAACGACGAAACCCAGCTCGTTCCCGAGGCCAAGCCGTTCGTCTGGTCGGCTGAGCGGGACGTCGTCAGGGTCACATTGGGCGGTAGCGCGCCGTTGCCGGCCACTAAGGGCAGGTTGCTTGAGGCGGCCCGCGCAACGCTTGGCGGTGTCGAGGTGGTCGATCAGATGAATTTGTCGCGGGGGGCGCCGCCACGCTTCGACAACGCAGCGTTGTTGATGCTGGATCAGATCTGGAAACTGAAGGACGGCAAGATCACGATTTCAGATGCCAAGGTCAGCCTCGCCGGCATGGCACGCGAACTGGGCGGCCGGGAGGCGATCGCGGCCGCCCTGAAAAATCTCCCCGAAGGGTTTTCGGTGGCCGCCAATGAGATCAAGGCGCCGCCCTATATCTTCCAGGCCTACAAGGATCCGGTCGCGGTAACGCTGACGCTGACCGGCTATGTGCCTGATAACAATGTCCATGCGGCGCTGGTGGCGGCGGCGGGGCGCAAATTCTTCAACGAAAAGGTGGTCGACAATATCAAGGCCAGCCTGGGCGCGCCTTCCGGATTTGCCAACGCGGTGGTGCCGGCGCTGGGTGCGCTGTCGCGGCTTTCGACAGGTACTTTGGTAGTGTCTGACCGGGAAGTGAAGCTCTCGGGCGACGCCTTCTATGACGCCGCGGCGGCTCAGATCCGTGCCGGCCTCAAGGATTTCCCGCAAGGCTGGCAGTTCAAGGCCGATATTTCGGTCAAGCCCGCGTCCGCGCCCGTGGATGGCACCGTATGTCAGCAGTTGTTTTCGGGTTTGCTGGCCAAGGGAAAAATTCGCTTCGACTCCGGGCGCGCCACCATCGATCCGGATTCCGCGGGGCTGCTCGACCGCCTGATCGAAACGGCGCTGCGCTGCCCGAGCGCCAATATCGAGATTGCCGGACACACCGACGCCGATGGCGAAGACGGTTTCAACCAGGCGCTTTCCGAAAAGCGCGCGCAGGCGGTCACGGATTTCCTGGTGAAAGCCGGTTTGCCCGCGGAACGCTTCACGGCGATGGGCTACGGCAGCACCCAGCCGGTCGCCAGCAATGATACCGACGAAGGCAAGGCGCAGAACCGCCGCATCGATTTCGTGGTGAGGTAAGGGCGAATGGCATATCTGGTGACATTTCATTGGGGCTGGCTGCTGGCGTCGCTGCTGCTGGGTCTCGCGATGGGCTGGATCGCGGTGGTTCATCGCGCTCAAGCCGTATCGAAAACGACGTCGCGGTGGCTAGGCGTGTTGGCGGCGGCGCTGGTCGCGGCGGCGGTCGCACGGGTGATCCCCGGCCGCCCCGGCTATTGGCTCGACCTCGGTCTCATCATGTTCGCACTGTATCTGGCCGGTTGCGCGGTGGGATCGTGGCTGCGGGACTGGGTGGTTTCGCGTCACGCCCCGGCGGCTTGAGATTTCGCAGGCTCGAACAGGAGATCAAGTCCATGACTCCGGTTGCTCATTATCGGATGTTCGGTCATTACAACGCGTGGGCCAACAGCCGGCTGTACGATGCGACGGCGCGGCTCAGCACCGAACAATATCGCGCCGATCGCGGCGCCTTTTTCAAATCGGTCCATGGCACCCTCAATCATCTGCTGGTGACCGACCGGATCTGGATGCAGCGGTTTACCGGCGAGGGCGACGCGCCGAACCGGCTGGACGCGATCCTGTTCGAGAGTTTCGACGACCTCCGCGCCGCGCGCGCGGCGGAGGACCGGCGGATTGTCGATTTTGTCGACGGGCTTGATGATGGCCGCATCGCTGGGACGATCAAATACCGCCGCGTCTCGTCGCCGGAAGAATTCGAGCAGCAACTGGCGCCGGCGCTGGCGCACTGGTTCAACCATCAGACCCACCACCGTGGCCATGTGCACGCTTTATTAACCGGCCTCGTCGGCGAAGCGCCGGAACTCGATCTGCTGATTTTCCAGCGGCAATCGGTAAAATCCGCTGCCTGATATCACGAAAACTTCACCGCTTCGCTTGCAGGGTCGCAGTCGCGGGATTTGCGGCGCCGGAACGAATGCAGCAATACTGTGCATCCGGTGTCATGAACGCCCCCTAATATGTTGAAGAAGCGTGTTTTATTCATGCCAAGCGAATTCCACTCCGGCCCAAAACGCGCTACGACATCGTGCCAGGGAGCTGGCGTGGCGGCGGCCGCGGCAAAGGTTCGCACGGCAGCCATCGCCGTGGGATCGCAATTCGAGGTGGAGATGCTGGAAGCAATACGCAGGGCGATGTCGTTTCTGCGCCAGAAGCAAATCCTGCATAAGCTAGGTGTTGTGGTCAGCATCACGGTCATCGGGATCGCGTGCTACGTGCTCTATCATATGCTGCGGGGCATCGATGTCGCAGAGGTCGTCGAAGCCATCAAGCAGACCGAGCCCAGCCAGATCGCGCTGGCGGCGGTGTTCGTGGCGGCGGGCTACTTCACACTGACATTCTATGACCTGTTCGCGGTTCGCGCGATCGGCCGCACCGATATTCCCTACCGCATCAACGCGCTCTCCGCCTTCACCAGTTATTCGATCGGGCACAATGTCGGCGCCAGCGTCTTCACCGGCGGCGCGGTGCGCTATCGCATCTATTCCGCGTGGGGGTTGAATGCGATCGACGTCGCCAAGATCTGCTTTCTGGCCGGCCTGACATTCTGGCTCGGCAACGCCGCCGTACTGGGACTAGGTATCGCCTTTCATCCGGAAGCGGCGGCCGCGATCGATCAGCTGCCGGCCTGGCTGAACCGCATCGCCGCCTTCGCCATCATCGTCGGGCTGGCGGCGTATGTGGTCTGGGTCTGGACCCAACCGAGACGGGTCGGCCGCGGGCCGTGGACCGTGGTGCTGCCGGGCGGTCCGCTGACGCTGCTGCAGATCGCGATTGGAATCGTCGATCTCAGCTTTTGCGCGCTCGCCATGTACGTGCTGGTGCCGGACGAACCCAATCTCGGTTTCGTCGTTGTCGCGGTGATTTTTGTATCGGCGACGCTGCTGGGCTTCGCCAGTCACTCCCCCGGCGGGCTCGGGGTGTTCGACGCCGCCATGCTGGTCGGCCTGTGGCAGATGGACCGGGAAGACCTGCTGGCAGGGATGCTGCTGTTTCGCGTCCTCTATTATCTTGCGCCATTCGTCATATCTGTAATCTTGCTGACGTTTCGGGAAGTCATACTCGGCGCGCGAATGAAGCGCCTGCGTCGGGCGACGCCAGGGCTCGACGCCGCCGAGCCGAAGCGCGAAGCCGTATACGTGCGGGAGCGCGGGGACACCGGCGCCTGACGATACGGACCCGAAGGGAAGAGAGCCGGCCCGATGGCAATAGACGATTCCTCTTCTTCCTTCTTCACGCCGTGGCCGGATCGGCTGCGGCATTCGGCCATTATCCTGCTCGCCGCCGGTATGGCCCTGACGGTGCTGGTCGCGTTCGGCGAACTGTCGCTGGTGCGCGCCGTCGCGGTTTTCATCTGCATCGGTGCGGCCGCGCTGGTGCCGTGGCGATTGCACGACGCGGCCGCCTCGCGTGAGGATGTCCGCGGGGTCAACCCGGTCGAAGCCGCCGCGGTCAGCGCGCTCGTTGCCGGCATGCCGGATCCCGCGGTGCTGCTCGACCGCGCCGGCCGGGTGATCCACCTCAATGCGGCCGCAGCCCAGCTCGCGCCGGCGCTGCGCAAGAACGAACTCGCCCAGTTCGCGTTGCGCTCACCCGAAATCATCACCGCGCTGCGCGAAGCCATCGCCACGACCGAAACCCGGCGCGCGACCTATCTCGATCACGTGCCGGTCGATCGCTGGATGGAACTGATCGTCACCCCGGTGCCGGTGCCGACGCTGTTCGGCGGCATGGACAGATGCATGTTGATGACGTTCCACGATCAGACGCCGCTGCGCCGGGTCGAGGAAATGCGCGCCGACTTCGTCGCCAATGCCAGTCATGAATTGCGCACCCCGCTGGCCGCCTTGTCGGGCTTTATCGACACGCTGCAGGGCCCGGCCAAGGACGATGTCAAGGCGCGCGAGCGCTTTCTTGGCATCATGCACACGCAGGCGACGCGAATGGCGCGGCTGATCGACGATCTGCTGTCGCTGTCGCGGGTGGAACTCTCCGCTCACGTCCGCCCCGATGCGGTGGTGGATATCGTCCCGATCATCCGCCAGGTCGCCGATGGGCTGGAGCCGCTGGCGCGCGAGCGACAGGTCGCGATCAATATCGAATTACCGAACGCGCCGGTCGTGATCGCGGGCGATCGCGAGGAGTTGCTGCGGCTGTTCGAGAACCTGATCGAGAACGCGCTGAAATACGGCGCGTCCGGCGGCAAGGTCGTGGTGTCGCTGACCTCGGCGATGTCGGGCGAAGGCGTCCCGGAATTTCGCGTCATGGTGCGCGACTTCGGCCCCGGCATCGCGCCGGAACATCTGCCGCGTCTCACCGAACGGTTTTATCGGGTGGATGTCGGCGACAGCCGCGCGCAGGGCGGCACCGGGCTCGGTCTATCGCTGGTGAAACATATTGTTAATCGGCACCGTGGCCGGCTCTTGATCGAAAGCGTGCCCAAAAAAGGGGCCACCTTTACCGCCTGTTTTCCCCAGGCGCGACCGCCGTCGGCGGTCTAAATCAAAGCGTTTTCAACCGCTTGGCACTGTCATCCAGCTGTCATTAAACCTTCGTAAAAGCAGCATCGACCGCTCCTAAACGGGGCGGCGTGAGCGCAATCGGGCGCGTCCGGCGCTTCGCTCACTGGATGGAGACCAGCAATGAATTTCATGAAAGCTCTCGTCGCGGCCGGCCTGGTCGCCGCGTCGACGTCAGCGTTCGCGGCCGACATTACCGGAGCGGGTGCGACGTTCCCGTTCCCGGTCTATTCGAAGTGGGCCGATGCCTACAAGAAGGAGACCGGCAACGGTCTGAACTATCAGTCGATTGGCTCGGGCGCCGGCATCAAGCAGATCCAGGCCAAGACCGTGACATTCGGCGCCACCGACGCGCCCTTGAAGGCCGAGCAGCTCGAGAAGGACGGCCTGGTGCAGTGGCCGATGGTGATGGGCGCGATCGTTCCGGTCGTGAATCTCGAAGGCATCAAGCCGGGCGAACTGGTGTTTGACGGCGAGACGCTCGCCAACATCTATCTCGGCAAGGTCACCAAGTGGGACGATCCGGCGATTGCCAAGCTCAATCCGAAGCTGAAGCTGCCGACCGACGCCATCACCGTGGTGCGCCGCTCCGACGGCTCGGGAACCACCTTCAACTTCACCGACTACCTGTCGAAGGCGAGCCCGGATTGGAAGGCCAAGGTCGGCTCCGGCACCGCGGTCGAATGGCCGGCGGGCGTCGGCGCCAAGGGTAACGAAGGCGTGGCCGGCAATATCGGTCAAACCAAGAACGCGATCGGTTACGTCGAGTATGCCTATGCCAAGCAGAACAAGCTGACCTACGCGGCTCTGATCAACAAGGCCGGCAAGACCGTGCAGCCGACCGTGGAGGCGTTCCAGGCTGCCGCTTCGAACGCCGACTGGGCGAAGGCCCCCGGCTATTACGTGATCCTCACCGATCAGCCCGGCGAGAAGTCGTGGCCGATCACGGCTGCGACCTTCATCCTGATGCACAAGGAGCCGGTTGATAAGGCGGCGTCGGCCGAGGCCGTCAAGTTCTTCAAATGGGCTTTCACCAAGGGCGACAAGATGGCCGAGGAACTCGACTACATTCCGATGCCGGAGCCGGTGGTCAAGCTGATCGAAAAGACCTGGTCGGCTGATATCAAGAGCTGAGCCGAAAAGTTTCGTTCCCGGACGCGGTGCAGCGTCCGGGAACGAGACCACTCAAGTAAAGCAGTACAGGGGATTGGCGTGGCAGACATGGCCGTTCAGAGCGATGTAGCGGAAGCCGCCGGGCCTTATGACCGCGCCAAGGCGCTCAACGCTTTCAAGCTCGGCGACGTCACCTTCTACTGGATCACCCGCATCTGCGCTATTTCGGTGCTGCTCATCCTCGGCGGCATCATTCTCTCGCTGATCGTCGGCGCATGGCCGGCGATGAAGGAATACGGCTTCGCGTTCCTGTGGACGCAGCGCTGGGCGCCGTCGGCCGATCCCCCGGTGCTCGGGGCGCTCGGTCCCATGTACGGCACGCTGGTGACCTCCTTCATCGCGATGCTCATCGCGATACCGGTCGGGCTCGGTATTGCGATCTTTCTGACCGAGCTTTGTCCGCAATGGCTGCGCCGTCCGATCGGGATCGCCATCGAATTGCTCGCGGGCATTCCTTCGATCATCTACGGCATGTGGGGGTTCTTCGTGCTGGGGCCGTTCCTGGCCTATACGTTCCAGCCGTTCATGATCGGCTTGTTCGGCGGCGTTCCCGTTCTCGGATCGATTTTCGGAGGCCCGCCGTCCTACCTCAGCCTGTTCAACGCGGCGCTGATCCTCGCGATCATGGTGCTGCCGTTCATCACCGCGATCTCGGTCGACGTGTTCAAGACCGTGCCGCCGGTGCTCAAGGAGGCAGCCTACGGCGTCGGCTGCACCACCTGGGAAGTGGTCCGCAATGTGGTGATCCCCTACACCCGCGTCGGCGTCATCGGCGGCATCATGCTGGCGCTTGGCCGCGCGCTCGGCGAAACCATGGCGGTCACCTTCATCATCGGCAATTCGTTCCGCATCTCGTCTTCGATCTTCGCGCCGGGCACCACGATATCGGCGGCGATCGCATCCGAGTTTGCCGAAAGTGACGGTTTGCACCAGTCCGGCCTGATCCTGCTCGGCCTGTTGCTGTTCGTGCTGACCTTCTTCGTTCTGGCCGCGGCGCGCCTGATGCTGATGCGGCTGGAACAGAAAGCCGGGAACTGAAGATCATGAACCCGATTTACAGGCGCCGCCGCCGCGTCGACCTCATCATCCGCGGGCTTTGCTTTGCAGCCGCGCTGTTCGGCGTGACCTGGCTGGCGCTGATCCTGTTCACCCTGCTGTTCAACGGGATTGCGGGCCTGAATGTTCAGATCTTCACCCAAAACACCCCGCCGCCGGGATCCAACGAAGGCGGCTTGCTGAACGCGATCACCGGTTCGGTCATCATGACCGTGATCGGCGTCGGCATCGGCGCGCCGCTCGGTCTGTTCGCCGGCACCTATCTCGCCGAATACGGCCGGAACGACCGGCTCACCTCGGTGATCCGCTTCATCAACGATATCCTGTTGAGCGCACCCTCGATCATCATCGGTCTGTTCATCTACGGCGCCATCGTGGTGCCGATGGGCGGGTTCTCGGCTTTCGCCGGATGTCTGGCGCTCGCCGTGATCGTCATTCCCGTGGTGGTCCGTACCACCGAAGACATGCTGCTGCTGGTGCCCAATCCGTTGCGTGAGGCGGCCTCGGCGCTCGGCCTGCCGCGTTCGCTCGTCATCAAGCGCATTGCCTACCGCGCGGCGCGCGCCGGCCTGATCACCGGCGTGCTGCTGGCGACCGCGCGCGTGGCCGGCGAGACCGCGCCGCTGTTGTTTACCGCGCTCAGCAATCAGTTCTTCAGCCTCGACCTCACCAAGACGATGGCCAACCTGCCGGTCACCATCAACAACTTCGTGCAGAGCCCCTACGCCTACTGGAAGCAACTCGCCTGGAGCGGAGCCCTGATCATCACTCTCACCGTACTCGCCCTGAATATTGGTGCGCGCATTCTTGGCGCCGAGAGGACTGCAAAATGAACGATCTTTCCGTGTCCGTGAGTGTTCCAAACGCCCCGGTGCCGTCAATGGCGGGCCATGCGGAGGCGCCGGCAAAGGTTACGGCCCGCAATCTGAATTTCTATTACGGCGAACACCCTGCGCTGAAGAACATCAACCTCACGCTGGGCACCCATCGCGTCACGGCCTTCATCGGGCCGTCCGGCTGTGGCAAATCGACGTTGCTGCGGATTTTCAACCGGATGTACGATCTCTATCCGGGCCAGCGCGCCACCGGCCAGTTGATGCTGGACCAGACCAACGTCCTCGATTCCGGTCTCGATCTCAATCTGCTACGCGCGCGGGTCGGCATGGTGTTCCAGAAGCCGACGCCGTTTCCGATGACGATCTACGAGAACATCGCCTTCGGCATCCGCCTCTACGAGAAGATTTCCAAGTCCGAGATGGACGGCCGCGTCGAAAAGGCGCTGCGCGGCGGCGCGCTGTGGAACGAGGTCAAGGACAAGCTCCACGCCAGCGGTTTGAGCCTGTCGGGCGGCCAGCAGCAGCGGCTTTGCATCGCCCGCACCGTCGCGGTGCGGCCCGAAGTCATCCTGTTCGACGAGCCGTGCTCGGCGCTCGACCCCATTTCGACCGCCAAGGTCGAGGAGCTGATCCAGGAATTGGCCGAGAATTACACGATCGCGATCGTCACCCACAACATGCAGCAGGCCGCGCGCGTCTCCGACAAGACCGCCTTCATGTATCTCGGCGAGCTGATCGAGTTCGACGAGACCAGCAAGATCTTCACCTCGCCGAGCGATCGACGCACGCAGGACTACATCACCGGCCGATTTGGCTGAGGAGACAATCATGGCTTCCGAACATACCGCCAAGGCCTTCGACAGCGATCTCCAGGAGCTCACCCGGCTGGTCGCCGAGATGGGTGGACTGTCAGAACGCATGATCGTCGATTCCGTCGACGCGCTGGTGCGCCGCGACGTCGCGCTCGGCCAGCGCGTGGTCGCCGCCGATACGGAAATCGATGCTCTGCAGCGCACCATCGAGGAACGCGCGGTGTTGACCATCGCGCGCCGCCAGCCGATGGCAGTCGATCTGCGCGAGATCGTCGGCGCCATGCGGGTCGCTACCGATCTCGAGCGGATCGGCGATCTCGCCAAGAACATGGGCAAGCGCGTCGCGGCGCTGGAGAGCGATTTCCACCCGTTGAAGCTGATCCGCGGATTGGAGCACATGACCGACCTGGTGCAGTCGCAGGTCAAGACCGTGCTCGACGCCTATGCGGCGCACGACCTGCCGGCCGCGATGACGGTCTGGAAAGGCGACGAGGAGGTCGACGCCATCTGCACCTCATTGTTCCGCGAACTCCTCACCTATATGATGGAGGACCCGCGCAACATCTCTTTTTGCATTCACCTGATGTTCTGCGCCAAGAATATTGAGCGGATCGGCGATCACGCCACCAATATTGCCGAAACGGTGTTCTACATGATCGAAGGCCAGCAGATTCTCGACAAGCGTCCGAAGGGCGACATGACGACTTTTGCGACGACGGTTCCGGGAAATTGACGCCAGAAGCCGAGACGGAGCGCCTTCGCGCGGGAATAGTCGGTGGGGTCCGGTTTTTTAATCGGAGCATATTGAAGTCAATGGAGAAGGCTACGCCATGAGCGCGCGCATTCTGGTGGTGGAAGACGAGGAAGCGTTGACGACGCTTTTACGTTACAACCTCGATGCCGAAGGCTACGATGTCGAAACGGTCGCCCGTGGCGATGACGCCGACACGCGGCTGAAGGAGCGTGTTCCCGATCTCATCGTGCTCGACTGGATGCTGCCCGGCCTGTCCGGCATCGAGCTGTGCCGGCGCCTGCGCGCCCGGCCCGAGACCAAGCAGCTGCCGATCATCATGCTGACCGCGCGCGGCGAGGAAAGCGAGCGCGTCCGGGGGCTTGCCACCGGCGCCGACGATTACATCGTCAAGCCGTTCTCGGTCCCCGAACTGTTGGCGCGGGTGAAGGGGCTGCTGCGCCGCGCCAGCCCCGAGCGGCTCGCGACCGTGCTGGCCTATGGCGACATCGAGCTCGATCGCGAGAAGCGCCGCGTCGCGCGCTCGGGCCGCCCGATCGATCTCGGCCCGACCGAGTATCGCCTGTTGGAGTTCTTCCTGGAGCATCCGGGCCGGGTGTTCAGCCGCGAGCAACTGCTCGACAGCGTCTGGGGCCGCGACATCTACATCGATGAGCGCACGGTCGACGTCCATATCGGCCGCCTGCGCAAACTGCTCAACCCGGGCCGCGAGCAGGATCCGATCCGCACCGTGCGCGGCGCCGGCTACGCGCTCGACGACCGCTTCGCCAAGGCGGCGGAGTAAAAGCTCTCCCCTGTCGTCCCCACAAAAACTCCGCCGTCGTCCCGGCGAACGCCGGGACCCATAACCACCGATTTGATTTGTTGAAATGAGCTGGAGCTCCAGCCCGGCATGACCACGAATGCCTGTGGTTATGGGTCCCCGCTTTCGCGGGGACGACATCTGTGTGTGTGTCTTATCTGGCGGGCTTCGGCGCCGGCCGCCGGCGATCAGCCGCCGGTTGATAGGCCACGCGGGAATGATGCGCGCAATATGGAAGTCCGCCGAGCGCCTTGCCGCCGCAGAAGAAGAAATCCGCGCTCGAGGGATCGCCGACCGGCCAATGGCAGGTGGCCTCGTTCAATTCCAAGAGCGAGAGGCGCTGGCTCATCGGCACCACATTGTCGTGGGCGATCGGATCGGCCTCGAGTTCGACCTCGAAGGCATGCGCGAGCGCGGTGTTGCCGCGTGAAACCGGACGCGACACCCGCATCATGTGCTGCGCGGGACGCGGCTTGCGCTGGCGCGGCGCCGCCGATGAGGGGCTCTTGGCGCGGCCGGACAGGCCCAGCCGATGGACTTTGCCGATCACGGCGTTACGCGTCACATTTCCGAGTTCCGCGGCGATCTGGCTGGCCGAAAGCCCGGCCTCCCAGAGCTTCTTCAGCTGCTCAATGCGGTCTTCGGACCAGGTCAATACCGTCATCGCAATCTTCCCTTCGTCTTGCGCGGGTCAATTCTTGCCCGGCGCTGCGATGCCAAATCCCAAAAAATCTCCTGCGGTCAGAATCCCTTAGCCCTCGCCGGGCGCAAAAAGCGGGCCCGGACGTGTACGCCGAACAACTCAAACTTAGAGGATCAAGACTGCCGCACGAGATGTCGTACTCGACAGTCAGGACGCTACAATATGGCGTGACTCTCGCGCAAGAGTCCTGCCGGGCAGTCCACATGTTCCGTCCGCCATGAATTGCGCCGATCCTGCCGCAAACCCCGTAATCGACGGGGGTTGCATCCTCTAAGATAGGTGCTTCCTGGCATGTTGACAGTTGTCGTCGCGCGCATAGAATGGTTCAACGTGCCGCCCTGAAAAAGCGGCACGTTTTATTTTTCCAGACGCGCCATGATGCGCTGTGCCCATGCACGCGCGTGGCGGCGCCAATCCTCAAGTGTGATCCTCATGACAAATAGCGCCAAAAATAGCGTCCAGTCGCATCTGCTTCCCGTTTTCGCCAGAATAGATCTCGCTTTCGAGCGCGGCGAGGGCGCGTGGCTGATCGCGACCAACGGCGAGCGCTATCTCGATTTCACCTCGGGCGTCGCGGTGAATGCGCTGGGCCACGCGCATCCGCATCTGGTCGCGGCGTTGCAGGAGCAGGCGACGAAGCTGTGGCACATGTCGAACCTGTTCAAGAGCCCGGATGGCGAGCGGCTCGCGGCGCGGCTCTGCGAACAGAGCTTTGCCGATTTCGTGTTCTTCGCCAATTCCGGCGCGGAGGCGATGGAGTGCGCGATCAAGGTCACGCGCAAGCATCACGCCGCCAAGGGCCATCCCGAGCGCTATCGCATCGTGACCTTCGAAGGCGCGTTTCATGGCCGCACGCTGGCGACATTGGCGGCCACCGGCTCGGAGAAATATCTCGACGGTTTCGGCCCGCCGATGGACGGCTTCGACCAGGTGTCGCTCGGCGATCTCGACGCCGTCAAGAAGGCGGTCGGTCCGAACACCGCGGGCATCCTGATCGAGCCGCTGCAGGGCGAGGGCGGCGTGCGCTCGCCGCCGCCTGCGTTCTTCAAGGCGTTGCGGCAGCTCTGCGACGAAAAAGGATTGCTGCTGGTGTTCGACGAGGTGCAGACCGGCATGGGCCGCACCGGCGAGCTGTTCGCGCATCGTCGGCTCGGCGTGACGCCGGACGTGATGTCGCTTGCGAAAGCGCTCGGCGGCGGTTTTCCGATCGGCGCCTGCCTTGCCACCGCGGACGCCGCCGCCGGCATGACGCCGGGCTCGCACGGCTCGACCTTCGGCGGCAATCCGCTGGCGGTGGCCGCGGCCAACGCGGTGCTCGACGTGATGCTGAAGCCCGGCTTCTTCGAGCACGTGCAGAAGATGTCGCTGCTCTTGAAACAGAAGCTTGCTTCCGCGGTCGATCGCCATCCCGGCGTAATCTCGGAAGTTCGCGGCGAGGGCCTCCTGATCGGGGTCAAGGCAGTGGTGCCGTCGGGCGATCTCGTGGCGGCGCTGCGCGAGCAGAAGCTGCTCACCGTCGGCGCCGGCGAAAATGTGGTGCGCTTCCTGCCGCCCTTGATCGTCTCCGAGGCGGACATCGAGCAGTCGGTCGCAAGCCTGGAGCGCGCCTGCGTCGCGCTGTCCGGCGGTCCGTTGAAGCGGGCGGCAGGGCAATGAGCAAGCCGCCGCGCCATTTCCTCGATATCAGCGCGCTTCCGCTTACCGAGCTGCGCACCATGCTCGACGCCGGCACCGCCATGAAGGCGAAGCTGAAGGCGCACGACAAGGCCGACAAGCCGCTCGCCGGCAAGACGCTCGCGATGATCTTCGAGCGGCCTTCGACCCGCACGAGGGTGTCGTTCGACGTCGGCATGCGCCAGCTCGGCGGTGAATCGATCATGCTGACCGGCGCCGAGATGCAGCTCGGCCGCGGCGAGACCATCGCCGACACCGCGCGCGTGCTGTCGCGCTATGTCGATGCCATCATGATCCGCATTCTCAATCACGAGGCGCTGCTCGAGCTCGCGGCCCACGCCACTGTGCCCGTCATCAACGGGCTGACGCGGCGGTCGCATCCCTGCCAGGTGATGGCTGATCTGATGACTTTCGAGGAACACCGCGGCCCGATCGAGGGCCGCACGGTCGCCTGGACCGGCGACGACAACAACGTGCTGGCCTCATGGGCGCACGCCGCCGAGCGGTTCAAGTTCAAGCTGAATGTCGCAACGCCGCCGCAGCTCGCGCCCAACAAGGCGATGAAGGAGTGGATCAAGGCGACCCAGGCGCCGATCGTGCTCGGCAGCGATCCGGAGCAAGCGGTCTCCGGCGCCGATTGCGTCGTCACCGACACCTGGGTGTCGATGGGCGACAAGGACGGCGAAAACCGCCACAATCTGCTGCGGCCCTATCAGGTCAATTCCAAGCTGATGTCGCTGGCCAAGCCCGACGCGCTGTTCATGCATTGCCTGCCCGCCCATCGCGGCGAGGAGGTCACCGACGAGGTGATCGATGGTCCGCAATCGGTGGTGTTCGACGAGGCCGAAAATCGCCTGCACGCGCAAAAGGGCATTCTGGCGTGGTGCTTCGACGCGGTGGGATAAAACTCTATCGTCGTCCCGGCGAACGCCGGGACCCATACCGCGAGATCTCTCGTTGTCGCGATGTAGTTGATACCCTTCGTAACGATCAACGCCGGTGGTTATGGGTCCCGGCGTTCGCGGGGACGACTCGTGGAGGGGTTTTCGCATCCCACAAGCCCCTTTCGATTTGCATCCGCCAACCCCAGATAAAGCGCCATGACGTCTCAATCCCCCGACATCAAAATCACCTTGCAAAGCCCGATCCGCGCGCCATCGGCGGTTCCGGTCGACGACGCGGTGTTGCCGTTCGAGGTCGACGCGCTCGATCTGCGCGGCCGGCTGACGCGGCTTGGACCGACGCTCGATGACATCCTGACCAAGCACGATTATCCCGCGCCCGTCGGCAAGCTGTTGGGCGAAGCGATCGTGCTGACGACCTTGCTCGGCTCGTCGCTGAAATTCGACGGCCGCTTCATCCTGCAGACCCAGACCGACGGGCCGGTGTCGTTCCTGATCGTGGACTTCCAGGCACCGGATCGCCTGCGCGCCTACGCGCGCTATGACGCAAAGCGCCTCGTGGCGGGCCAGGATTCCGCGGCCCTGCTCGGATGCGGCCACCTTGCCATGACCATCGACCAGGGGCCGGACATGAGCCGCTATCAGGGCCTTGTGGCGCTCGACGGCGGCGGCCTGGAAGACGCCGCGCACGAATATTTTCTACGCTCCGAGCAGATCCCGACACGGGTGCGGCTCGCGGTCGGCGAGGAATGGCGCGGCGGCGACGGCGGCAGGCATCGCTGGCGCGGCGGCGGCATGCTGCTGCAGTTTCTGCCGAAGGCGCCGGAGCGGGCGCGGCAGGCGGATCTGCATCCTGGCGATGTGCCGGAAGGCGTGATCGTTCACGCGGTCGCCGAGGACGATGCATGGGTCGAGGGCCAGTCGCTGATCGAAACCGTCGAAGACGTCGAACTGATCGATCCCGATCTGTCCGGCGAGCGGCTGTTGTACCGGCTGTTTCACGAGCGCGGCGTGCGCGTGTTCAA
>WNFS01002780.1_pt1 | contig 16673 bp, 15 predicted proteins | sample 5400141 | NCBI WGS metagenome assembly WNFS01 (sample SAMN13153358, study PRJNA577476) | soil metagenome | isolation source: 60 cm saprolite under Madrone tree | place: USA:California | collected 2016-06-14
GCACTTCGACTGCGTCACGACCTGTGGTATCGATCACCAGGTTCCCCACAGGCGCTCTCACAACGAGAGTCGCTGCATCAGAAACCAGGCACTTGGCGAGAAGGGGATTCTGAAACGCGAAGATGAGGAAGCCGCAAGCCAGAAACCAGAAGGCCGAAGGCCGAAATAAGCTTCTCGCGCTCCGGCTTTGGGCTTTGGCCTTCTGCTTTCCGTTCATTTTCCCGACCCTACAAACTGGAGGCCCATGGCGCGAACGGCGGAATTGTCATCCTTTTCCGTCACTTCTCGAATACTTTTAGCCAGTTCGGTGTCGTTCGCGTTCTTTGTGGCCAGCGCTTCGATCGCTCCCATGCGGACACCGGCATTGGTGTCACTCGACAGAGCGGCCATGAATGCCTTCCGGACGTGTTCCTCGCCGGCATACTGTTTGAGGGCTTCCAGTGCGCTCAGACGGACCCCAAGGTTATCGTCATAAAGCAGCGCGTTGATCAAGGCCTCTTCGATGGTCTCATCGTTCGGTTTCTGATTCTGAGCGAGTGCTTTAACAATCTGCAACCTTGATCCCGGATTATTGGTATCCCGCAGACCGTTGAAGAGAAGACTGCGGACCATTTGATCTTCCATCTTTCCCTGGAATCGCAGGGACCGGGACACCTCGCCGGCCAATTCAACCTGGCCGGTGCTGGGATCCGTATTTACAACTCGAAGATTGGAAATCGTCGCATCCCGAGGGATGGCTGAATTTGCAATGGCACTCTCTTGAAGGGCGGCGGCTGTCGGTTGAGCACCACCGCCTTGAGGCGTGTGCGTGCTGTCCAGCAATCTCATCGGTGTCAGAATTCCCGACAGAACCGGCATGCGCCACCACGATCGCTTCGTCTCTATACGATCCAGTTCATCCGAAAGAGCACGCCGGGATTCCACCAGGAGGTCGGATGGGAGATCCAACCGGGCGGCGGCATCCGCCGCCAGAACCACGTGCATACCCTTCTCGGCTTCATAGACATCCTGACAGTCTGCGCATTCGTGGATATGAGTATCCAACCCTGTGCGCTCCCTGTCTGTCAGCTCCTCATACAGGAGTAGTGTGATTTGGTGTTGATATTCTCGGCAGTTCATACGCTCGTTAAATACGCTCTCAATTTCTGGGTCGCACGGAAGAGATAATTCTTGGCGGTTTCCTCTGTGCTACCCATGATTTCGCCGATCATTTTCAGCCTAAGGCCCTGGTAGTGCCTTAATTCAAATACAAGACGCTCCTTTTCGGAAAGGGTTTTTAGTGCCTCTTGTATCTTTTCGCCTACTTCCTTCCCGTACAGGCGGCGTTCGGGGTTGCTGTAGTAGGTGGTAGCAGCAAGGGTGTCTTTCAACGCCGGCCGGTCCGGATGGCTTTCCACGTCGGACTCGTAGGAAATCTCCTCTCTTAATGTTTGACGTTTGCGGAGATGATCCAGACTGACGTTTGTGGCGATTCGGTAAATCCAGGTGTAAAAGCTCGACTCGAAGCGAAACCGGCCTAGCGATCGAAATGCCTTGAGGAAGGTCTCCTGGAAAACTTCCCGCGCCTCTTCGCGATTTCCCAGCATGTGGAATGCAAGACGCAAAATATCCCTGTCATGCCTTCGGACCAGCTGCTCAAACGCCTCTCGGTCGCCGCCCTGGGCTTGCTCTATGAGGAGCTTTTCGTCTTCGGATTCATGAACTCGTTGTGCGGCCCTTTTCAATATAGCTTCCATGGCTACGAGCTTTGGACGCCCGTGAAACCAAAAGGTATCGGGGATTGACGAGTTTTACTAGTTGTTGTCACCCACGAAAATCGTGATCCGATCCCCGGGGTGAATAACGGATAGGTCGTTCGTCTCGTTCCAAGAGAGTATAGCATCCACAGAGGTCTTATAAGTCGTCGCAATCCTGTCCAGAGTCTCGCCCTGGCGGACCTGGTGGACGACTTTCCTGGACGCCGTCTGAGCCGGCTGGGTTACCAGTAGTTTCTTGCCAACGGTCAAGTGGGCGGAAGACAGGTGATTGAGGGTCTTTAACTTATCGGCTGAGGTGTGGAAACGAGTGGCGATTCCAGCAAGGGTATCGCCCCTGTGAACGACGTAAGTGACTGTTTTTACAGGTGAAGTGGATTTTGCGCCCGAAGCGACCTTCACGATGGGCGAAATCCCGCTCATGGGAATGATCAAGGATTGCCCCGCCCTGAGGACACGCTTCGCGCCCAAATTATTGGCTTGCGCCAGCTCCTCGCCCGTCGTGGCGTATTTTCTCGCGATGCCGCCCAGCGTGTCGCCCTTCCGGACAACATGCGACCGGAAGAGGACGCGCTTGCTCGCGGGCAGAGAAGCAATTTGTTGATTGAACTTTTCAGCATAGCCCTTGGGCAGGATCAGCTCGAAATCGGAATCGTCGGGCGGAGTTGTCCACCGGAGGACATGGCCGTTCAGGTCTCGAAGGTCTTCGAGCGGGAGATTGATGGCCTCAGCGATGATTCTCAAATCCGTTGCTTTGTCAACAGGAACCCGTTCGGTTTCCAGAGCCGCGTCGGGCGCGACATGGAAGCCATATTTTTCCGGATTCTTTCCGATGATCGTCAGGGCAAGAATGTTGGGAACGTAATTGGTGGTTTCTTTCGGCAGCGCACGCTTGTCCGCCAGTTTCCAGAAACTGTCGTCTCCCGTCTTATCCATGGCGCGATGAATGCGAACGGGACCGGCGTTGTAAGCCGCCATCGCAAGATACCAATCGCCGAATTCCTGGTACAGATCCTTCAGATGACGCGCGGCGGCCCGGGTCGACTTTTCCGGATCTGAGCGTTCGTCGATCCACCAGGTCTGGCGCAAACCATATTCTTTTCCGCGCGAAGAGATGAACTGCCACATTCCTCTTGCTTTGGCGCGTGAAAGAGCTCGCGGCTGGAAGGCACTCTCGGCCTGGCAGAGATAGATCAGGTCGAGCGGTACGCCTTCTTCTTTCAGGATCTGCTCGATCATGGACTGATAACGGCCTACATGCTGGAGAGCCCGCTCGATGGTGAATCGGCCACGCCCGTCCTGATAGTAGGAGAGGAACGTCAGTACGCGATCGTTGATCTCGATAGGAAGATCGTGGGCGACTTCCTCGATTTCTTCTTCGACTTCCTGCTTGAGCTTGGGATCGATGGACGAGGGGAAGGTTTCGACGTGTTGAAGATCGTCGATAGCGGCATGCTCTTCGGCCTGATCCGTGAAGCCGTCACCGTCGCGAATGGCGGCCAGTTCCAGCGCATGGACCCGGCTGACGAGCTCCGTTATCTCGCGTTGCAGACGCGGCTCTTTCTGGTGCACGCTCGACGATTCCAGCAGTATGTCGATGGCGCTATCGAATTCGTCCTTGGCTCTTTTCAGAAACCCTTGTTTGTAAAGGTCTTCGCCGCGCTCGAACCGCAACTGAGCCTCGACGATGATCAGAGCGATCGGATCGATAGGATTTTCCCGCTGCATCAGGTTCGCCACGGGCATTGTGACCGGCTCGACGTGTTGCCGTATCACCGGCATGGGTGGGGGCGCGACTACTCTGGCCTCCTCCAGAGGGACGACCGATTTACAGGCCGCCACGACGGGAAAAGTAAGAATCAATATTTTAACGGCAACTCTTGGAGTCAAAACAACACCCCCATTAAACTCAAAAGCCACTAAACCTAAGATTTTTAAGGTCTTTCAGTATAGTGGCTTCCCAGAAAGCAACGTCAGCTTACACGACAGGCATGGCTTAGTCAACGCCCCAGAAACCCTTTGCTGATCATTGGCCAGGATTACGGTAATTGCCCCGAGCCGGTCCGTTCGAAGAGCCGGCAGGGCAGATTCATGCGGATGCCCAAAAGGATTATTCGCACCAACCGAAATCACTCGTACGGAGGCTGCAATTTTCACGCGAACTCCCTTGCTTCCATGGTGCGGAACCTTCAGAACATCAACTCTTTCAGGGACAGGAATTTTCCGTTCGATATCGCCGGTCAGAAGCGCTGTGGCGTGACCTGTATTCAACAGCAAGACAACCGAATCATCGTTCTCCGCATTCTTGCGAGGAACCCAATCGGCTGGAGGATGCAACACCGTAAACGGGCCGATCGTCTGGCCCTTCCACACCCATCGGATGGGAATGTGTTTTCCATTAATCCTTTCGAGTAGTTCCCGGTATCTCGGAGTCATTGGATTCCTTCCGAGCCAGAACTCGCCAATTTGGAAGTTTTCGATGACATCAAATAACCCATCCATGTGGTCGTGATGGGCATGCGTCAGCACGACCGTGTCGAGACGCCGTATTCGCCGCGAAAACAAGTACGCCGAAACGACATTCTCCCCGATCGAAAATGTGCTGTCGTCTCGCAGATTCAGGAATCGGCCCGCGGAAACTCCCCCGCCATCGATGAGCGTCCGGCGGCCGTCCGGGAATTCGATGAGCGTCGAATCGCCCTGGCCGACGTCTACAAACGTCAATGTAACGTTCTCTGGTGGAGCCGGCGCAAAGTTTCCTAATGCAACCAGCCCCTGAATCAGAACAACTGCTCCAGCGGCTCCCAGAAAGAGGCGCTTCCACTTTTTCCGGATGGCCGCTGTGAAAAGGAGGACTGACGCGGCGTACAAAGCCCAAACCCACAACGGCGGCGATGGCACGCGTAATGTTGCGCCGGGCAACTTGAGAGCGAGATGCAGTGTCTCGAGCAGGATTCCAAGCAGTTGCGTAATGATCCATGCGGCAATGGCTGCGGCCGGCGGGGGCAGAAAAATCAGGAGCAGTCCGAGCGGAGTGATTGCCGCTGTGATCATGCCGGCCGGAATGTTCAAGAGTGGTGAAACCGGAGTGAATCGATGAAACGATTCCACCATAAAGACCAGGAACACCATTTCGACGCACACTGAAACAATGGCCGTTTCGCCGGCAATCAGAACCACCCTCCAGGGCAGAGTGACAGTCCAGGTGGGCAAGCCGTGCAGCTCGCACCACGTGCGCCGAGACACGCGCCAGTCCGCCGCGCGGATCGGGAGGTTGCTGTCTTTGGAAGCATCGTTGAAGTCCGCCAGCGCTTCGCGAAGCCATCCCAGAATCCACTGGCAGGCCGGCCCCCCAATGCCGACGACGGCAAGGACGGCCGCAAAGGTCATCTGAAAGCTGGAATCTTCGATCGCTCCCGGATCGATCAGGAGAATGATGAAAGCTGCTCCCGCAGTGGCGCTCAGGGCCGCATAGCCGCGGTCGAGGAGCTGCCCGACGGCGAGAAAGGACACCATAAGGGCGGCCCGGAACACAGGCGCCTGGCCTTCGACGATCGCCGTGTAAGCCAGCGTACATACGAGAACAAATAGGAGACGAGGTTGTCGTTTCCATAAAATACGGCGGGCCAGCCACAGGGCCATACCCGCAACGACGGCCAGATTAAAGCCGGAAACAACGACAAGGTGGTAAAGTCCGCCCGCCTGGAACTGCCGCTCGACTTCCGCCGTCAGACCATACGTCCTGCCCAGCACCATTCCCGCCACGAGGCCGCGTATGGTCTGGCCATTACGGTCCGCCGCGAATGGAGCTTCGAGCCGGGTTTGAATCCAGTTTTTAATTCGATCTTTTCCGTGCCACCCTCTGTCCAGAACCGTAATTAGGCGGGGGTTCCGAATCGTGCCGGTCCAATAGACTCCCTGTCGCTCCAGGTGGCGCCGGTAATCAAACACGCCGGGATTTCTGTAAACCACCGGCCTGTGCAACTTCACTACGATCTCCAGACGGTCGCCGCTTCCGAGCTCGAATGCATCGAAAAGGCGGCGCAAGTCCGGATCGTCCAGAAATTCCGTCAGTCGTGCCCGTCCAGGGTATCGCTGACCGTCTACCGTTTGCAATTCTACGTCCAAATAAACGCCCAATCCGCGCCACTCCGGCGCTTTTGTCAGGCGCCCCACGAGGCGAACGGCGGTGTCGCCAGGGTCCGGGAGCACCGCCGGCTGCCGCGCTGCCAGTCCGGCGCCGGCCAACGCCACTGCCAGGAGCGCACACCGGCGCTTTGCGAACGAAATGAGAATGGCTACGGGCAGACAGATCCAGACGGACCTCGAGTCCAGGCACGGAGACAGCAGGATACCTATGATAAGAGCCAGGAGTGGCAGCGCCATCAGCATTCACGGCAGCTGCGAAGGGCGGGGGCTATTGTACCTCAAACAACCCGATTATCTCGATGTGATACGTGTTGGGAAATTGATCGACCAGCGTGAGGCGGCGTAATGCATATCCTTTCGAGGCAAGAGCCGCGGCATCCGGCGCAAACGTGGTGGGATTGCAGGAAACGTAGACGATTCGCCGAGGGCCCAGGGCGGCGATCCGCTCGGCATTTTTGACCCCGCAGCCAGCTCGAGGGGGGTCTGCGACGACTACCTCGGGCCTGAGGTCCGCACCCCGCAAGGTGGCATCCACTTGCCCCTCGAAGAACTCCAGATTCCACCGGTCATTCAATTTTGCGTTCTCCCGGGCCTGATGGACCGCCGATCGATTGCCTTCCACGCCGATGACTTCTCCGGCTATTCGAGAGAGTGGAATAGAGAAAAAACCTGAACCGGAATACAGCTCCAGAACGTGGGTTGGCGCGGGTCCCGCCTGATCCAGGACTTCGTTCACGAAAGGAGCAAGCAGAAACCGATTCGCCTGGAAGAATGTTTCCGGATGAATTTTGTACTGGATGTCGCCGACGTGGATCCGGGCCCGGCCAAGGCGCTCGATTCGGCCCCCTTCGAAGACAAAGCTCGCCGCGATCTCGGGAGTACTGATGACGTGAACCTCGCGGGAGCCGCGCGGGTCCACGGTTTGAAGGAACTGATTGATCTCGGGGACCAGCGATGCGCACTCCCGAATCGGAATGACAACGTTTGTCTTCTCCTGCATGAAACCGAGCTTTCCATCGATGACATGAAACGTGGCTCGGAGCCTGTAGTTCCTGTCGGGCCCGACGATCCGCTTGATTGGACCATCCCACTTGAGATGACCAAGCCGTTCAATGCTTTCCCGAATGATGGCTTCCTTGTAATCGACCTGGCGATCGTATCGGATGTGCTGCCAGTGACAGCAGCCTGCCTCGCATACCGCCTCCTGCCGGTCCGGCGATGATTCGAGAATCTCGGTGATACGCCCCAGCGAGTAATCTTTCTTTTTCCCCACAATCTTCGCTTCGATGACATCTCCCGGTGCTGTCCTCGGCACAAACACTACTCCCTCTTCGGTCCGCGCGAGCCCGGAGCCTCCGTAGATGAGTTTTTCGATTTTGAGACGCATAAGAGAATTAGCCGCGGCTATATCAGATAGAACAGGCTTAACCGCGGCATTTCGTATCTCTCCAGCACCCTTCTGCGCCACATTTGCTGCTCTAGCATCATCAATTGCGCGGCAGTCATCGTTGATCTGAAGGGATTCAATTCCCCATCCACCTCACGTTTTAACTCGATCATCGTTTTGTCGTCAGCAGTAGCTTTCAGCTTGGAAATCAACTTCTCTTCGAGTGCGCTTAGTATCTGCTCGGCGGCTCTCAAGTTTGATGGATCGATTGAGCGAATGGACTCCGCGATTCCAGCATCAAGGCGCTCCACCTGCGCGGCAAGTTTGCGAACGTATGAGACGACTTCGTCCGGGTTGAAGTCCGGCAACTTCGGATCTTCGACCATCAGGTCCTTCTGTTCTTCGCAGACCTTCTCGATTGCCTTGACGCAGTACGCCAGCGAGCCGATTTCACGTCTTCGCTTCGGATTTGTGAAGGCTCTATCAATGCCCTTGAGTACGAGTTCTAGCGGAATTCCTTGCTCCATCCAGCTCTCAATGAGGACCCAATCTACACAGGAAACAAGCGTGAAGGACCGGCGCTTGGTCTGGAAGAACCGTTCAATTTCCGTGAAGTAGTTGAAATAATTCTGCATTCATAGCGTTCCCATGGATGGGTTGAACGCTGCCATGGATGGCCGGCTGCGGTCCAGCGGGTTACCGCTGGATCCATCCGCCGCCCACAACCACATCGTTCCAATAGAAGACAGCGGCCTGGCCCGGCGTGATGGCGCGTTGCGGGGAATCAAACTCGACGGCAACTTCATCGTTCTGGAGCGAAACTGTGGCGGGCTTTGGCTCGAATCGATTTCGGATCTGGACGTCACATCGAATCGGCTCCGTGAGCTTCCCGATCGCGATCCAATTGTGATCGCGCACTGTGAAGCGGGTCCGCTGCGGATCCTCTCCAATCACAATCCGGTTCAACTGCGGCTCGATGCGCACGACGTACTGTGGCCGTCCTGCGGCAATCAAGCCCTTTCGCTGGCCGACAGTGTACTTGTGAATACCGGCGTGTGTGCCCACAACCTCGCCGTCCTCGGTGACGATGTCGCCAGACCTGTTCGGCTCGATTCCCGAGTACTCTTCCACAAAGTCGGCGTAGGATCGGCCCTGCACGAAGCAGATCTCCTGCGACTCCGGCTTCTCGGAAGTCGGCAATCCCCTGAGCCGCGCAATCTCGCGAACCTCCGGCTTGGTCAGATCGCCCAGAGGGAAGATGGTCTTCGAGAGCTGGTCCTGGGTCATGCCGAAAAGAAAATACGACTGATCCTTGTTCCGATCCCTGCCGCGCAGCAGGAGCCATCGGCCCAGCGCCTCGTCATACTTTACCCGCGCGTAGTGACCGGTTGCGACACGGTTGGCTCCAATGCCGGCTGCCTTTTCGACCAGGTGATGGAACTTCACGTAGTTGTTGCAGAGGATGCAGGGGCTCGGCGTCTCGCCGTGGAGATAGGTCTCCACGAACGGGCGAACGACGGTATTTTCAAAGTCCTTCTCCAGATTCAGGACGTAGTAAGGAATTCCGATTTGCTTGGCCACACGCCGCGCGTCCCACAGATCGTCCAATGAACAGCATCGGCCGTTCTCCTTCCACAGTTGCATGGAAAGGCCGACGATCTCCTCGCCTTGCTCCTTCAGTAAAACAGCTGCGGTCGATGAATCGACGCCGCCGCTCATGGCAACAGCAATCACCTGCTTAAAATCCTTTCAGAACTTCCTTGATGGCATCGGAAGCCAGTACACTGCAGTGAACCTTGGACGCCGGCAAACCCCCGAGCGCTTCAGCAATCTGATCCCTGGTGATTCGCCTGGCCTCCGCGACTTTCATTCCAATCAGCATTTCGGTCGCGTACGAACTCGTCGCAATTGCGGCGCTGCAGCCCTGCGCCTTGAACTTCGCATCCTGAATTCGTCCGTCGTCCACCTTCACCCACAATTTCATGACGTCGCCGCAAACGGGGTTGGAGACCTCGGCTATCGCATGCGCGTCGGGTATCTCTCCCACGCATCGGGGGTTTTGAAAGTAGTCGAGTAGTTTTTCCGAATACGCCATTGTTTTCTGTAGCGGCGGTCTATGACCGCCGGCGATCTTACCGTTGCGAAACTGTCGGCGGTCACAGACCGCCGCTACAGTTCAAACTCTCTTGTAGTACGGCGACAATTCCCGCAGGCGTTCGACGATGCCGGGAAGAGTCTCCACCACGTAATCCACATCCTCTTCGGTCGTCATCGTGCTCAAACTGAATCTCAAGCTACCGTGGGCCTCATCCGGCGTCTTCCCGATTGCGGTCAGCACATGCGACGGTTCGAGGGAACCGGACGAGCAAGCCGACCCCGTCGATACCGCGACACCCTTCAGGTCGAGCGAAATGACCAGGCCTTCGCCCTCGGCGTAGTCCACCATGATATTCGACGTATTCGGGAGACGCGGAGCATTCCTGGCATTGACGTGGATAAGCTCGATCTTCGACTTCAGGCCCGCTTCGAGCCGGTCCCTCAGCGTCGCGACGCGCGGCATGTCTGTCTTCAAGCCTTCGCGCGCCAGCCTCGCCGCCTCTCCGAATCCCACGATCCCGGCGACATTCTCCGTGCCCGACCGCCGATTTCGTTCGTGGCCACCGCCCGTCATCGTTGGCTTGAGGATCGTCCCTTTCCTGACGAACAGCGCACCCACACCTTTCGGTCCGTGAATCTTGTGCGATGACATCGAGTAGAGATCCACCTTCAGCTTTCGCACATCCACCGGGATCTTTCCCGTGGACTGCACGCCGTCGGAATGGAAATACACATCGGCGTCTTCGGCAATCTGCCCGATCTCTTCAAGCGGCTGAATCGTTCCAATCTCATTGTTCGCGTGCATGATCGTGATGAGGATCGTGTCCGGCCGAATCGCTTTCCGCAAGTCTTCCGGGTCCACCAGGCCGTCGGGCGAAACAGGCAACCACGTTACTTCGTATCCCTGCTTTTCGAGATCCTTGCACGTATGCAGCACGGCGTGATGCTCGATACGCGACGTAATAATGTGCCGTCCCTTTGCCCTCTGGGAATCGGCGATGCCGCGAATGGCCAGGTTATCCGCCTCGGTACCCCCGCTGACAAACACGACCTCGGCTGTCTCCGCGTTGATCAGCCGCGCGACCTGCTGCCTGGCATCGTCCATCATTGCCTTGGCCTGCTGTCCGAACCAATGGATGGACGAGGCATTGCCGAAATGCTCGGTAAACACGGGCATCATGGCCGCCACCACTTCTGGCCGCATGGGTGTCGTTGCGTTACTATCTAAATAGATCCGCTTCACAGCCTCATGATTATAACGTTAACGGCGGACTGGCGCCGAATTCGAAGTAGAAAGTGGATCTGTAAATCAATAGAATGTCGGATTCAATTTTGGTCCGAAGGGGATTTATGAAAGCGGGACTTGAAGACATCGTAGCAGGCGAATCCAGGATCTGTTATATCGACGGCGATAGGGGAATTCTTGCTTACCAGGGTTACAACATTCACGAGCTGGCAACCAACTCTACCTTCGAGGAGACGTGCCATCTGCTCTGGTTTGGCCGGTTGCCGAATCGGGCCGAGCTGGACGATACATCCAGGAAGCTGGCTTCCAACCGCTCCATGCCATCACAAGTCCTGGACGCGATAAAGCGTATGCCCGCGAAGGCGCTTCCGATGGAGGTGCTTCGCACCTCCGTCTCGATGCTTTCCATGTACGACCCCGAAGCCGAAGATATGTCGCCGGAAGCGAATCTGCGTAAAGCGATCCGGCTGACCGCTCAGACGGGCACGCTGGTGACGGCTTTCCACCGCATCCGCAACGGCAAAGAGCCGGTGGCTCCGCGTCCGGACCTCAGCCTGGCCGCTAACTTCGCTTACATGCTGAACGGCACCGAACCCAATGACACGATGACGAAAGCACTGGATATTGCGCTGATCCTGCACGCGGATCACGAGTGGAATGCTTCGACGTTTGCGGGACGGGTAACCGCGGCAACGCTTTCCGATATTTACTCTGCAGTGACGTCGGCGATCGGCGCTCTGAAGGGCCCGCTCCACGGGGGCGCCAATGAAGCCGTGATGCGAATGTTGATGAAGATCGGCGAGGTTTCGAAGGTCGATGCCTTCGTCCGCGACATCTTCGCGCAGAAGCAAAAAATCCCGGGCTTCGGCCACCGGGTCTATCACACCGAAGATCCTCGGGCAACGCACCTGCGGCGCATGTCGAAAGAGGCGTGCGAGCGTGCAGGTCAGGCGAAGTGGTATGAGATGTCCGCGCGGATCGAGGCGCTGGTGAAATCCGAGAAAAAGCTGAATCCCAATGTAGACTTTTATTCGGCCAGCACGTATCACGTGATCGGCATGCCGATCGATCTGTTCACGCCGTTCTTTGCGGTGAGCCGCATGTCCGGCTGGACGGCGCATATCCTCGAGCAATATTCGAACAACCGTCTGATCCGCCCGCGTGCCGAATACATTGGTCCGGCGCCAGACCTGAAGTGGGTGCCGGTCAGTCAGCGTTAGTTAATGCCCTGGTACGCGATATATACCCGCCCCCGCCACGAAAAACAGGTTTACGAAGATCTGAAGAACCGCAACATCGAGGCCTTTCTTCCAATCTACAAGGTTCGCCGCCGGTGGAGCGATCGTTACAAGATCATCGAAGAACCCCTGTTCAAGAACTATCTCTTCGTGAACGTCGAGTATGAACGCCGCTATCACGACACGCTTCGTCCGTATGGCGCAGTTGCCTTTGTGACATTTGATGGAAAGCTGGCTCAGATTCCGGAACCCGAAATCGAGGCGATCCGTCGGCTTGTTACGTCCGAACTGCCATACAATCCGCATCCTTACCTGAAGATAGGAAGGCGTGTGCGCGTTCGCTCCGGGCCATTGGAAGATTGTGAAGGAATCCTGATTCGAAAGAAGGGACTGACCCGTCTCGTCCTGAGCATTCATCTGCTCCAGCAGTCGGTTAGCGCCGAAGTCGATGCGGATTCGGTCGAACCCGCATAAATTTTCGGTTAAGAGCGCACTTTTTGGTACTAATCTTGCCCAATTCGGTTATAATGCGCTTCGGGGCTCTTCAAAAATTTCTCCGACAGGCGTCGAGAGACGTTTCATTTCAATAGTCTCATCGTCTGTATCTGCTGCAATTTGCACTACGCTCTATTGTCAAGCTGTTATAAGTCATAAGTTTGCAGCCGTTTGGAGGGTGAAGTCTGACGTATAGAGCCCGTAAACTAAAAGGGGGTTTCCATTGGCAGTTATGACTAAAACGGCAAAGTCTGAAATGGTCTACAGTCATCCGACCATGTGTCTGCACTGTCACCTGATTGTGGAGATGTTCCACGAGCGGGGTGCGGATCCTGTGAAGGGATCCTGGCAGTGCCCTCGATGCGGCCACAAGTACCTCTTCTCCCACTGGAAGATCAAGAAGCAGGTACGCGGCAAGCCAGACAAGCCAGAAGCCGCGTAACAGAAAAATGGGGTCGAGAGGCCTCGCTGTGGCGGCGGTCTATGACCGCCGACGATGCCGTAATTTTGGGATCACCGGCGGTCATAGACCGCCGCTACAGCGACTCTCGACCCCATTTTTATTCCGATGCCCGCCAGGCTTTCCAGACCCTTTTACTCCCGCCTCACTCTTGATGTTGCTTCCGAACTTTTGGGCAAAGTCCTCGTACGGCGTCTGGGCCGGAGAAATCTAGCCGGAAAAATTGTCGAAACCGAAGCATATGTCGGTCCGCACGATCTTGCGTGTCATGCTTCCAGGGGACACACGCCGCGTACTTCCATCATGTTTGGCCCGCCGGGATATGCGTATGTCTACATGATCTATGGCTTCTACTTTTGCCTGAACGTTGTGACGGAGCCAAAGGGATATCCTGCCGCCGTGCTCATCCGAGCCGTTGAGCCAATCGAAAATGTGGATTTGATGTGTGAACTCCGCAATAATCCGGAACGGGAAAACAACATCGCCAGCGGCCCGGGCAAGTTGTGCATGGCGATGTCGATCGACAAGCAGTTGAACGGAGAAAATCTGCTCGGCACCACGATATGGATCGAAGATAGGAAACTCGATCCTGGGCCGATCCTCACCAGTCCTCGCGTTGGAGTCGATTACGCCGGGGAATACAAGGACAAACCCTGGCGATTCTATGTGGAAGGCAACCCGCATGTTTCGCGTGTGCGGTTCAAGTAACTCTTTTTTTCGGATGTGGAGGTTCCCATGAATCGATGGTCTGGAAGTGTGTTACTGACAGCCCTTTTCTTGTTTTGGAGCGTTTCAGCGTTCGCAATGCCTCAATTCCTGCAACTCTACCGAAGCGATCCGTTTCGCAATCCAGCCCAGGACGGTTGCATCACATGCCATATGAGTCCGGAAGGCGGCGATGCGCGAAACGTTTTCGGACAGGCATTTGAACGCGCCGGCGAGCAGATCACGCCGATGCTGCGCGCGCAATTTCCCGACAGATTTATAGTCCCGGTTTCGAGACAGGCCACGGGCCTGGTGATGCATTTTTCCGATCCCGGTAACAAGCAGGTGGTCATTGAATCCGGCGGAAGGATGACCCTCGTCGATCTCGATCGGAAGACGGTGGACGGCACACCAGCGGCGACGCCCGGAGCGGCGCCACCGCCAGCGACCGCGGCCTCAACGGCAGTTCCAGTCGATGGCTATGCGCGCGAGGGCGCATTTTTCGGTTCAAATGTCGTGAATCTGCCCGTTGGGAAGCCACTGAGAGCCGGTGGTGTCGATTTTCTGGTGCAGCACCGATTCTCGCAGGACATTAAGAGTGCCGGTTTCGGGGGACTCTTCGGATTCGATAGCGGGGCAACGGTCGCTTACAGCGGGCGCGTTGGTATAACCGATCGAATAGCCTTCGGAATATCCCGTAGCAACTATAACAATACCAAAACGATCGAGCTCAATTCCTCATTCCAGGTCGCCCGGCAGGGCGAAACGTCTCCACTGACGATTCAAGCTCGAGCTGGCGTGGAGGGCCAGCAAAACTTCCATATAATGCATCGGCCCTTCATTCAGGGGGTGTTTACACGCACTTTTGCCGACCGAGTGTCCTTGCTCGCGGCTCCAACATTCGCGTTCAATACGCGCAACGAGGATACTTTCACCCCACCGTCGTTGATTTATGGAGGAGAGTTCAACAACACACAGTCACTGGGCCTCGGAGCGGGCATTCGCTTCTGGAAGACTGCGTCCATCGTTGGCGAAGTCATTCCGCGTCTGCATGGTTTCAGAGGCGAGCGCCGTGACTATGCAGGACTCTCGGTCGGTCTCCAGAAATCTACATTCCGCCACACCTTTGAGCTGGTCGTATCGAGGCAGGACGTAGAAACGACGGCGGCTTATGCCGTCCAGGGAAGAGATACGTTCATCATCGGTTTCAATATTTACCGCAAGGTTCGGTAGCGGCGTGGATGTTTAGAAAAAGAGCCGGAAACCATCCACAAAATACAGCAGGCCGAGGAGGCTGATGGCCAGGCCCACCAGCCACACGGCCTTCTGCCGGCTCAGTGCGGCGACAGCAGCCAATGCGATGCTGATTTGAAACATCGTGACTGCGTAGGCGAAGCGATGATGGTGTTCCAGACTTTTGTCGGATAGTTCGGAGTCCTTCTTCTCTTCGCCTTCGAATTCTCGCGCAGACTTGCTGATTTCTTCCTGTTCCGCTGCGTAGCGGTCGGCTTCCTTTTGCGACTTATCCGCGAGTTCCGGGTTTGTTGCTCTCGCTGCCGCAGCTTGTGTGGCATACACGCTGCCCTTTATGCCTTTAGCCTGGTAGTACGCCCACTGGTCGGAGGCTTTCGCCTGAGCCAGCAAAGCTTCGTTCTTTTGAATGAGAGCTTCATTCGAATATGTTCCCGACTCCAGCGCCGCGACGGCTGCAAGTACGGCGATGAGTGCCGTAGTGAATGACAGGTAGACAAGCCAGCGCGAGCGATGTTCAGCAGCCTCGACGGCGTGTTCGGTTGCTTCTTCCAATTTCTCTTTGAACTCTATGGTCTCAAATTCTTCTTCAGGCATAACTACTCCAGGTCGTTATTTTAGGTTAAAACTCCAGATGGAGTCTCGCTCCAGGCACGAAGACAGGGCCACGGTCGCGGTTGTAGCCTGGATGAGTGATGTGTTGAATATCGAGAGAAACGAAAACTCCTCGAATCAATCGTGCCGTGTAGTAAGACTCCACTATTTCTTCGCGGCCATAGGTCAATCCGCCGTCGCCGAGCAGAAAGCCTTTTCCACCGAGCTGCAGGTATCGGCGGTGATCGCGGGAGATTCCGTTGTTCACGTATGCAATTCCAACCCTGTCGCTGGGCCGGTGCCACGACCTGCCTTGAAGGTCGCCGCCGGTTGAAATCGAACTGTTGACTTCCGTATAAGCGAAAGACTCGTGGCGGCCTTCATTCCATCCGAGACGGCCATAAAGGCGAATGTCGTGTGGTAGCGGCTGTTCCACGTTCAAGCCGAAACCATATTTATGCCGCCCCTGACGGCGATGCGCTTCGATGTCAGGCTGTGGCTCACGCCCCTGGGTGAAAGCCTCGATGGCTTCGCGATAGCTTCCCATGTTCGCGTGATTCAGGTAACTGAGAAGACGGATCGTTGTTTTGTGACCGCGTAAAGGCTGCACCCGAAGCTCGAGATTCTCGGCTCGCGCGCGCCGCAGGTTCCAATCCAGCTTGATGCCATTTGCCACTGTCGGCATCAGCGCTTCTGCGAATCGCAGGCCCCAGTTCCGATCCTCATAATCAAAGACAGCCCCAACGCTATATCCGCGCGTATCGGCGGCGTAGTCATAAGCTCCGTTGTTGTCGACGGTCCAATTCATGAATTGAAGATGGCTGTCGCTTCCGACGGCGTTCGTGTCGAAAAAATCCGCGATGCCCAATTTGCCGAAATAAATTTCGATTCTCTTCTCCGGTTTTACGGGCATCAATGACAGGAAATTAGGCTCCGCAGGTACGCTTTCTCCACCGAGAGCAATCGTTTGATGGAACAGAAGCCGTGCAAGATAAGGTTTCGATCCCAGTGTTGGATTGCGTACAACATCCAGGTTCGTGAAGCCGGCAAGGCCAAACGCACTGCTGATGCCCCGGCCTCCGGCACTTTCCAGATCAAACAGGATTTCGGTGGACTTCGTGACCCGCACGCCGGTATACAACGTCAAGACCCTCGACGTGGCCTTTTCGCGGGCGGGTTGAAGACTGTGCTCGCCGGTGTATTTAGCGAAGAAGCTGGGATGCTGCTGGTGAATCGCGTTGACCTGCCCGGAGATCCAAACGCGGGAATCGTCGGAATGGTCAAAGAGGGTGGGTTT
>WNFS01001681.1_pt1 | contig 16649 bp, 14 predicted proteins | sample 5400141 | NCBI WGS metagenome assembly WNFS01 (sample SAMN13153358, study PRJNA577476) | soil metagenome | isolation source: 60 cm saprolite under Madrone tree | place: USA:California | collected 2016-06-14
CCTCCTTTGCGGTCAGTCCAAACGATTATGAGGCATACGCGTTCCGATAAAACATTTCGTCATAATATTTCGCCAAATCTTTCCCCATCGGCGGCGTGAGCCCGAACTGCACGCGCAGGTCCAGCACGCTCTGCAGCCCGGCCAGGTTCAATTCTCCACTGGCCGGCAGTTGCGCGAGCTTTCGCGCGGCACCCTTGTCATCAAGTTTTTCTTCTACCGCGATGAGCTTGATGGCCTCATCGCGATTGCCATCGTCGCAAGCCCAACTTAGAGCCTGGTTCCAGACCCGCAAAAATTTCGTCAGCACGTCACGATGAGCTCCGGCCCAGGGTCGCGCAACGGCCAGCACGCCGCCCGGATAGTCAGGCAGCACCTCACGGTGATCGGCGAAACGCACCATTCCCGCCGCTTGCGCCTTAGCGTCCCACGGTGGATTGAGAACCCCAGCGAAAGTTTCTCCGCGTGTCATAGAATCGAGCCGGAAGCCCGTCGTTCCCAGAGGAACCAGTCGATAGTCACCGCGATCCATCTCTAGTCCATGGGTCAACAGAACACGCCGCAACACCAAGGCGTAGGCCGTATCGACCGCGTCCACTGCCAACGGCTTGCCGCGCAGATCGTCCCAAGTCTTGATCTCGGGCCTCACATAAACCGGCAATATGATTCCCTGTGACACCTGCGCGACGGCAACAATTTCGGCGCCCTCGCGACCCGACCAGCCGAGCACGTTGTCGAACGCCGTCGAAACGATCTGCCAAGAGCCCTTGCCGAGGCCCCGCATTTGGTCCGTTGAGTTGGGGGTCACTATGACGTCGACCTCAATGCCGTTGGCCGGAAACAATCCCCGGGCGCGCGCCACCGTGAGCGCCGCATCAACATTAAAAACGTTTACGCGCAGGCGATCGGCCATGACAATTAAATTCTTCCTTGCGAAGAGCGGTTGAATTTCATATCACATGACTGGGAATGGACCTCACTGAATTTTCGGCCCCGTATATTCGAGAACGTAAAGCCCGCCTTTGATACGATCGGTCACGTAGATCAAACCGTCCGTATCGACATAGAGGTCGTTGAACATAGGCGCCTTCTGTCCTTCGGGTGGCGGTGGAATGAAGAAACCCACCTCTTCGGGCCGGAACTTGTTTCTGATGTCAAAGACCCGAAGGCCGGCATTATAATAGGTGACGAAAATAATGTTCTCACTCTGAAACGATCCAGGCCTATTTTCGTGGACGTTGTGGGGACCGAACCGCAGTCCTCGTTTGCAAAAATCACCCTCCGGGACCGGGCACGTGCTAACGATCACCGGGTTTCTTTCCTCCCTGATATCGATCAGCCAAACCCGCTTCTCGCCTTCCTGACAGTCATATTTCACCGACTCATCGACGGCTACCACGAGTTTCCTGCGGGGTAGGGGCAAAGTCGTATGCGCATAGCCGCCGTAGGGGGGGCTCCAATCGAGGCGGCTGATGGTCTTCGGCTTGCTCACATCGGAAATGTCGACGATGGCCATACCCGCGTCCACTAACGCGACATAGGAGCGATCACCGTGCGGGATTGCCCCATGAACATGGAAGTGCTCGCCTGGAAAGGGCGTCCAATCCGGCGGCGTTTCTTCGCCCTCTTTCGTTCCCGGAATCCACCACACACCCGCCTGTTTTGGGTTGGAAGGGTCCGATAGATCGGCAATTAAATAAGCCCGCTCTTTGATCCCCGGAATCATCGCGCCGACGTGCGCGTACTTTCCATCGGTGAACCACATGCGGTGCACCCCTTTGCCTGGGATCTTCAGGTAGCCGATCTCGCGCGGCTCTGTCGGATTAGAGATGCTATAGATCCGGACGCCCGCTTCATTGGGCACGCTGGCGGAGATCGATTTATCGAAATACGGACGCTCCTGATTCTGAATCAAAATATCCCCCGCGATTTGCACTTTGTGGGCGTGGGTATTATTGGGGTGCGGCATCTGCCGCACGACTTTCGGATCCGAAGGATCGCTCGCGTCCAAAATAGTTAACGCCATCGGCGACGTACCGAGATGGGCAAGATAAATGTAGCGGCCGTTTTTGAGCAGTTGCATACCATCGCCGTGACCATTCAGATCGTTGTGGCCGACCAATCTCACATTCCAACTCTCACTTTTGGCTTGGATCGCTTCGACTTCCGCTCGCATAATTACCCCCGTTTAAAGTTGGTTCCCTGCAGTGGTGGTAGCAAAGGCTGCGTCCATATAATGTTTCGGCTATAGCATTGTCAACGGTTAGCTGGCTCAGTGGCAAACAGGTTAGGCGTATGGTATTAGAGCCGTCACGGATGCTTATTATTACTTAGCCAAGGAGGGGGCGACTGATGAACAAACAGCTTATTGTTTTTGTTCTGTTGCTGGCATCCTTGATTCACGGACCACTCCATGCGCAAACCAAACGCATCGCCGTCGCCTACAGTGCGATCAGCGCAACGCAGTCCGGTTTCTATCTTGCCAAGGACGCCAAAGTCTTTGACAAGAATGGTCTTGATGTCGATCCAGTTTACGTGGCGGGCGGAAGCCGGGTGTCTCAGACGGTTATCGCCGGGGAATTCACAGTAGCCTTGGCAGGCGGCAATATCGTCTTCGCTGATCTTGCCGGCGGCGACATTGTGACCTTTGGCGGCGTGGTGAATGTGCCGTCTTTCTATCTTTATGTCCAGCCATCGATCAAGACCCAAGAAGAGTTGCGAGGCAAGACTTTGGGGATTACACGCTACGGCGCCTCTACAGATTTCACTTTGCGCTTTTTGCTAAAAAAGTGGGGACTTGAGCCTGATCGTGATGTAAAAGTCATCCAAATGGGCGGACAGCCGGAAATTCTGGCCGGGATGCAGGCTGCCGTAATTAATGGAGGCGTTCTGTCCTCACCGGGAGATTTTAAAGCAAAGAAGGTCGGTTTTTCTATGCTCGCGAACTTCGCCAAGGTAGGGCTCGATTACCCAACCACTAGTCTCGTTTCCACTCGTTCCACTATTAAAAAGGACCGCGAGACGGTAAAGCGATTCTTGATGGCGTATAGCGAGGCCGTAGATCGCTTATTTCGCGATAAAGAGCTGGCCATGAAAGTAATCGGAAAGTGGACGCGTACTCAGGACCGTGAAACCCTGGAATCGTCGTACGAATACGCCACCAACTTCATCGAAAGACCGCCAAGGTTACCGTATAAGGCCATCGAGACCATTCTGGGGCAAGCTGCGGAAACAGATCCTAGGGCGAGGGGGCGCAAAGCCGATGAGTTCCTGGACCCCAGCATCTACAACGAGCTGGAAAAGAGCGGCTTCTTCAAGTCGTTGGGCCAATAGCTCGAAATCGGCGAAAGTTCGCGGAGCTTCTTGTTAGGTCCTTTTATCTCCGGATCGTGCGCCCAACACCAACCTTTGAGAGTCACCACGGATTGAAAGCCATTGTCTTTAAAGAATTCGGCGGCCCGGAAGTGCTGCGGCTCGAAGAGGTCCCAGCGCGTCAACTCACCGGGGGTGAAATCCTGCTCAAGGTTCATTCCGTCTCTGTCAATCGGACCCTGGATCTAAGCGTCCGCGCCGGCAAGTATCCGGTGAAAATTCAATTGCCCCACGTGCTCGGTGTCGATCCCGCCGGCGAAGTCGTCGAAATCGGCGGCACCGTGACGCAGTTCAAAGTCGGCGACCGTGTCGCCGTGATCTCAGCCACCCCCTGTCAACAGTGCGAGCAATGCCTCAAAGGCCACGAGGCCAATTGTGTCGACAGCAAACGCATTGGAGTTGATCTCTGGGGCGGTTACGCGGAGTTTATCGCATTGCCGGCGCGCTACGCGGTGAAACTTCCCGACAAAATCTCCTTCGCGGAGGGAACAGTCATCACGCGTCACTTTCCCATGGCGTTTAACCTTTTGGCCGACAAAGCCGACATCAAGCCCGGAGAATGTGTCCTGGTCATGGGCGCAACCGGCGCGTTGGGTAGTTGCTGCATTCAGGTCGCCAAGATGCTCGGCGCTAGAGTCATTGCCGGCGCGGGTGCCGACGAGAGAGTCGCCGCGGCGAAGAGCTACGGGGCGGACTTTGGCGTCAATTATCGCCAACAAAATCTCGCAGAAGAAGTGATGAAGTTGACTGACGGCCAAGGCGTCGACGTCGTTTGCGAAAACATCGCCGACCCGACGCTCTGGTCCGGAGCCCTAAACAGCCTCGCCATCGGCGGCAGGCTCGTCACCGCGGGCGCCCATGGCGGCGGTGAAGTTAAGCTGGACGTCAGGCGACTCTACATGCGGAGGCTGCGTATCATTGGCGCTGCCGGCACCCATCTTTCCGATGTCGAGAAAGCACTTCGAGCTGCAGCTGAAGGTAAGATTCGCGCCATCATCGACCGAACCATGCCGCTGAGTGAAGCTACCGAAGCACATCGCATCGTCGAAAGGAATCAGACCTTGGGGAAGATTATTTTAGATCCGACGCAAGAGTAGCATCGTATCACAACGCACCATTCAATAGACTTGGCAATGGTGGCGCGAGCCCATTGTCATCCTGAACCGAAGTGAAGGACCTAGATTCTTCGGCTGCGCCTCAGAATGATATACCGCGTAAAAACCAATGCGGGCATCTGATATCGATCTTTATTTACAAACACAAATCGTCCATGTTAAACACCAACGGTACCAATAGGAGGCAAGCCCATGGCTAAGCTCGTCACTATCATCGGCATCACGCACAACCCATTCATGCCGCGTCTTTTCCAACAGCCACAACAGCCTCCAGGAGCTGCCAAGGTCAAAGAGCGAATCGCGATGATGCGAAACAAGCTTGTCGAGGCCAAGCCGGACGTACTGATCACTATAGGGAATGATCACCTGCACCAGTTTTTCATGGACAATATGCCCCCATTCATGATTGGCAAAATGGACAGCTATGACGGAACCTTCTATGACGAGACTCGCGAATTCGGCTTGCCGACCTGCCGGCTACCCGGCGACCCGGATCTATCCGATCACATTCTCGAACGCGCTATGGATGAAGGGGTGGATTTCTCGTACTCCAATGAATTGACGATCGATCACTCCATCATTGTGCCGATGATGTTCGTGCGGCCGGAGATGGATATTCCAATCGTCCCCATCCTGACCAACTGCATCGCGCCGCCGATGCCGCGGCCCAAACGCTTCTACGAAGTCGGTGTCGCTATACGTAAGGCCATTGACAGTATTCCGGGCGATCGACGAGTGGGCGTCCTCGTGAGCGGCCACTTGTCGCTCGAAGTCGGCGGGCCGAGGCAATTCGAGCGTCACCTGATGGACCCACAATTCGATGCCGACGCGGTAGGCTGGATACAGCACGGCGACATCAAGAATGCCTTTGAGGGTTGTACGCCAGACAGAATGATGAAAGCAGGCAACATGACCACCGGGTATTTAAACTTCCTCATGATGATGGGCGTGGCGAATTTGACTTCTCCCTCGTATGCGGAAGGACTCGACGCGGGATTTCCCGCGATACCGTTCTTCAGTTGGGATGATGGAAAGTAACGTTATGGACTGGAAAGTTCTCTCAACCGTATTCGCTTCAGTCTTTATCGCCGAGCTTGGCGATAAGACGCAGCTCGCCACGATGTTGTTTGCCTCGGATAAGGATATCAGCAAATTGACCGTTTTTGCCGGCGCCTCTTTGGCCCTGATAATTACCTCTGCCCTCGGCGTCGCCGCGGGCAGCCTCTTGTCCCAGTATATTGGCGAGAAACAATTACATTACTTGGCGGGGATTGGATTTATCGCTATCGGCGTTTGGACCTTAGTGAAAGCTCAGTGAAGGAGTCATCATGAGCAAGTACGTTATGAACAAGTTCATCCACCACGTCAATATGAACGAAGCAGCGGAGAACGAGTACAAACACAACCCACGCGCTTATATTGAGAAATGGGAGAAAAGCCAGAAGCTAAAGTTGACGCCCGACGAACGCGACGCGCTGGCGACCAAGGACTATGGCAAGCTATACGCTCTGGGTGCGCATCCGTTCACGCTCTGGAGCTTCACCGAAGCGGTTTGGATCCATGAGAAATCGAGAGAAGAATTAGTAAAGGATTACAAAGAAAAAGCCGCAAAGGCGGGCTATCCGGATTTTAAAACGTAAGACAGGCAACAGCCAATAATCCAAAAAATGATCTTCGCTCTTGCCTGCTTAGGGTTGATTTTTACTTGAGAAGCTTGTTCGCCAGAGCCGTGGCCGGCTTCCTTAGCTTGTTAACCGAGGATTCCAAGTGAGTTTCGCGGCGATAGTAATCGTCCACCGTCATGATGTCCTTACAAGCTTCGATACCCGATTCCTTGAGCCATTGCGTATCCACATCGAGACGGCGCGTTCCCTGGAGCATCGCCTTACCGTAAAGCTCCTGCCCTTCCTTTCCTAGCAGCCAGTTTACAAACACCTTAGTGGCGTTTGGATGGGGCGGATTCTTCACGATCGTCACCACCCCGCTGCCATTATTGGCGTGGGCACCTTCCTTGAGACTAGGAACCGGTTTGACCGGCAGGCCGGCTTTTATAAACGGGTCGTAACTGTAATGACTGAGGCCGATCGCGAACGTGAGCTTTCCTTTCGCCAGACCATCGGCAATCTGCCGTTGATTTTGAGTGATAAGGAGATCTTGTTGCGCGAGCTTACTGAGAAATTCTTCCCCTTTAACCTTCCAGAGAAAAGCCCACGTGTTTTGCCCCGAACCCGGATTGCGCGGATCCAGAAACCCGATCCTACCCTTCCATTTGGGGTTCAGCAGATCGTCAAAAGAGCGAATCTCCTGCGGCTCTACCTGACTCGCGTTATACCAAAAGGTCTCGCTGGTGTAACAGAGAAAGGCATAGATGTACCGCTTCGTGCTGACGTTATCCTCCCAGATGTGCCCGCCCCACCAGTTTTTCGGATCTTTCACTTCGGGCAGGATCATGTACGATTGAAAATCATCCGCCGCCCCAGCTGCAACCATCGAAAGCGGCGTGGCTCCCCCGGCCACAAGGATATCGAAGTAACGGACGCCGGCGCTGTACTCTTTTATGATGCGCGTTACATTCTCCGGACCCCGGCTGGGAAAAAGCTCTACGTCGATACCAAACTTCTCTTTGAACCGAGCACCCATCGCTTTCCGTAATTCGCTGCTGGCGGGAATACCGACAACCGGGGTCTCCTCTTTCTTTGCCGCGGCCAGAGTTCGCTCCCATTCGGTTTGCCACTCGGCGGCCTCGAGAAAAAATGGCAAAAATACGGCTATCAGCGCGGCGGCGAGAGGAATCCACTTAAATAATTGCACAGAAACATTCCTCTGGACCATTTTCCCCAAGGATTGGAATAACGCTGCTGCTACCACAGTCCTCCCAAGGCGGGTCCTTCATGCGAGAGTGAAGATAAAAGAAAGTCAGGCTTGCCCTACCGCGAAGCGACTGAGCGAATCTCGGGGTCGTCCAACTACTGGACATCGAAGCGTGTTTCCCGTTCCGAAACATTGTTGAAAGCTTTTGGTTGCACCAACGCACGGCTATAAAAAACCATGCGCAGAAAACCAGGGCTGCCGGTAATCCGATGAGCAATGCCACGGGGGATCATCGCAGTCTGGCCGGCGTCCAGCTCCATTGCACCCCACTCGGTATGATTCAGCGAATGTCCCCGAAACTGAAACCAGATTTCATCCTCGTCGCAACCGCGGTGAAAACCCCTTTGTTCCTCTTCCAGATTGTAGACGTCAATCCTGAATTCCTTGCCGTTGTAGAGCACAGGCGCCTTGGCTCCGCCCTTTCCCGTCATGCCGGTAAAATAGTCGAACCCTCGGATCTTTTTGACGGGACGACAGCCCTCTGTGACGGTACCGATCAACGCTGCAGCATCGCGCTCAATCCAAACGTCGGACTGCGGATCCCAGAAAGTGATGTGCTCGAGAGTGTGGCCATTCTGCGATTCTTGTCGTCCATTGCCTTGCGGTTTGAAAGGTTCTGAAGAACGCACTCTGAATTTGGTTTCCACAAGAGGCTTTTCGGGATCGACTCCCAGGCTCACCAGTTCTCGGGTCGCAACGCGAAGTCGCAAGCACTCTTCCTTCCCGGTGGAACGATGCGAGATAGCCGCAGGAATCAAAACGAATTCCCCCGACTCAAGTTCCAAAACGCCGCATTCGCTCTCGATAGTGGAGCGGCCGGAGAATTGGAAATAAACCAGATCATGATCCGCCGCCCGGGTCAGCTGCTCCTCAGCTCCGTCGAGGTGTTCAGTCGCGATACGCAAACTGTCGCCTTCCCAAACCGTTACCCGAGCGCTGTTGCCGGAACGCGGCGCGCTTCGAAGCAAGTCGAACGGTCGAATCTTTGGCACCATTCTTTGTCCCATGCGGGCGGTGCCGATGACCGCGCTCTCATCGCGCTCCACCCAAATATGCTCATTGGGCTCCCGGTGCGTCATAAACTCGCGGATTTTTTTCGCCATAGCAAACCTCCTTTTTTAATTGTCAATTTCGTTCGTTTAGATCAAAGCTTGGGCTTCCAGCCTCTTTTAAGATCGGCGTAGGCCTTTTTGATAATGCTATAATCATACAACCTCCTCGGATCAGAGACCGTAGCCGCCTTGATGAGCTCCGCCCTGGTGAAAATTTCATCCTTGAGCACATCGTCCGCCACCGAACCTTCTTCGGTCATGCTTCCCAACGCCGTGTCATAATCCAGTGACAAGGCGTCCAAAGGCGATGGATTATGCTTGGCTATCATCGCCAGGGTTGGTTCTTTGAAACGGCGCGCGAATTCCCTGCCTTTCGCCAAAGCGCGCAAAAAACGTTCAACCAAACCGGGATTCTCCGCGAGCAATCTGCCGGAAACGGCGACACCGTTCCAAACCATCTGAATTTCTTTGCCGGTATCGGCGAGAATATTGCCTTTGAGCGGCCCGACCTGAGCAATATCCCGCGGCGTCAGTGGTGCGGCATCAACGGAACCGGAAACAAACGCCGGGAACCGGGCGTCGTTGGTGACGGCAACAAAAAGGAACGACTTCGGATCCAGCCGATACTTCTTCAAGAGCAAAAGCGTCGCCAGATGACCCGTGTCCCCAAAAGTATTAATAGCGATTTTCTTCCCAATCAGGTCTTGGAGAGTCTTGATCTCGGGTTTATTCGAAACCAGTCTATAAGTCGGACGCGATTGATTTGTGTAAACAATTTTTAAGGGGCCGCCGCGCAGAGCCGCACTAAGAGCGGATCCCGCCGACGAGCTGAATTGCAGCTGGCCTGAAAGCAAAGTCTGCGTGGCGATACCGCCGCCGGCCCTAATAATCTTGACATTGAGACCTTCGTCGAGAACGTAACCTCTCTCGATGGCCACCAGATGGTCCATGTAGGCGGCGGTAAGGGAAGCGTAGGAGACAGTGATCTCTTCACCGAAGACAATCCCCGGGAGGATACACAGATAGAATGCCGAGCAAAGCCAAAATGCTTCTTTTTTGAATGCATTACACATAGCGTGTTACACGACCAAAAACACCACTTCAGCTATCACTATGAAATAACCCTGTCAAAACATACGCCGACTTGTTATCTGCTAGTAAATCGGGAGGCCGGTTAATGGATCGGGCAGAATCCGGAATACCAAGACGCAGGAGATGGAATCTACTGCGGGGACTCTGTATACTTTCATCTTGCTAGAGGACAGCAAATGCAAGGTGGCCAACAAGCCGTAGACATAATCGCGCTTTTTCTCGCCCCATTTTTTGCACTCATCACTGCGCTGGCATTGGTCGCCTTTTCGCCCTTGGGTAAATTTGACCGTCCCATCAGATTTTTTCTCTTTGGAGGCATCGGCAGCGCCGTCGCGATTATGATATTGACTGCGGTCGGTCTACTCGGGAGGGTAAGTAACGGCATATGGCGATTCGATGTTGTGTTATCGCTGATCGCGAGCGCTCTTATAGGACTCAGTCAGTTTGGGTCGTCGGAGAAATTGAGTGACAAGATCCAAGATGACCGCGAACGAGTTCATAAGCAGGATTCCGGCTGGTTCTGAGATTTGTCATTCACCCGGCACTATTTCCGACCGGTGACTCCGCGATCACCGCCCAGCTTTTCATTTGCTCGTTTTCTGTGTCCCAGGATAAAAGTACTCGTACGTACCCTCTTCGACCTTTTTAAAGATTGAAGTAACCGTCTTCCATGGATCTTTCGCGTAATCTTCATACCGCCCTTTTGCGTTGATGCCGGGAATTTCCGGTACCCAATCTTCCGCCAACAGTTCCTTTGGATCACCGTAGCGCGAAGTCAGGGCACGCACTTCAGGGCTGTCGAGCGAGTTCATGTGTCCTCTATTGACAATGGTCACCCAGGTATTTTTCGTGCCGCGAACTCGCAACCGATAAGTCACGAAATAGTTGTGAATGTGAAACCAGTGGTCGTTGGGCAAATTGTTTTTCGTCGTGAAGTCGACCCATTCCTTAGCCCACTCGGGCGAGTCGGGCCCGTGGTGAACGCGAATCCCATGTCCAAAGTGCATGACTCCGCTGCGGTTTCGTTCAGTAACGTTATCACCGATCCTATTCTCGTCCGGGCGCTTATAGAACTTCGGATTGGTACCCAGTGCCGCCTCATAGAGCAACCAGTAACCCGGACGATCATGATAGGGATAGGTAACCTCATTGATTTTCGGATATTTCAAAAACTCACGCCAAACTTCCGCGTAAGTTCCGTTTCCTTTCACATCGACAACGTAGCCGTCTTTAATATGCACTTCCGTGCGCGGGAAATGGCCGGCATGATTGGCCGTTCCGGCGATCACGCCATTCGCCTTCGGTGTCGGCGAGCGTGGATTCCATTTTTTCTGAAAAGCTGGGTATTCGACTACGGAATAAGGGAAGCGACCTGTCGCCTGATTGGGAAACATATAGAGATGCCCCTGCTGGTAAACGCCTCGCGCCCACCTTTCCGCCATGTCTTCGGTAAGATCGCTGGTCAAATTGGTCCCTTCAGGATCCGTGATCTCCAGTCTATCGGTCCAGGCGATCGGTTCGATGGTCCGCTCTTCCGCCAATCGCCACACATCCCCTGGAAACTGCGAAATTTTGCTCATCACCGTCCAGCGGTTGTCGAACACCATCACGCCCAAAAATTTCTCTTCGTAAGGACGGACGTACCGTCTCAGCGTGGTCGTACCCGCCCTGCCCCAGAAAAAGCCTCTCACATTTGGATTTTTTTCTAAATATTCCTTAATGCCTTTGCCGACGTTTTCTCGATCCAGTTTCTTCTGCGCCTCCTTTAAACGTTCAGGGATCTCAGCTTTCGCCGGATACAGCGCGTTGTACAGATCCGGGCGTCTCTCTTTAAGCCATTTTTTCGGTGCTTCGATGTCCGCGAAGCGGCCCTCAATCCACTGCCGCGCTTCTAAATATCCCTGCTCCGAAGTAAACTGCTGACGCATCTTGCGGAGTTCGGCTGCGTCCGCCCGGCTCACTCCCACCAGCTCGTAGTCATGGAGAATCTGGCCTTTGATGCCACGCTCCTCGATGGCACGTTTGATCGCTTCAACGATCATGTCTTCCGCGGTTGCCTCTAGCACAATCGCGACCGTTTCTCCCTGTTTGAGTATGCCAAAACCGTCGCCCTGCAGTCCGGTGGTCTGGCGCGCAATCGAGCGGGCGAAAGGCATGACTTCTTCGATCGATTTAGGCGATTTGGTATAGGAAGGAAAACGGGGCTGAGGATAGGTGGTTTTCTCAGCGCCGTAAGAGTTAGCGCTCCAGGTGATAGCAACTGCAACGGTGAAAACGGCCACCCAAGGTTTCATAAGACCTCCGTGTCAGCTTCGTTTGCAATTCAATCTTATTCTCTTATGTCGTCGTTCCTGGATTAGCAGACCGGCAGGCGATCAAGACCTCCGCCTACTTAAACTGCGCCTTCTTGTCCAAGTAGAAGTTGCGCATCGTCACCGAGCGTCCGGTGGCGTCATGTATGACCTCTCCTTCGACTCACCCTAAATTCATCTGATCACACGAAACTTCCGTCCCGCATGTGATAGACTTTTTTGAAATGCTCCACGGCTTTCGGATCATGGCTCGCCATGATAACTGTTTTGCCATAGCGTTCCGCTAGTGACAGAAAAAGCGCGGTAATCGTCTCGGTGTTTCCGCTATCCAAGTTACCCGTCGGCTCGTCGGCGAGAATCAGTGATGGATCGTTGGCGAGAGCAAGCGCGACGGCCACTCGTTGCTGCTCGCCGCCGCTGAGTTCCTCAGGCCGCTTGTACCCTTTGGCGGCCAAGCCGACCATTTGCAGGAGGCCGTCGATTCTCTGCTTTCGCTGGACTGGATCAACACCCGCAATGAGCATGGGCAGCTCCAAGTTTTCCACCGCGGTCAGCGTTGGAATGAGATTGAAAAACTGAAATACGAAACCAACTTTGTACAATCGATATTTTTCCAAGTCGCGTTCCGAAAGCGACGTCAATTTCTGATCGCCGACCCGAATTTCCCCACCACTAGGATGATCGACGCCACCCAGAATGTTCAGCAGCGTGGTTTTACCGCAACCGGACGGACCCATCAATGCAACCGCTTCCGCAGGACCGATCTGCCAGTCAATATCCTTCAGTGCCCGAACTTGTTCGGCGGAGGTCTCATAGGACTTCGCAACCTTAGAGACTTTGACGTCCACGCCGCGATTTTTAAAAAACCCGTCTTGCTCCATTTTGATCCCCCGAATCCAAAACCTAAATCGTTTCTACCTCTCTGTCATCGTCTCTCGCGCCGAGCGGCGAAAGACCCACAAACTAAAAAGCAGGGCAATTGCGATGACAACGACCAGCAGTCCAAGACTGATCCAAACCGTCCAATTGGAAATCACCAGGTGCGTGGGCAGCAAGTGGACGACGGATTTCAGTTCGCGCAGACTCCAGATCAAGTTGGTGAGACCAAAGCCTGCCGCACCGGCAACCAAGAGGCCCACAACGAGGCCCAGGAGCGCCGGTGCGAGCAAACTCGAAGAGAAAAATCTAAAGAGCAGAACCGGCGAGACGCCGCGTACTCGCAAAAGCCCAAGGGTTCTTCTATCTTCTAAATAGTTCGTGAGCGCAATCGAGAGGATCGCGATCAGAGCCAACAACACACCGCCGACGAGATAAATGCGCATATTCTCCAAAGCGAGAAAGATAAACATATCGCCGCCAACCTTTTTAAGTTCGCGCTTGAGCTCGCGAACTTCCAGCGGTCGAGCTTTCAATGTCTGTGTAATCGACTTGACGATGACGTCCGTATCGGCGTTCGGCTTCACGCGCACGAGTAAAAGGATACGAGGGACCAGAACTTTCAGATTCTCTATCAGACGATTGTCTATGGTCCCTACCAGATAAGCATCGGTGCTCGAAAGATAGTTCAGATAGTCAATGCGCGCAGAGACAAAACTCTGGCGATCCGAGATGCTGCGCGGCGGCATGCCGGGGAGAAAACCGATTACGCCTCCGGCCGGCACCAACACCGGCTTCTTGTTCAGGTCGGCGCCCAAAAGCACCGGCTCGCCGGGGCCCAAATTCCAGAAGGCGGCCACCGGCGGCGAAGCCGCGACATGTTGTTCTCTGAGCACATTGATCACGTCGCTGAATTTTGCGCTGACGCCAAGGTTTTCCTCAAAGATAGCGGTCTTCAGGTATTGCCGCGTATCATCGAGTAGATAGAGCGGTACGCCACTCAGCCCGTATCCTGGGAAGAAAAATCCCGGCAGTATTACCTCGAACATGGAATCCACGGACAACACGTCCTCACGATGAAATGCCCCTAGCCGCTCCTTAAGCACGTCGCGGATCGCCCGGATTTGCCCGCCGAGACCCTGCTCCAATTGTTCTGCCTTGACCAGATCGTTGGGATTGATCGAGACATGCAGCTCGCTACCCACCTGTACGGTAGCGCCGCGCATTGCCTTATCCTCGAAGGATTTCGAAGCAATGCTCGGGTAGAGACTGACACTCGCCATCAGTCCGACGATAAGCAGGAAACTCGAAATGCGATGCGGCTTCAGCGACATGTGTTTGAGTGACAGGGTGCGGAGTTTGCCTCCGACAAAATAGGTCACCGAACTGAGCAGGCCGCCGATCAAGCGCCGTTGAACGACTAGAAGCGCCACGAGGCCGTAGACGAATAGCGGTAGGGCCACAAAATCGAGCGCGCGGTCGAGAGTCGAAATGGCCTGCACAAATCTATTCCACCATGCGCCATCGTCATCGTTAATGGTCAAGTGCGAAGATATTTGAAAATCGAAAACCCACCCGCAGATTTTATAGGCGCCGAGAACCAACGCGAGCCATTCGAGAATAGCAAAGCGCACCCTCGCTTGCCCGGATTCCGATACCGCTACTCGCCGCGACGCTTCCAGCGGTGAGATCGTCGTCGCGTAGCGCACTAACCGGCGGCTGATGAGCAGCACCAGGATTAAACCGACGATCAAAAAGAGCAGCATCAAGAACGGCCCTTGCACTCGCGACAACGTTTGCCACGAAAGCAATCCCCCTTCGTAGACATAAAGTGGAATCACGGTGCCGAGCGTTAGGCCGATAATACCGCCGATGAGGCCTCCCAGGCCGATGGATATGAGCAGGCTTTGCCCCAACAGTTTGCCGGGGACGCCTCGGAGGCGCATCAGTCCCAGTTTTCTCCGCTCATTGAGAATCAAGAGAGAGGAAAGATTCGAGGCCAACATCCACGCAATACCGAGCAAGGGAATGGCGATGAGTAGCGTCGCCAGGCCGATGAGGCGCGAGATCTCCGCCATGCGCTTGAGAAGGACGAGAATGGCGTTATCGACAAAGATCGTCGGCCCCAACGCCTTCGATTCCTGTTCAACTTCGGCATTAAGCCTTTCCAGCCTTGCCAGCGATCCCGGGATATCCCACCCCGAGATCAAGGCTTTTCGATCGATACGAGCCAGATGCAGGACTTCAGGAAGGTACTCGCCCGCCGTGACGTGAATATCCGCGTCGTCCCCCAGCGCGCCCCGAGAGAGTGCATCGAAACGCTGTAGTAGCTCGAAATTGTGCGGCACCACGAGAATCACACCGATATAAGGAATGAACGAAATCGACCCGATTTCGTCCATGAAGTAACGATTCACCTCGGAGCGCTCCAAGCGGACGACGCCGCGCAGGGGGAGATTAAAGAGCCCGGAGCTTTGTTTTTTGTGCTCTGAATAAACCCGCACGGAAAAAAAACGCGAGCCTTGCAGAGCCAAAAACGCCTTGCCCATGTGCTGCTCCGGTCCCACGAGGGCAAGAAACGCGCCGGCTGGATTGGACTGGACGGGACGCGTTTCGGGCGGCAGCAAATTGATATCCGTAGCCGAGAGAATCGATACCCATGGTGACGCCAACGGTTTTCCGTCGACCATTAAAATGGCTTCAGGCGGCGGCTTGGAGCGGAGAAAACTCAAGCTCTCGACGCGCGTAATGCCTTGGATTGCACGGAGCTTAGCGCTAACTTCGGCCGAAATAGTGAAATCCGAAGTCTGATAAAGCGCGATGTCCCACGACAAACGTGAGAGCTGATCTTCGACGTAAAGCTTCAGTGCATGATGCGAGGCAAGATTGATAGCAGCCAACAAACCCGCCACCAACAGTGTGACAATGCCCAAGGCCATACAGGCCCTCTTGCCGAGAATCTGCGCGAGTCGTATCCGGAGGTTGATCACTTTTATTTTCGATTTTGGATGACCGCTCTTAGATTTGACGAGAATGGCAAAATCCAGAACCTGACATCGCTCATGGTGTCACTGTTTCTTGGTTTTGACCGCTGGATAAAAATACTCATAGGTTCCTGCCTCGATTCTTTTCATCACCGATGAAATAGTTTTCCACGGATCTTTCGCATAGTCCTGATATGTTCCCGGCGCATTGATACCGGGCAAGTAGGGCGCCCAATCATCACTCAACACTTCGTCAGGGTTACCGTAGCGAGATGCCAACGCGCGAATCTCCGGGCTTTTAAGCGCTACGACTTCTCCTTTATCGATCAGCGTTAGCCAACTGTTTTTCGTTCCGCGGACTCTTACTTTGTAGGTCGGCAGAGTGTTGTGGATGTGCCACCAGTGATCATTGGGCAAGCCGTGCTGTTTGGCAAAATCCATCCATTCTTTAGATTCGACAGGCTTATCCGGACCATGATCCACTCTCAGGCCAAAACCCCAGTGAATCACTCCGGCATTGTTGCGTTCGGAAGTATTATTGCCTTCCCAGTTTTCGTCGGGCCGCTTGAAAAACTTCGGATTGGTTCCCATACCAGCTTCGTAGATCCACCAATAGCCGGGCTGGTCATGGTACGGATAAGTGAGCTCGTTGATGTTCGGATATTTCAGAAACTCACGCCACAAGTCGCCGTAAATCCCTCCGCCCTTGACTTCCTTCACGTAACCATCCTTTACATATACTTCGATCCTGGGATAAGAACCCGTGTGGTTGCTGGTACCGGCGAAGACGCCGTTCACTTTGACTAGGTAACGCGGATTATATTTTGTGGTAAACGCCGGATAATCTACTGACGAATAGGGAAACCGCCCCGTGGCCTGGTGCGGGAACATGAAGAGATGGCCTTGCTGATACGCCCCTTCGGCCCAAGCCTGCGCCTGCTTCTCGTCCACTTCGAACGCGAAATTCGTTCCTTCGGG
>WNFS01002512.1_pt1 | contig 16648 bp, 17 predicted proteins | sample 5400141 | NCBI WGS metagenome assembly WNFS01 (sample SAMN13153358, study PRJNA577476) | soil metagenome | isolation source: 60 cm saprolite under Madrone tree | place: USA:California | collected 2016-06-14
CGGTCGGCGCGGCCGCCGCGCAGCCGTTCCCGTTCAACGAGGCGGGCGTGACCAACGGACACTGGCATCTCAACTCGAAAGACATCGCGGTCAACGAGAAGATCTTTGTCGGCATGGGCGGCAAGGCATTTCAGGCCGGCGGCCGTCACCGCGTGCTGTTCCCCGGCGTCATGATCATTCTCGATGCGGCGCCCGGCTCGCCGCCGCCGAGCGGCCCGACCCAGGGGTCGGTCGTCAACCACGTCGGCTTCATCGTCAACAACGTGCAGGAGCAAGTCGCCAAGTGGAAGGCGGCCGGCGTGCCTGTGGAGCCCGGAAACAACGGCCGGCTTGATCAGGCCTATGTCAACACGCCGGACGGCTTGCGCATCGAAATCCTGGAAAACAAGAACCAGCCAATGCCGATCCAGAGCGAGCACGTCCACTTCTTCCTGCCAGAAGCCGCGATACCGCAAAGTCAGGCATGGTACGGCAAGACCTTCGGCGCCAAGGCGGGTCAGCGCAACAACGCCCCGGTCGCGGATATTCCGGGCGTGCAACTTCGGTTCAACAAGGCCGAAACCGCGCAGGCCCCCACCAAGGGCCGCATCCTCGATCACATCGGCTTCGACGTGAAGGACCTCAAGGCCTTCATCAAGACGCTTGAAGCCAACAACATCAAGCTCGACCGGCCTTACACGGTCAACGACATCGGTGTCGGCATCGCATTCATCACCGATCCGTGGGGAGCCTACATCGAAATCAACGAGCGGCCTCCGCAATAGATAGTTCCGCGCCAATCCGCGCGGGTGGGGCAAAGGTGCGGGGGTTTTGACTTGAGCCGTCGAGCAATCAAAGTCGTCATTTCGTTCTTGAGTGGCAGTGCAGTCGTGGCGGCACTTATCACTGCCGCATCGGCGCTCGATTATCCGCATCGCTCCGTCAAAGTCATCGTGCCGTTTCCGGCCGGCGGCACGGCAGACCTCATGCCGCGCATCGTATTCGACGTCCTGTCGCGCAAATGGGGCCAGTCGGTCGTCATCGAGAACAAGGCGGGAGCCGGAGGCAATGTCGGCGCCGAGGCGGCCTTCCGTGCGGAACCGGACGGCTATACGCTGTTGTCGTCGCCGGCTCCGCCGTTCGTCATCAACCAGAACCTCTATCGCAGGCTCGGCTACGATCCGGCAGCGTTCGTGCCGATCTCGGTGATGGGTAGCGTGCCGACCGGCTTGGTGGCCAGCCCGGGCAAGGTCAGCGCGACGACGCTGGCGAACTTCATCGCGCACGCACGCGACAATCCGGGCAAAATCTCGTCCGCAACGCAGGGCAACGGTACCACCTCGCATCTTACCTCGGCCATGTTCCAGATGATGGCGAAGGTTGAGTTCATCCACGTGCCCTATCGCGGCACCGCGCCCGCCCTCCAGGGGTTGCTCGCCGGCGATTGCGACATCATATTCGACAATCTCGGCGTTTCACTGCCGCTGGTGCGGAGCGGCCAGTTGCGACTGCTCGGCGTCGCAACAGGCGAGCGCATGGCGGCGCTGCCCGGCGTGCCGGCGATCGCCGAGACATTGCCGGGGTTTACCTCGGCGGCATGGTTTGCTGTCGCTGCGCCGCCGAAGACGCCGCGCGATATCGTCGACAAGATCAGCGCCGACATTGCCGAGGCGATCCGCTCACCCGACGTACGCAAGCGGTTCGATGATCTCTCGGCGGAACCGGTCGGCAGCGCCCCCGACGCCATGGCCCGTTTCATGCGCGAGGAAACTGCGCGATGGGGCGCCGTCATTAAGGCCGCTGACGTGAAGCTGGAGTGAATGGCTGATGCGAACAAGGTGGACCTCATCCTGAGGAGGCCGCCCTCTTGGGCGGCCGTCTCGAAGGATGGCCGCGAGTCCGTGCCGTGCATCCATCCTTCGAGACGCGCGCTAAAGCGCGCTCCTCAGGATGAGGCCGAATTGTTTCACCCGCTCTTTCGCGGCAAGGACACCTCGGAATCTTGTAGGAAACAAGTATCGAGACGACCTGCGGAGCATCTCATGAACATGCACACGGCCATGCGGCAATGGCCCGCGGAAGGCCTCACCCGCGTGCCGTATTGGGTCTATTCCGATCGGGCGCTTTATGACGAGGAGCAGGAGCGCATCTTCCGCGGCGATACCTGGACGTTCCTGTGCATGGAGGCCGAGCTGCCGGCGGCGGGCAGCTTTCGCACCTCCAATCTCGGCGATATGCCGGTGGTGGTGACGCGCGACGCGAACGGCGTCATTCACGGCTTCGAGAACCGCTGCGCCCATCGCGGCTCGCTTCTGTGCCTCAAGGAGCGCGGCGAGGCGCGCGAGATCGTCTGCGTCTACCACAACTGGACCTACGACCTCACCGGCAAGCTCACCGGCGTTGCCTTTCGCCGCGGCATCGCCGGCAAGGGCGGCATGCCGTCCGATTGCAGGCCCGAGGAGCATGCGCCGCGTGGGTTGCGCATCGCGCTCTTCGCCGGCCTGGTGTTCGGCACACTCGGCCGCAATACGCCGCCGCTCGAGCAGTATCTTGGCCCAGATCACGTAACGCGCATCCGTCGCGTCATGCGCGCGCCCGCAAAGCTCATCGGCGGCTACAGCCAGATCATTCCGAGCAACTGGAAGCTCTATATCGAGAACGTCAAGGACAGCTATCACGCCAGCCTTTTGCATATGTTCTTCACCACCTTCCGGCTCAACCGGTTGTCGCAAAAGGGCGGGCTGGTGGTGAGCGAGGCGGGCGGAAACCACATCAGCTATTCGATGACGCAGGATGTCGCCGGCAACGAATATGAGCAGGCGGGGTTGCGTTCCGCCAACGAGGGTTATGCGCTCGAAGCGCCCGACATGCTCTTGAAGAACGTCGATGAATTCGGCGACGGCATCGGGCTGCAGATCCTCACGGTGTTTCCCGGCTTCGTGCTCCAGCAGATCCGCAATTGCCTGGCGGTGCGCCGGGTGGTGCCGCGCGGTCTCGACAAGACCGAGCTGGTCTGGACCTGGCCGGCCGGGTTTATCTCCATGGAGGACGGGGCCGCAGCGGGCTTCGTTCAGCGCGGCGTCGCCGGCGCCGGCGACGCGACGTCGCTGGTCGAGATGGGAGGCAGCGGAACCGCATCGGAGGAGAGCCGGGTGAGCGAAGCCGCCGTGCGCGGATTCTGGAAGGACTACCGGCACCATATGGGCTTCTGATGAATCTCGAGCATGTCGCCCGCGTTGCCGATCTCAACGCGCGGTACACGGACGCAATCGATGCCGACCGCCTGGAGGCGTGGCCGGACTTTTTCCTCGATGACGGGCGTTACCGCATCACCACCGCCGAGAACGTCGCGCAAGGCCTGCCGCTCAGCATCATGTATGCGGCCTCGCGGGCGATGCTGCGCGATCGCGTCACGGCGCTGCGCGAGGCCAATGTCTATGAAGGCCAGCGTTACCGCCATATGCTAGGCACAGCGCTGATCACCGCGGTCGAGGCCGGCGGCGTGCGCGCGCGCACCAGCTTCATGGTGGCGCGCGTGATGCGCACCGGCGACACGATGCTGTTCGCCACCGGGTGTTACGAGGATCGCGTCGTCCTCGATGCAGCGGACGGCGCGCGCTTTGCGGAAAAGACGGTCGTCCTCGACAGCCGGCAGATCGACACGTTGCTGGCGATTCCGCTGTAACCGCTCGCTTCAGCCATCTGAAGTGATTGGAGCATCGACCAAAGCCATAACGCCGGAGGGGGGTGTAGATGGGTCGCCCCTCCAACAATTGCAAGCTCTCCGATTTGCATGGCTGTTCCCTCCAAGCTGGGCACGCCGGACGCCGAACCTTATCGGCTGCGCGATCACTACAGTCTCGCGCGCCAAATCGGTGGCGGCGCCGCAAGTGGAGATTAAATCGATGGCGCTTCGCGCACGGGTTGGACGGCACACCCAAGCCGGTGGTCGGCATTGCCAGAACTGGGCCGACGACCAGAGAACGGTTGTCGGCCTGCTGAACCGGATTCCGACCGCCAGCGGCGGCGCGGGCGGAGGCCTGAGGCCGCGGGTCATTGCGGGCATCGCGAGCGACGAACTTTACGCGGCCATCGTTGCGTTCGAGACGAAAAATTTTCCGGGGCAGCGTCTGGGCTTTTTTGAACCGGGCGGGCCGATGTTCAGAAGGCTCGAGGTGCTGGGGACGCCGGCTCCCGCGCCTCCGGCTCCCGCGCCTGCGGCGCCACCGCCGCCAGCCGCGCAGACGACAGGCCCAATTCCTCGTCCCCTGACAGAAGGGGAGAAACGACTGCTCTTTCCGATTTTCGACAATACGATAGATTACGATAAGCAGATCGTCGGCAGGAACGATGGCAAGACGGGAGGCGAATACAATTCTTTCACGCCCGGCTATGTCCCGAATATGTCGCCGCACCTATGGAGCTGGGACTACAGCGCCGCGTACACCCCGAACGCCGCCGTGTTCGTACATGAGATGGTGCATGTCTGGCAGTCGGGCCACGGCAGGCACAACATCTTGAGAGGCATCTATCTCTGGATCAAGTACGACCATATTACCGGCGACTACGAGGACTCCTATAAATACGATCTCGATTCATCGACTTCGTTCGGCTACTTCAATATGGAGCAGCAGGCGCAGATCATCGAGGATTATTACCGCGTGTTCAAGGGCCTACCGCCGGAGAAAAACGTCGGGACGCGGAAAAGTGAGGCCGATTACCTGCCCTATGTTACGCAACTGAAAGCAGCGGGGGCGTTCCGCTGGCCGCCGACCAGCCCTCGTGTGGTCAATTCTTTGGAGCGACCGTTATAGCCGGAGAAAAACACAAGTCTCTTCAACGGTAGATGAGCCAAGGACTTCTCGACGCTTGCTTGATCGGGGTGCATCTAAGTCCTTGTCTCAGAGTCGGTTTTTGAGATCTGATAGCCACCGGCCGTAAGAGTCGGGACAACATCGGCAACAAGATCTGACCTGCCACCACCATTGACGAGCCGCCGCGAGAAGCGCGCCGCCGCCGCCGATGCCGGAAAGATAGATACCGCGTTCCGTGGCGGGGGCAATTCGCGTCGCGAGGGGGATGATGACGCGAGGTGACGCACGCCCTTATTATTGGCGTATGTCGCGCGCCTAATCGCCTGATTCAGTCAGATTGAAGCGCGCCAAGACCATCGTGCTCATCCAGGACAATCTCAACATTCACAAATCCTTTCAAAATGGTTGAAGCAGGCGACTAGTGGCCATGCGGGCGAGAAATGCCAGGCGGCGGATTCGTCACCCGGTGGGACAAACCAGCATCAACCCGTGCGCCTTGAGACAGAATATCGGCTACGGTAATTGCCGTCGCTACCGATATCCGGTGCAAATCTGCGTTTGCATGGCGTGGATTCCGCGGAATGCCATTGCGGCCCGCGAATGTTCACGGCGTATGGCGCACCACCAGCACGGAGCACTTGGCGAAGCGAACCACGTGGCCGGCATTGGAGCCGAGAAAATAGCTTTTCGTCGCCGGAAGGTGCGAGCTCACGACGATCAGGTCGGCGTGGATCGACTTCGCCTCCTCAAGTACCTCGTGATAGATGCCGCCCTGACGGACCGTGGCGCTGATCTGGCCCGCCTTGAGGCCGCTCTCCTTGGCGACGATCGTCAGGGCCTCCTCGGCCGACTGGCGCTGCTGGGCGTCGAAGTCGGACGGCACGTATTTCGCGAGCATCACCGGGGTGATCGGCAACACGTTCAGGAGCCGGACCGCGCCGCCGGACGCGTTGGCGAGCGCTACCGCAGTCTCGATCGCCGATTTGGCGAGGTCGGTGTCGGCGAGGTCGACCGGCACCAGGATTTTCTTGAACATGGCAGTGCCCTCAATTCGTCGCGGCCGCGATCGAGCGCGGGGTGATGTAGCGGTCAAGCCGGCCTGAGCGCTCATGCATGCTACTCCATTTGTCGATCGTGAAATCGATTACCGCGAGCGCGGCGGTCGGGAATTTCTCTCGCAGCCGTTCACGCAGTTCCACATCGCCGGCGGCTATCAGCAACTCGGCCGCTTCTTGCAGGCCGGGGTTGTGACCGATGACGAGCAGCGTGCGCGCTGCATTGTCCTGGGCGCGGACGACCGATAGCACGACTTGAGGCGCTGCCGCGTAGAGACGTTGGTCGAAGACAACATCCATATCGGCTGGCCATTGGGCCGCAATCGCGGCCCAGGTCTCGCGGGAGCGGCGTGCCGGCGAGCACAAAACGCGGTCGGGCAGAAGGGAATGGCGTGCCATGTAGCCCCCCATCAGGCGTGCGGCCGCCTCGCCACGGCCGTTAAGCGGCCGCGCGGCATCTTGCATCCCGGGCGACGACCAACTCGATTTGGCGTGGCGCAGCAACATGAGGCGGTGCATGACCCACTATCGCTTTCCTACTGTGATCACTCTAAAGCATGTCCAGCGGCGTTGGAATTCGGACTTGTCGGGGAACCTTGCCACGGGGTGCGACGCAATATCGCCGTGAACCGGCATTCAGATGACCGGGCATGCTATCCTGTGTCGCCGCGACGGTTGCCCCGCCCTACGCCACCCCCACCCTACCCTCCCCCGCTTGCCGGGAATGGTAGGGTGGGGGAAGCGGGCGAGACGCCCCCGCGCTCCTCAGGGGAGGGTGGAGTGGCGGATAGGCGACACAACGGAACAAGGCGGCTGGAAAATCAGCGCCGCTGCGAGGTCAGATGGGGGCCGACGAACAATCCGACTATGGACCAACGTGGTATTCCGCAGTAACGCCGCTGCCGCCGCCACGGACGTCGCTCAACTACCACGTTGATGTGGACGTCTGCGTCATCGGCGGGGGTCTTGCGGGCTTGACGGCGGCCCGCGAGGTGGCGCGTCGCGGCTGGTCGGTGGCGGTCGTGGAGGCGCGCCGCGTCGCCTGGAACGCGTCGGGCCGCAACAGCGGATTAGTGTCGCCGGGCTATTCGGCCCAGCTCGAAAAAATCGTTGAGCGGATCGGCCTGCCGGCCGCCAAGGCGCTGTGGGAACTGTCGGAGGCTGGTGTCCAATATGTCCACGATACGATCGAGGAAATTGGGGACAGCGGGATCATGGAGGGCAAGGGCTCGCTTGATGTCTTCAAGACACCTGACGCCGGCCGCGCGATGGCTCGCCTCAGGCTCCTCGAGCAGGAAATGGGAGTGGCGGTTGAGGGCTGGCCAACGGAGCGGGTCCGCGATGCGCTCAGAACCAGCCGCTATTTTGAGGCCGTCTATTTTCCTTATGCATTCCAGATCAATCCATTGGCCTACGCGCTTGGTCTCGCCGACGCAGCCGAGCGCGCCGGTGCCCGTGTCTTCGAGAACACACAGGCTGTCTCGGTAGATCCGGCGGGCGTGCGCAAGCGGATCGAGACACCGCACGGGCGGGTGCGTGCCGGTCACGTGGTGCTTGCCGGCAATGTTCATCTGGGTAGCGTTGCGCAGCGCCTTGCCGATACGCTCGTTCCCGTCACTGCGTTCACAGGCGTGACGCAATCGCTTGGAGGGCGGCTTGCCGAGGTGGTCACGTTCCGCGGGGCAGTGAGCGATTCGCGTCACGCCAATTACCATTACCGGATCGTCGGCGGCGACCGCCTGCTATGGACGGCGAGTGCTTCGGTCGGGTCGCGCTCGAAGTGGATACAAAGATCGCTCGAGCGTGCGCTCCGCGCGACGTATCCGCAACTCGGGGCGGTACAATTCGAACGTTTCTGGCCGGCCGAGATGGGATTTGCGGTTCACGGCATGCCGCAAATCGGCGAGGTCCAGCCCGGCGTCTGGCTCGCCAGCGCATTCGGCGGGCAGGGGCTCAACACCTCGGCAATGGCGGGCAACCTCATCGCACGCGCCATCGTGGAGGGCGACGATACTTGGCAGCGCTTCCTGCCGTTCGAACTCGTTTGGGCCGGCGGTCGCGTCGGTCGCACCGTGGTAGGTGCAACCGCATGGTGGCGGCGCCGAAGCGAAGGGGTGGCCGCGCTGGCGGTGCGGCAACGCGCGGAACTGCGGCGCAAGCGCGAGGCGAGCAAAGGAAAGGCAGGGCTTGCCAAGACCGCACCTGGTCCCGTCTATAGGCAAGTGGTCGCATTGAAACGAGTGCTGAAAGGCTCGTTCGCAGCCGGCGAGCACGATCGCCCGATCGGCGCGCCCGAGGCGATGCCTTCGGCAGGACTGGATACCGCGAGTGGGCCGCCACCCGAGAGATGACGCGGCGGGTCAGTCCAGCGCTCGCATGACGTCGCTGAACAGCTCGTCGACGCCAAATCGGCGCGGCAGGAGTCGCTGTTTGACGGCGAAATCGATGACGGTCTCAAGCGAACGGCGGTTGGCCTCGATGCCGAAGCGTAGCGGATCGAGCTCGGGTATGCCGGTTTCGGCAACTGAGGCCTCTTTGGCCTCCCGAAACAGGCGATAGATTTCCCGCACCACGTCAGGTCGCGTTCGTGCCAGTTGCTCGCGGATCACCAGCATGTGGTTGATCGGCACGCCGCCATGGTTCTGCGACCACCAGCGGTTGGCAGCCTCGGGATTCGGGATGAGCGGCTTTAACCGCGCATCCGGGAACTTGTCGCCAACGATCGCAGCGTCGATTTCGCCGTCGAGCAACATCGCAACGAGCTGCTTGCCCTCCGGCGCCCTTCGCACGTTCGGCGGGTCCTGGTATTCGGCCACATGACCTTCCTCGAAAGTCACCCAATTGATGGTGTCGAGATCGACACCGTAGTCTTCGGCCAGGATCCCCCGCACCCAGACCCCGGTGGTCTGCGTATAGGCCCGCACGCCAAGCATCTTGCCATTGAGATCGCCCGGCCCCAAATGGCCGCGCTCTGGATTGTAGGCGATGGTGTGCAGCTGGCCGCGGCCGACCACCGTCGCGGGAATCAGCACATAAGGCTTGCCATAGTGCCTCGCCTGCAGAAACGTCACGATCGCAACTTCGGCGAGATCGAACCTTGCTTCGCGCACCAGGGGCTTGAAGGCGGTGTTGGACACCTTCACGTCGGCAAAGTCGAATTCCAACAGCTCGGAGCCGATTCTGCCGTCCTTCAGCGCCATCGCGTTAGGATAACTCCCCATCAGCGTGAAGAGCTTGACCTTGTCGGGCTTTGTCAGCATGGCGACTCCTTCCTATCGTCTCACCCATCATAGCCAAAATCTGCAGGTGAAATGACGCAGAAAATGCCATTCGCCCTGCAGCGGGCGGTTGTAGTGGCGGGTGCGGTGTGGCAAATAGCGAAAACACACGAGCATTTCATGCATTTGCAGCAACGAATATTAGTGACGGGCGGCTCGGGATTCCTCGGTTCGCATCTTTGCGAACGGCTGCTGGCAGGGGGCGCAAACGTCATCTGCGTCGACAATTATTTTACCGGCTCCCGTACCAATATCGAGCATTTGCTGGCGCACAAGCACTTCGAAGTGATCCGGCACGATGTCACGTTCCCGCTTTATGTCGAAGTCGACGAGATCTACAATCTGGCGTGCCCGGCCTCTCCGATCCATTATCAACGCGATCCCGTGCAGACCACCAAGACGAGCGTGCATGGCGCCATCAACATGCTCGGCCTTGCGAAGCGGGTGAAGGCTAAGATTCTTCAGGCTTCGACCTCGGAAGTGTATGGCGATCCGCACCTCCACCCGCAAAAGGAAGACTATTGGGGACACGTCAACCCGATCGGCTCGCGCTCGTGTTATGACGAAGGAAAACGTTGCGCCGAGACGTTGTTCTTCGATTATTGGCGACAACATAAGTTGCGTATCAAGGTGGCGCGTATTTTCAATACCTACGGACCGCGCATGCATCCAAATGACGGCCGCGTCGTGTCGAACTTCATCGTTCAGGCATTGCTTGGCCGGGATATCACGATTTACGGCGACGGATCGCAGACGCGCTCATTCTGCTATGTCGACGATCTTATCGATGGATTGGTGAGCCTGATGGCCACCAGGGACCAGGTCACGGGTCCGGTGAATATCGGGAATCCGACAGAATTTTCGATTCTGGAGCTTGCGACACAAGTCATCGAGATGATTGGGTCGAGTTCCCGGATCGTGCACCGGCCGTTGCCGGAGGATGATCCGCGACAGCGGCAGCCGGATATTTCGCGCGCCCGGGAGTTGCTGTCATGGGCGCCGCGTACGCCCCTCAAGGAAGGACTCGTCCGCACAGTTGCTTATTTTGACAGATTGCTGACCGAAAAGGGCATCAAGGAACTATTAGCAGGCGAGATGACGGCATAGATGGCGCAAGGTGGGCAAAGGCGCAGGAGATAGCGCCGATGAAATACAAGGACTATCGCGCCTTTGCCCACGCGGTCGTGACCCTCCAATGGTGGACCGCGTGGGCAAGGGCGCGACGGGCACGTCGGCAGTGGCGGAGTCTTGCCACGCGCCTTTGCCCACCCTACGTAGCTTTCGCGGCCAAGCGCTTGCCGAGACGGCTATACACCTTGCGGGCATTGCCCTCGAAAATCTTGTGCTTGTCCTCGGCGGTCAGCCAGCTCACCTGGTCGATGTAGCGCTTGGTATCGTCGTAATAGTGACCGGTGCGCGGATCGACGCCCTTCACGGCGCCGACCATTTCGGACGCGAACAGGATGTTGTCGGCCGGGATCACTTTGGTGAGCAGTTCGATTCCCGGCAGATGGTAGACGCAGGTGTCGAAAAAAACATTGTTGAGCAGGTGCTCTTCGAGCGGCGGCCGCTTCATATCCTGGGCGAGACCGCGGTAACGTCCCCAGTGATACGGCACCGCCCCGCCGCCATGCGGAATGATGAATTTCAGCGTCGGGAAATCTTTGAACAGGTCCGACGTGATGAGCTGCATGAACGCGGTGGTGTCGCCGTTGATGTAGTGCGCCCCGGTGGTGTGGAAAGCCGGATTGCACGAGGCCGAGACATGGATCATGGCCGGCACGTCGAGCTCCACCAGTTTTTCATAGAGGGGATACCAGAAACGATCGCCCATCGGCGGCGCGTCCCAATGTCCGCCTGACGGATCGGGATTGAGATTGCAGCCGACGAAGCCGAACTCGTTGATGCAGCGTTCGAGCTCGCCGATACAGTTCTTCGGATCGACCCCGGGCGATTGCGGCAGCTGGCACACACCGATGAAGTTGTCCGGGTAAAGCCGGGTGAGGCGGTGGATCAGTTCGTTCGATACCTGCGACCATTCGAGGCTCACGCCTTCGTCGCCGATATGGTGCGACATGCCGGACGCGCGCGGCGAGAAGATCGTCAGGCTGGTGCCGCGCTCGCGCTGGAACTTGAGCTGCGCGCCTTCGACGCTCGCACGCAATTCGTCATCGCTGATATTCAATGCCGCCCGCGACGGCTGCTGCTGGGGGTCCTTGATGGCGGCAATCTGGTTCTTGCGAAAGTCATGCAGCTTCTGCGGCTCCGTCGTGTAGTGACCGTGGCAGTCGATGATCATGGCGCCTCGCTGATTGTCGAGATGATGCCGGCACGCCCCCCCGGCCGTTGCGCGGATGGTAGGGAGGGCGATGCGATTGTCAAACGGATTGATATTGATTTTGCTTCGGACAGCGGTTGCAGAGCAAGCAAGCATCATTTTGGTGGCTGTCATCGCCCTCCCCCGATCAAGTCGGGGGAGGGCGATGACACCGGAGTGCAACCGTGTTCCAAGATTCCGATTGCGTCGGGCGCGGGTTGCTTCCTATGTTCTGCCGCCAATTCGCAGAGGCCTTGCGTGCCGGGGAGAGACAGATGGCTGAGCTGCCGCGCCTGAACAACGTGATCCGCGCCTGGGAAGAGGGCAAGCCTGCCTTTACGTCTTTCGCACAAGCGGAGGTCGAGACCGCCGTCGCCATGAGCACGTCGAAATTCGACGGCGTGGTCTATGAAATGGAGCACAATTTCTGGGACGCGCGGGCATTGCGCGACGCCATGCAGTACATGCTCAACCGCCGCCAGATCGTGCAGGGCGGCACGTTGGCGCCCGCCGTAACGCCGATGGTGCGGATTCCGCCGAACGGCGGCGAATATAACCAATGGCTCGCCAAACAGGCTCTCGATCTCGGTGTCTACGGCGTGTTGTGGCCGCATATCTCGACGGTCGACCAGGCCCGCAACGCGGTCGCGGCCTGCCGCTATCCGCGGTTGAAAACTGCGCCGCTCTATGAGCCCGCCGGCATCCGCGGCGACGGTCCAACCGCGGCGGTGCGCTACTGGGGGCTCACCCAGCCCGAATATTACGCCAAGGCCGACGTATGGCCGCTCGACCCCAACGGCGAAATCCTGGTCATGCTGATGATCGAGGACACTCAGGGCATTGCCAATCTCTCCGACATTCTGAAGAAGGTCCCGGGCATCGGCCTCATACTGATCGGCGAGGGCGACCTTTCCCAGGAACTCGGCTTTCCGCGCCAATACGAGCATCCGCAGGTGCTCGATGCCATGGCCCACATCGTCAAGACCTGCCGGGAGAACAAGGTCGCGGTGGGCCACCCGCATGTGGACGCCACCAACGTGGAGCGCATCCTCAACGAGGGCTATACGTTCCTGATGGCGGCGCCGGTGCGCAGCTTCGCGGCGCTCGACAAGGGGAGGCAGCTGGCGGGACGGAAGTAGGCCGATGACGGAAAAGGAAGATGCAATCAGCATTGCGCCATCGCTTCTTGACGTTGTGGCTTTGCTGATTGATTTGCCCGCCCACAGGCTGGCGCGCGGCCAAGTCGGCTCCATCGTGGAACTGCTTGACGAAGAGATGGTGCTTGTCGAGTTCAGCGACGAGCACGGGCGCGCGTACGCAATCACCCCATGTCCTAGGTCGGAACTTCTGGTCCTGCACTACGTGCCGCAAGCGGCATGAGGTAACAGCGTCGGCGGCCTAGACGCTGGACGGTACCACAAAGGTCCTAGCTCGCGTCAGACGCCCGCAATGAACTCTTCGTCGTCCTTCCTCAAGGCAAGCCCCACCGGCCCACTTGCCGGGATCGGGTGGATGTTGGCCGGCGTCGCCCTGTTCTCATTCAATGATGCCCTCGGCAAATGGCTGCTCTCGGATTATTCGGTCGGCGAGCTCTTGCTGATCCGCAGTGCCGCGGCGCTCGTGTTCCTTGTACCGTTCCTCCGGAGCGCCGGGGTCGAGGTTTTCATCACCGCCCCGCAGCCCGCCCTGCAGGTTGTGCGCATCGTGCTCTCGGCTCTCGAGGTGGCGATGTTTTTCTGGGCGGTGTCCTATCTGCCGCTGGCCGATGCCGTGACCTTCTATCTCGCAGGTCCGATTTATGTGACCGCGCTGTCGGTTGTCCTGCTTGGCGAAAAAGTGGGCTGGCGCCGCTGGAGCGCCGTGATGGTGGGCTTTGTCGGCGTCGTGCTGGCGTTGCGTCCGTCGGCGGCGAGCTTCACGTTGCCGGCCCTCATTGCGCTGGGCGGCAGCATTTTCTTTGCGGTCCTGATGGTCACGACGCGGATGCTTCGGCACACATCGGAGATGGTTCTCATCTCCGGACAGGTCGGCGCCACGCTGCTGTTCGGCATGGCGTTCGCGCCGTTACGGTGGGTCACGCCCTCATTGCGCGATTTTCTGCTGCTATCGCTGTTCGGCGTGGTTTCGATCGGGGCGCTCGCTTGCGTCAACCGCTCGCTGAAACTGGCGCCGGCCAGCGTCGTCGTACCGTATCAGTACACATTGATCGGCTGGGCCGTCGGGCTCGGATATGTGGTGTTCGGCGACGTGCCCGATCTCCTCACCCTGGCGGGCGCGGCCATCATAATCGCCGCCGGCCTTTACATCTTCTGGCGCGAGCAGGTGCGGAGCAGGCAGAAATCAAGATCTCCAGGTTACCACGCGACTGGGGCAACGTGAGGCAATAGGTGCAAGCCTCACACTGACTTGCTATTTATACAAGTAATGATATAAGCTTTCGCCATGGCGTTCAAGCCGGTGACCTTTCACGGGGATTCGCTCGATCGACTGCGCGATTTCCCGCAAGACGCGCGCCGTGAAGCCGGCTACGAACTCCACCAGGTGCAGAAAGGCGCAAATCCCACCGATTGGAAGCCAATGCCGACGGTTGGGGCAGGGGTGCGCGAAATTAGAATTCGGGGAGCGTCAGGAGCGTATCGGGTGATCTACATTGCTGCTTTTGCCGACGCCATTCATGTGCTGCACGCCTTCCAGAAGAAAAGCCAGAAGACGGCGTTGCGCGATTTGGATATTGCGTCGGCTCGATTGAAGGAGTTGAAGCGGTGAGCAAACCAAAGAAGACCCAGACCTTCACCAATGTGTGGGACGCATTGGAAGATAGTCCCGAAGATGCCGCGAACATGACGATGCGATCCAACGTTATGGCCATCATCAATGCAACAGTTCGGCGTTGGGACACGACCCAGGCTCAGGCTGCACGTCGTCTCGGCATTACGCAGCCTCGCCTCAATGATCTGCTGCATGGGAAAATCAACAGGTTCTCCCTCGACACCTTGATGACCCTGGCGACGCGAGCCGAGCTTAAAGTCAAGATCGATATTCGACCCGTGCCTCGGCAAAAGTTACGTGGGATGGGCGATCTAAGCCGCCAACGCGCCACCCCTTAAGCTGAGAAGTCAACGCCTTCTCCGGCAACCTCCCCTCAGATTGGCTGAAGCGAGCGACTACCCGGCCGAAGAGGGAAGGGCAGGACGGGGCCGGTGGTGGACGCCAACGGCGGCCGGCGGTACAACGATCGGCGGATTAAGCCGCGAAGCCCAAAGGCTCGCGGCGCCAAGGGAGGACCCGATGAAAGCGTTCATGATCGCCTGTTTCGCGTTGCTGACGGCGCCGGCGCTGGCCCAGCAGACTGCGCCGGAAATCGCCTTCGATTCGGTGCCGGACTTTCCGAAGCTTCCGCAGGGCATGAATTTCGGCGAGGTGCCGGGCGTGGCCGTGAACTCGAAGGGCCACATGTTCGTGTTCACCCGCTCGAACAGTGCCACCGGTTCGGCCTATGCGCCGGCTGCCGCGCAGCTTCTCGAATTCGACGCCAACGGCGAATTCGTCCGTGAGGTCGGCAAGGGCCTCTATGCCTGGGCCTTCGCCCACAGCGTCCGGGTCGACAAGGACGACAACATCTGGGCCATCGACAAAGGCTCGGACATGATCGTCAAATTCAATCCGGCCGGCCGCGTGGTGTGGGTGTTCGGCCGCCGCAAGGAGTCGGCGGATGCGGAAAGCAAGCCGTGGGAGCATGTGACGCCGCCGCTGCCCCCTATCGATGGCCTGTTCCGCCAGCCAACCGACGTCGCGTGGGACTCGCAAGGCAACATCTACATCAGCGACGGCTACATCAACTCGCGCGTGGCCAAGTTCAGCAAGGATGGCGACTGGGTGAAGTCATGGGGCGAGCCGGGCACCGGACCCGGGCAATTCCGCACCGTCCACGCCATCGCGATCGACCGCAACGACAACGTCTATGTGGGCGACCGCGCCAACCACCGCGTCCAGGTGTTCGACACCGACGGCAAGTTCCTGCGCATGTTTTCGGTCGATGTGCCGCCGGCTCCCGGTACGAAGGCGGTCTACGGCAACACGCCGAGCGGCGATCGCCTCACCCAGGTGATCGGGGCGCCCAATTCGCTGTGCATCACGCCGGGCCCGAACCAGGTGATGTTCCTGGGCGAATCCACATTTCCGGGACGAGTCTTCAAGCTTACGCTTGAGGGCAAGGTGCTTGGCGTGATCGGCCGCTCGGGACGCAACCTCAAGCAATTCTCCGGCGCCCATGCGCTCGCATGCCCGTCGGAAAACGAGATCTACGTCGCCGAAACCTCCAATTGGCGGGTGCAGAAGGTGCACTTGCGTCCGCAGACGCAGTGAGGGATTCGCCGGTGAATTAAGCGAATCACAGACTGTCATGCCCCGCGAAAGCGGGGCATCCAGTAACCCCAGGAAGATCGTAAGTCATCCAATCGAAAATCCGGTGGATACTGGATCGCCCGCTTTTGCGGGCGATGACACACCATTTGATGCGGCTAGCCCGAGCGAGTCCTAAGCACGCCCCCGCAAGCGGGGAGAGGGGGAAACGCCAATCAAAAATCTGGCTTATCCGCCTGCGGAATCGGAAACAGATTCTTGCCGAAGTGATCACCGTTGTTCTCGGCGCACACCGTTTCCCGCATCGGGTTCGGGACCTTGCGCCAGCGCTGGATCATGTGAAGCGGCGCGTTGAATGTGTCGGGGTCCTCGACCGTCACCAGGACTTCCAGCCGGTTGCCGTCGTCGCTCAGCTTGTAGCGCTCGATCACATGCTCTTTTTCGGTATGCGGCGTACGATACCAGTCGAGAAAGCTCATCTGGGCGGTGAGCCCGATGGTATCGACCACCAAGGTGCCGTCGTTCTCATAATGGCCGATCGACTCGCCGAACCATGACGGCTTGACGACTTCAGAGTGCTTGTCGGTCAGGTAGATGCGGCGCACCATGTGGTCGCGCTGCCAGATCATCCACACCTCTTCCGGCTTCTGGATGAAATAGAACGGCTCGGCCGGCGTCAGCAATTGCCCCGGGATGCCGCCCGGATAGCAGACCGATTGCGCCGCGAAGGGAAGCCCGCGCTTGCCGCTCAGGACTTCCTCGTTCGACTCTTGCATCTGCTTGGCCGCCCAGGGCTTGAGAACCGGATCCTTGACGTTGCCGATGTCCGGCGTCACCTGACCC
>WNFS01001682.1_pt1 | contig 16646 bp, 30 predicted proteins | sample 5400141 | NCBI WGS metagenome assembly WNFS01 (sample SAMN13153358, study PRJNA577476) | soil metagenome | isolation source: 60 cm saprolite under Madrone tree | place: USA:California | collected 2016-06-14
CGCTCTCGCGCTCGGCCTCCCCCTTCGACTCCGCCGGGGGCCCGTCCAGGGCTCGGGCGCTCCGCGCCCTGCGCTGCTCCGATGCCCCCGGACCCCGTCGGCCGGCTCGAGCGCTCTCGCGCTCGGCCTCCCCCTTCGACTCCGCCGGGGGCCCGTCCAGGGCTCGGGCGCTCCGCGCCCTGCGCTGCTCCGATGCCCCCGGACTCACGCCCGCGCGGCTCGAGCGCTCTCGCACTCGGCCTCCCCCTCAAACGCCGCCGGGGGCCCGTCCAGGGCTCGGGCGCTCCGCGCCCTGCGCCCTTCCGATGCCCCCGGGGAGTTCCTCACCCGGCGGCGGCGCGGCGCCGCCGCGGCGGGGCCGGCTGCTTGCCTTTGGCCGGGGCGCGGCGGCGGGGTGGCTTCTTGGGGGCGGCCTTCTCGCTCTTCGCGCCCGCGCGCTCGACCAGCTCGACCACCGAGAGCGCGGCCGCATCCCCGTGGCGGGTGCCCAGTTTGACGACGCGCGTGTAGCCGCCCGCGCGGTCGGCGAAGCGCGGCGCGATCTCGTCGAAGAGCTTCTTCACCACGCTGCGCCGCCGGATGAGCGCGCCGGCGCGCCGGCGCGCGTGCAGCGTCCCCTGCTTGCCGAGGGTGATCACGCGGTCGCCCCAGCGGCGCAGCTCCTTCGCCTTGGCGTCGGTGGTGCGCACCACCTCGTGCTCGAGCAGCGCGGTCACCAGGTTGCGCAGGAGCGCCCGGCGGTGCGCCGGCGTCCGCCCGAGCTTCACGCCTGCCACGCGGTGGCGCATGACCTACGGCGTCTCCTTCTCGTGCTGCAGGCGGCGGCGGTCGAGCTCCTCGCGCGACGGGAAGTTCTCGAGCCGCATGCCGAGCGAGAGCCCCATCTCGTGGAGGAACTCCTTGATCTCGTTCAGCGACTTGCGGCCGAAGTTCTTGGTCTTGAGCATCTCCTGCTCGCTCTTCTGCACCAGCTCGCCGATGTACTTGATGTCCGCGTTCTGGAGGCAGTTGGCCGAGCGCACCGAGAGCTCGAGGTCGTCGACCGGGCGGTAGAGGGCCTCGTTCTGCGGCGCCTCGCGCCCCTCGCCGCCCTCACCCATCGCCGCCGACGGCTCCTCCTCGAAGTTCACGAAGATGCCGAGCTGCTGCTGGAAGACGCGCGCCGCCTGGGCGACCGCGTCCTCCGGCCGCACGCTGCCGTCGGTGAACACCTCGAGCACCAGCCGGTCGTAGTCGGTGCGCTGCCCCACGCGCGCGTTGGTGACCGTGAAGTTCACCTTGGTGATGGGGGAGAAGATCGCGTCGATGGGGATGGTGCCCACCGGATCGCTCTCGCGCTTGTTGCGTTCGGCAGGCACGTACCCGCGGCCCATGCGGATCACCAGCTCGACGTCGAGCTCGGCGTCCTTGGCGAGGGTGGCGATGTGCTGGTGCGGGTTCAGGATCTCGACCCGCGGGCCGGCCTGGATGTCGCCCGCGGTGATCTCTCGCGGCCCCTTCGCCTGGATGCGTGCCGTCTCCTCGGGCGCGCCGTCGTGCAGCTTGACGCGCACCTCCTTCAAGTTGAGCACGATGTCGGTCACGTCCTCGGTCACGCCGGGGACGGTGGAGAACTCGTGCAGCACGCCCTTCACGCGCAGCGCGACGATGGACGCGCCCTGCAGCGAGGAGAGCAGCACGCGCCGGAGCGCGTTGCCGATCGTCGTCCCGTAGCCGCGCTCGAAGGGCTCGCCGAAGAACTTGCCGTAGGTCGGCGTGAGGCTCTTCTCGTCGACCTCGAGCCGCTTCGGCTTGATCAGCTCGCGCCAGCTGTCCCGGACGAGGGCGTCCGCACTCTCCGTGTCGAGGGCTTCGAATTCCATGACACCTTCCTCTGCTGGCATCACTTGGAGTAGAGCTCCACGACCAGCTTCTCATTGATGGGCATCGTCAAGTCGGCCCGCGCCGGGAACGCCTTCACGGTGCCGCTGAACGCCTCGGCCTGCACCTCGAGCCATTCCGGCACGCCGCGGCGCTGCGCCAGCTCGAGCGCCTCCTGGATGCGCGCGACCTTGCGGCTGCGCTCGCGGACGGAGACGACGTCCCCGCGCTTCACCAGGAAGGAGGGCACGTCGACCTTCCTGCCGTTCACCCGGAAGTGCCCGTGACGCACGAGCTGCCGGGCCTCGGCGCGCGAGGTGGAGAAGCCGAGCCGGTAGACGATGTTGTCGAGCCGGCGCTCGAGGAGCTGGAGCAGCGTCTCGCCGGTCACGCCGCGCGTCCGGTCGGCGAGCGCGAAGTAGCGGCGGAACTGCGCCTCGAGCACGCCGTAGATGCGGCGCAGCTTCTGCTTCTCGCGCAGCTGGATCGAGTACTCGCTGAACTTCGGGCGCGCCTGGCCGTGCTCGCCGGGCGGATAGTTGCGCCGCTCGATGGCGCACTTGTCGGTGTAGCAGCGCTCGCCCTTCAAGAAGAGCTTCAGCCCCTCGCGCCGGCAGTGCCGGCAGACGGCCCCGGTGTATCGTGCCACGTCGACTCCTCAGACCCGCCGCCGCTTGGGCGGCCGACAGCCGTTGTGCGGGATGGGGGTGACGTCCTTGATCAGGTTCACCGTGAATCCCGCCGCCTGGAGGCTGCGCAGCGCGGCCTCGCGCCCCGCCCCCGGCCCCTTCACGAAGACCTGCACCTGGCGCATGCCGAGCTCGGCCGCCTTGCGCGCCGCGGCCTCGGCCGCCACCTGGGCGGCGAACGGCGTGCCCTTGCGCGAGCCCTTGAAGCCGACCGCCCCGGCGCTCGACCACGCCACCACGTTGCCCTGCGCGTCGCTGATGGTGATGATGGTGTTGTTGAAGGTGGAGTGGATGTGCACCACCCCCTCCGCCACCATGCGCTTGACCTTCTTGCGCCGCGCCGGCGCCGCCTCGGGCGCGGTCGCGGCCGGTTTCTCGGCGGCCGGTGCCGCCTCCTTCTGCTTCGCCATCCGGAACCCCTATCCCTTCGAGGGCGGCGGCTTCTTGCCCGCGATGGCACGCCGCGGCCCCTTGCGCGTGCGCGCGTTGGTGTGCGTCCGCTGGCCGCGGACGGGCAGGTTCCGCCGGTGGCGGAGCCCGCGGTAGCAGCCGAGGTCGACCATGCGCTTGATGCTCGCCGCGACGTCGCGGCGGAGGTCGCCCTCGACCTTGTAGCCGGCGTCGATCGCGCGTCGAAGACGCGTCGTCTCCTCGTCGGTCAGGTCGTCGCTCTTGCGCCCGGGATCGACCTGCGCCTCGGCGCACAGCTTGAGCGCCGCGCTCCGGCCGATGCCGTGGATGTAGGTGAGGGCGATCTCCATGCGCTTGTTCCGCGGCAGGTCCACTCCGGCGAGACGTGCCATGCCCTACCCCTGCCGCTGCTTGTGGCGCGGGTTCGTGCACAGCACGCGCACCACGCCCGCGCGCCGGATGACCTTGCACTTCTTGCAGATCGTCTTGATCGATGCCCGCACCTTCATGTCCTACCTCGTGCGCGCCGTGATCCGGCCCCGCGACAGGTCGAGCGGCGAGATCTCGACCGTCACCTTGTCACCCGGCGCGATGCGGAGGTACCGCATGCGCAGCGCGCCCGAGACGTGGGCCAGCACCTGATGGCCGTTGTCGAGCATCACGCGGACGAGCATGTTCGGCATCAGCCGCGAGACTGTGCCGCTGACGGCGATCGCGTCGCCCTGCATGTCGCGTGGGTCCTTCAGGGCAAACTCAAAATATAGGGGCCGTTGCCGGTCACCGCAACGGAGTGCTCGAAGTGCGCCGAGAGCCGCCCGTCGCGCGTCGCCGCCGTCCAGCCGTCCTCCTTGACGTAGACCTCGGGGCGCCCGGCGCACACCATCGGCTCGATGGCGAGCACGAGGCCCTCCTGCAGGCGCACGCCGCGCGCGCCGGTGCGGTAGTTCGGCACCTGCGGGTCCTCGTGCAGGCTGCGGCCGATGCCGTGGCCGACGAACTCGCGCACCAGCGAGTAGCCGGCCGCCTCGGCCGTGTCCTGGACGGCGCCCGAGATGTCGGCCACGTGGCCGGCGGCCCGGATCGCGTCGATGCCGGCGGCGAGCGCCCCCCGGGTGACCTCCATCAAGCGCTCCGCCTCGGGCGTGACGCGCCCGACGGGCACGGTCATGGCCGCGTCGCCGTAGTAGCCATGGTAGCAGACGCCGAAGTCGAGCCCCACGATGTCCCCCTCGCGCAGCGTCCGCTTGCGCGACGGGACGCCGTGCACCACCTCGTCGTTGATCGAGATGCAGATCGAGGCGGGGAAGGCGCGGCCCGCGACCGTGTAGCCCTTGAACGCCGGCCGCGCGCCGCGCTTGAGCGTCAGCTCCTCGGCGAGCGCGTCCAGCTCCGCGGTGGTGACGGCGGGCCGGACGCGCGCCCGCACCTCGGCCAGGATCTCCGCGACCATGACGTTCGCCCGCCGCATGTGCTCGATCTCGTCCTTCGACTTGAGCAGGATCATCACACGCTCGTCGCCACGCGCCGGAAGACGTCCTCGCGGCTGCCGGTGCCGTCGATCTCGCGCAGCAGGCCGGCGGCACGGTAGTGCTCGAGCACGGGGGCGGTCTCGCGTGCGTAGACCTCCATGCGGTGGCGGACGGTGTCCTCGCGGTCGTCGCCGCGCTGCACGAGCCGCCCGCCGCAGCGGTCGCAGCGGTCCGCCTGCGCGGGCGGGTCGAAGCTCGAGTGGAACATCGCGCCGCACTGCTCGCACACGCGCCGCCCCGCCAGGCGCTCGAGCGCCGCTTCGCGCGGCAGGGCGATCAACACGACGCCGCCGAGCGGCTGGCCGCGGCGCGCGAGCAGCGCGTCGAGCGCCTTCGCCTGCGCCACGGTGCGCGGGAAGCCGTCGAGCAGGAAGCCGCCCTGGCAGTCGGCGGCATCGAGGCGCTCGGCGACGATGCCGATCACCACGTCGTCGGGGACGAGGAGGCCCTGCTCCATGTAGCGCTTGGCCTCGAGCCCGAGCGGCGAGCCGCCGCGCACGGCCTCGCGCAGCACGTCGCCGGTGGAGATGTGGCACGCGCCGAAGCGGCTCGCGAGGAGCTTCGCCTGCGTCCCCTTCCCTGCGCCTGGCGTTCCCATGATGGCGAGCCTCAGCACCTAACGCCGCCCTCGGATGCGGCCGCCCTTCATGAAGCCCTCGTAGCTGCGCGTGATCATGTGCGTCTCCATCGCCGCCACCGTGTCGAGCGCCACGCCGACGACGATCAGGAGCGCCGTGCCGCCGAAGTAGAAGGGCACGTTGTAGCGGCTGATCAAGATGGTCGGCAGCACGCACACCGCGGCCACGTAGAGCGCGCCCGGCAGCGTGATGCGCGTCAGGATGCGGTCGATGTACTCCGCCGTCCGCTGTCCCGGCCGGATGCCCGGGATGTAGCCGCCGAACTTCTTCATGTTGTCGGCGACGTCCGCCGGATTGAAGGTGACGGCGGTGTAGAAGTAGCAGAAGAAGATGATGAGCCCGACGTAGACCAGCATGTAGAGCCAGCTCCCGGGCGCCAGGTGATCCTGCACCCAGCGCGCGAGGGGATGGTCGATGAAGCCGGTCACCGTGCTCGGGAAGAGGAGGATCGAGGAGGCGAAGATGGGCGGGATCACGCCCGAGGTGTTGATCTTGAGCGGCAGGTGCGAGCTCTGCCCGCTGTACATCCGCCGACCCACCATGCGCTTGGCGTACGCCACCTGGATGCGACGCTGCGCGCGCTCCATGAAGATGATGGCCGCCACCACCACCACCATGAGGAGCGCCATCGCGACCGCCCGGAAGATCGACCACTCGCCGTGCCGCACGAAGTCGGCCACCGTGCCGGCGGCGCCCGGCATCCCCGCCACGATGCCCGCGAAGATGATGAGCGAGATGCCGTTCCCGATGCCGCGCTCGGTGATCTGCTCGCCGAGCCACATGATGAAGGCGGTCCCGGTGGTGAGCGTGATCATGGTCATGATGCGGAAGTGCCAGCCGGGCTCGAACACCACGCCGCCGCCCCCGGGGGCCTGGATCGTCTCCAGGCCGCGCGCGATGAACAGGCTCTGCACCATCGACAGCAGGACCGTCCCGTAGCGCGTGTACTGCGTGATCTTGCGCCGGCCGAGCTCGCCCTCCTTGGAGAGCTTCTCGAGGTAGGGGATCACCACCGTGAGCAGCTGGAGAATGATGCTCGCGCTGATGTAGGGCATGATGCCGAGCGAGAAGATCGAGAAGCGCTCGAGCGCGCCGCCGGTGAACACGCCGATCATGCCGAGGAGTCCCTTCGCCTGGTCGAAGTAGGACTTGAGCGCCGCGGTGTCGATGCCGGGCGTCGGGATGGCGACCCCGAGGCGGTAGACGGCGAGCGCGACCGCGCTGAAGAGGAGGCGCCGCCTGAGCTCGGGCACGCGGGGGGCGTTGGCGAACCCCTCAAGCATCGACATCGAGCACCTCCGCGCTGCCGCCCGCGGCGGCGATCAGCTCGCGGGCGCGCTTGCTGAATGCCTGCAGCCGCACCGTCAGCGCATGCGGCAGCGTGCCGTCGGCCAGGCACTTGACGGGGTGCCGGCCGCGCACCAGGCCGCGCGCGCGGAGCTCCTCGGGCCCCACCGTGCTGCCCGCCGGGAAGGCGGCGAGCTGGCCCAGGTTGACGACGGCGAACGGTACGCGCGAGACCGGGCGGAAGCCGCGCTTCGGGAGCCGGCGCTGGAGCGGCATCTGGCCGCCCTCGTAGCCGGGCGGGCTGTTGCCGCCCGAGCGCGAGCGCCGCCCCTTGTGGCCGCGGCCGGCCGTCTTGCCCTGGCCCGAGCCGGGCCCGCGGCCGACGCGCTTGGGCGCGCGCTTCGCGCCCGGGGCGGGATGGAGGTGACCGAGATCCACGGGCGGCCCGTCGCTCGCGCTCACGCGCTCACTCCTCCACCGCCACCAGGTGCGCGACGGCGCGCAGCATGCCGCGCATCGCGGGCGAATCCTTCAGCAGGACCGCCTTGCCGCGCCGCGTGAGGCCGAGGCCGCGCAGGGTGGCGCGCTGGCGCGGGCTCGTCCCGATCGCGCTCCGGGTGAGAGTCGCCTTGACGATGCGGTCCTTCATGCGCCGCGCACCTCCGCCAGGGTCTTGCCGCGCAGCGCGGCCACCGCCTCGGGTGTCTTCAGCAGCCGGAGCGCCGCCATCGTCGCGCGCACCATGTTGTGCGGGTTGTTCGAGCCGAGGCACTTGGTGAGCACGTTGGCGATGCCGGCCAGCTCCACCACCGCGCGCACGCCGCCGCCCGCGATCACCCCCGTGCCGTCGGAGGCGGGCTTCAAGAGCACCGCGCCGGCGCCGAAGTTGCCGATCACCTCGTACGGGATGGTGCCGTCGGTGATGGGCACCGCGAGGAGGCTCTTCTTGGCCTCGTCGATGCCCTTGCGGATCGCCTCCGGGACCTCCTTGGCCTTGCCGAGCCCGAAGCCGACGTGTCCGTTCTGGTCGCCCACCACCACCAGCGCGCTGAAGCTGAAGCGCCGGCCGCCCTTCACGACCTTTGCCACGCGGTTGATGTGGACGACCTTCTCCTTCAGCTCGACGCCGTGGGCGTCGGTGATGATGCGGCGAGGTCCGCCGGAGGAACGTTCCGCCATAGATCCTTTCTCAGAACTTGAGTCCGCCCTCGCGCGCCCCCTCGGCCACGGCGCGCACGCGGCCGTGGTAGAGGAAGCCGTTGCGGTCGAACACGATCTTGTCGATCCCCTTCTCGAGGCAGCGCCGCGCGGCGAACAGCCCCACCTGCTTGGCGGCGCTCACGTCCGCGGTCTTCTTGAGCTGCGTGCGCAGCTCGGGCGTGAGCGTCGAGACCGCGAGCAGCGTCTTGCCCGCGCTGTCGGCGATCACCTGCACGTAGATGTGCCGGCCGCTGCGGAAGACGGAGAGCCGGGGCCGCGCCTCGGTGCCGCGCACCCCCTTGCGCACCCGCGCCCGGCGACGTCCGCGCGCGACGGCGGAAGGATTGGTGCGCATCAGCGCGTCCCCGCGGCGCCCGCCGCTGCCTTGCCGGCCTTGCGGCGGATGCGCTCCTCGGCGTACTTGACGCCCTTCGCCTTGTAGGGCTCCGGGGGCCGGAGCTCGCGCAGCGCGGCCGCGGCCTGGCCGAGCAGCTCGCGGTCGGCGCCCTCGAGCGTGATCATCACCTGGCGGTCGACCTTGGCGGAGAGCCCCGGCGGCAGCCGGAAGTGGATCGGGTGGGAGTAGCCGAGGGTCAGGACGACGACGTTGCCCCGCACCTCGGCGCGGTAGCCGACGCCGTTGATCTCGAGCGCGCGCGTGAAGCCCTTGCTCACGCCCGCAACCATGTTGCCGACCAGCCGCTGCGTGAGCCCGTGCAGGCTCCTCGCGCGGCGCGAGTCGTCCGTACGCTTCACCACCACCGTGCCGGCCTCGACCGCGACCGTGACCTCCGGCACCACCCGCCGCTCGAGCTTGCCCTTCGGACCCTCCACGCGCACCAGCCCGTCGCTGACGTGCACCTTCACGCCCGCGGGCACCGGGATGGGGAGCTTGCCGATACGCGACATGACCCTTCCTACCAGATCGTGCAGAGGACCTCGCCGCCCACGTTCTCGCGGCGCGCGGTCCGATCGGCCAGGATGCCCTTCGGGGTGGAGAGCACGTTGACGCCGAGCCCGCGCCGCACGGCCGGGATCTCCTTGACGCCAACGTAGACGCGCAGGCTCGGCCGGCTCACGCGCACGAGCCCGCTGATCACCGGCTTCCGCTGCGCGTCGTAGCGCAGCTCGACGCGCAGGAGGTTGCGCGGCGCGGCCTCCACGACCGTCATGCCGCCGAGGTAGCCCTCATCCACCAGCACGCGGACGATCTCCTCCTTCTGCCGGGACCACGGGGCGTCCACGCTCGCCTTGCGGGCGTGGGTGGCGTTGCGGATGCGCGTCAAGAGGTCGGCGATGGGGTCGGTCATCATGCGCGTGTGCTCACCAGCTCGCTTTGGTGAGGCCGGGGATCTGCCCCTTGCGCGCGAGGTGGCGCAGGCAGAGCCGGCACATGCGGAAGCGGCGGTAGAAGGCACGCGGGCGCCCGCACAGCGGACAGCGGTTGTAGGCCCGCACCTTGAACTTCGGAGGCCGTGACGCCTTCACCATGAGACAGGTCTTCGCCATGATCGCGTTTTCCGTTCAGGCCCGGAAGGGCATGCCGAGCGCCTTGAGCAGCGCTTTCCCCTGCGCGTCGGCGCGCGCCGTCGTGCAGATGACCACCGTGAGGCCCTTGATCTTGTCCACCTTGTCGAGGTTGATCTCGGGGAAGATCACCTGCTCGCGCAGCCCGAGGGAGTAGTTGCCGCGCCCGTCGAAGGCGCGGTCGGGCACGCCCTTGAAGTCGCGCACGCGCGGCAGGGTCACGTTCACCAGCCGGTCGAAGAACTCGTACATGCGATCGCCGCGCAGGGTCACCATGGCCCCGATCGGCATGCCCTCGCGCAGCTTGAAGTTCGCGATCGCCTTCTTGGCGCGCGTGATCACGGGCTTCTGCCCGCTGATCGCCGCCAGCTCCTCGACCGCGGAGTCGAGGAGCTTCGGATTCTGCGTCGCTTCGCCGAGCCCCATGTTGAGCACGATCTTCTCGAGGCGCGGCACGGCCAGCGCGTTCTTGACGCCGAGGTCGCGCATGAGCGCGGGGGCGATCTCGCTACGGTAGCGCTCGCGCAGGCGGGCGGGCATGCTCACTCGCCTCCCAGCGGCTCGCCGCAGCGCCGGCAGACGCGCTCGCCGTGGCCGTCCGCCAGCCGCCGGTGCCCGACGCGGGTCGGCTTGTTGCACTTGGGGCAGATGGGCACGACGTTGGAGAGGTGGATCGACGCCTCCTTCTCCTGGATGCCGCCCGGCTGCTGCACGCCGCGCGGCTTCACGTGCCGCTTCACCATGTTGACGCGCTCGATGAGCACGCGGTCCCTGTCCGCGAGCACGCGCAGCACCTTGCCGGTCTTGCCGCGCTCCTTGCCGGCGATGACCATCACGGTGTCGTTCTTGCGCAGCCGCTGCAGCGCCATGGCTCAGAGCACCTCCGGCGCGAGCGAGATGATCTTCATGAACTTCTTGGCGCGCAGCTCGCGCGCCACCGGGCCGAAGATGCGCGTGCCGACCGGCTCGCGCGCATTGTCGATCAGCACCGCCGAGTTGGTGTCGAAGCGGATGTAGGAGCCGTCGGTGCGCCCGACTTCCTTGGCCGTGCGCACGATCACCGCCTTCATCACGTCACCCTTTTTCACCTTGGCGTTGGGGATGGCCTCCTTGACCGACACCACGATCACGTCGCCGATCGAGGCGTACTTGCGCCGCGTGCCGCCCAGCACCTTGATGCAGAGGACCTTCCGCGCCCCGCTGTTGTCCGCCACGTCGAGGATGGTCTCGGCCTGGATCACGTCGGCACCTCGGTCCCGACCACCGCCTCGCCCGCCCCCTCCTCGCGCCCGAGGATCGCCCGCACCGCCCAGCGCTTGTCGTGTGAGAGCGGACGGGTCTCGATGATGCGCACCCGGTCGCCCACCCGGCACTGGTTCTTCTCGTCGTGCGCCTTGTAGCGCACGCGCTGGGTCAGGTACTTGCGGTACTTGCCGTGGCGGACGAGCCGGGCGACGACCACCACGACCGTCTTGTCCATCTTGTCGGACACGACCACGCCCTCGCGGATCTTGCGTCGGCCAGCGCTCATTTAATTCTCCTGGGGGCCCGTCCGCTGCTCGCGCCCTGCGCGCGCTCCGCTGCTCCGATGCCCCCAGACCCCGTCGGCCTGCATGAGCGCTCTCGCGCTCGGCCTCCCTCTTCTCTCATCACACTCATGGTTTCGTCCGCTGGCGGAGCACGGTCTTGACGCGCGCCAGGTCGCGCTTGGTCTGGCGGACCTTCATCGGGTTGGGGAGCTGTGAGGTGGCCCGCCGCAGGCGGAGGTGGAAGAGCTCGTCGGCGAGCTCGTGCTCGCGCGTGCGCAGCTCGACGTCGCTCAGGTCACGCACTGCCTGCCCTTTCATCTAACGCTCCTGGGGGCCCGTCCAGTGCTCGCGCCCTGCGGGCGCTCCGCTGCTCCGATGCCCCCAGACCCACGCCCGCGCGGCTCCCGCCGCGCGCAGCTCGAGCGCTCTCGCGCTCGGCCTCCCTCCCCTTCGCACGACCATGTCGTCATGCCGCCGCTCCCGTGTGACGGCGCTCGCGCGGCTGGGTGGCGAGCGAGAGCTTGGCGGCCGCGAGGCGGAGCGCCTCCTTCGCGTTCGCCGGGTCGACGCCCTCCATCTCGAACAGCATGCGCCCGGGCTTCACCACCGCCACCCAGATCTCCGGCGAGCCCTTGCCCTTGCCCATACGGGTCTCGGCTGGTTTCTTGGTGAGCGGCTTGTCGGGGAAGATGCGCACCCACACGCGCCCGCCGCGCTTGATGTAGCGCGTGAGCGCGACGCGCGCCGCCTCGATCTCGCGCGCCGTGAGCCAGCCGCGCTCGATGGCCTGCAGGCCGTAGTCGCCGAAGGCGAGCGTGGCGCCACGCCACGCCATGCCCTTGCGGCGGCCCTTCTGCATCTTGCGCCACTTGACCTTCTTCGGGGCGAGCATGACGGGTCCTCACACGCCGAGGGCGGCGCGCTGCTCCTCCTCCTGCCGGGTCAGGACCTCGCCGCGGAAGATCCACACCTTGATGCCGATGACGCCGTAGGTGGTCTTCGCCTCGGCGGTGCCGTAGTTCACGTCGGCGCGCAGCGTGTGCAGCGGCACGCGGCCCTCGCGGTACCACTCGGTGCGTGCGATCTCCGAGCCGCCCAGCCGGCCCGCCGACTGGATGCGGATGCCCTGCGCGCCCATGCGCATGGCGCGCGCCACCGCCTCCTTCATGGCGCGGCGGAACGCGACCCGCCGCTCGAGCTGGAGAGCCACGTTCTCGGACACCAGCTGCGCGTCGAGGTCCGGGCGCCGCACCTCGTGGATGTTGAGGAAGCTCTCCTTGCGCGTCAGCTTGGAGAGCTCCTGCTTGAGCTTCTCGATCTCGGCGCCCTTCTTCCCGATCACGATGCCCGGGCGGGCGGTGTGGATGTTGATCTTCGCCTTGTTCGCCGCGCGCTCGATCTCGATCTTGGAGACGCCGGCGTGGTAGAGGCGCTTCTTCAGGAAGCTGCGGATCTTGGTGTCCTCGTGGAGCAGATCCGCGTACTCGCGCCGCGCGAACCAGCGCGAGTCCCAGTTCTCGATCACGCCCAGGCGGAAGCCTTTGGGATGGACTTTCTGACCCACGCTCACGCCTCCCCGCCCGCGCCGCGGGCGTCCACGACCACGGTGATGTGGCTCGTGCGCTTGAAGATCTTGGTGGCCCGGCCGTGCGCCCGGGGCATGAAACGCTTGGCCGTCGGGCCCTCGTCGACGAAGGCGCGCTTCACGTAGAGCACGTCGACGTCGACCTTGTGCGCCGCCTCGGCGTTGGCGACCGCCGAGCGGAGCGTCTTCAGCACCGTCTTCGCCCCGCGCTTGGGCGTGTACTCGAGGAGCGCGATCGCCCGCTCCACCGGCTTCCCGCGGATCAGATCGACCACCAGGCGCGCCTTCTGCGCGGTCAGGCGCACGAAGCGGCTGCTCGCACGGGTCTCCATCACGCGGCCCCCGGCGCCTTGCGGGGGGCGGCCCCCGGCGCGGCGCCCGGCGCTGCGCGCGGCGCGGCCCCGGGCGCCCCCGCGGCCGGCGCCGCGGCGCCTTCCACCTTGCCCTTGCGGTCACCCGAGTGGCCGTGGAAGGTGCGCGTGGGCGCGAACTCGCCCAGCTTGTGGCCGACGGCGTTCTCCGTGATGAACACGGGGATGAACTTCCGCCCGTTGTGCACCGCGAAGGTGAAGCCCACCATGTCGGGCGTGATGGTCGAGCGGCGCGACCAGGTCTTCACCACCTTCTTCTCGCCCGACTCGAGCATCGCGCGCACCTTCTTCATGAGATGCGCGTCGATGAACGGGCCCTTCTTGACCGAGCGTGCCATCGCCTAGCGGACCTTCCGTCGCTGCACGATCCAGCGCTCGGTGCGCTTGTTGTGCCGCGTCTTGTAGCCCTTGGCCGGCTGGCCCCAGGGCGACTGCGGGTGGTTGCCCTTCGAGCGCCCCTCGCCGCCGCCGTGCGGATGGTCGACCGGGTTCATCGCCATGCCGCGCACCTTGGGGCGCCGGCCGAGCCAGCGGACGCGGCCGGCCTTGCCGTAGGAGATGTTCTCGTGCTCGAGGTTGCCGACCTGCCCGATGGTGGCGCGGCAGGCGAGGCGCACGCGTCGCAGCTCGCCCGAGGGGAGCTTCAGGAGCGCGTAGTCGCCCTCCTTCGCCATCAGCTGGATGGCGGTGCCCGCGCTGCGGCCGAGCTGGCCGCCGCGGCGCTCGCGCAGCTCGACGTTGTGGACCATGGTGCCGAGGGGAATCAACGACAGAGCCAGGCTGTTGCCGGGCTTGATGTCGGCCTTCGGCCCCGCCTCGACCGCGTCCCCGACCGCGAGCCCGACGGGCGCCAGGATGTAGCGCTTCTCGCCGTCGACGTAGTGGAGGAGCGCGATACGCGCGGAGCGGTTCGGGTCGTACTCGATGGCGGCCACCCGCGCGGGCACGCCCAGCTTGTCGCGCTTGAAGTCGATCACCCGGTAGAGCCGCTTGTGGCCGCCGCCGCGGTGGCGGATGGTCATGCGGCCCAGGTTGTTCCGCCCGCCCGTCTTGCGCAGCGGTGCGGTCAGCGAGCCCTCCGGCCGCGCCTTGGTGATCTCGGCGAAGTCGGAGCCGGTCTGGAAGCGGCGGCCGGGCGAGGTCGGGCGGTACTGGACGGTCGGCATCCCCTACGCTCCCTCGAAGAAGTCGATCCGGCTGCCCTCGGCCAGCGTGACGTAGGCCTTCTTCCAGTCGGGGCGCCGCCCCTGGTGGCGGCCGACGCGGCGGACCTTCCCGAGCTGGCGGCTCGTCCGCACCTTCTCGACCTTCACCCTGAAGAGGCTCTCGATCGCCTGCCGGATCTCGACCTTGTTGGCGTGCGGGTGGACGCGGAACACGACCTGGTTCCCCTGCTCGTTCACCAGCGTGCCCTTCTCGGTGATGATCGGGCCCTGCACGACCTCGCCGGGGTTCACGCGCGCCCTCCGAGGCGCCCGGCGACCGCTTCCAGCGCCGCCCGCGTCAGCACGAGGTGGGCGTGCCCGAGCACGTCGTAGACGTTCAGCCCCTGGGCGACCAGCACCTTCACGTGCGGCAGGTTGCGCGCCGCGCGCTGGATCGCCGCGTCCGCCCGGGCGAGCACGATGAGGACGCTCGCGCCCTCGAGGCCGAGGCCGCGCAGGCACTCGATCATGCGCTTGGTCTTGGGCTCGGGCAGACGGAGGTCGTCCACCACCAGGAGCGTCCCCGCCGTGTGCCGGCTCGCGAGCGCGGCGCGCAGCGCCGCCCTGCGCGCCGTCTTCGGCAGGCGGTAGGCGTAGTCGCGCGGCTGCGGCCCGAAGATGGTGCCGCCGCCCGCCCACAGCGGCGAGCGGATGCTGCCCGCGCGCGCGCGCCCGGTCCCCTTCTGCCGCCAGGGCTTCTTGCCGCCGCCGCTCACAAACCCCTTCGTCTTGGTCGCCGCCGTGCCCGCGCGGCGCCCTGCCAGCTGGCTCTGCACGGCGGCGTGCAGGAGGTGCTCGCGCACCGGGCCCGCGACCACCGCGGCCGGCACCTCGACCTGGCCGACGGGGGCACGGCTCTGCGAGACCACCGCAAGCGTCACCGTGCCCTCCGCCATGGACTACTTCCCCGCCTCGCTGCCCTTGCGGACCACGACCGTGCCGTTGCGCGCCCCCGGCACGGCGCCGCGCACGAGGAGGAGATGATCGTCCGGGCGCACCGCGATCACCTCCAGGTTGCGGGTCGTCACGCGCTCGGCCCCGTAGCGGCCGGCCATCCGCTTGCCCTTGAACACGCGGCCGGGGAAGGAGCGGTTCCCGATCGAGCCGCCGTGCCGGAAGTATTCGTGTGTGCCGTGCGAGCCGGGGAAGCCGGAGAAGAGGTGCCGCTTCATGACCCCCGCCGTGCCGCGCCCCTTGCTGACCCCGGTGACCGCCACCCGCTCGCCCGCCTTGAAGACGTCGCCCACCTTGATCTCGCTCCCCACCGCGGGCGGCTCGCCGTCGGCCAGGCGGAACTCGCGCAGCACGGCGAAGGCGCCGGTCCCCGCCTTGGTGAAGTGGCCGGCGAGCGCCTTCGGCAGGCGCTGCGCCTTGGCGGGCGCGAAGCCGACCTGGGCGGCCGCGTAGCCCTCGCGCTCGGGCCGGCGGGTGGCGACCACGGTGCACGGTCCAGCCTGGATGACGGTCACCGGCACGAGCACCCCCTGGGGAGTGTAGACCTGCGTCATGCCGAGCTTTCGTCCAATGAGGCCGCCGATCACAATTGATATCCTTCGCTCGCGCTCACGGCGCCCTACTGGAGCTTGATCTCCACGTCGACGCCGGCCGCGAGGTCGAGCTTGCCGAGGGCGTCGATCGTCTGTTGCGTCGGCTCGAGGATGTCGAGCAGGCGCTTGTGGGTGCGGATCTCGAACTGCTCGCGCGACTTCTTGTCGACGTGCGGCGAGCGGTTCACGGTGAAGCGCTCGATGTGGGTGGGAAGCGGGATGGGGCCGGCGACCCGCCCGCCCGTCCGGCGTACGGTCTCGACGATCTCGCGCACCGACTGGTCGAGCAGCCGGTGGTCGTACGCCTTCAGGCGGATGCGGATCTTGTCGTTCATGCCCGCGGCTACTCGAAGATCTTGGTGACCACGCCGGCCCCCACCGTGCGGCCGCCCTCGCGGATGGCGAAGCGGAGCCCCTCGTCCATCGCGATCGGGGTGATGAGATCGACCTTCAGCTGCACGTTGTCGCCCGGCATCACCATCTCGGTGCCCTCGGGCAGCGTGCACACGCCGGTCACGTCGGTGGTGCGGAAGTAGAACTGCGGCCGGTAGCCGTTGAAGAAGGGGGTGTGGCGGCCGCCTTCCTCCTTGGTGAGGACGTAGGCCTCGGCCTGGAACTTGGTGTGCGGCGTGATCGAGCCCGGCTTGGCGAGCACCTGGCCGCGCTCGATCTCCTCGCGCTTGGTGCCGCGCAGGAGACAGCCGACGTTGTCGCCCGCGATGCCCTCGTCGAGGAGCTTGCGGAACATCTCGACGCCGGTCACCACCGTCTTCTGGGTCGCACGGATGCCGACGATCTCCACCTCCTCGCCGACCTTGATCTTGCCGCGCTCGATCCGGCCGGTGGCCACCGTGCCGCGGCCGCTGATCGAGAACACGTCCTCGACCGGCATGAGGAACGGCCTGTCGACCTCGCGCTTCGGCTCGGGGATGTAGTTGTCGACCGCGTCCATGAGCTTCTGGACGGAGCCCGCACCGAGCTCGCCCGCGTCGCCCTCGAGCGCCTTCAGCGCGCTCCCCCGGATGATCGGGATCTCGTCGCCCGGGAACTCGTACTTGGAGAGCAGCTCCCGTACCTCGAGCTCGACCAGGTCGAGGAGCTCCTTGTCCTCGACTGCGTCCACCTTGTTCATGTAGACCACGATCGCGGGCACGCCCACCTGGCGGGCGAGCAGGATGTGCTCGCGGGTCTGCGGCATGGGTCCGTCGGTGGCGGCGACCACCAGGATGGCGCCGTCCATCTGCGCCGCCCCGGTGATCATGTTCTTG